>Ga0207705_10003117_pt1 | contig 12645 bp, 12 predicted proteins | sample KBSC13metaG_FD_184314 | JGI IMG/M metagenome (GOLD analysis project Ga0207705, IMG submission 184314) | Corn rhizosphere microbial communities from Kellogg Biological Station, Michigan, USA - KBS C1-3 metaG (SPAdes) (version 2) | ecosystem: Host-associated > Plants > Roots > Rhizosphere > Soil ...
TGGTGATCCCCCGCTCGCGCTCGATGTCCATATTATCAAGGACTTGCGCGCTCATTTCGCGCTCGGTCAGCCCGCCCGTCGCCTGGATCAGCCGGTCGGCGAGCGTCGACTTCCCGTGGTCGATGTGCGCGATGATGCTGAAATTTCTGATTTTGCTGATGTCGGTCATTTCCCGGCGCCGCTAGCAGGAACAATGTTCACTTGCGAGAGAAGTACGGCTCGCGGATAGTGGCGGCTCTATCGGGGGGTAGTCAGATGAAGCGTATTGCTCTGTTGCTCGGCGCGACAATCCTGGTCGGGGCGGCACCGCCCAAGGCTCCGCCGCCGGTCGCCAATTACTGGATGGACGTCGCCACCGCGAGCGGCATGGGAGCGGGGATGACAGGGGGCCGACCCAACATGTCTCAGATCATGAGCATGATGAACGGCGGCGGGGGCGGCGCGCAGCACACGCTCAACCTTTATCTCGCCTCGAGGGACAAGGCCCCTGCTCCGGAGGCGCAGCACCTGATTCCACCGGGAATGCAGATGGGCCCGAGCCTGCCGCTGATCGCTCCCCAGGCCGTCAAGGCCGAGCGCACGGACTATGCGATGCCCGAACATTTCCAGCGGCCGAAAGGGCGCATGATCATCTACTGGGGCTGCGGCGAACATGCCGGCGCCACCCAACCGACGGTGATCGACTTTTCGAAGCTCGCCGCAGGGCAGATGCCGCCGGGATTCAGCGCGATGATGAGCGCGGTCCGCGCCGCGCAGCCGCCGCGCCCGGGCCAGTCGGCGGGCTATGGCGAATGGCCGAACAACCGGGATTCGCGTCCCGTCCCCGCGGCCGCGTCACTGATCGGGGCACACAAGGTCGAGGGCAATTATTCGCCGTCAATCGCCTTCAGCCTCGGTCAGGGTCAGGACTTCATGCCCGGCCTTGGTCTTCGCGAAGCCGGCACGCTTCCGTCGGGAGCCAATCGGCTGACCTGGACGCCGGCATCCCAGGCGACCGGCTATGCGCTGTCGATGTTCGGATCGTCCGGCGGCAGCGACGTCGTTATCTGGTCTTCGGCCAATAAGCCGAGCGCGTTCCCGAACATGGACTATCTGTCGCCCGCACAGGTGAAGCCGCTCGTCGCGAGCGGCGCGGTGCTGGCTCCGACGACGAACCAGTGCACGATCCCCGCCGAGGTGGTGAAGGCCTCTCCGACGGGCATGGTGATGATGATCGGCTACGGCCCCGAGGCGTGGTTCCAGGACAAGCCCAAGGCGCCGACCTGGACCGTCCGCGCTCGCTACAAGACGACCGCCTCGGTCATGCTCGGAATGGGCGGAATGTACGGGGACACGGACGCGGATCAGTCACGGCAGCCGCAGCAAGAGCAGCCGAAAAAGAAGAAGCGCGGCTTCGGACTAGGCGATATCCTGCAGGCGGTCCCGCACTAGATTCCGCCTAGGGCCGTATCAAGACTTTGAGCGCCTCGCGGTCGTTCATCGCGCGGTAGCCGCCGGGTACCCCGTCGAGGTCGACGGTGCGGTCGAACACGCGGCCGGGATCGATGACTCCGTCGAGGACGTCGGGAAGCAGCTCGCCGATATAGGCGCGGGTCGGGGCCGGCCCGCCGGCGACGATGACGTTGCGGTAGAACATCTGCTGTGCGCCCGGGATCACTTCGTAATGCGGCACTCCGACCCGGCCCACCGCGCCGCCGGGACGGACGATGCCCATCGACGTCGCCATCGCCTGCTCGGTCCCGACGCATTCGAGGACCGACTGCACTCCGAAGCCGCCCGTCAGCTCGCGGATGTGCTCGATGGCCTCCTCGCCGCGCTCGCTGACGACGTCGGTGGCGCCGAATTCCCTGGCCAGTGCGATCCTGTCGGGGTGGCGGCCCATGATGATGACCTGCTCGGCGCCGAGACGCTTCGCGGCGATCACTCCGCACAAGCCGACAGCGCCGTCGCCGACGACCGAGACCGTGCCGCCGAGGCGCACGCGAGCGGTGACCGCGGCGTGATGCCCGGTGCCCATCACGTCCGACAGCGTCAGGAGCGAGGGCATGAGCGCATCGTCCTCTGTAACATCGAGCGGGTAGAGCGTGCCGTCGGCGTTCGGAATTCGAACCGCCTCGGCCTGGGCGCCGTCCAGCTCGCCGCCGGTTCCGAAGAAGCCGACATGGACGCAGGCCGTGGGGAGCCCTTCCTCGCAGAACAGGCAGGTGCCGTCGGAGTCGGCGAACGGCATGATGACGACCTGGCCGCGGCGGATGTGGCGGACGTCGCGGCCGACGTCCTCGACAACCCCGATCGCCTCGTGCCCCATGCGCTGGCCCTCGACATTGGGCCCGCCGTTGTAGGGCCACAGGTCGCTTCCGCAGATGCAGGCGCGGGTGATCCGGATCACCGCGTCGGTCGGCTCCTGAATCGCTGCGTCGGGGACATGGTCGATGCGGACATCGCGAACGCCCGGCATGATCGTTGCGCGCATGCTTATGCCTCCTCTTTCACCGGCGCTTCGCGGCCGACCATCGCCATCTGCGCCGGGGCGTAGCGGTCGCCTTCGGGCTGGATTTGGGACGCGCCCTCGTCGATCTCGCGCAAATCGCTTTCGGTCAGCTCGACAGCCGCCGCCCCGATATTCTCTTCCAGCCGGTGGAGCTTGGTCGTGCCGGGGATCGGCACGATGTACTCTCGCTGCGCGAGCAACCATGCGAGCGCGATCTGGGCCGGCGTAGCCTTTTTCTCATCCGCGACGCGCTTCAGCAAGTCGACGAACGCCTGGTTCTTTTCCATTGCCTCCGGTTGAAAGCGCGGCGTGCTTGCACGGAAGTCTCCGGCCGGCAGCTCATTCTTGAGCGCGCCAGTCAGAAAGCCCTTTCCGAGTGGGCTATACGGCACGAAGCCGATGCCGAGCTCGTCGCACGCCTCGAGGATCCCGTTAGTTTCCACGGCCCGCCACCACAGCGAATATTCGTTTTGGATTGCGGTGACCGGCTGGACGGCATGCGCCCGGCGAAGCGTCTGCACGCCCGGCTCCGAGAGACCGAAATGCTTGACCTTTCCCTCGGCGATCAGGTCGCGGACGGTGCCGGCGACGTCTTCGATCGGGACGTTCGGATCGACGCGGTGCTGGTAGAGCAGGTCGATCGTGTCGATGCGCAGCCGTTTCAGCGAGCCCTCGACCGCCTCGCGGATGCGCTCGGGCCGGCTGTTCATCCCCGGCTCCTGTTTGCCGTCGACGAAGTTGAAGCCGAACTTGGTGGCGATCACGACCTGGTCGCGGAAGGGCTGGAGCGCCTCGCCAACAACCTCCTCGTTCTCGAACGGTCCGTAAACCTCAGCGGTGTCGAAAAACGTCACCCCGCGCTCGGCCGCGTCGCGGATGAGCTTGACGCCATCGTCCTTCGACAGCTTGTCGGCATAGCCGAAGCTGATCCCCATGCAGCCGAGGCCGATGGCCGACACATTGAGGCCGCTGCGGCCGAGTTCACGCGTCTGCATTGTCATGCTCCTTCGAAGTGGTTTGATCCTGTTCGCTTTCGGCGAAGACCTGCCGCGCAATTCCGACGGCGGTGCCCGCTGTCGGCCATCCCGAGTAGAAGGCGAGGTGCGTAATCACCTCGACGATCTCGTCGCGAGTAACCCCGTTCTCCAGAGCCCTCTTGAGATGGAACGGCAGTTCGTTGGTGCGATAGCCGGCGACCAGCGCGGCGACGGTGATCAGGCTGCGGTCGCGCGGGGATAGCCCCGGGCGCTGCCAAACGTCGCCGAACAGCACCTTGTCGGTGATCTCGGTCAGGCGCGGAGCAATGTCGCCCCACGGCGCGCGCATCGGCGTCTGGGTGTTTGCCATGATATTTCTCCTTCTGGTCGCCGATTTAGTCTCCGCGGAAGCTTGCGATTAGGTCGGACAATCGGCATGAACCTTTGAATCCAGCTCAATAATGCCGCGCCGGAACATCAATGACCTGCTCGCCTTTCGCGCTGTCGCGCGGGAGCGGAGCTTCACCCGCGCCGCGGCCCGGATTGGCGTCTCGCCTTCGGCGCTCAGCCATACGATCCGCGGCCTCGAAGAGCGGCTTGGCGTCCGCCTGCTGACCCGTACCACGCGCAGCGTCGCCCCGACCGAAGCAGGAGAACGATTTCTCGCCGCCATCGGTCCGCATTTCGATGGAATCGAAGCCGAGATCGCCGCGCTGAGCGAGTTCCGCGACAAGCCGGCCGGAACCATCCGCATCACCACAGGCGTCGATGCCGCGCGGACGATCCTCTGGCCGGCGGTGGCAAGGCTTCTGTCGGAATATCCCGACGTTCACGTAGAGCTGAGCGTAAACGCCGGGTTCGTCGACATCGTCGCCGAGCGCTTCGATGCCGGCGTGCGGCTGGGCGAGACGGTCGCGCAGGACATGGTCGCCGTGCGCATCGGCCCGGACATGCGCATGGCCGCCGTCGCATCGCCGTCCTATTTCGCGGTTAACAAACCACCCAAGACGCCGCACGAGCTCGCGGGTCACAATTGCATCAACCTGCGTTTCCCCACGCTCGGAGGCCTTTATGCCTGGGAGTTCGAAAAGGCGGGCCGCGCGGTCAACGTCCGCGTCGAGGGGCAGCTGATCGTCAACGACATCGAGCTTGCGCTGCAGGCGGCGCTCGACGGCTCGGGAATCGCCTATTTGCCCGAAGATTATGTGCGGTCCCGAATTGACGACGGCCGCCTCACGCGCGTGCTCGCCGACTGGTCACCGCCGTTTCCGGGCTACCATCTTTATTACCCGAGCCGCCGCCACCAATCGCCGGCCTTCGCATTGCTGGTAGAGGCGCTTCGCTACCGCGGATGACGTGCGGTGCGCTTAGTGAACCCGCGTCCAGCGCTGCGACTTGCAGAGAAAGAGGATGCAGCCGGTGACGGTCAGCGAACCGTCGAGATTGGGCGTCAGCCTCGCCTTGTAGGTGCGGCCGGTCTTCGCGTCATAGGCGCGGCCGCCGGTCCACTGGGCGCCGTCGCGGGCGAAGCCGATCAGGACCGGCAGGCCTACGAGCGGGCGCGAGCGGAGCGTTGGATCGGGGTTGTGGACGTCGGTGCGCGGGACCTTGGGGCCGCGTGCCAGAATGCGCGCCACGGCCCCGCACAGATGCGCTCCGCAGGAGCCGATGCGGACGATCGCGGCACGGTCGGCGGTGAGCCAGTCGCCCTCGACGGCGGCCGAAGGCGCGCTGGCCGCGAGCAATGCTGCGAGAACCACGCTCAACGGACCGTAATCGTGCCCTTCATGCCGAAGGCAGCGTGCAGGGTATGGCTGCACTTGAGCGGGTACTGCCCGGCGGCGGGAGTCAGCGCGACATCGACGCTGGAATGCTTCGGGACTTCGACCGTGCCGTCGTGGACAAGCGCCTGGGAGGCCGGCGCCAGCCGCGCCGCGGCGAAGAATTGCGGCGCCGAGAAGCTGTGGCCGCCGCCCGCATTGTTGACGAGGTGAAGGATGGTGGGGGCACCGGCGCGCAACTGGATCGCGGCAGGTTCGAACTTGAAATTTTCCATCGCCACAGTGACCGCCGCAGGCTGCGGTGTCTGGGCGAGCGCCGATGGCGCGACGAGTGCGATCGAGGCGAATGCGAGAAGGCTCTTCATAATGCGCTCCACAGTTCAGCGATCAGCCCGTTCGCGACGATAAGCTGCGACCCGGCGTCTGTATATCGAATGAATTGACCGATCCGCGCGGCGCATATATGACTGGCTGGTCAGTTAGGAAAAACCATGGCCCGGCCACGTTGGAAAAGGCGAGCTGAGGAGCGTCCCGGTGAAATCTGCGCGGCGGCCCTGGGCGTATTCACCGAAAAGGGGTTCGCGGCCGCCAAGCTGGATGAAATCGCCCGCCGCGCCGGGGTCTCGAAGGGCACGCTCTATCTGTATTTCAAGGATAAGGACGAGCTGTTCCGAGCGGTGGTGCGCGACACGATCGCGCCGGACATCGAGGGGATCAGCGGGCTTGTCGCCGCTTCGAACCTCCGCTTCTCCCAATGCGCCCCGATACTCCTTCAACGCTTCGCCGAAATGACGCTCAAGGTTCCGGTCGGCCCGGTCGCGAAGATGGTCATCGGCGAATCGCGCAATTTCCCGGCGCTCGCGAAGGTGTGGTACGACGAGGTCGTGTCGAAGGCGATCGGGCTGCTCGTTTCGCTGATCGAAGATGCCCAGGAGCGCGGCGAAGTCCGGCCCGGCGATGCGCGGCTTTACGCCTTCAGCCTGATGGGCCCGATGATGATCGCCGTCCTGTGGCGCGAAACCTTGCAGCCCGCGGGCGCCACACCAATCGATATCGAAGTCATGGCCAGGCAGCATTGCCAAACGATCCTGGCGGGGATGCTCGAATGAGGCGGGCCGTCGCCATCGGGGCGGTGCTGCTCGCCGGCTGCACCGTCGGCCCGAATTACCAGCGTCCGCAGCTTTCGGTTCCAGGGCAATTTGCCGAAGCCGAGTCGCAGACCGGCGGCAGCGATGCCGAAGTTGCAACCTGGTGGACAGGATTCGGCGACCCGCAGCTGAGTGATCTGGTCAATCGGGCGCTGGCGCAGAATCTCGACGTCGAAACGGCTGCGGCACGAATCAGCGAAGCCCGCGCGCGCGAACAGGTTGCGGGCGCAGCGGCACAGCCCCAGGTCGGGGCGCAGGCGTCCGTGACCCGGCAGCGGATCAGTGAAAATGCGATCCCGGTCCCACCCGGAAGCGGCGGTCAGCAAGGCGGGGCCTTCGGCCTCCCCGGCGCCGAGTTCACGACATGGCGACCGGGAATCGATGCGAGTTGGGAAATCGATCTGTTCGGCAGGACCCGCCGCAGCGTCGAAGCCGCGCGGGCGCGCACCGGCGCCGCGACCTGGACCCGACGCGCAGTTCAGGTCAGCGTCGCGGCGGAAGTCGCGACGACCTATTTCGAGCTTCGGACGCTGCAGGCGCGGATCGCGAATGCGCAAGGCGAGATGGCCCGGCAGAAGCGCTTCGAACAGATTGTCGCCGCGCGCGTCCGCGGGGGCCTGGTGAGCGGCCAGGATCTCGAGCAGCAGGCGAGCGAAGTCTCGGCCGCGGCGGCGGCACTCGAAGCCTTGCAAGGGCGGGCCGAAGTTCAAATTCATGCTCTCGGCGTGCTCACCGGCGATACGCCGGAGTCGCTCATCGCGCAGCTGGCGGTGCCGAAAGCCTTGCCCACCGCGCCAATAATCCCGGCAGGCCTTCCTTCGGACCTGCTGCGGCGCCGTCCGGACATCCGGTCGGCCGAGCGCGAGCTCGCGGCTTCCACCGCCGATATCGGGGTGGCCGTCGCCGATCTTTATCCTCGCTTTTCGCTGACGGCGGCGCCGGCGCTGGTCAGCACCGCACTCGGGTCGCTGCTCGCATGGGGCAGCCGGAGCTTCAGCGTCGGAGCGGCGGTGAGCTGGCCGCTGTTCAATGGCGGACGAACTCGCGGCAATATCGCGGTTGCCAATGCGCGGCAGGAGCAGGCGCTGATCGCCTATCGCAGGACGGTCCTTCGGGCGCTCCAGGATGTCGAGGATTCGCTGAGCCGAACCGAAGCCGACCGCGAGCAGCTTGCCGCATTCGAGGCGGCGCTGGGGCGCTCGGCGCGTGCCGAAGACATTGCGCGCACCCGCTATCGCGGCGGGCTCGTGACCTATTCCGACGTGCTTGCCGCACAGGCGCGCCGACTTTCGCTGGAGGGGCAAGTGATCGACACCAAGGGCGCGCTCGCGCGGGACAGCGCCGGATTGTTCAAGGCGATGGGCGGAGGCTGGCCGGAACTTACTCAGGCGGGAGGCGAGCAATGACCGGCTTCCGCCCTGCCATCGTCATTGCTGCGATCGTCGTGGTCGCGCTTGCAGCCTGGATGTTGTTCGGCGGCTCCAGCCGGGAGCGGATGCTGTCCGGCTATATCGAAGGCGAAAACCTGTACCTGGCGTCGCCGGTCGCCGGAACGGTGGCATCGATCGCCGCGGTGGAAGGGACGCGCGTGGCCGCCGGGCAGCCGCTGTTCAGCGTCGATCCGGCGACCTTGACGGCGCAGGGGCAGCAGGCCCAGGCCGGCGTAGCGGCCGCGCGAACCCAAATCGCCACGGCGGAAGCCAATGCCCGGCAGGCCGATGCCGAAATCGCGGCGGCGTCCGCCGACAGCGACCGCGCCCGACGCGACCTTGCACGGCTGCTTTCGGTCAGGAACGACGATCCGGCAGCGGTCGCCGGCAAGGACGTGGACTCCGCCCGTGCCGGCTTGAAAGCTGCCGAGGCGCGAGTCGCCGCCGCGCGGAAGACGGCCGATGCCCGGAGGGCACAAATCGGGGCGGCGCGAGCGCAGGCAGCCGAAGCGCTCGGCGGACAGCGCGAAGTCCAGATCCGGGTCAATCAACTTACCCCGGTCGCACCAGCGGCTGCGCGAGTGGATGAGGTCTTCTTCCAACCGGGCGAATGGGTTTCCGCGAACCAGCCGGTGGTCAGCCTGTTGCCCGACGCCAAGGTCAAGGTCCGCTTCTTCGTTCCAGAGCAACAGGTCGCCCGCTACAAACCGGGCAAAAAGGTCCGGTTCGCGTGCGACAGTTGCGCCAGCGGGCTCGCCGCGACCATCCGCTATGTCAGCCCGCGGCCTGAATTCACGCCGCCGATCATTTTCAGCCGCGATTCCCGCGACCGATTGGTGTTCATGGTCGAGGCCTATCCCGACAAGCCCGCCAATCTCCAACCCGGCCTGCCGGTCGACGTAGAGCCCTTGCCGTGACCCTGGCAATCGACGTCCAGGACCTGAGCAAGAGCTTCGGCGCGCTCCGGGCCGTCGATCATATTTCGATCGAGATCGAGCAGGGGCACATCACCGGCTTTCTCGGCCCGAACGGTTCAGGAAAAACCACCACCCTGCGGATGCTGTGCGGGCTGCTGACGCCGGACAGCGGCCATGGCACGGTCCTGGGGCTCGAATTCCCGCGCGAGGCCGAGGCAATCAAGCGCCAGACGGGGTACATGACCCAGCGCTTCTCGCTCTACGAAGATCTATCGATCGATGAAAACCTGGCCTTCGTCGCCAGGGTCTATGGCCTAGACGACGTCGCCGGAAGGGTCGACCAGTCACTCGACAAGCTCGGGCTGACGAAGAGGCGCGACCAGCTCGCGGGTCATTTGTCCGGCGGCTGGAAGCAGCGGCTGGCGCTTGCGGCAGCCGTCATCCACGAGCCCAGGCTGCTCCTCCTCGACGAGCCGACGGCGGGTGTCGACCCACAGGCGCGTCGCGATTTCTGGGACGAAATCCACCGCCTCGCCGAGGAAGGCATCACGGTTCTGGTGTCGACCCACTACATGGACGAAGCCGAGCGCTGCCACCAGATCGCCTATATCTCCAATGGAGCTTTGATAGCCCGCGGCACAGGCGAACAGGTGATTGCGCAGAGCGGCCTCGTCACGTTCGAAGCGAACGGGCCGCGCGCCGACCGGCTGGCGAACGAAGTCGCCAGCAAACCCGGAGTCGAAATGGTGGCGCCGTTCGGGGCTGCGCTCCACGTCAGCAGCACCGACCGCAAGGCGCTGGAGCAGGCGATCGAGCCATTCCGCCGCGAGCCGTGGCGATGGGTTGAGGTCGAGCCAAGTCTCGAGGACGTCTTCATCCACCTGATGCGCGAGCAAGGCGGCGGCAAAGCGCGGGAGGCCGCATGATGGACCTGTCGCTCAGCCGGATCGTGGCGATCCTCTCGAAAGAGTTCATCCAGCTCGTGCGCGACCGGCTGACCTATGCGATGATCATCGGAATCCCGGTCATCCAGCTGCTGCTGTTCGGCTATGCGATCAATTCGGATCCGAAGCATCTGCCCACCGCGGTGCTCGTCCAGGACAATGGCCAATTCTCGCGCTCCGTGATCGGGGCACTGGAGCGAAGCAACTATTTCGACATCCGCTATTCCGCGCGTTCCCCCGCGGAGATGGACAGATTGATCGAGCGCGGCTCGGTCCAGTTCGCGGTCACCATCCCAGGAGATTTCACCCGGCGCGTGGTCCGGAAGGACAATCCGCAGATCCTGGTGGAAGCGGACGCCTCAGACCCGGCCGCTACCGGGGGCGCGGTGGCAGCGCTGCTCCAGCTGCCGTCCTACGCCCTGATGCACGATCTAAAGGGGCCGGTCGCGATGCCGGTGAAAGACAATGGGCAGCCGTTCCAGGTCGTGGTGCAGCGCCGCTATAATCCGGAAAGCATCACCTCCTACAATATCGTGCCCGGACTGGTGGCGACGATCCTCACCATGACGCTGGTGATGATGACGTCGCTTGCGATGACCCGAGAAACCGAGCGCGGGACGATGGAAATGCTGCTTTCGACGCCCGTTCGGCCGCTCGAAGTCATGGTCGGCAAGCTTACGCCTTACGTGGTCGTCGGCATCCTTCAGGCTGCAATCATCATGACCCTCGCGCGCCTTCTTTTCGGCGTTCCGGTGGAAGGCGGTTGGGCCGCGCTGGGCCTCGGAATGTTGCTGTTCATCGTGGGATCCTTGAGCCTTGGATTCCTCATTTCGACCCTTGCCCGCAACCAGCTGCAGGCGATGCAGATGTCGTTCTTCTACTTCCTGCCCTCGATCCTGCTGTCGGGCTTCCTCTTCCCGTTCCGTGGAATGCCCATGTGGGCGCAATGGATCGGAACGGCGCTCCCGGTCACGCACATGCTGCGGGTCGTGCGCGGGTCCATGCTCAAAGGAGTCGGAATCGCCGAGGCTCTGCCGAGCCTCGGGGCGCTGGCGCTGTTCGTGGCGATCGTGGCGGGGATCGCGGTGAAGGAATATCGGACGACCCTCGACTGAACCGCCATCCGTCGAATGTTGAGGCAGTTCAGCGGCCGGGCGGTTGTCAGCGTCGAGCACGCGGCTAAAGCTCTCAGGCAACGCCCGGGGAGATCGAATCTCATGCTGAAGTTGAAGCGTCTTGCATTCCTGCTGGCCACGTCCGCGCTGGCCGTGTCGGCGAGTGCCCAGGTAGCGACCGCGCCGGCACCGGCGCCCGCAGTTGCAGCGGCAACGCAGCAGCCGGCACCGGTCTCCGAACTGGTCAGCGATGTTTCGATCCCGCACACGCAGTTCAAGCTCGCGAACGGCCTCACCGTTATCGTCCACGAAGACCACAAGGCGCCCGTCGTCGCGGTCAGCACCTGGTACAATGTCGGGTCGAAGGACGAGCCGCCGGGAAAGACCGGCTTCGCGCATCTGTTCGAGCATCTGATGTTCAACGGCTCCGACAATCTGCCGGGCGATTACTTCACCTACCTGCAGCAGATCGGCGCGACCGATTACAACGGCACCACCTGGTTCGATCGCACCAATTATTTCGAGACGGTCCCGAAGTCGGCGCTTGAGAAGGCGCTGTTCATGGAAAGCGACCGCATGGGCTATCTGCTCGGCGTGATGGACCAACAGAAGCTGGATAACCAGCGCGGGGTCGTCCAGAACGAGAAGAGGCAGGGCGACAACCAGCCGGGCGGGCTGGTCGAATATGAAGTGCTCGGCGACCTGTTTCCGGCGGGGCACCCCTACCAGCATTCCACCATCGGATCGATGAGCGACCTCGACGCGGCGAGCCTCGCAACGGTCAAGGAATGGTTCCTCGACAAATACGGCCCGAACAATGCGACCCTGGTGCTCGCGGGCGATATCACCGCCGCCGAAGCCAGGCCGCTGGTCGAGAAATATTTCGGGGCGATCAAGGCCGGGCCGGTGAACGTCCCCGCCGCTGCGGACGTGCCGACGATGGCGGCGCCGAAGACGGTCGTCATGAAGGATCATGTCGCGACGACCGAGATCCAGCGCCACTGGGCGGTTCCGGGCATGCTTTCGCCGCAGCTCGCCGCGCTCGACGTCGGCGCGTCGGTTCTCGGCGGGCTAGCCAGCTCGCGGCTGGACAAGATTCTGGTGCGCGACGAAAAGCTCGCGGTGTCGGTCAGCGCGGGGTACCAGCCGTTCCAGCGCATTGGCCTGTTCGAGGTCGATGCGACGGTGAAGCCCGGGGTCGATCCCGATGTCGTCGCCAAGAGGCTCGACGAGATCATCGCCGATTATGTCGCGAACGGGCCGACCCAGGACGAGGTGACCCGTGCAACGACGCGCGAAGTCGCCGGGCGGATTCGCGGGCTTGAGCAGGTCGGTGGGTTCGGCGGCAAGGCCGTCGCGCTTGCCGAGGGCCAAGTCTTCGCGGGCGACTCCGATTATTACAAGAAGACGCTCGGCGAATATGCGGCGGTGACGCCGTCCGAGGTCAAGGCGGCGATGCAGCAGTGGCTGAGCCGCCCGGTGCTCAAGATCCGGCTCGAGCCAGGCGAGCGGCCGCCTTACGAGGAATCGGCCTTCGCTCCGAAAAAGGGCAAGAGCGCGGACATCGCCACGCCCATCGTCAAGCGGCCGATCCCGCCGGTCGGCGAACCGGCACCGCTCGATTTCCCCGACATAACTCACGTGACCCTGTCGAACGGGGTCAAGGTCGCCTACGCGCAGCGCACCGCTGTTCCCGTCACCCAGATCGGCCTGGTGTTCGATGCCGGCTTCTCGGCGGACCAGCCGGGCGACCGCGGCTTGCAGAGCTTCACCATGGCGATGCTCGACGAGGGCGCGGCAGGCATGAACTCGCAGCCGATCGCCGAGGCCAAGGAGAGGCTG
>Ga0207705_10003120_pt1 | contig 12634 bp, 9 predicted proteins | sample KBSC13metaG_FD_184314 | JGI IMG/M metagenome (GOLD analysis project Ga0207705, IMG submission 184314) | Corn rhizosphere microbial communities from Kellogg Biological Station, Michigan, USA - KBS C1-3 metaG (SPAdes) (version 2) | ecosystem: Host-associated > Plants > Roots > Rhizosphere > Soil ...
GCTGCAGCCGGTGCCCTTCATCCTCAGCTTCTCGCCCTGCGGCTCGCTGAAGACCATGGAGTTCATGAAGTGGCTGGGCATCGCCTTCCCACGCTGGTTGGAGAACGACCTGCGCTTCGCGCCCGACATCCTGCGGAAGTCCGTGGACCTGGCGCTGCAAACCTTCGCCGACGTGCGCGCCTTCGCGAAGGAGAAGAAGATCCCGCTCGGCATCAACGTCGAGAGTGTCTCCATCCGGAAAGAAGAGATCGAGGCCTCGGGCGAGCTCTTCACGTCGCTCTCGGCCAGCATGTAGCGCAGTCGGCCCTTACAGGCGGGGCGGCGTGACAAATGGGGGGCCGGCGTGGTCGCGGACCTCCGCAGGCCTTCGCGCCCCCTCCGGCGCCCACCCCGCCGCGTATGGCGATGACCGCGAGGCCCGAGCGGCCCGCCCAGACTGCGGTCGTGGTGCTCCCCAGACCGACAGATGCATTTTTATGAGCCAAAGTCCGAAAAAGTCGGACACTTTTTTTCGCCTCGCGACAGTCCAGGAGAGGGCTTCTTACCCTGGTGTCTCGAAATCCACTGCTGAGGCCCTGTCCAGTCATCTTGGCGCAATGCGGCGCCCGGGCTGAGGCCTCCGGGGTGTCAGGTGACCTGATAGTTGTGATACTTAACTATTAAAAAATCGACCGCGTTTCGACGGCTGCCCGGCGCGACAGCACATGCCGGGGCGTCTCGGCTTCCACGGAGGATCTCGAATGAACACGAAATGGCTACCGACACTGGTTTTCGGATTGTCGATTGGGGTCATCGGCTGCGGGGGTTCGACCTCCGGGACGCCGGACGGTAGCGGGGGATCCACGACCTCCAGCGGCGGCAAGTCGGGTGGGGCGACCGGGGGCTCGTCCACGGGCGGCAGCGCGACCGGGGGCAGCGCCACCGGGGGCAGCGCCAGTGGCGGCAGCTCGACCGGTGGGGCCGCGACGGGCGGACATGCCAGCGGCGGCAGCGCGACCGGCGGGACCGCCAGCGGCGGGCACGCGAGCGGTGGCAGCGCCACGGGCGGCAGCGCGACCGGGGGCAGCGCCAGCGGCGGCGCCGCGGGCGGGTCGACGGGCGGCGGTGGCAGGGCCTCGGGCGGCTCGGCCGGCGGCACCATCGGAGGCACGGGCGGCTCGGCTGGCGGCAGCACCGGCAGCGGGGGCGCTGGCGGCTCCGGAAACAGCAGCGCGCCCATGCCCAGCAAGGGCTGCGGCGTCACGGACGGCGTGAAGAAGGTGACCACGGGCGGCTCGTCGGTGATGAGCGGCCTTGCCACGTCGACCAAGCTGAACATCACCAGCGGTGGGATGAAGCGTGAATTCATCATCGACATCCCGGCGGATTACGATCCGACGCATCCGTACCGCCTGATCTTCTCGTGGCACCAGGCCTACGGTTCGGACGTTGGCAACGCGAACGGGCTCCATCCCGCCAACGATGGTTCCAACTTCAACGCGACCAACTATGCGTACTTCGGGCTTCACCGCGAGATGACGAAGGCGGGCGACACCGCGATCTTCATCGCGCCCGAGGGCATCGGCAACCTTCCCTGGGACTACAACCGGGATGTCGCGCTGTTCGACGACCTGCTGGCCCTGGTCGACACGAACCTGTGCATCGACGACAGCCGCGTCTTCACCACGGGCTTCAGCTTCGGCGCGATGATGAGCTACGCGTTGACCCTGGGGCGCCCCACGAAGCTGCGCGGCGCCGTCACGATGGCGGCCGCCAACTACAATTTCACGCAGCCGACCAACATGCATGTCCCCATCGCCTACATGGGGACGACCGGCATGGGCGATACCACGTGCCCATGGGGCAACGACACGATGGGCGGGAAGGCGTGCGACCTGCAGCACGCGAAGGACAACGGCTGCACCATTCCCTCCGGCAACGCCATTCCGACGGCGACGAGCGGAAGCAAGAAGTACCTGTGCTACGACTTCGAAGGCTGCAAAGCCGGCTATCCGGTCAAGGTGTGCACCTTCGACGGTTACCACAGTCCGTCGCAAATCGATGACGGGACGTCGACCGCGGACGACGGGCTGAAAGCCTTCATTCCCCCGCTCGCCTGGAAGTTCATCACGCAGTTCTAAACGATCGCCCCGGCGGCCCTGCCCGCCGGTCGCCCGGCGCCCGTCGACGTTGGTGAAAAGGCCGGCGCAGGGGTGGCGATCCCCGTGAAGTTCGCCGCCCGGCAGCGCCCCCTCCTCAGCGGGGGCGTTGCCGCGCTGACCCGCAGATCTTCGAGGTCTGCCGCTGCACCAGGGTCACTTTCGCCACGCGGCCGCTCTTGAACGTGAACACTTCGCTCATCTCGCGTTCACTGCACCCCGGCTGGGGCAAGGTGTAGCTCCAGCGCTCCCCCCGCTTCTCCGTCGGGCGACCGCGGCGCGCCTCGAGCTGGCCGCGCGTGAGACCGATCCACGATGAGCCGTAGGCCTCCACCTTCTCGCCTTCCGCAACCGCCGGCGCGGGCAAGGTCGCATCCGCCTCGCGGTGATCCGCGCCTCCCCCGTCCCGCCCCGAGGGCGGCGCGGGCGCGCCGTGGACCGTGGGGACCGCGCATCGGAGCATGGAGAGCGCGGCCAGCACGGTGGCGGCGATCGAAGCGCGCGCGGGCCGCGAGGGCTCGCCCTTTTCCTTCATGGGGCACCTCCCTGACGGCAGGCCTCGCGCAGGGTGGTGAGGAGACCCATCCCCCCCTGGATCTGATCCAACCGGAACGCCAGGCCGGGCCACCGGGCCAGCACGGCGGCGCGCTGCGCGGCCAGATCCACCGCCTGGCGGGCCCAGGCCAGCTCGTATTCCAGCACCGCGGCCTCCGCGCCCCAGGGCCCCTGACGTTGCTCGGAAAGAAACTCGACGGGGAAGCGCGACAGCGGCTCCGGTCCGTGAACGGCCTGGTGCATGATCAGATAGGGCAGCAGGGCCCGCCTGCTCGCCTGAGACAGCTCATGCAACGCGGCCTCGTCGAAGGCGCCCGGCTCCGTCACCAGGTTTGCCCAGCTGGTGTTGCGTCGCCCGCCGACACGGCGCAGCCGCTGCAGCAGCGGAGCGTCCGCCGGATCGACGGACGCAAGGGTGACCGTGACCGGTGGGGACCGTGGCTGTTCGTTGCGCATCACCCAGCGAGCCGCCAGTTGCCAGGTCCCCGACGGAACGGGCGTCTCCAGTTCGGAGAGATCCAGCACGGAGGTCCTCGCCTCTGCCGGGACCAGATCGAACCCTCGTGGCTTCGCGCCGGGTCGAACGACAGAGCGGGCCGGCAGGCGGATATCCTGGCCAGCGGCGCTGAACGTGAACTCGACAGGGAACGGAGGCGACCACGGATCGCAAGGAATGAGCGCATAGTATTCGGCGCTCTCGGTCTCGTTGGCCAGCGTCACCTCGACGAACATGGGTTGACCGACGATGTACGTGGGTGACGCCTGCAGCCGTAGCGTCAGGGCGGTCGGGCGTTCCGTCATGTCCAGCTCCAGATGGCCGGGTTGTCCTCGAGGTTGACCTCGCGAACACCGGACAGGTGCTTCGAGCAGAGATGCGCGCTGGAGGTCCCCAGCACGAACCGCTGCAAATTCCGTGTACCAACCTGGTACAGCCACGTGAGGAAGTAGTTCATCGAGCAGCTGAACTCCGGCGGTTGGGGCCACCCGTAATAGCCACACTTGTGTGGGTAGCCGAAGGCGTGGGTGAACTCGTGCACGATGGTGCCGACCGCGTCGTCCGCATCCAGCGAGCTCGCCTCGAAGGCACGCGTGAAGATCAGCAGCCGCCCCGCGAAGTACTCGCGCCCCGCAAAACGCGCGCCCGGGCTCAGGCCGGTGGTCTCCGTCGATCCCGGCGGCTCTGCCTCGATGAACACCTCCTCGGAGAAACCCATGCCGCCCGGCTCGAACGCCCCCGTGAAGCGCAGGCGGTGGCGCAGATAGTAGATATCGGTCTTGTCGTAGGCGCCCCCCTGACCGGCCTCGCCCAGCAGCCCGGTGTTCCTGCCCCGTGTGACCTCGAAGTCCGACTGGTAGTCGTTGCCCCACAGGTGCAGGTGCGTCTTGCCGGCGATGACCTCCTTCTTGAAGACGGGCATGAACCCGTGCTGCCCGCCCTCGGTGTCGCTGACGACCAGCATGTCGACCTTGCCGGCGATCACCTGATCCACGACGACCTTCTCCCAGTTCTGGCCCCCTCCGCTGACCACGGCGACCCTGGCCTTGCCCGAGTAAGCGAGTTTCCGGCTGCCGTCGTCGGACCGCGCCTTGGCGGTGCCCGTGAAGTTCTCGCTGGACGCACGCTCGGCGGCCGCCAGGAAGAACCAACCAGGCTTTCCTTCGGCGGTGAACTCGCCTTTGGTCGCGGTCGCGTAATCGGCGCAGGCGGATTCCTCGTCGCTGTCCCGCTTCGTCAGGAAATGCCTCGATGCGACCTCGCGCTCCGGGGCGAAGTCCATCTGCACCCGCGCCGGCTCGAAGAACGCCGGCACCTGGTCCACGGGCAGCGAGAAGGCGGCCGCCATCTTCACGTATTCCACGTCGACGCGCTTCCAGACCGTCATGACCCCCGTGCGCGCCGCGTTCGACGGCGCGATTCGCGGCGAGTTCTTGGGACGGGCGAGCACGACGAAGTTGTCCCCCGCGACGTTGCTGACGTGCAGGCGCACGCGGGTGGCGCCGTCCGTGACCTGGGTGTCGCACAGCTTGATGGTCTTCCCGTTTGCGAAGCCGCAGTCGCCAGCCTGCCCGAAGCGCGCCATGTCCTTGCCGCCCGGCTTCGGGAAGTCGCAGGTGCCCCGGTTCAGCGGGCTGCGCGGGTGTCCATCCACATCCACCTGGTCGCGGACGCGCGCTGCGTGCGCATTGCTATCGGGATGGTCGGCGCCGTTGGGATCGAACCACTCCCATTCCACCCGTGCGTCCGCCGGGATGCGCGCCCCCTGGACGAGCGAGACGGTGGCCACCAGCTCGACGTACTGCGTGTCCTTCGTGACCACCGCGTCCCACGGTTGCGTCGCATCGGTCCGCGGCTTGTGATTGACGAAGATACGGCCCAGGTCGTCCTCGCTGAGATACCCCTCCTGATACCCGGACGCCTTGGGCGCCACGTCGCCGTCAGCGACGACCCCGGGCTTGTACAGGCCTTCGATAGTGGCGACTGTCACCGCCAGCTGCACGGGGGGATCGACGGGAAGATAGCGACGCTTCACCAGCGGCACGGGTCCGTAGATCGAGTTGCCGGGCGGGGTCTCGCCGAAGAAGTCTGGATACGGCTTCGCTGGATCCAGGAACAGCATGTCGACGCGACGGGCGGACGCAGAGCGCATGCCGGTGGGACGATTGCCCCCCTGCGCGAAGTCCTCGCCGCAGGCGAGGATATCGGGGCTGTGAAACGACAGGGCGCCGCGGCAGCTGGTCAGGTCATCGCCAAGCTCGTCGGTCAGGCCCAGCTCGAACAGATCGAAGAACGCCTGCCAATCCATGGCCGAGGTCGCCTCGGCGTCCAGCGACAGCGATCCCCCCAGGTCGTCGTTGTGGCGCTTGCGAAAGGCTCGTCTGGCGGCGCGGGTCTTCGGTCCCATCGTGTCGTCGATGGCGTCGGGGTGGCACGGCCAGCCGTGTACCTCCGCGACCCAGCGCAGGGTCTCCTGCAGGTCTTCGACCTTCTGGTGCTGGACGCAGAGACCGCCCCATTCCGCCTTGTCGCCCTTCAGCAGCGCCCGGGTCGTCTTCGCGCGGACCTCGGACAGCGTCCGGTTGTAGTCGCTCTTCCCCGACGAATCGGTGTGGCCGGCCAGCAGCAGCTTCTTGCCCGGATTCGCCTTGGCATAGCGCAGCGCCGCCGCGACGACAGACAGACCGGACAGCCTGTCTTCGTCGGCGCTGGTTTCGGCGTTTTCGCCGTAGCGCCAGGGCAACACCACCGCGCTGTCGTGATGGAAATGGACGTCCTCCATCTCGACAACGTCCACGTCCAGCTTCGGGACCACGATCTGGTGTCGCTGTCCCGTGGGCAGGGTCAGCCCTGCGGCAAGCTCCTTCAGAGGGGGACGGAGTGGTGGCATTACCTCACGCGCTCCGCTCTGCTTCCGCGGCGAACGCGACCTTCCATGCTCCCGGTGACGACTGATCAGCCCAGCGGCGCCAGCCACCCGGGAAATTGCCCGAGGGCGACGGATCGGAAAGTGACATTCAGGCCCACCCCTCCGTGCGGGAGACTACCACCGGCCTGCTGGCGGACCTTGTGCCCGGTCACGGCCGCAGGGCAACCGCCCCGACCTCGAATTGTTACTTGAACCCTGTGCGCTTCTGGTCTACTACTATCCACATACAACTACATTGGGTGTGGCTGTAGGGGTGAACAACAAGAAAGGGCTGACGGTACTAGTTCCATGAAGAATTCGATGGTTACGGTGGTTCTGGGGATGGGGTTGACGATGGTGGCGGGATGCGTCGGGGCGGGCACGGTGGTTCGACCGGACGGGCGGGGGGCCGAGGTCAGGGGCAGCGCGACGGTGGCGGCGGGCGAGGCGCGTCCTCTGGTGGCGGGGCCGATGCGGCTGCTGCACGCCAACGCGGACGGGCGCTCGACTGCGAAGTTCTCGCGGGTGTGGGTCATCAGCGGCGCGGAAGACTGCCGCAACGCGACCCCGCTGAACTGGGATGGCAACAGCGCCGTCCAGATCCAGAAGGACGAGATGCTGTGCGTGCAGACCGCTCGCGCCGCGCGCGTCTCGTGGCACGGCCGTCCCTTGCCGGCGACCGGGCCGGTGATGGTCCGTCAGGCCAGCCTGCGCTGAGGATCGTTCGCGCCACCAGGGCGTGATCGGAGATCAGCGGTACCGGCGGCGCGGCGCGATCCGTCCCTGACGGGCGCGCGCGCCGATGCCGCGGCAATCATCCTTCGTGGGCGTTTGCCCGCGGGTGGAAGCGATTCCACGCGCTCGCGCGCAACGCTTGCTCGAGGTTGGTCGCGCCGGACGCGTCGCTGATCGCGGGCGGCGGGGCCTGCCGCCAGGCGGCCTCCGGGGCGGCTGACAGGACCGCGCCTCGACCCATGCGCTCGAGCTCGTAGTCGACGGCCTCGACGGCTGCTTCCAGCTGCGAGAACCGCTCCCTGGGGCGGCCGTCGACGACGACTTCCCAGCACTTGCCGCGGCCGGGCCGGCGCAGGACCAGCGCCTCGCTGACGCGCCCGCCGCGCTGGAAGTGCAGCCCGACGCCGTGGCGGCCCAGCGAGAACCAGGCGTGGCTGGAGATGGCGCGCACGTCCTCGTGGGTGCGCAGGGTGAGGGGATCGAAGCTGGCGGCCCGGTCCTGGATCTCCGCCAGGGTGACCGCGCCGGCCTCCAGCTCGAAGCCGGGGCGGTCGAACGCGATGGCCATCCAGGCGCGGCGGGCCTCGCTGGCGTCGCCGCCGCGCAGGTCCAGGTCGCGCGGCGTGCCGAACAGCGACGGCAACGTGCACAGGCTCAGCGTGGTCAGGTCGACGAAGTCCAGGATCAGGCAGTCGGTCTTGCCGGGGTGCAGGCGCGTGCCCCGGCCCACGCACTGGGCGTACATCCCCTCGCTGCGGGTGGGGCGCGCCATGGCCACGCACGACACGCCCGGATCATCGAAGCCCTCCGTCAGGACGCCCACGTTCGTCAGGACCTGGACGCGTCCCTCGCGGAAGTCGGCCAGGGCCTGGGCGCGTGCGTCCGCCGGCATCGCGCCGTGGACGATGCCGGCGGGGACACCCAGCGCGTTCAGCGCGTGGGCCAGATGCCGCGCGTGGTTCACGGTCACGCAGAACGCGATGGTGCGGCGATCGCGCGCCAGCTCCTGGATCGATCGCGCCACCAGCGCGTTGCGCTCCTCGATGTCGACCGCCTCGGCCAGCTGCTCCTCGTCGAAGTCCAGTCCGGCAGGCGATAGCTGGCGCAGGTCGGCCGTGGTCGCGACGCGGTAGCCGCGCAGGGGCGCCAGGAACCCGTCGTCGATCAGCTCGGGCAGGCTGCGCGAGTAGACGATCTGCTCGAAGACCTGGTCCAGCCCCTGGCCGTCCCCGCGCGCGGTGGTGGCGGTGAAGCCCAGCAGCGTGCCCGTGAAGGACGGCTCGAAGACGCCCAGCTGGCGCAGCACGCGCAGGTTGTCCTCGGCGGCCGCGTGGTGGCATTCGTCGTAGACGATCAGCCCCACGTCGCGCCCGCGCATCAGGTGGTCGAGCCGCGCCTGGTGCAGCGACCGGATCGAGCAGACGAGGACCCGCGCCTCGGGGGGCGCGCGCAGGGCCCCGCGCTCGATGGCCACCACGGGCGCAGCCCCGCCCCCCAGCGCGCGTTGTAGCTTGTCCCGGGCCTGGGTCAGCAGCTCCTCGCGGTGGGCCAGCACCAGCACCTGCCGGCGGGCGAGCCGGGCCAGGTGCGAGAAGATCACCGTCTTGCCGGCGCCGGTGGGCAGGTGCACCAGCAACCGTCGCTTGCCGGCGCGACGCGCCGCCAGCACCGCCTCGACCGCGGCCAGCTGGTAAGGGCGAAGGCCGGGGCCCGCATCCGGGCGCACGTCCGAGGGAACGTCCCGACGAACATCGGACGCGTGATCGGGGTCGACGCGGCGCCCACCACGAAGGCGGTCGAGAGCGCGGTCGGTGATCGAGAGAGGCTTGGACGGCACGGGACCCGTCATGATCGCTCACCCGGCCCCATCCAGCCACCGACCGCCACGCAACTTCTGGCCTGGAGACGGAGCTCAGGGTCATGTTTTCGATTCGCCCGGCTGATAGGGTCGCCGCTGAGCTTGCCCTCGTCACCGATGTCCCGCCCGAAACCAGCACCGAGCACCGACGACAGCGAGGAGGCGCGCGCGTTTCTGCAGGCGCGCCTGGCGCTGTTCTGGAAGGTGCTGTTCTTCTTCAACCTGGCGGGGGGCATCCTGGGGCTGGCCGGGGGTGGGATGGTGAAGCCGGGGGCGGACACGGCCATCACGTTCCTGGGGATCGCGATCTCGGGGCTGTTCTGGTCGCTGTGCCGGCGGGGGCGGCGGTCCAGCCGGTTCTGCCGCAGCCTGGACGGCGGCGGCATGTTCCTGATCGCGGTGGTGGGCAGCTTCCTCACGCGCTTCCTGCTGGTCTCGTTCGTGCGCGAACACGCCGTGGTCACGACGGAAGGCTCGGTGTTCGCGGACGCGTACGTGGTGATGATCGATCTGTTCCCGGCGGCGATGTTCCTGGCCATCCGGGCGGCGCTGATCCCGTCGTCGCCCCGTCGCACGGTGGCTGTCACGGGGCTGGCCGGCGTGCCGAAGATCGTGCTGTCCAGCCTGCTGGTCCCCGGCGCCGCGGGTGGGCTGGCCTGGCGCGCGGCGCACGCGGGCATCTACCCGTGGTTGCCGATCACGTCGGTCATGGAGTGGACCATCGCCACCATCACCTGCACCGTCATCTCGCGCGTCATCTATGGCTTGCGCGCCGAGGTACGCGAGGCGCGGCGGTTCGGGCAGTACGTGCTGGAGCGCAAGGTGGGGGAGGGGGCGATGGGGATCGTCTACCGGGCGACGCACGCGATGCTGCGGCGGCCGGCGGCCATCAAGCTGCTCTCCAAGGAGCGCGCCAACGAGGCCGACCTGGCGCGCTTCGAGCGCGAGGTCCAGCTGACCAGCCGCCTGGTGCACCCGAACACCATCTCGATCTTCGACTACGGCCGCACGGCCGAGGGCGTCTTCTACTACGTGATGGAGTACCTGGACGGCCTGGACCTGCAGAGCCTGGTCGAGCGTTACGGACCGGTCGAGCCGGCGCGGGTCATCCACATCCTGGCGCAGGTCAGCGGCGCGCTGGCGGAGGCGCACGCGCTGGGCCTGATCCACCGTGACATCAAGCCCGCGAACATCGTGCTGACCGAGCGCCCCGACGAACCGGACGTGGTGAAGGTCGTCGACTTCGGTCTGGTGAAGAACTTCGGCGGGAACATGGCCGAGTCGGCGGCCGGCGACGCGATCATCGGCACGCCGCTTTACATGGCGCCCGAGGCCATCTCGCAACCGGACACCGTCGACGGGCGCTCCGACGTCTATGCCGTGGGCGCGGTCGCGTACTTCCTGCTCACCGGCCAGCACGTGTTCCAGGCGGCCACCGTCATCGAGGTCTGCAGCAAGCACATGCTCGAGCAGCCGGTTCCCCCGTCGCAGCGGCTGGGCAAGGTGCTGCCCGCGGACCTCGAGGGCATCGTGCTCGGCTGTCTGGCAAAGGACCGCGACGTCCGTCCCGCGTCGGCGGCAGCGTTGCGCGCCGCCCTGCTGGGCTGCGCGAGCGCCGCCGACATCGACCTGCCGGCGGCGCGGGCGTGGTGGCGGGCCCATCGGGCGGCGCCGAAGGGCAGCCCTGGCCCCGTCCAGGCCGACGACGTCAGCGAGGCGGGGCCCGCGACGATGGCGATCGATCTCGGTGGCCGTAGCACGGTGGCGGCGAAGGCCCCGCGATGACCGCCGTCAGCGGCCGGCCGGGATCAGGGACGCGGTCGCGCAGGCCGCCAGGAACAGCCCCGCGCCGAACACGGCGTGCGTGACCAGGCTCTTCACGGTGTTGAACAGCGGCGCGGGCGTCCTGGACGAGGCGATGCCGGCCCCCAGCGCGGGCTGCAGCACGAACAGCGGCGCCGCCACCGTGACGATCCCGATCAGCAGCGCGGGCGGCAAGCTGGGCGATCGCGCCCAGGGTAGTCCGAAGGTGGCCAGCAGCAGCGCCGCGAAGGTGACGCCGATGCCGTAGTGCGCGCACCAGCCGATGGCCCGCTCGCCCGGAATGGGGGATGCCCTGGCGATGCTGTCGTGGCGCCACTGGCCGCGCGCCAGATGACCGAGCCAGCGCCCCAGGAACGCGAAGTTCAGGGACGGCACGCCGAACTGGCGCAGCAGGGCCGCCCACAGATCCATCATGATCGTCGCACCGGCGCCGATCAGGACGCTGCGCACGACGAACTCGAGCTTCTCGTTCATGGATTCACCTCGGGCCTTCTTCGCGATGTGAACGGACCGCCAGTCAAGGCTCAGCACGGGCCGTGCCAGACGTCGCGGACACTCGGCGCCTTCCCACTGCGACGGCGCCGGCTACGAGCGCGTCAGCGTCAACCGCGCCCGGCTGGCTGCCAGCACCGCCTCCGCGGGGCCCTCGGCGTCGGGCAACCAGATGCTGACCGACATGCCACCCCCTTCCCGGCGCGCCAGTCCCAGCCGCCCGTGGTGCAGCTCGACGATCTCGCGCGACAGCGCCAGGCCCAGGCCGCTGCCGGTGGGCTTGGTGGTGAAGAAGGGGACGAAGATGCTGTCCATCACCTCGTCGGAGATCCCCGGTCCGCGATCGAGCACGGCGATGCGACAGCCGCCTTCCGCCGCCGCCTCGCCCTCCACCTTCACCTGCTCGGCCGGACCGCCCGCCTCGTACGCGTTCTTGATCAGGTTGATCAGCACCTGCTGGATCTGCGCGCGGTCGAAGAAGCCGGCGCGGGCCGGCAGCTCGCCAACCTGCAGCGTCGGCCAGAACCCGCGCAGCCCCTCGAAGAAGGGGCCCCACGCCACCTCGGCCGGGCGCGGCGGCGGAATCTTGGTCAGCTTCGCGTAGCCGTCCAGGAAGCCCTGCAGGTGCAGCGTGCGCTCCTGCACCCGGTCCAGCATGGCGGGCAGCTTCGGCAGGTGCTCGGGCCGTTGCAGGATCGTCTTCGCCGAGCTGACCAGCGACGCGATGGGGCCCAGCGAGTTGTTGATCTCGTGCCCGATGATGCGGATGACCTTCTTCAGGCTGGCCACCTCGTGGCGGGTCAGCTCCTGGGTCACGCTGCGGACGGCGATCAGCGTCTGGCCGTCATCCAGGTGGCGCCGCGATAGATGAAACGTCTCGCGGCCGGCGGGGCCCTCGACGTTGAACAGCTCGTCCCCCTCGGACAGCAGCGCCTGGCGCAGCGACGCCGGCGCGCGCTGGATCATCGACAGGAAGTTCTCGCCCTCGACCGCCAGGCCGTCGAAGAACAGCTCGCGCGCCGAGCGGTTCGTGAAGGCGATGCGGCCCGTCTCGCCGAACAGCACGATGGCGACCGGCGTCGTCTCGACCACGGTGCGCAGCAGGCCCTCGCGGCGCTCGCCCGCGTTCCGTTGCTGCTCGAGCTGCCTGGTCAGCGCGGCGACATGCGCGGTCGCCGCGCCCCGCGACCGCCATGCCCACACGCCAAAGGCGAGCGCGCCCGCCATGGCGACGCCCTGGCCCAGCGCTGCGAGATTCGACACGCCGCCACCGTAGCTGATCCGGCGGCAGGGAACCAGGCGACCGCCGCGCCGCCGCGGACAGTGGCCGACAGTGTCCGCGGACGGGGGCGGGGGCGGGCGACGAGAAACCGCGGCCCGCCGCCCCTTCGCGCGGGCATGGCGGCTGCACAGGGGGCGGCCTGCCTTTCGCCTACGCAACCAAGGAGCCCGTCATGACTTCCCGTTCTCGCGCCGCCATCATCACCGCCGTCGCCCTGCTGGCGACGTTGCTGGGCCATACCGCCCAGGGGCAGGACGGCGCGCCCGCCGTCGCGCTGACGCCGCCCCGGCTGCTGACCTTCGTCGAGGCGACCTATCCGCCGGCGGCGAAGGCCGCGGGCCGGCAG
>Ga0207705_10003123_pt1 | contig 12615 bp, 8 predicted proteins | sample KBSC13metaG_FD_184314 | JGI IMG/M metagenome (GOLD analysis project Ga0207705, IMG submission 184314) | Corn rhizosphere microbial communities from Kellogg Biological Station, Michigan, USA - KBS C1-3 metaG (SPAdes) (version 2) | ecosystem: Host-associated > Plants > Roots > Rhizosphere > Soil ...
CGGAGGCATTCGAACAGGCTGCCGTTGAAGTCCCTTTCCGCGAGGTTCCGGCAGCCGGCAATCTCGCCGAGCGAGTCGAAACCTTGGAGAAGACGGTGACTGAATTGCACGCCGAGTTACAGCGCGTACGCGAAGACCTCGCCACGTTTCGAAAGCAGTTCGAGTAGCGTCCTGGTAGTTAGCGAGACTGGTTCGGTCGCCAACACCGTGGCGCCCGCCTATCCGCCAGCCAGCATCCGGGCGAAATCCATGAGTTCCTTCTCGTTGAGATCGCTCGCGGCCCAGTAAGTCATCGTCGGACTCGTCCAATGCACCAAGTGATAGCCGTGCCGTTCGGTCGCGCTTGGCGCCGAAGCGGCCCCGGGCCGGTCCACCGGCCAGACGAACAAATTGATGAAGTGCTTCTGCCGGCCATAGACAAGCGCGGCGACAGGCCGCCCGGATAGATAGTCGAGGCGGCCGCCCACCAAGGGAAACCCGGAATCGCGCAAATCCCGCACCGGCGGCGCGTAGTCGAGTTTGCCGTCGAACCATGGCTTGACGGTGTGCTGATCGGTGGACGTCACGTCGGTGAGATGTTCGACCATGAGTGAACGCACGTGGCTCGAGGTAACCTCCGCGAGCAGCCGATCGTCGGAGCGCTGTGGCGAAAACAAAAAGACGGCGCCCAGGACAACGGCCGCCGCGGCCGGGAGCCCAATGCGCCACCATATGGATCGCGCCGCAACCGGCTCGCGTTCGGCTTCGGCTGCCTCGGCCAGGGCCGCGCGGATGTTCCGGCGCAGCTCGGGAGAAGCACGATGGCGCAACGCCTCGTCACGAACCAGAAGCCGGGTGGCACCGAGGTTGCGAAGGTAGGCAAAACATTGGGGGCAATCCACGAGGTGCCGGTCGACTTGAAGGGTATTCGCCGCGTCCAACTCGCCGTCGTGGTGGGCGTGGAGAAGGGGCCGGATTTGCTGGCAGTTCATGGAAGTCCTCCCTGGTGCGAGTGCGTCGTCAGCGCCACTTGCAATTGGCTACGGGCACGCGCAAGACGTGACATCACAGTCCCGACGGGAATGCCGGCGATCTCGGCGATCTCCTTATAAGCACAGTCCTCGAGTTCCCGCAGCACCAGCACTTCGCGAAACTCGGACGGCAGTGTTTCAAGCGCCTGCCGTACCTTTTCCACATCGGCTTTCCGCATCAGCACGGTCTCCGGGTTGGTGGACATGTCCTCGCCGCCGTGCAGCTCTTCGTCGAATTCCAATTCCTCGCGATCGCCGCGCTCGCGCCGCAACCAGGTCCACGTGGTGTGGCGGACGATGGTGAGGAACCAGGCCCGGGCGTTGCCGCCGCGGAATCCGGAAAAAAACTTGAGCGCCCGCAGGCAGGCGTCCTGGAGCACATCCTCGGCATCACGATCGCTGCCCGTGAGCCAGCGGGCAAGATTGTAGCCCGCATCGAGATGCGGCAGCACGGTTTGTTCGAATGGATCGTCAGCATTCACGATAGGCGAGGAAAGTCCTCCTCAGGTGCAAGACTAAGCAGACATCGATTTTATTCCCGAAAACTTTTTTGGGGGGGATTCGGGGAATTTTTCCGAGGGTGCCTTGGTCTTCAACGGGCGAGGCGAGTCATCAATCCCGCCCGCTCCAATTCCGGAGAAACAAAAAACCGAAAACTACAAATTAGTATGCCCGACACCATCACTCACAATCATCACGAAGATCATCTCGACCGCCGCGGTTTCCTCAAGTGCATGGCATGGGCCGGCACCGGCGTCGTCTTCACGGTCAATGGCGGCATCCTTGGCTCGCGCATGCTGAGCGCCGCGGAATCGACTCCGGCGGCCGACTTTAGCTTCGTGCAGATCAGCGACAGCCACATCGGCTTTCACAAGCCGGCGAATCCGGACGTGGCGGCGACCTTTCGCGAGACCATCGCGCGTATCAACGCGCAAACGAAGGCGCCCGATTTCATCCTGCACACCGGCGACCTGACGCACCTCTCGGAGGCCCCGGAATTCGACGACCTCCAGCAGATGCTCAAGGGCTGCAAGACGAAGGACGTCTTCTATGTGCCCGGCGAGCACGATGTGCTGAGCGACAACGGCGCGCAGTATCGGGAGCGTTTCGCCAAGGGTACGCAAGGCACCGGATGGTTCAGTTTCGATCACAAGGGCGTGCATTTCATCGGCCTCGTGAATGTGGCTACGGTGAAGGAAGGCGGCCTCGGCGTGCTCGGACAGGAACAACTCGATTGGCTGCAAAAGGATCTCGCCAGCCTGTCGAAGAGTACACCGCTCGTCGTCTTTGCACATATTCCGCTCTGGACAATCTATCCTCAGTGGGGCTGGGGCACGGACGATTCCGCGCAGGCCCTCGCAATGCTGCGGCCCTTCGGTTCGGTGACGGTGCTCAACGGGCATATCCACCAGGCGATGCAGAAGATCGAAGGCAACATCACGTTTCACACCGCACGGTCCACGGCCTTTCCGCAGCCGGAGCCCGGCACCGCGCCGAAGCCCGGTCCGATGGCCGTCCCCGCCGAGAAGCTGCGCAGCTATCTCGGCATTACCTCGGTGTCGTACGTGGAGACGTCGCACTCACTCGCCATCGTGGATTCCGTGCTGTCCGCGAAGAGTTAATCCGCGCATATGATCGAACCATCCATTTGGTCGAAGCTGCACGGCGCCTCGACGCATTTCCCCATCGCGCTCGTGCTCGCCTCCACGCTCTGCGACGGACTGGCCCTCCTGGGCCGGGACGCCGAAGTGAGCCGAAGTTATCGGTTCGCGGGCACGATCATGATCGTGCTCGGAGCGCTCGGCAGCTACGGCGCGGTGTTCACCGGCCTGGTCATGACGAAGGGCCAGATCTGGGGAAACGATACCCTGCTCCACCATCACCAGTTCGTGTGGCCGGCGTTTGCGCTGATCACCGGACTGGCCACCTGGCGCGTCGTCTCTCGCGCGGAGTATTCGCGAAAGGACACCTTGATCCAACTCGCGTTAATGCTCCTGACCTCAGCCGTGGTGGGCGGCGCGGGATATTGGGGCGGTGAATTGCTCACCGGCAGCTGAAGCACCCGTATGATCCCCATGCCCCAACTCCGCGCCCGGCTACTGCCCGCCATCATCCCGGCACTCTCGATCGCATCCGCCGTATCTATGGTCTTCGCCCTTGGTTCCTCGTCGCCCGGACCGGGAGGTCCGCCCGCCCCGAAGGTTTCACCGGCGGTGTGGAACTCCGCGGATGCGGTTACCACAGGGCGCTCGCTCTTCGTCCAAAGTTGCGCGCATTGTCACGGAGACGATGCGCGCGGCAGCGGCGAAGACAGCGATGGACCCGACCTGCACGGCCTTCGCATCAGCAACGCGCGCATCGCGACGGTCGTTCACCACGGCATTCGCGGAGAGATGCCATCCTTCAGCAAGAAACTCTCCCCGGAAGAAGCCGCGGAACTCATCGCCTATCTGCGAACTCTGCGGTGACGAGACCTGGCGCGCGCTGATCCCCGGGCACGCAACTCAAGATCGCGCGTGGGGTTCCAAAAGCCGTCCTCCACAAAAGAAAATCGCGGCCATCAAGAAATACTAATTGACTAGCTAAGTTCTGCGTCTTATTAACGATTACCTTTAAAAACCAATGAAGTCACTTCCGACATATCCAATAGCTTCGCAAGCGCCCAGGTGGTCGCATTGCGGCGGTATGTCCGTGTTTATTGGGAAACCCGGTTTTGGGTTCGACACCGAAGCAACCGTCCAGGCAGCCACCAATGCGACGATTGGACAACGGAGTACGAATGAAGACCGTACCAAGGAGGCCAGCAGGTAGTTCACGATCTGACATAGGTCATCGATTTTCGAGAACCCTGCTCGCCTCAGAAGCCAGCAGGGTTCTTCGTTTCCGGGTGGTCCCTCCCCCAGTTTCCTCATCTTCTTTACCGCGGCTGAAACGCCGCTTCATCAAACCACAAAGCAACAAGCCGATCGAACATCACTTTTAACCTACCACGTGGGCGATAAAAACCCCGCCGCCAGCAGCAACTGACGACGGGGTGGAATCGGTCACCAATCCAGAAAGTCCCTAGCGGAGACGCCTGTGAGCTAGTAACCGCATTAACGGTCGCAGTTCGCGGAGTAAGTGTCAAGCCAGTGCATCCTCGGATGTATTAGCTAACGGACCTGTATTGTCTGATTCCTCGCTTCTGGTTTTCCAATCCAGAGGCTTCGCACGACTCTTCGAGTTGTGCACCGGGAGGTGTGCCTGAAACACCGAAAGATCCGCCGTGAAATACTCCAGCGGGTGTGCCCTCAACATCGTTTGAAGGGGACAGTGGTGTTTGTTCTTTTTGTCGTTCGCGGCGCGGGTGTGCGCAAGTCGCCACCCGCGCCGCAATTATCTGCGGCCATCGTCCAAGAGCAGGATGCCTGAGTGCCAATCAGGGGATGCCGGTGCAATTCCGGCTGGCCGCTCCAATTTTCAAAGACCCACAAAATCAACACGGCGTGCGCCAGCTTGCGCAGCTTGGTCTCCAAAACCTCGCGGGCTCGGGGCAGCACCGGGACGCCGTGCCACTTTTCAAAACCGCGGGGGAGCCAGGTGGGAAGGCAGCGGCCTCATAAGCCGCCTACGAGCGGGTTCGATTCCCGCCCCCGCTACCAGATTTCACTTTGGGGCCGCTCGATCATTCAGGAGGTCACCCGCCTCGCAAGCGGGAGAGCACGGTGCGAAGCCGTGGCGGTCCACTTTTTCACAACGAACAGGGTTGGTAGCCGCGTAAAGATCGCGAGCCGCCTGTAAAGCGGATGTCCCACCGGACCAGCGTCGGAGCGTTACCGACACAACCCACCATCATTTCATTCAATTCATGGCCTGTTAGCTCAGCTACGAAGAGCGTCCGTCTGTCCAACGGAAGGTCGCGGGAGCAAAGCCCGCACAGGCCGCCATTTCAATATCGCGCGCGAGGGAGACATCAACCCGCCTCGCTTGGAACGAGGAGATACTCGGGGAAGCACCGAGGCGCGCGACCACTTCAACAGCTCCCGTGGCCGAATGTACCAGGCACCCGACTTCTAATCGGGACAATGCAGGCGAGAATCCTGCCGGGAGCACCAGATCCTCGATAATGTCAAAGTAGCATGACCGCCTGTTAAGCGGTTCGTCGTGGTGCGAGTCCACGTCGGGGAGCCATTTCATATACGGAGCGCGGCCGGCCGGTCGAGGGAGCTGTCTCGAAAACAGTCGCACTTTCAAAGGTGTCCAAGGTTCGAATCCTTGGCGCTCCGCCACCAAACAGAAAGTAGAAAGTGGCCTCCGGCCTCTTTGCTTTCGACGGAAAGCGGCAGGATGCCGCTTCTACGTTCCTTCGCTGCGAGGATGTGCCGTAGCACCCAAGTTACATTCACGCCCGCATGGTGCAATAGCAGCACGCTTGGTTCTCAACCAGGAAACCCCGGAGCATTACCGGGTGTGGGTGCCACTTTCTTCATCGCCCGATAGCTCAAAAGGAGAGCGGCCGGCCCACATCCGGCAGACCGTGGAGCGTTACCACGTCGGGCGACCATCCTCTTCATCCTTCATACTTTCCCCACCCTCCCGCCCGATAGTTCAAAAGCAGAACAACCGGCCGACATCCGGCAAACTGTGGAGCGTTACCACATCGGGCGACCATTTTCCCTATTCCTCCGTAGCTCAAAAGCAGAGCCCTCGCCCGATAAGCGAGAGACCGCGGCGCGATACCGCGCGGAGGGACCATGGCTGCGTAGCTGAGATAGATTAGCACCTCGCTGAAGACGAGGGGAGTCCGGCGCGATACCGGAAGCAGCCACCACTTTTCCATAGCGTCATTGGTGTAACAGCAAGCACGGCGGTCTTCCAACCGCGGGCGTCGGGGCAGCACCGACATGGCGCATGTTTTTCCAAGTTCCCGAAGTGTAAGAGTTTTGCACGCCGCCCTGCGAAGGCGGAAGCTCGAGGTGCGAGTCCTCGCGGGAACACCATTTCATCAATCCATTCCTCCGTGGCAGAGGTAGCAATGCACCTCACTCGTAAAGCGGACCATGCCGGGGCAGCGCCGGCCGGAGGATCCATTGCCATCCCGGGGAAGAGCACCGGCCGCTCGTCAGCCTCATAAGCTGGAGGAAGTTGGTTCGATTCCAACCCCCGGAACCATTTTCCCGCAGAGAGGAAGAAGCTGTGACCGTAGCTCAAGAGTCAGAGTCTCTGGCTGTGAACCAGAAGATCCGGGTGCAAATCCCGGCGGCCACCCCACATCACAAATACAAAACAAATGCGCGCGATGCTGAAGTCGTCGAGGCGGCGGTTGCAAACCCGCTCTTAACCGGTGCGAACGCGCTGCGCGGTAGCGCGATCCGCAACCGCGGAGCGCACCCTGCATAGCCGCAGGAGCGGCAAATACTCGGGGCAGCACCGAGGTGCCCGACCATTTCATTCCGCCAAAGCGTTGGTAGCGACGCACGCCGCTGGTATCGGCGAGAGACCGGTGCAACTCCGGTTGGCGGATTTCAATTGCCCCGTAGCTCAACAGCGGAGCGCCCGGCTCTGACCCGGGAGGTTGATGGTGCAAATCCATCCGGGGCTGCCAATTTCCAGGAAGTCAAAGCGGACGAGCGCGCCGCCGCCGGTTGGAAACCGGACGGACCTGCACTTGCGGGTTGTGGAGCATGTCCACTGGCTTCCGCCTTGGGTCGCAAGCATTGCAGCGATGCAGCGGTCTCTTAAACCGCGGAGCACGGGGCAGCACCGTGGCGACTCACCAATTTCAGAATGGAAGCTGAACCGGTCGAGCGTACCGGGACCGTCTTGAAAACGGATCGTGCGCCACAAAACGCATGAGGAGCATGACCTCCGGCTTCCGCCTTTTCATGCCGGCTTGGCAGAGCAGTCATGCACTCGTCTTGTAAACGAGACCAGATCGGGGCGGCACCGATAGCCGGCTTTTTTCATAGCCCTGTAGCTCAATCCGCAGAGCGCCCGACTTTGGATCGGGAGGTTGATGGTGCAAATCCATCTGGGGCCGCATCTCAAGTAAGATTTAGGATTTAGGAAGTAGGAATATTCGCGCTCGTGCACCGCGGCCGTATGGCCAACTTCCTAAATTCTAATTCCTAAATCTCACTTCCACCATTGCTCCCGTAGCTCAATGTCTAGAGCGCCGCGCTTCGAACGCGGGGGTTGCGGGCGAAAATCCTGCCGGGAGCACTACTTTAGTTTTCATGGAACGTGAACCGGACAAGCGAGCCGGGACTCACTGCTAACGAGTTCGTCGTGCACACGCGCGATGAGGAGCATGCCCTCCGCGTTCCGCCAATTTCATCATGCCCGTGAATGCAAAGAGCCGAGCGCCTGGTCCTTCAAACCGGTCCTAGTGGGTGCGAGTCCCACCACGGGTGCCATTTCATCCCTCGTCCGAACCCGAAGCTTTGATAGCGAAGCAACCGTCTTTTAAGCGGTTGAGGAGGGTGCAACGCGTGGCGCGGAAGCGCCAAAACCATCGGACGCGGAGCGCCATCTGCATAGATGCCGGTGCATCAAATCCCTACGGGTTCACCACTTCCAGCGTGGCCTTCCGCCACACGCCCCACCGTTTTGAGGGGACGTTCCGCCGGCGCCTGTCTTCCGCAGCGCCGGCGGGACAATTTTCCACTGCGACAAAAATGGACAAACACCACCACCAGGATTCTCCAGAGAACAAAAGATACCGCCATGGACGTCCGCGCGGGACGGTTTAGATTGCGTCAATGATTGACCAACGTGACGCACTGTTTCGCCTGCTCCAGGACGACGATCCCTCCACCCTGACGCTGATCAAGACTGAACTCGCCAGCCGCGGGGCCGCCGCCATTCCCGAGTTTCGACTCCTGCTGGGCAGCGCGACGCCGGCCGTCGCCCGGCATTTGCGCGATGTCATCGCGCAAATCGAGTCCGGCGACGTGGAAGCGGCCTTTGGCCGGTTCTGCGCCTCTTTTGGAGCGGATGGCGACCTGGAAGAGGCGGCGTGGCGGCTCGCGGCGGTCTTCTTTCCCGGGGATGACTTTTCCCGGCAGCGCGCCCTGCTCGATCACTGGGGCGCGGAAGTCTCGAGGCGCCTCCGGGATGCCGAGACCGAAATCGACCGGATTGAAACACTCGTCGAGTACCTCGGGGAGGATACCGGGCTGCACGGCAACGAAGAGGATTATCACAACATCAGCAACTCGCTCCTGCCCGAGGTGATCGATACGCGGGCCGGCATCCCCATCTCGCTTTCGTTGATCTATGTCCTCGTTGGCAAACGGACCGGGGTCGAGATTTCAGGCGTCGGCCTGCCCGGCCATTTCATCATCCGGCACGGACAGAATTTCTTCGATCCGTTCTTTGGCGGGAGGAGGATCGGATTGGAGGAATGCCGGAGCCGCCTCGAGCAGCAACGGCTCTCCCTCATGCCCTCTCATCTTCAACCCGTGCCAGCGCCGCAATTTTTCCTCCGGATGCTCAACAACATCCGCGTGATCGCCGAGGAGAGCGATCCGCCGCTGGCAGCCAAGGTTTCGGGTTGGATGGATCTGTTGAGGTCGGCCAGCACCCAAGCCGGAGGGGACTAGGGCTACAGCGGATCGGCCGATTGCAGGGTCACCTTGCACACGCTCGATCGACCGCGATCATCAAGGGCCACGATCCGGTACGAGCCAGGCGTCGGCCGCCAGTAGAGCGCTTTCCGCGGGGTTGAATTACCAAGGAATGCCTTGTCTGCAAACCAGTAGATCATCGTCACATCGGCTTCGCTACGTGCTTGCAGCGCGATCGTCCCCGTCGCCGAATCGCCTTCGCGGACGGCATAGACCCGGCCGTTCGCAGGTGAGATGATTTGCGGTGCCTGGCCCGCGCGGGCGCTCATTTCCACATCATCCCCTGGGACAAAGGGCGGTGGCCGGCGGCGAGGGAGCCCGGCTTTCTCAAAGAGAGTCAGCAAATCGGATGGCCAGAATTCGCACACCTCGCGGCGCAACTGCCTGGTGCCATCGTCAGTCGCCACACGCAGGCCGGATTCCACATCCACGAGAATCTCGCGATGCACTTCGCACGGTTTGATCGGGGAGATGCCGGGGATGAACCAGCCGGTCATTCGATGCGTGCAGGCGGCGGTCGGGATCTGGCCTGTCACCGCACAGAGTTCGACCTGTTGAAGATTTGCGCCCGTGGGTGGCGTGAGTCTTTGCGGACGAGCCCGGCCCTGGAGGCGCATTTCGTCGATGATTTGAAACAGCAACGGCCCGGCGCATGTGCGTCCGACGAAGGCCGCATTGCGCTTGCTGTCGAAATTCCCCACCCACACGGCCAGCACGTAGTGATCGAAGACGGCGACGGACCAGGCGTCACGAAAGCCCATCGAGGTACCGGTCTTCCAATAGACGCCTTCATCCCCCGCTTCCGCCCCGACGCCCGGCCGGGGAACGCGTCCGAGCATCTGCAAAGTCAGGAACGCGGCTTCCGGGCTGAATAGCCGCGAACCTGCCTCGACCGGTGGGTGGGGCAAAGTGCGTTGAAGGGAGCGCAGGCGCCCGCCATTGGCCAGCGCCGTGTAGAGTCGCACGAGTTCCTCCATCGTGACCTCACCCCCGCCCAGCGGTAGGGATAGTCCGTAAAAGCTTTCGGGCTGCGGAAGCGCCACTCCCCCGCGTTTGAGAAACTCATAGAGTGTCGGACGCGACAATTGCGATGCCAGGGTGACGGCGGGCACATTGCGGCTCCGGGCGAGCGCATCGGCGGCCTTGATCGGGCCCGCGAAATCCCCATCAAAATTTTCAGGGTTGTATCCGCTGAATCGACGCGGCGCATCGGTCAGCATGCTCATCGGATGGATGATTCCCTGGTCAAGGCTGAGCGCGTAGATGAAAGGCTTGAGCGTCGATCCCGGAGAGCGCCGGCTGCGCGTGCCGTCGACCTGGCCGGAAATGGCCTCATTGGAAAAGTCCGCGGACCCGGCTTGGGCGAGCACTTCCATGCTGCGGGTGTCGACCAACATGGCCGCCGCGTTGTCGATCCCCAGGCGCCGGTTGGTTGCGGTATAGCTTCCAATGCGGCGTTCCATCAGCCGCTGGAGATCCCGGTCCAGCGTGGTCGCAATCTCGCGTGACACTGGATTGGTGCGAATCGCGCGCAAGGCGAAATGCGGGGCGAGAAACTCGCGTTGCCGTCCGGAGCGGACCTGGAGTTCGGCGTCTTGAAGCGGATTCTCTCTTGCCGTGCCCGCATCAAACCTTGCGGACAAACGATTCGCCGCAGCGAGAAGCGCCGAATTCGTCTCATCTCCACGTGGTGTGCGACGTGTGGGGCTCTGGGGCAGAACGCTCAGCGCGACCGCGTCGTGACGCGTGAGGCCCGTCGCCGGCTTGCCGAAATACTGAAGGCTTGCGGCACCTACGCCCTCAATGTTCCGGCCGTAGGGAGCAAGATTCAGATACGCCTCGAGGATCTGCTGTTTGCTGTAATGCCGCTCGATTTGCAGCGCGCGGAACATTTGCACGAATTTTCCGCGAACGGTCCGCGTGTGCAGTCCGTAGCGAAGCCGCGCCAATTGCATCGTGATCGTCGAGGCGCCGCCCCGCCTGCTGTGCCCCAGGCAGGCGTGCCAGGTGGCGCGCAAGGATGCCACCGGGTTGATGCCGGGATGACGCCAGAAATGTTGGTCTTCCTGGAGCAGGGTCGCGCCGATCATTTCAGGGGCGATGCGGTTGAGCGGCGTGTAGAGACGATACTTGTCATCCGCGCTCAAAGTCGTGCGGATGAGCCGCCCGTTGCGATCCAGCACCCGCTGCGAGTAGCTCACGCCGTCGATCGGCGGGGGTTTCGGCAGGAAATACCACCCCGCGCCGGCCAGCGTCGCAACGGCTGCGCACCCGATCCCCCATTTGCGCCACCTTTTCATTTGGCATCGACGACCGTGATCGTGCCCGGCAACGCGCGGGCCCTGATGGACCGGTCGTACATCGACTCGGCGAAAGTAGGCGGCACGACAAATTGGCCGCGATTGGTCGGCTTGACCTGGTAGGTGACCTCGCGCACCCGGGATCCGATGCTGCCAAAGAAGACGACGCGGTCTTCCCGCACTTCCACATAGTCGAATCCCGCCGAGCCGACGCCGGGCTGCAACGAACCGGCGGCAAATTCGAACCCGCCGGGCAGCAGGTCCACGATGGCCACATTCGTCAGGCCCCCAGGCTTGAGGCTGCGAATGCGCAGGCGCACGGTGATGGGGTCGCCGAGGTGGGCGCTTTGCGTCACCGCGCCCTGCGCATCGATGAACTCGCGGAAAATCTCGATGCCGTCGGCTACGGCTTGAGTGGGGAGGCTGGCATCGTAGCCGGCCTCCACCACTTGATAGAATGCTCCCACCCCGCGCCCCTGGTTCTTCAATGTGAAACGAAGCGCGGTGGCGCTGGAGGAAAACGACGCACGCCGCAACAGGGCGCTGCCGTCGAGGTGCAACGGCGTCTCGCGCTTCGCGCCGATCTCCACGATTCCCAGTTCCGGTGCATTCAGCGTCAGATGATGGGAATAGGCTTTCAGCGCGAGGACGGCATACGCCGCGGACAGGGTGCTGAATCTCCCCTCACCCACGGGCCGGGTGATCGACTCCAATTCCGCGGGCGTCATGCGTTTGAGCGCATCGGGGAAATGGCGGGCGACGAGCGCGACGTATTGCGAATCCCAGGCGAGCGCGCTGTGGAAATCGGACCATTCAGTCTGATCGTGGACCCCCAGCTTGTAGCCCTTCAGCAAGCGCTGCGCTTCATCGTGTTTCTTGAGCAGAGCGCAGGCGCCGGCGAGGTAGACCGCCGTGATGTCCCCTGACCACTTCTTGTCGAAACTCCGGTCGAGGTAGTCACGCAGATTCAGGTAGTAGTTCGTCGTGACGACACCTTCGCGCGTTAGCAGGTAGATGGCGTAGGCTTGGGTGCGTGCGTCGCTGAGGGTGTGCGGTTCCAGCACGACTATCGCTTGCAAATGCCGCACCCCGCTTTGGAGCACGTTCGGCGGAGGCGCGAATCCCGCCGCCTTGGCCTCGATGAGGAAATGCATGACGTAGACCGAAACGAAGTCTATTCCTTCGTTATTGTCCGCGGCCCAATAGCCGAAGCTGCCCTGATCGTTCTGGCGGCGGCGCAGGATGGAGAAGGTCTTTTCGAGCTGTGCATTCACTTCGCTGCGGCTCAGGCCGAAATCGACCTCATCGGCCAGCAAGAGGCGGCAGAAGGCGCCGCTGGTCACCTGTTCGGAGCATCCGTTCGGGTAGTTTTTCAAATACGTGTCGAGGCCGCGCGCCAGGCCGAGAGGGAGCGCGGACACGGTGACGTCAAGTTTGCGATAGTCCGGATGGATGGTCCGCTCGATCTTCAACTCCACCTTGTCTTTCGTGAAGTTGCCGCTACGCACGGAGGTCATGAACGGTACCGCCGGGCGCACACTGAGTGTGGACCGGATCCTGGATTCCTGGCCATGCGTCGAGGCACGAAAGACGAGACTTGCGGAACCAAATTTATCCAAGGCGCGGACTTTGAAGTTCGCGCTGACCTCGCGTCCTTCGCTGACCCGGACCGGATTCGCCGGCGCTTGCATGATCTCC
>Ga0207705_10003124_pt1 | contig 12613 bp, 13 predicted proteins | sample KBSC13metaG_FD_184314 | JGI IMG/M metagenome (GOLD analysis project Ga0207705, IMG submission 184314) | Corn rhizosphere microbial communities from Kellogg Biological Station, Michigan, USA - KBS C1-3 metaG (SPAdes) (version 2) | ecosystem: Host-associated > Plants > Roots > Rhizosphere > Soil ...
ATGTGGTGGGGATCCATCACATGGATAGCGCGCCGGTTTACCGGATCGCGCTCGACCAGCAGTCGATGGCGATGCCGCTGGTCGATGTCGGCGATATCCGCGATCAGTTGCTCAAGTTCGGATGGGTTAAGGACGCGCGGGTTTCGCGGCGGCTTCCGGACACTCTCGTGGTCGACATCGTCGAGCGTCAGGCGGCAGCGTTGTGGCAGGGGCCGGACCAGCTCGCGCTGATCGATTCCGACGGGATCGTGATCGGCCGGGTGCCGGTGACCCAGATGCCGGATTTGCCGCTTTTGATCGGGCCGTCCGCGAACCTTCACGAGCGCGACCTGAACGATCTTCTCGGTGCGGCTCCGACGCTGAAGCCGCAGCTGGTTTCGGCAAGCTGGATCGGCGGGCGGCGGTGGGACCTTGCCCTGCAGACCGGCGAGACCATTGCCCTTCCCGAAGGGCATGACGCGGCGAAGAAGGCGCTCGGGAAATTCGCCGATCTCGACAAGTCGACCGGGCTTCTCGGGCGCGGGCTGCTTCGCTTCGACCTCAGGCTTCCGGGCAAGATGGTCGTTAGATTCGCGAACCCGCCGGGCGATCCCACCTCCAAGACGACGCAAGGATGATGGCACCGACGAGCGACCAGCCGCTGATTGCAGTGCTCGACATCGGCTCGTCGAAGGTGAGCGCGCTGATTGCGGCTCGCGACGGCGAGGACGGCATTCGCGTGCTCGGAACCGGCCAGCGCGAGAGCCACGGGGTCAAGCGCGGCTATGTCACCGATATCGAGGCCAGCGAGTTCGCCGTCCGCGAGGCGGTGGAGCAGGCCGAGCGGATGTCGGGCGTCACCATCGACGACGTCTGGGCGAGCTACGGGGCCGGGGGCCTGAGCAGTGAAGTCGCCAATGTCGAGGTCGACCTCGGCGGGCACCAGATCGATCCCTCGGACATCGATCAGTTGCTGGTCGCCGGGCGGGAAGCGATCGACCGCGGTGGCAAGGTCGTTCTTCATGCCCATCCCGCGCTCTACACAATCGACGGTGCACAGGAGGTCCAGCAGCCGGTCGGCCTCCACGCCGACCGGCTCGGCGTCGACATCCACGTAATCGCCGCGGACGCTCCCCCGCTCCGCAACGTCGACTATATCATCCGGGCGGCGCATCTCGGGGTGAAGGCAATTGTCGCATCGCCCATCGCGGCGGCGCTTGCCTGCCTGACCGACGAGGAGCGCGAGCTTGGGGTGGCGCTGGTCGAGCTCGGCGCGGGCGTGACCAATGTGTCGCTTCACTACGGCGGGATTCTGGTCGGGCTTCGCTCCATCCCGCTTGGAGCGAAAGACATCAGCGATGACATCGCGGCGACGTTCGGTGTGAACCGGCGCGATGCCGAGCGGCTGAAGTGCTTCTATGGTTCGGCGATGACATCCCCTCGCGACAATCACGAGCTGATCGACGCGAACCCGCTCGCGGCGGAGGAGGGCGCGGAGCCGATCCGGATCACCCGGGCGCAACTGATGACCGTGATCCGCCATCGGGTCGAGGAGCTGACCGGGGAAGTGGATTTAGCGCTCAGGGATTTGGGATTCGCCGGGCCGGTCGGCCGGCCGGTGGTGCTGACGGGCGGTGGCGCCGAATTGAAGAACGTGGCCGATTACATGCAGGGCGTGCTCGGCCGGACCGTTCGGGTCGGGCGCCCGCGAACGCTCGCCGGGCTTCCCGACGCCCACGGAGGCCCGGCCTTCTCGACCTTGGTCGGGCTCGCAACGCTCGCCGGATCGAGGAGCGGCGACATCCGCGACATCGCGGTCGGGACGCTCAACAAATCGGCGCCCAAGACAATCCTCGGGCGGTTCATCTCCGCAATGAAGCGCGATTATTAGGCATGTGCCGGGGGCACATGTCTTAATCGCGCTCGATTATCAGGCTTTAGCGCGGCCGCGGATAGACGATGTAGGGCCTCAGGTTTTGCATCACCTGGGCAGCGTTGAACGTCGCCGGGGTCGTCGGGCAGGTCTTGCTGAGCGCGATATCGGCGCTCGCCTGGTAGCGGTCGATCGTGTTCACGTCATACTGGCCGCCCATGAACGGCCCGCCCATCCACGGATCGTAATAGTTCCAGCCGAACGGGCCGTGGAGGCTCCAGTAAGGCGCCCACCGCGAATAGAGGCCCGCGCCGTAGGGCGTGACCTGGACCGAGGTGCTGCGATCGGTGTCATGATTGACCGTGGTGAAGCAGCTGTAGCCCTGCTGAAGGGTCAGTTCGGCGGCGCGGAACATCAGGTAATTCTCCACCTGCTGGCGCGAGGTGAGGCTGTTTCCGAAGAAGCTGACCCGCCAGTGGGCCTGGTCGAGCGGGATGTTGGTGTAGCCGCCCGCGGTCCGGGTCGCGTTGAGTGGCTGATAGGGGGTCGGGGTCGAGCAACCCGCGACGAGCGCGAGGGCCGTCAGCGGAGCGGCGAACTTCAAGTGCTTTTTCAAATCGATACGCATGGCTGTCTCCATTGGAGAACGGTTACAGGAGCAACGCATGCGCAAATAGCGGCGTTCCAACGGCCGCTCTGCCACCGGCGTTGCCCGGGGTGGCGTCAATCTGCTCCGTGCTTCATTAACAGCCGCTGTCTGTTTGCGCGCTGGGGAGAAGCGAATGGCAACGGTCGAGCGGAGCCGGGCCGGCGGAATGCTGGTGATGCTGTTGGGCGTCGCGGTGTTCCTCAACTATGTCGATCGGGGCGCGATCGGGATCGCAGCACCGCTGATGACCGCGGAATTGCGGCTCGATCCGGAAGCGTTCGGGCTCGTTCTGTCGGCCTTCTTCTGGGTCTATGCGCCGGTGCAGCTTGTCGTCGGCTGGCTGTGCGACCGATTCTCGGTTTACCGGCTGATGGCCGCGGGGGTGCTCGTGTGGGCGGTCGCCACTTTCGCCACCGGATTTGTCGCCGGATTCACTTCGTTGATGGTGCTGCGAGTCTTGCTCGGGGTGGGCGAGACGATCGCGTTTCCCGGCGCATCGAAGATCATCACCCGCCACGTCCCTCCGGAGCGGCGCGGGATGGCGAACGCGGCGCTTTCGCTCGGGATCGCGCTCGGGCCGGCGGCGGGGACGTTGGCCGGCGGGCTGATCCTCGCCTCGTTCGGCTGGCGGGCGATTTTCATGACGTTCGGGGTCGCGACGCTGCTTTGGCTGGCGCCCTGGTTTCGAGCGACGCGGAAGCTGGAGCGGTCCGAGGCGCCGGTCCAACGCAGGGTGCCGGTCGGAGCGCTGATCGGCAAATGGCCGCTGTGGTCGATGGCGATCGCGCATATCGCAAGCAATTACGTCTTCTATTTCCTGCTTGGCTGGCTGCCTTTGTTCCTCGTCAACTCGCGCGGGTTGTCGATCCGGGAAATGACCTTCCTTGCGACGCTTGGCTATGCGGCGCAGGCAGTCGCGGCGCTCGGCTTCGGGATGCTTTCGGATAGCTGGACCAAGGCGGGGCGGAACGAGGCGACCATCCGGCGGTGGATGATGATCCTCGGGCAGCTCGTCGCGGGCCTGGCCGTGCTCGGCGTTGCGTTCGCGAGGGGACCGCTGGAGCTCGGGATTCTGCTCTGTCTTGCGGGAATCGCGACCGGTGCGCTGTCGCTGAATACCTATGCGGTCGCGCAGATGTTCGCCGGGCCGAGAGCGGCGGGAACCTGGGTCGGAATCCAGAACGCGATCGGAAATACGTCGGGCATATTCGGCCCGATCATCACCGGCATCATCGTCAAGCACATGGGCTACACGACCGCTTTTGCAGTGACTGCGGCGGTCGGGATTGCCGGGGCGATCTGGTGGATCGTTGGAGTCCCGGCAATCCGCGAGGTCGAGCTCGACTGAAAACTCACGCCGCTTCCGGTCCGGAATCGCCAACGCTGACGATCCTGATTTGCCGGACGTGGCCGTCGAGGTCGGGCCATTCGATGCACTCGCCCTCGGCGAGCCCGTAGAGCGCCGCGCCCATCGGGGTCAGGATCGAGATCCGGCCTTCCGCGATGTTCGCTTCGCCCGGAAGCACAATCCGGACAGTTCGCGCGTGGTGCGTGTTGTCGTCGACGAAGGTCACGTCGGTGTTCAGAAGCACGTGGCCCGATGGCATGTCGGCGGCCTCGTGAAGCTCGGCGCGATCGATCTCCTCGAGAAGCATCGCGGCGACCGACGGCTGGCGCTGCTCCGCCTTCAGGGCGAGATCGGCGACCCGCTCGGACTCGGCGGCGAGCAAATGGATCGGCGGCCGTTTGTCGTTGGCCGGCCGCGCTGACGGCGTGCTCATCAGATCATCTCCCATAGGAGCCAGAGGATCGCGATCACCGCCGCGATGCCGGCGACGACGAGCGCCGTCTCGCCCCACTTCACCTGGAAGTGGTATTTGTGGTCTTCCATGAAGGCATCGAGGTTCGGCTTGAGCCGCTCGTCGGCGGTCAGAAGCCCGACGTCGAGGTGGCGCCCGGTTTTAAGGAAGGTCAGGATTTCGGCGGATTCGTCGCCGGTCACCTTTGGATAGCGCGATAGAAGGTCGGAGACCCTCTCGCGATCGGCGCGGAGAGCCCGCACCTCTTCATGCATTGCTGGGTAGTTCATTGTCTTCTCCATGAATGTTGGACTGGCGGAGGGCGGGGGCCGCTCACGCCAGCGAGGGGCGCGCCTCGACGCCCCGGCTCGAATTTTGGTTGCGCTTGATGACCCGGCTCAGCTCGCGTTCGATTGCACGGGCGCGGGGGAACATCTGCCCGTCGATCGCTTCAAACCGATCGTCGGACGAATAGAAGACGAATCCGCCGGGGACTCGAACGGCGATGCCGACGGTGCGGCGATCGAACTCGACTGTGAAACGCTGCGTAATCACTTGCCTGCTCCCAGGGGAGCGGCGGGGCGCGATTGTCCTTTTGAGTTGCTGCCCAGCCGCTCGGTGACGAGGGTGCGCCCCGCTTGCTGCGGAGCGCGGCTCATTTGGGAATAGCCCCGAGCGGAACGTCGCGCGCGAAGGCGCGGACGCTCAGGGCGTTAGAATCGTGCCGTACTGCTGCCTGGGTGCAGCTGGGGCCGTCTGTGCTGGGAGTAACCCGTCATAAGATCAATATGGACGTTTCCCACAGGTAATCAAGCTGACGGGGCCGATAGGGAGCGTTACAGTCATGTAGAACCATATAGGTAAAATATGGCTTGACATCGTGACGCTGTTTCGGTACATATTGGCACAGTCGAGAAATAGCGATTCGGGCCTGCCCCCACCGGGGCGGGCCCGTTTTTCATTTGGTCCTTCGAGACGCGGCTTCGCCGCTCCTCAGGATGAGCGGGGAGTGAAGCATGGCGAAGCGGAAGGTGAAGGCGGCGGAGCTGACTGTCGTTGGCGGCGCGGCGCCCAAGGCTCGCAAGCCGCGTGAGAATGAGTGGACGAAGGCGAAGGAGCAGGCCTTCCTCATGACATTGGGCGAGACCTGCAACGTGACGCTTGCGGCCGAAGCAGCGGGGATGTCGACGAGCTCGGCTTATGCACGCCGCAAGAAGGTGGCGGCGTTCCGGGCAGGTTGGGCGGAGGCAATCGCGGCGGCTTACCAGCGGCTGGAGCTGGTCATGCTTGATCGGGCACTCAACGGGACCGAGAAAATCGTGGTTCGAAGAGATGGCTCCGAAGAACGACTGCGCGAATATCCCAACCAGATCGCGCTTCACCTTCTGAAGATGCACCGGGAGACGGCGTCGGAGATCATCAACGAACCTGACGAAACGGAAGCGGAAGAAGTGCGCGCGCGGCTGCTCGAGAAGCTTCGGCGGCTTCGCAAGAGAATCCAGGCAGAGGAACAAGAGCGCGCATGAAGTTCGAGCTGCCGTTTCGCTCATCGCGCACTCTCGCCAGGGCAACGGACGAAGAACAGGAAGCTGTCCTCGACAAGACAAGTGTTTTGGACATGCTCAGCTGGGATGCCGACTTCGAGGAGTGGGCACACAAGGCACAGCTGCCGCCTAAGTCGGAAGGCTGGCGGGTCTGGCTGATGCTTGCGGGGCGCGGGTTCGGGAAGACTCGGGCGGGGGCGGAGTGGATCGAGAAGATCGCTCGAAGCCGGCCGGGGGTGCGGATCGCGCTGGTGGGAGCGACGATCGACGAGGCGCGGCGGGTGATGGTCGAGGGGGTGAGCGGGGTGCTCAGCGTTGCCCGGAGGCGGCGGCATCGGGTGAAATGGGAGCCGAGCCTTGGGCGCCTGACCTGGCCGAACGGGAGCCAGGCGCAGATCTTTTCGGGCGACAACCCCGACGGGCTTCGCGGGCCTGAGCATGATTTCGCCTGGTGCGACGAGCTGGCGAAATGGGGCGAGGCCGAAGAGGCGTGGATGAATTTGCAGATGGGCCTGAGGCGCGGGCGGCGGCCGAGGGCGCTGATTACGACGACCCCGCGGCCGGGCGATCTGCTGCAGCGGATCAGGGACGCCGAGTGGACGGTAACGACCAGCGGCCGGACCGACGAGAATGTGAATTTGAGCGAGGGTTTCGTCGAGATGATGATCGCGACCTACGGCGGCACGCGGATCGGGCGGCAGGAGCTGGACGGCGAGCTGATCGAGGAGATCGAGGGGGCGCTGTGGTCGCGGGAATTGATGGAGAGGTCCAGACTCCCCCACCCCCAAACCCCCTCCCCTGAAGGAGAGGGGGCTTTCGACCGGATAGTGGTTGGAGTCGACCCGCCCGCCGGGGTTGGCGAGGGGTGCGATGCTTGCGGGATTGTTGTGTGCGGGCGGCGGGGGGATGCGCTTTACGTCATTGCCGACGAGACCGTGCAGGGGATGAGCCCGGAAGGGTGGGCGAATCGCGTGGCGGCTGCGGCGGCGAGATGGCGCGCGTCGATCGTTGTTGCCGAGGCGAACAATGGCGGGGCTATGGTCGCGAGCGTGCTCAAGGCCGCGGACAGCGGATTGCGGGTGAAGCTGGTGCATGCGTCGAAGGGCAAGGTTGCCCGGGCGGAGCCGGTGGCGTTGCGATTCGAGGCGGGGCGGGCGTTCCTGGCGGGGCGATTTCCGGCGCTGGAAGACCAGATGGCGGGGATGATCGCCGGCGGGGCTTACGAAGGGCCGGGCCGGTCGCCGGATCGGGCCGACGCGATGGTGTGGGCGATGACCGAGCTCGGCGAGACGAAATCGGGGCTGCCGCGGGTGCGGAGGTTGTGATACTGCTGGCGTCCGGTCTGGAGGCGAGGGGGAAGCGCCATGGCGACTGTTGCGGGCAGAATTTCATTCAAGGAACGGCGGCCGGACGTGCTTTCGGGCACGCCCCGGGCGCATTCGATCGACCGGTGGATCTTCGTCGGGATGGCGGCGTGGTTCATCGTCATCGTACTGGCGGGGTTCGTTCCGGATTCGATCGGCCTGGTCGCCTCGGTGAGAGCGGGCGCGCAGCCGCCGTTGCCGCCGATCCTTCACGTTCACGCGGTGCTGATGGGGTCTTTCCTGCTGTTGCTTCTGGCGCAGACGGTGATGGTCGCGACAGGCCGGTGCGCGCTTCACAAGCAAGTCGGCATGGCCGCGTTCGTGCTGGTTCCGGCGCTGGTCGTGGTGGGGATGATCCTTGCGCCGACCATCTATCATTCCGTCTGGAACGGGGCGCATTACGGACCGCCGCAGGTGCGCGCGGCGCTGACACCGGTCGTCCCGCATGTGGAAAACATCCTGCTTCTGCAGATCAGCGACGGCCTGGTATTCGCAACACTGATGACCGTGGCGCTTCGGGCGCGGGTGAATCATTCGGGGCTGCACAAAAGGATGATATTCCTGGCGACGGCGGCGCCGCTCAATGCTGCGATCGACCGGATGTGGTGGCTTCCGACGGCGATGCCTTCGAGTCCGATTGCGGGCAATTTCTATATCTTCGCGGCGATCGCGCCGATGCTGATCTGGGACGTGGTTCGAAACCGGCGGTTGCATGAGGCGTACTGGATATGGGTCGCCGTCTATGTGCCGGTTGCGGTCGTGGTCGCGGTGCTTTGGGACAAGCCGTACTGGCACGCCGCGGCGCGGGCGATCATGGGGGTTTGAGGCGCGCCTGACGGCGGCTTTATTTTGAGGGCGTAGGCCCTCTCCCGGCTCGTGCTGCGCACGAGTCCGACCTCTCCCGCGAAGGGGAGAGGTTCAGTAAAAAAGGAAAATTTATGGGATGGTGGTTCGGGCGCAAGGGCGCTCCGGAGCCGGTGCGGGCGTTTGTCCCGGCCTGGCTTGCGGCATCGGGCGGCGAGGGGTTTGCTCGGGGTTACGAGGCGCAGTTCGACGAGGTTTATCGGAATAATCCGGTCGGGCAGCGGGCGGTTCGGCTGCTTTCGGGGCTGCTCGGGTCGCTGACACTCTATTCGGCCGAGGGCGACGAGGCGGCTGCGGAGCTCGTTACGCCCGAGCTGATCGAGGGGATCGGGGCGGCGCTGCTGCTCAACGGTAATGCCTATGTGCAGCTTCTGACCGACGCCGACGAAAGGCCGGCGGAGCTGGTGATGCTCCGGCCCGAGCGGGTCGCCGTCGAGACGGATTCGAACGGCTGGCCAATTGGCTATAAATATCGCGCGGGCGGGAAGAGTGTCCGCTTCGCGAGGGCGGACGGACTTGGGCGCGCGCTGGTTGCCCATGTCCGTTCGCTTCATCCGAGGGACGATCATTACGGGATGGGCTGCCTGGACGCGGCTATCGGAGCGGCGAGCGTCCACAACCGGGCAGCTAAGTGGAACAAGGGGCTGCTCGACAATGCGGCGCGGCCGTCGGGCGCTCTGACTTATGAGCCGGGCGACGGGGCGCCGCTTTCGGGCGACCAGTTCGAGCGGCTAAAAGCGGAGCTGGAGGCGGAGTTCTCCGGCAGCCAAAACGCCGGGCGTCCGCTTCTGCTCGAGGGCGGGCTGAAGTGGCAGGCGCTGAGCCTGAGCCCCGCCGACATGGATTTCGTGGCTTTGAAAGAAGGCGCGGCGCGCGACATTGCGCTCGCCTTCGGCGTTCCCCCGGTATTGGTCGGACTGCCGGGGGACGCCACTTATGCGAATGCGCGCGAGGCGGGGCGGGCGCTGTACCGGCAGACGATCCTGCCGATGGCGGGGCGGATCCTGGGCGCGGTTTCGGCGATGCTGAGCGACTGGATGGGCCCGGTGAAGCTGGCGGTCGACACCGACCAGATCAGCGAACTTGCCGAAGATCGGGCGAAGCTTTGGGAGCAGGTCGGGGCGGCGGGGTTCCTTTCCGATGCGGAGAAGAGGGCGATGCTCGGGTTTGCTCCAAAGGAAGGCCCCACCCCTAGCCCCTCCCCTGAAGGAGAGGGGAAGTGACGAACGATGCATTGCTGGCGACGTTGGTCGTGCAGGCGGAGGGGCGGGCGCTCGACGTGGTGACGTTGCGGGCGCTGGTCGAGGAGTCCAGCCAGGCGGGGGCTCGGCGGGCGTTGGGAGCGCTGGGGCTGGGTGACGAGCGGGCGCGTCGGGACATGGACGAGTTGCGCGAGCTTTTGAGCGCGTGGCGCGATGCGAAGCGGACGGCTTGGCGAGCGGTGGTGACCTGGGCGGTGCGGATCGCGCTTGCGGCGGTGCTGGTCGGGATTGCGGTGAAGTTGCGGCTAACGGACTTGATCGGGTCGTGAGGTTTGCGGGGTACGCGGCGGTGTTCGACCGGCCGGACAGTGGCGGAGATGTCGTTCGCAAGGGCGCCTTTGTGGACGCCATCGCACGAGCGGATGAGGTGCCGCTGCTTCTGCAGCACAAGGGGCAGCCCGTCGGACGGATCGAGCATTTGAGCGAGGACAAGCGCGGGCTTCGGGTGATTGCCGAGGTGGCGAATGCGCGCGCGCGGGAGCTGGTTCGGCGCGGGTTGCGCGGGTTGAGCTTCGGGTACCGGGTCCGGGAGGCGAGCTCCGGCGGCGGCGTGCGTGAATTGCGAACGCTCGACCTTGTGGAGGTTAGCCTGGTGGCGCGGCCGATGCAGAGGCTTGCGCGGGTGCATGCGGTTGAATGAAGAAAAGGTGGGTCCCGGCTCAAGGCCGGGATGACAAATGCTGGGGTCGCGGGGTTCCGCGGCCCTTTTTGTTTGCGGATTTCACACAGGAGAAGATGGGAATGGTGGAAGTGAAGGCGGATGTGCTCGAGGAGTCGTTCGAGGCTCTGGAGCGGGATGAAGTGGGCATCGCGGCGCTGAAGGCGGAGCTGGATTTGCTGAAGGCGAAGATTGCCTCGGGCGCGATCCAGGGGCAGCGGCCGGCGTTGGACGGAGTCAAATCCCATGATGCAAATGTGTTCAGTGAACAATATTTGCGGCGCGGAATTGAAGCCGGGCTGGAGACGAAGGCGCTGGGAAGTTCTTCCGATTCCATCGGGGGTTATGCGGTGCCGCGCGAAATCGACGAGCAGATCGAGAGCACGCTGAACGCAATCTCGCCGATCCGGTCTATCGCCAATGTCGTGAAGGTCGGGAGCGCGGGCTATCGCAAGCTGATCGCCAGTGGCGGGACTCCGTCGGGCTGGGCCGGGTTCGAGGCCGACCGGGCGGAAACGGGCACTCCGACCTTTACCGAGATCGTGCCGGCGTCCGGCGAGCTTTATGCCAACCCGGCGGCCAGCCAGCAGATGCTCGACGATGCGATGTTCGATGTCGAGGGGTGGCTTGCACAGGAAATCGCGACCGAGTTTGCCCGGGCCGAGGGTGCGGCTTTCGTGTCGGGCACGGGCCTCAACCAGCCGCTCGGCTTCCTGAGCTCGCCGACGTCGGCGGCGCTCGACGGGGCACGGGCGATGGGGACTCTGCAGACGATCGGGACCGGCGCCGCCGGCGCTTTCCCGGCGGGCGACCCCGAGGACGTGCTGATCGATCTCGTTCAGTCGCTTCGCTCGCCGTACCGGCAGGGCGCGGTGTTCGTGATGAACTCGGCGACCGCGGCGGAAATCCGGAAGTTCCGGACGGCGGACGGGGCGTTCATGTTCCAGCCGAGCCTTGCGGCCGGGCAGCCGTCGACCTTGCTCGGCTATCCGCTTATCGAGGCTGAGGATATGCCGGACCTGGCGGCGGGATCACTGTCGATCGCGTTCGGCAACTTCAAGGCGGGCTATGTGATCGCCGAGCGCAATTCGACGACGATCCTTCGCGATCCCTACACGCACAAGCCGTACGTCCACTTCTACGCGACCAAGCGCGTTGGCGGGCAGGTGGTGAATTCGGAAGCCATCAAGCTTCTGCAGTTCGCCTGAGCATAGCTGTGCCCGGCTGTCCCCCGGACAGCCTGTGCGCCGCTTATCGGGCCGCGCCCTCCCCTTTGGGGCGCGGCCCGCTTCCCATTCGAAATAGCAGAAACAGGAGCCTGAATGGCTGACTCATTCCAGCCGAGGTTTGTCGACCTCGTGCGCACTTACACATCGACGACCGGCTCCGGGGACTTCGTGCCGGGTGCAGCGGTGGCGGGATACCGAAGCTTTGCCTCGGCGATCCAACCGGGCGAGAGCTTCTATTATTCGGCGATCGGGATCGACAAACCGGATGAGTATGAGGTGGGCCGCGGCACGATGCAGCCGGACGGAAGCATCAGCCGCGATCCCACCGGCACAACGCTCACGAACTTCACCGACGGAAGCAAGACTCTGGCGCTGGTCGCCGCCGCCGAATGGTATGAGGGCGTCCAGGGCGGTTCCACCGGCGCGCTCTCGGTTGCGGAGTCGAGGGCCGAACTTGCGCTTTGCGACACGTCGAAACCGGCAATCCTTCACGAGCCGGGCCGGGCGGGGCTGTTCGTGTTCGATCCGGGCGACCGATCGAGCGAGGTCGCGGCAGACCCGGCCCAGGGCGTCCACATTGCTCCGCAGTCCGACCCGACCGGGGCAACCGGCGCGTGGATTCGGCGGAAGCCGGGAGGCGTCGAGGCGCGCTGGTTCGGAGCCAAGGGAGACGGATTCGCCGAGGACAAGCCGGCGATCCAGGCCGCGGTCGACTATGCCGGAACGACCGGTGGCGGCGTGGTCCGGCTGGGCGACGGCACCTTCCTGATCTCCGACGTTATCCTGTTCCTTGCTCCCAATGTGACGCTGGACGCGCGCGGCGCGACGGTGACGTCGGCGATGGATTACACCAACGCCATCATCTACCTGAACGGCAAGGGATGTCGCATCCTGGGCGGGACCTGGATGCTGACCGCCGGGAGCGCCTTGCCCTACTTCCTGGAAATCGACGGCGTCGATGGTGAGATCGACGGTGCTCGCTTCGTAAAGGAGCCCGAGGCGGGTGGACTGCACGGCTACCTGCGCGTGGAGACCGACGGCTTCGTAATGCGCAACTGCCGCACCGAGGGTTCCAACGGCATCCAATGCGAGGGTAGCAATTGCGCGTTTCTGTCGAACCGTTTCGTCGGCCGGGCCATTGGCGGCGACGACGCGATTGCGATCAAGGCCATCGGCGGTTCGGCGTCGAACATCCGAATCGTCGGCAACAACTTCGAAAACCTGGCGTATTTCTGTTCGATCGGTTCGGAGATCGGAGTGAGGGACGTCGACGACCCGAGCCATTCGCGGGGAGTCTACAACGTCCTGGTGGCGAGCAACTGCGGCGAGGCCTGTTCGGGGCTGCTGTTCGTCAAACCGGGGGCGATCAGCAATTACGATTATCGTGACGGC
>Ga0207705_10003127_pt1 | contig 12602 bp, 14 predicted proteins | sample KBSC13metaG_FD_184314 | JGI IMG/M metagenome (GOLD analysis project Ga0207705, IMG submission 184314) | Corn rhizosphere microbial communities from Kellogg Biological Station, Michigan, USA - KBS C1-3 metaG (SPAdes) (version 2) | ecosystem: Host-associated > Plants > Roots > Rhizosphere > Soil ...
CCACTGACCCTGTCCGCGAACGGCGGGCAAAGGGTTCTCCTAGGTAGACCGGGTGGGGGTGTCAGGAACCGGGTCAGGAACAGACGGCACTGTCTGTGCGCTTCAGGTCGACGTGCCGACGCGACACGAGCAGGACACCCACGCTTCCAGTCTGCCACGACTGCTGTGCGAGACTCGTGCCGTGATCGCCACGGTTCTCGTCTCGCGCAGGCACGTGGACCTGCTGCGCACGGCGAGTGCCGCCTGTCACTCCTGAGAAGAGTTCCGCCGGCGGCCTGCGGCCGCTATCGTTTCTAGAACCCGTTCTAGTTCTTCTCGGAGGATCGACGTGACAGCGACCGTGTGGCTCACCGGTCTGCCGAGCGCGGGCAAGACCACGCTCGCCAAGGCCGTGAGCAAGCACCTCGACGGACGGGTGGAGGTGCTCGACGGCGACGAGGTCCGCGAGTTCCTCACCAAGGGCCTCGGCTTCACGCGCGAGGACCGGGACACCAACGTCCTGCGCATCGGCTGGGTCGCGTCGACGCTCGCGAAGCACGGTGTGACGGTGTTCGCCAGTGTCATCTCGCCCTACGCCGAGACCCGCGCCGCGGTGCGCAGGCTGCACGAGGACAAGGGGGCGACGTTCCTCGAGGTCTACGTCGCCACGCCTGTCGAGGTCTGCAGCGAGCGGGACGTGAAGGGCCTGTACGCCAAGCAGGCATCCGGTGAGATCAGCGGGCTGACGGGCGTGGACGACCCCTACGAGCCCCCGGCGACGCCTGACCTGGTGGTCAAGACCCACGAGCAGACGCTCGAGGAGTCCGTGGAGCAGATCCTGACCTTCCTGAAGGAGCGTGGCCTCGCATGAGCGCCGCCACGGAGCTCTCCCAGCTCGACCTGCTCGAGGCCGAGGGCATCCACGTGATGCGCGAGGTCGCGGCGGAGTTCGAGCGCCCCGCTCTGCTCTTCAGCGGCGGCAAGGACTCGATCGTCATGCTCAAGCTGGCGGAGAAGGCCTTCTGGCCGGGCAAGATCCCGTTCCCGCTCGTGCACGTCGACACCGGCCACAACTTCGAGGAGGTCCTGGCCTTCCGCGACTGGCGCGTCGAGGACCTCGGCGCCCGCCTCGTCGTCGGGCTCGTCCAGGACGACATCGACGCCGGCCGCGTCACGGAGATCCCGGGCGGTCTGCGCAACCCGCTGCAGACGACCACGCTGCTTCGGACCATCGAGGAGAACCGCTTCGACGCGGTCTTCGGCGGCGCCCGTCGCGACGAGGAGAAGGCCCGCGCCAAGGAGCGCTTCTTCAGCTTCCGCGACGCCTTCGGCCAGTGGGACCCGAAGAACCAGCGCCCGGAGCTCTGGAACCTCTACAACGGCAGGCACAACCCGGGCGAGCACATCCGCGTCTTCCCGCTGTCGAACTGGACGGAGCTCGACATCTGGCGCTACATCGTGCGGGAGAAGATCGCCATCCCGTCGATCTACTACGCGCACGAGCGCGAGGTCTTCGAGCGCGACGGCATGATCCTCGGCGTCACGCCGGTCTCGCAGCCCCGCGCGAACGAGCCGGTGACGACGCGCACGGTCCGCTACCGCACCGTTGGCGACGCCTCCTGCACGGGCGCGGTCGCGAGCACGGCGGCGACCCCGGAGGAGGTCCTCGAGGAGGTCGCCGTGACGCGGCTCACCGAGCGCGGGGCCACCCGGGCCGACGACCGGGCCTCCGAGGCCGCGATGGAAGACCGCAAGAAGGAGGGGTACTTCTAGATGAGCGGCCTTCTGCGCTTCGCGACCGCCGGCTCCGTGGACGACGGCAAGTCGACCCTCATCGGGCGGCTGCTCTACGACAGCAAGAGCGTCTTCGCCGACCAGCTCGAAGCCGTCGAGAAGACCTCCGCCGACCGTGGCGACGACTACACCAACCTCGCGCTGCTGACCGACGGGCTGCGGGCCGAGCGCGAGCAGGGCATCACCATCGACGTCGCCTACCGCTACTTCGCGACGCCCAAGCGCACGTTCATCGTCGCGGACACGCCTGGTCACGTGCAGTACACGCGCAACATGGTCACCGGCGCGTCGACGGCGGACGTGGCCCTCGTGCTCGTGGACGCCCGCAAGGGCGTCATCGAGCAGACCCGCCGGCACGCGTCGCTGTCCGCGCTGCTGCGCGTGCCCCACGTCGTGCTCGCGGTCAACAAGATGGACCTCGTCGACTTCGACCAGGCCGTCTTCGACGGGATCGTCAAGGACTTCCGCGACTTCGCGCAGAAGCTCGACCTGCCCCACGTCGTCGCGATCCCCATGGCGGCCCTGCAGGGCGACAACATCGTCAACAAGAGCGACAGCACGCCCTGGTACGACGGACCTGCGCTGCTCGACTTCCTCGAGACCGTCGAGGTGGACACCGACCACATCGGCACCCTCGGCGCGCGCTTCCCGGTGCAGTACGTCATCCGGCCGATGAGCAAGGAGCTGCCGGACTACCGCGGCTACGCGGGCACTCTCGCGAGCGGCACCCTGAAGGCCGGCGACGAGGTCGTCGTCCTGCCGAGCGGCCGGCGCACGACCGTCTCCGCCGTGGAGACGGCCGACGGGCCCCTCGTCGAGGCCGTGGCGCGGCAGGCCCTCACCGTCCGGCTGAGCGACGAGGTCGACGTGTCCCGCGGCGACCTGATCGCGGCCGCGGCTGACGCGCCCCGCGCGGTGCAGGAGTTCGAGGCCACGGTCTGCTGGATGGCGGACGCGCCGCTCGTCCCCGGCCGGCGGCTCCTGCTGAAGCACACCACCCGGACGGTCAAGGCGATCGTGTCCACGCTGCTCGACACGCTCGACGTCACGAGCCTCGAGGCGGGACCGGCGACGGAGTTCGGGCTCAACGACATCGGCCGTGTGACGATCCGCACATCGTCACCCGTGTTCGTTGATGACTACAATGTCGACCGGATCACTGGGGCTTTCGTGCTCATCGACGAGGCGACCGGTGCGACAGTCGGTGCCGGCATGGTCGGCAGCTCGCTCGGGGGAGGCCAGTAGTGCAGGGATGGACACGCACGCCCTGGGTGGGCTGGTGCGTGGACTCCTGCCGTCCCGGGTCGCGATGTCAGCAGCGCGCTCTCTGCGCCTGACCTGACCCGTCCGACCTGGCACGTCGCCCACGTGCACCCCGAAAGGCTAGTTTTCCAGTGGGATTCCTCAAGAGATCGATCGCCGTAGCGCTGCTGCTGGCGGCAGCCGCGTGCGGCGGGAGCAGCACCCCCAAGCCGAACGCCGACGGCTCCGCCTCCGAGCTCCGGCTCGGCTACTTCCCGAACGTCACGCACGCGACCGCGATCTACGGCGTCGCGAGCGGCATCTTCCAGAAGGACCTCGGCAGCACGAAGCTGACGACCAGGACGTTCAACGCAGGACCGGAGACCATCGAGGCGCTGCGCGGCGGCGCGCTCGACGCCGCGTTCCTCGGCCCGAACCCCGCCATCAACGGGTTCACCCAGACCAACGGCACGCTGCTCCGCATCGTCGCCGGGACGACCAGCGGCGGAGCCGCCCTGGTCGCTCAGCCCGGCATCACCGACGTCTCGCAGCTCTCGGGCAAGAAGGTCGCCACCCCGCAGGTGGGCAACACGCAGGACGTCGCCGCCAAGTACTACTTCAAGGACAAGGGCGTGAAGGCGACCGTCATCGCCGTCGCCAACGCCGACGTCGAGGCAGCCTTCAAGGGCAGGTCCATCTCGGCGGCCTGGGTGCCGGAGCCCTACGCCTCGCGGCTCGTGCTCAACGACGGCGGCAAGAAGCTGGTCGACGAGGCCAGCCTCTGGCCGGGGGGCAAGTTCGTCACGACGCAGCTCGTCGTGACGCAGAAGTTCCTCAAGGCGTACCCCGGGACCGTGGAGAAGCTGCTCCGGGGCCTGCTCGAGTCCACCGACAAGGTGGCCACGAAGAGCGCCGACGTCGAGTCCGCCGTCAACGACGCCATCAAGAGCCTCAGCGGCAAGGCCCTGAAGCCGGACGTCCTGAGCTCGGCCTTCGCGGCCCTCACGCCCACGGTCGACCCCGTGGCCAGCTCGCTGAAGACCGACCTCGACCACGGCGTCGAGATCGGTGCGACGAAGCAGGCCGACCTCAAGGGCATCTACGACCTGACCATCCTCAACAAGCTGCTCACGGCCGAGGGCAAGCCCGCGGTCGACGACGCAGGGCTCGGAGCCTGAGATGACAGTCCTCGACACGCTGCGGCGGCGGTCCGTCCCTGATACTTCCGTCGTGAGCAGCAGCGCTGTGGTGGTCGAGGGCATGACCAAGCGGTTCGGTCGAGGACCACTGATCCTCGACGACATCAGCCTGTCGGTCGCGCCCGGTGAGTTCCTCTGCATCCTCGGCGCGAGCGGATGCGGCAAGTCCACGCTGCTGAACCTCGTCGCGGGCCTCGAGCAGCCGACCGCCGGTCGCGTCGAGGTGCCCGGCCACAAGCCGTCCCTCATGTTCCAGGAGCCGGCGCTCTACCCGTGGCTCACGGCCGGGGAGAACGTCGAGCTCGCGCTGAAGCTGCGCGGAGTCGGCAAGGCCGAGCGCAGGCAGACGACGCAGGAGCTCCTCGCGCTGGTGCGGCTCGAGGGCGCCGGGCACAAGCGCCCGCACGAGCTGTCGGGCGGCATGCGCCAGCGCGTGGCCATGGCCCGCGCGCTGGCCCAGGACTCCAAGGTGCTGCTCATGGACGAGCCCTTCGCCGCCCTCGACGCCATCACGCGTGACGTTCTGCACGACGAGCTGACGCGGATCCGCCAGGAGGTCGGCGCGACGGTCTTGTTCGTCACGCACAACGTCCGCGAGGCCGTCCGGCTGGGCGACCGCGTCATCCTGCTGTCGTCGCGCCCGGGCCGCGTCGCCAACGAGTTCCCGGTCCGGATCCCGCAGCCGCGCCGCATCGAGTCGCCCGAGGTGGCTGCGCTGTCGGTCGAGATCACCGAGCACCTGCGGGCCGAGATCCGCCGGCACGCGCAGAAGGCCTCGTCATGACCGTCGACACCAGCCGCGAGCTCGAGGCCGGGCTCGACGCCCTCGAGCTCGGCCCCGTCGAAGCCCGTACACCCGTCTGGCGTCGGGTGCTGTCCAGCACGCTTCCGCCGCTCGTGGCGCTGCTCGTCCTCTACGCCGTCTGGCAGCTCGTCGTCTCGACCGAGCACCCCACGAACCTGCCCAGCCCGTCCGAGGTCTGGACCGAGCTGCAGTCCCAGTGGGACCAGAACCGCATCCAGCAAGCGGTCGGCAACAGCCTCTACCACGGTGTTCTCGGGTTCCTCATCTCGGCCGCGGTGGCCACGCCACTCGGCGTGGCGCTCGCCCGCATCTCCCTGCTGCGCCGATCGCTGCGTCCGCTCATCACGGGTCTGCAGTCGCTGCCCTCCGTGGTCTGGGTCCCCGCCGGCATCCTCTGGTTCGGTCTGTCGGCGAAGACGCTGTTCTTCGTCGTCCTCATGGGTGCGATCCCGTCGATCGTCAACGGCACGATCAGCGGCATCGACCAGGTGCCGCCGCTCTACCTCCGCGTCGGTCACGTCCTCGGGGCCCGTGGGCTGACGCTCGCGCGGCACGTCCTGCTCCCGGCCGCCCTGCCCGGTTACCTTGGCGGCCTGAAGCAGGGCTGGGCCTTCTCCTGGCGCTCGCTCATGGCGGCCGAGCTCATCGCGAGCAGCGGCACCCTCGGCCTCGGTCAGCTCATCGAGGACGCACGCAACCTCAGCAGCTTCCCGGGCGTCATCGTCGGGATCCTCGCGATCCTCGTCGTCGGCATCGCCGTCGACCTGCTGTTCTTCTCGCCGCTGGAGCGCACCATCCTGCGCCGCCGCGGCCTCCTGACATCCTGAGCTCATGACGGTGCTGCTCGGGGTCGCGCACGGCTCCCGGGACGAGGCAGCCCAGGAGGTCGTTCGCAGTCTCCTGGACGCGGCCGGCGACCGGCTGGGTGTCCGCGCACTGCCCGCGTACATCGACAACGCGTCTCCGTCCATCGCGCTCGCGATGGCCGGCCTCGTCGCGGCGGGGGAGACCGACGTCGTCGTCCTGCCCTTGCTCCTCAACGCGGCTGGGCACAGCAAGACCGACGTTGCGGCTTCGGTCCAGCAAGCCAGGATCGAGCACCCGGAGATGCGGATCCGCTACGGGCGGCCGTTCGGTGCCCACCCGTCCGTCGTGGCCGTGCTGGAGCAGCGGCTGGTCGAGGCCGGCGCTGCGGACGGACCGGTCGTCGTCGTCGCCGGCGGCTCGCTGGACCCGGAGGCCAACGCCACCGTCGCGGCCACCGCCCGGCTGCTCTGGGAGGGGCGTACGCACCCGACTGTCGACTACGCCTTCGTGTCGGCGACCGGGCCGAGCGTCGAGGAGGCGCTCCGGCGCTCACCCGACGCTGCGGTCAGCCTGCTGTTCCTCGGCCCTGGCCATCTTCCGGCCAAGGCAGCGAAGGCTGCGGGGGACCGGGTCGTGACCGCTCCGCTCGGGCCTGCCGACGCCTTGGTGGACCTGCTGGTGGAGCGCTACCAGGAGGCCCTCGGCGGTGACGTCCGGATGAACTGCGATGCCTGCCTCTACCGGATCCCCTTCCCCGGCAGGGCCTCTGAGGTCGGTGCTCCGCAGGTGCCGCACACGCACCCGGACGACTAGAGCCCCTCGAGGGTGTCGGGCACGTCGACGGCGTGCTGCTGCAGCACCTCGATGGGGATGATCTCCAGGGCGCTGCGGTGGGTGGAGCTCAGGACCACCGGCGCGGCCACCCCGTCGTGGTAGGACTGCAGCCAGCGCGCAGCGACGACGCACCAGCGGTCGCCCGGGACCAGCCCGGGGAACTGGTACACCGGCAGCGGTGTGACGAGGTCGTTGCCCACGGCGAGCTGGTGCCGCAGGAACTCCTCGGTGACGACGGCGCAGACGGTGTGGCTGCCCGCATCCGCAGGCCCCGTGCGGCATGAGCCGTCGCGGAAGAACCCGGTCATCGGGTCGGTGCCGCACGGCTCGAGCTCGCCGCCGAGCACGTTGACCTCTTTCATGGCTGCCAGGGAAGCACAAGCGCCCCCTGCCGTACGGCAGGGGGCGCTCGAAGACCGGACTAGAGCGCCTGGACGTTCTCGGCCTGCGGGCCCTTCTGGCCCTGCGTCACGTCGAACGAGACGCGCTGGTTCTCGTCCAGGCTCTTGTAGCCCTGGGTCTGGATCGCGCTGAAGTGGCAGAAGACGTCGGGGCCGCCGCCGTCCTGCGCGATGAACCCGAAACCCTTCTCAGCGTTGAACCACTTCACGGTGCCTTCGGCCATGCCTGTTCCTTCTCTACGGACGTGCACCGCAGCGCACCTTGCGCTCCGGCAGCTGGAGCGACTGAGCTGCACGAGTCCTGAGAACGGGTGAAGCGAGAGACCACAACTGAGAACAGCGTACTGGCACGATGCGCGCATGACGACCCGCGAGCTGCATCGCCTCACGATCGCCGGCGTGATCGCCCTGACGGTGCTCGTCGCGTACTGGGTGCTGTGGTACACCGCGCGCGACGTCGTGCAGAGCGACCACACGCACGCCTACTACGACTTCGAGAACGCCTTCCCCGCAGCGGACGCCTGGCTCGGGCTCTGCGTCCTGCTGGCCCTCAGAGCGGTCCGCGCCGGCCGGCCCACCGCCCTGTTCTGGCTGCTCGCCGGCGGAGGAGCGGGTGTCTACCTGTTCTGCATGGACGTGCTCTACGACCTCGAGCACGGCATCTACGCCAAGGGAGCCGGCGGCCTCGCCGAGCTGGGCATCAACCTGCTCACGCTCGGCCTGTCGGCGTGGTTCCTGCGGTGGGCGTGGGCCCGTCGCGACGCGCTGCTCAGCTCGCCTGGCTGACCGAGCTCATGTTGAAGTCCGGCACCCGCATCGCGGGCATGCGCGTCCACGTGAAGTAGTCGCTCCACTCCCGGCACAGGGTCGGTACGGAGGTGCCGATCTCCGTCACCCGCCCGAGCAGGTCCACCGGCGACTCGTTCCAGCGGAAGTTCGTGACGGCTCCGGTCACCTCGCCGCCCTCGACGAGGTAGACGCCGTCACGGGTCAGACCGGTGAGCAGCAAGGTCTGCGGGTCGACCGGACGGATGTACCACATGCAGGTCAGAAGCAGCCCGTGTCCGGTCGCGGCGACCATGTCGTCGACGGAGGCTGCGCCGGCCCCTTCGACGGAAAGGTTGCCGATGAACGGGGTCACCGGGGACCCGGTGAGGGCCGCCGACGACCGGGTCTGGGTGAGGTGCTCCAGGCGGCCGTCATGCATCCAGTCGGTGGCCGTCAGGTCGAGCCCGTTGTCGAAGACGCTCGTCATGCTCGACGAGCCGTGGGCGACGACGAACGGCGTGATGGGCATCTGCGTCGGGTCGCTCGACATCGAGAATCCCTGGGGAGCAAGGGCTTCGCCGACGCGGGTCGCTCCACCGGGCTTGCTGAAGACCGTCCTTCCCTCAGCCGCGTCACGGCCGTTGGCCGTCCAGTAGGCGTAGACGAGCAGATCGGCCACGGCGCTCGGCGGCAGGATCGTCTCGTAGCGGCCGGCGGGCACGTCGACCCAGCGCTCCGTCCACGACAGCCGTCGCTGCAGCTCGGCGTCGAGCGAGGGCACGGAGATGTCGGACCAGTCCCGGGTGTGCTGACCGACCCACGACGAGCCACCGGGCCGGTCGTTCTTGGCCGTCATCTCCACGTACCCCGTGGGCTGGACGTGCCGTCGGCGGAGGCCGGTCGAGGAGCCGAGCCACGTGGTGGTCACGTCGTGCGAGGCATAGCCGAAGTACTGCAGGCCAAGGGATCCGGACTCGGCGAACGACGCACCGAGGTCGCCAGCGAGCGTGGTGAAGACTGCTGTCGTCGTCAGCTCGGCCGGGTCGCCGAAGGACGCGTCAGCGGGACCCGGGACGAGCGGCGCGTAGTCGGGAGCGGCGGCGGCCTCGCGCGCGGCGGCCTCCGACGCGCGGACGAGCCCCTCGAGGTCGTCGAGGACCGAGGCGCTGCGGACGCCGACGGACTCGCCGACGACGCTGATGACGGTCAGGTCGCGCTCGCGTCGCGACCCGTTGGTGGTCAGGGTGCTGTTGGCCCACCGCAGGTCGACAGTGCTGCTCTCGGTGAGGATGACCACGCACCCGTCAGCCTGCGACAGCGCCAGCGCCTGCTCGACGAGGTCGCTCATCGACCGGCCTCCCGCTGCGTGTTGAGGATGCTGACGCCGCGGAAGACCGCCGACGGGCAACCGTGCGAGACGGCCGCGGTCTGCGACGGCTGCGCCTTGCCGCAGTTGAGGGCACCGCCGAGCACGTAGGTCGAGGGCCCGCCGACGGCTTCCATCGACCCCCAGAACTCCGTCGTCGTGGCCTGGTAGGCGACGTCGCGCAGCTGGCCCACGAGCCGGCCCGCCTTGATCTCGTAGAAGCGCTGACCGGTGAACTGGAAGTTGTAGCGCTGCATGTCGATCGACCAGCTCTTGTCGCCGACCACGTAGATGCCGCGCTCCACGCCGGCGATGAGCTGCTCGGTGGTCGGCCCGCCGGCGACGGGTTGCAGCGAGACGTTGGGCATCCGCTGCACCGGCACGCGGTGCGGCCCGTCGGCGAACGCGCAGCCGTTCGACCTGCCGAAGCCGTTCTGCCGGGCCATCCGTCGGTCGAGCTGGTACCCGACCAGCACGCCGTCCTTCACGATGTCCCACTGCTGCGCGGCGACGCCCTCGTCGTCGAACCCGACAGTCGACAGACCGTGGGGCGTGAGGCGGTCGCCCGTCACGTGCATGAGGTCGGTGCCGTAGCGCAGCGTCCCGAGCTGGTCGAGCGTGGCAAACGAGGTCCCGGCGTATGCCGCCTCGTAGCCCAGCGCGCGGTCGAGCTCGGTGGCGTGCCCGATGGACTCGTGGATGGTCAGCCAGAGGTTCGACGGGTCGATGACGAGGTCGTAGCGCCCCGGCTCGACCGACGACGCCTTGGCCTTCTCGACGAGGTGCGTCGGCATGGCGGCCAGCTCGGCGGCCCAGTCGTAGCCGCTGGTGAGGTACTCCCACCCGCGGCCCACCGGAGCGGCGAGGGTGCGCATCGTCTCGAAGCCGCCGCCCGGGTCGAGCCGGGTCCCGGTGACCTGGGGCAGCAGCCGGATACGCTGCTGCGTCGTGGTCGTGCCGGCGGAGTCGGCGTAGAACTTGCACTCGAGCACCTGCTGCAGCGACACGTCGACGTGGTCGACCTCGTCGTGGGCCAACAGCTGCCGGCTCCAGTCGGTGAACAGAGCGACCTTGTCGGCGGTCGGCACCGAGAACGGGTCGACGTCGTAGGCCGAGACCCACGTCGCGTCGGCATGCACCGGCTCGTCCGCGAGCTCGACCGGTTGGGAGTTGAGCGGCCGGGCCGTCCGTGCCACGTCGACGGCCTCGCGTGCGAGCCGGCGCGCCTCGTCCAGGGTGACGTCGGCGCTGGAGGCGAAGCCCCAGGTGCCGTCGACGACGACGCGGACGGCAAGTCCCAGCGTGACGTCGTCGGCGAGGTTCTCCAGACGCGCGTCGCGGAGAGAGAGGTTCTGGCGGTGCAGCCGCTCGACGCGGACGTCGGCATGCCCGGCACCCGCGTCCCGCGCGGTCTGCAGGGCCGCGTCCGCGAGGTCCCGGAGCGGCAGCGCGAGGAAGGCGGGGTCGACACTCACCCGCCCACCCTAGGGCCCGCTACGCCAGGAGACCGGCCCGCTTCCAGAGCCGCGCGCTGGGGCCGCCGATCAGGCCGCTGTCGCAGAGGAAGCCGGTGACGCGCTCCGCCATCCACGCGCGGGTCTCACGGGCCCAGGGGTTCGTGCGTGCCTGCCTCACCGCCTCCTCGCGGTCGAGCCCGACGGCCGGGTAGACGGCGGGGTCGCGGAACGAGCCGACGACGAACAGCGAGGTGACCAGGCACTGGACGCGGTGCCACTCGAGGTTCGCGCGAGAGAGCCTCGGCACCTGGCGCTCGACGGCGTTCCGGGCGTACGCGACGTGCCGCGCCTCCTCGGTCACGTGGATGCGGCAGACGTCCTGGGCGAAGGGCAGCAGGCTCGGGGTGTCGAGGACCTCGCGCTGCAGCCGGTCGAGCGTCTCCTCGGCGACGAGCACGCTGCCGAAGAGCGCTGGTCCCGAGCTGATCGTCTTGTAGAGCCGGCCGAGCTCATGGGTCACCGGCGCCGCGCGGTAGCGCGAGCCGGGCGCCAGCTTCCGGGCCGCACGGGCGAACATCACGGAGTGCCGGGTCTCGTCGCCGATCTCGGTGAGGCAGTACTGGATGTGCGCGCTGTGCGGGTCGCGGTCGTAGGCGTAGCGCAGCAGGCTCTGCATGAGGACGATCTCGAACCACAGTCCGACGGCGGCCGTGCTGGCGAACTCGTGCCAGGACAGCTGCACCCGCTGCCGCTCGGACATGGCCTCCCACAGCGAGGTCCCGTACAGCGACACCCGCTCGGGCCGGATCGCGTAGAGGGACGGGTCGAGAGGCGCGTCCCAGTCGAGGTCCGTGGCGGGGTCGTACGACAGCCGCGCGCTGGAGCGGAGCAGCCGTTGGGCCGCCTGCTCGCGATCGAGAAGTGTCACGGACCCAAAGTATCTGTTACTTGATGTCCGGACTAGTACCCTGGGAGGGTGACGACGGACGGCCGTGCGCTGCGCTGGGCGGGGCACCGCGAGCAGCGGCGTGGCGCGTTCGTCGCCGCCGCGATCGAGGTCATCGAGCGGGTCGGCCCCGGTGCGACGGTGGACCAGATCGCCGGCGAGCTGGGCGTGACGAGGCAGGCGCTCTACCGGCAGTTCACCGACCGCGCCGACCTCGACGCCGCCATCGCGGTGACCGCCGCCGACCAGCTCGTCGCGGCGGTCCTTCCGCACCTGGACCTGTCCGGCGACATCCCGACGAGCGTGCGGTCGAGCCTGGTCGCCTACGTGGACTACGTCCAGGACCACCTCGCGGTCTACCGCTTCGTCCGCGCGCACGAGGCGTCCGGCGCCGTCGAGCGGGCCCGGAACTCCCTGCGCGCCAAGGTCGCGGGGGTGGCGCGCGACTACCTGGTGGGGACGGGTACGGCGGACGAGGTCCTGGCGGACGTCTTCGCGACCGGGGTCGTGGGCATGGCCGACGCCGTCGTGGGCCGTTGGCTCGACGAGCCCGGCTCCGTGTCCCGGGACGTGCTGGTCGACTCCCTGGTCCAGATGGTCATGGGCGTCATCGCGACCGCCCTGTAGCGCCCCTTCTCGCACGGCGTGAATGGAATCAGCACTGGCGATCTCGCCCGGCGTTCGCCAATGCTGATTCCATTCACGGCTCGGCGGGAGCGGGGGGTACCGGGCCAGCTCAGAACCAGCGCGGCTGCATGTCGAGGGTCGTGCGGTCGAGGCTCGCCACGAGGTCGAGCTGCGGCCCGGTCTTCGGCAGCTCCCAGGTGAAGAAGTACTGCGCGGCGCGCCGCTTGCCCTCGTAGAAGTCGCCGTCCTTACCCTCGGCAGCCAGCAGCTGCTCGAGCCAGATCCACGCGACGACGACGTGCCCCACGGCTTCCAGGTACGGGGTGGCGTTCGCGAGCGAGAGGGCCACATCGCCTGCGCCCCAGACCTTCTGCGTC
>Ga0207705_10003129_pt1 | contig 12599 bp, 9 predicted proteins | sample KBSC13metaG_FD_184314 | JGI IMG/M metagenome (GOLD analysis project Ga0207705, IMG submission 184314) | Corn rhizosphere microbial communities from Kellogg Biological Station, Michigan, USA - KBS C1-3 metaG (SPAdes) (version 2) | ecosystem: Host-associated > Plants > Roots > Rhizosphere > Soil ...
AGCAGGTGGAAGAAGCGGCGGTCCATGGACGAGCCTTGTACCATCCCCATTGTGCCGGCATACGAGTACGGGAGGATGGCCTGCGGTCCCTCCGCGGAGCGAACGACCTCGCCGAGTCGCGATGCGATCTCGTCGAGCGCTTCGTTCCAGGAGATCTCGGCGAACTGTCCCGTCCCCTTCGGGCCCGTGCGGCGGAGCGGCGTGCGCAGGCGTTCCGGGTGATAGGTGCGCTCGATGTAGCGATTCACCTTCGCGCAGAGGAACCCTTGCGTCACTGGATGATCGGGATCGCCGGCAATCTGGGTTGCGCGACCATCCTCGACGGTGACAAGGGTGGCGCAGGTGTCAGGGCAGTCGTGGGGGCACGCGCCGCGCACGACGCCATCACGCGCAAGCTCGAGCGAATCGGGCGAGAGGACGGTGGCCACGACAGGAAGCTAGAGGAGGGAAGGTCGGAACGTCAGGAGGTCGGGAGGTCAGGAGGTCGGGAGCAGCGATGTCGTTCCCGACCATCCGACCTTCCAACTATCCGTTAGTTGGTAAGTCCATGCATTCCGGCGGGTTACTGCACCGTCGTAAACATGCGTGTAGAGCGCCTCGTGGCTCGTCTACGTTCCGCGACAGGGGCCACGTGTCGGGTCCGGTTGGAAACTCCTTGGCTCTTCAGCACTTGCCACTCGCCCGGGCTCTTGACACTGAAACCGGCGTCCCTAACTTTTGCACGCCGCCGCTGCCGGGCACAGCTTCGCGTGCACGGAACCCGCGACATCACTCATGACCACCCAGGAGATCCACATGAAGCGTCTGGCCCTTGTCGCCGCCGTCGTACTCGTCGCCGCCTGCAGCACCCAGGAAAAGCCCGCCGACACCGCCGCCCCGGCGATGGCCCCGGCCCCGGCGATGTCCGCTGACACGAGCATGGCGCACGATTCCGCCATGGCCGCCATGGACACCACCAAGAAGGACACGACCAAGGCCAAGGTCGACACCACCACGAAGAAGAAGCCGTAATCCGGTTTCTCTCCGAGGTTGAAACGGGGCGCCCACTCTCGAGTGCGGCGCCCCGTTTCGTCGTCGCTACCGTGCGCTCGCGCGTCGTGAGTCCGCGTACCAGCGAAAGGCGCCCACCACCCCATCGCGCGGACGCACCTGTGGATCCCATCCGAGCTCGCGTCGCGCGCGCTCCGAGCTGAAGGGATTGTCGCGCGACAGGAAGTCCACTGATTGCCGCAGCGACGACCGCAGGCGCGCCGGCGCGACGCGCGCTGCTGCACGCACGACTACTCGCGCCACCGCTGCCGGGACGGACACCAGCCGCAGTCGCTCGCCTAGTCCTTCGCCCGCGAACCGGAAGAACTCCGCCACCGTGACGTCGAAGTCATTCGCCAGGTTGTAGGCGCGACCACCGGCGGCATCGTGCGCCGCCGCGCGCACCATTCCGTCGGCCACGTTCGCCGCGTGCACCACCGCGAGTGTCGTGTGCCCGCCGCCGATCACGGGCGCGATGCCGAAGCGAAGCATTCGAGCGATACGCGGCACGAACTGCCGGTCACGCTCACCGTACACGACGTCCGGACGCACGGCGGTCGCCCACAGCGTTCCCGCCGCATGTGCATCGAGCACGAGCTGCTCCGACTCGCGCTTCGATCGCGCGTACCAGGCGCGCTCGCCGAGCGGAGCGAGAAGCGTATCCTCGCTCGTCCTCTGGCCCGGTGCCGCGTAACGGGCGCGCGCACCGTAGACAGCCACGCTGCTGACGTGTACGAGCCGCGCGCCGGCACGCGCGGTGGCGTCGACGACATTGCGTGTCCCGTCGATGTTCGGTCGACGGAACGCCTCCCATCCACCGTCCGTCGTCACGGTGGCAGCAGTGTGGAAGACGACGTCGCATCCCGTCGCCGCCACGGGCAGGGTCGCGGGATCGAGGGTGTCTCCGGGCGCGAGCGTGACACTCCTCTCCACGAGCCACGCCGCGCTCGCCGGGTCGCGCACGAGCGCGCGCACTCGCCAGCCATCGCGCAGGAGGCGCTCCACCACGTGCGAACCAAGGAGCCCAGTGGCGCCGGTCACCAGCGCGGTGGGCATCGTCAGGTCATGACGAACGGAAGCGCCACGATGCCGACCCTTCGCTCGGCGAGCACGCCGGGCTCGGCACCCTCGTCCGCCCAGCGCGCGACGAGCGTGGCGCCGGGTTCCACTTCACGCCGCACCATCGCGAGCCCGATCCCACCGAGCATCGGTGAACGCACCGCGCTGCGCACGTCGCCGACCTGGCTGCCGGCGTCATCGTGCAGGGTGGCGCCACGCGGCACCGGGTCGAGGCCTTCGGTGCGCACGCCACGCAGGTGCCTGTTCACGTGCCCGCGGAAGTGCACTCGCGCCACCGTCTCCTGACCAACGTAGCAACCCTTCGTGTACGAGATGGCATGCAGCTCGTCGAAGTTCGCCTCCTGCGGGATCGTCGAGTCGTCGATCTCGATTCCCCATTCCGGCCGCCCGGCTTCGATCCGTGCGATCTCCCATGCCTCGAGTCCCGCGGGAGTGGCGCCCGCGTCCACGGCGCGCTGCCAGAGCAGGGGAAACTTCTCCGCGGAAAGAATGATCTCGAACCCCTCCACCCCGAGATCGGGGACATTGGCCACGATGGCGCGCGCGCCGTCGAGATCCACCGTGACGTGCGCGTAGGGCGCGAGTGCGGTGAGCGCCGGCGACGGGACGCCGGTGATGGCACTCATCACGTGGCGGGCGGTCGCGCCGAAGATGCCGATGTCGCGCAGCGAGGTGGTGGCATCGGCGTGCGGGGCGAGGCGCGGGTTCACGTACTTCTTCACCATCGCTGCCCACGCGTCCGCGGCGCGTGGTGGCGTGTCGGTGAGTACCGCGCCCTCTTCGACGAACACGCGCACGTCGGCGACGATCTTTCCCTTGGCGGTGAGCGCCGCGGCGTAGCAACCCTGGCCGGGCGCGAGACCGGTGACGTCGTTCGTGACGAGTCCCGCGACCATTTCGGCAGCGCGCTCGCCGAACACCTGCAGCCGCCCGCGATGGCTGCGGTCGAACAGTGCGGCTCGCGTGTGCAGCGCCTCGTACTCGGCCGCCACGCTGCCGTAGGCGAGCACCACGCTCCTGCCGCCGACATCGCCGGTGGTGGCGGCGCCGGCCACGGCGCCCGCGGGAGCGCTTCGGGTACTCACGTGTGATGCTCGGTTGGAGTGATGCCCACCAATGCGGCGAGTTCATCGAGTGTGAGCGACGTGAGGTCGCTCGTCGCGCCGTCGGCATCGAGCGCCACGTGCGCCGGTGCGCCGACAGCGAGCACGTGCACGCCGGCCGCTCGCGCGGCGCGGATGGCTGTCGTCGTGTTGACCAGCGCCACCGTGCGCTCTCGACGCACGCGACGAGTTCGCGCGAGGTGCGCCGCCGCCTGGTCGTACAGCTCGGGTGAGGGTGGTGGCTGCAACACGTCGTCCGCAGTGAAGACGCAGGCCATCATGCCGTCGAGCGCGGACAGCCGAAGAAAGAGATCGGTCTCGGCGCGAGTGGCACGAGATACGATCGCCAGTCGCGCCCGAGGCTCGGTAGCGTGGAGAAACTCGGTGACTCCTGGTTCGAGCGAGACACCCCGGGCGAGGCGTTCCGTGAAGGCTCGGCCGGCGCGCAGGGCGACGAGCTCCACCAGTGCGGGATCATCGCCGCGGGCGCGCGCCACCGCTGCGCTGGCCGCGTGATGCACGTCGAGGCCGGCACAGTGATCGTCATACGCTTCAGCGCCCCACGCGATCCCCTCGTCGGCCAGCGCGAGCAGCAATGCGTCGCGCCGCGCCGCGCCGGTGTCGGCGAGCACTCCGTCCCACTCGAGGAGCACGGCGTCAACCATGCACTTAAGTAAAGCGGGGGGCAGCGGCGCGCGCTACGGATTGGTAGGGGGGGAGCTTCGTGCCGGAAGGAACTGCGGGTAAAAGGTACCTCGTACCTGGTACCGGGTACGAGGTACCCTTTACCCGTGGTTCAGAAGCGCCACTCCGCCAGCTTTCCATACGAGGCATCCAGCAAGTCCACCGGATGCACGACGCGCGCCTTCATCCTCGCCTGCCGCAGCCCCGCGCCGATCTGCATCAGGCAGCCGGGGTTGCCGGTCACGACGAGCGGCGCGGAGGTGGCGGCGATGTTGGCGAGCTTTGGCGCCAGCACCCGGTCGCTGACATCGGGTTCGATGAGATTGTAGATGCCGGCACTGCCGCAGCAATGCTCGCTCCCCTCCAGCGGCACGCGCGTGAGACCCGGCACCGCGCTGAGCACAGCGAGCGGTGCGGCGACGACGCGCTGGGCGTGCATGAGGTGACAGGGCGCGTCGTAGGTCACCGTGAGCGGCAGCTCGCCGCCAGGCCGAGGCCCGGCGGCCGCGAGGAGCTCGCTTACGTCGCGTACGCGCGCCGCAAGAGCTTCCGCTCGCTCGTGCCAGTCGGGGTCGTCGACCAGCAGTGCGCCGTACTCCTTCATCATCGCTCCACAGCCGGCCGCGTTCGCCACGATGTAGTCGGCGCCGCTCTTCTCGAACGCCGCCACGTTGGCGCGCGCGAGCTTCCGTGCCGTGTCGGCATCGCCAGCGTGGACGTGCAGTGCGCCACAGCATCGCTGACCCGGTGCGGCCGCCATGCGGTAGCCATTTGCGGTGAGCGTGCGCTCCGTGGCCCGATTGGTGTCCGCGTACAGCCCTTCCATCACGCAGCCGGTGAGGAGCGCCGCCGTGCCACGCGTGCCGTCACTCTCTGGCCCGTACTTCTTCCGCTTCAACGGTGACCGCGTGGATTCGAGCATCGCCATCGAGAAGCCGATTCGGCCCGGCAAGCGTGAGAGGAGCCAGGATAGCCGCGTGGCGCGCGCAACGCGCCCGCCGAGCATCGCGAGACGGAGCAGTGAGCGACGTGCGAAGACGAACAGGATCAGTCGCGCGATCGGCGGGTTGGGCTTGACGTCGGTGAGCGTGGCGCGGGTCGCCTCGAGCAGGTGACCATACGGGACGCCGGAAGGACAGGCCGTCTCGCACGCGCGACAGCCGAGGCACTGGTCGATGTGCGTGCGGACGTCGGCGTCGTCGAGTGCGAGCGTCCCTTCCACCACCGCCTTCATGAGCACGATGCGCCCGCGTGGACTGTCGTTCTCGTCCTCGAGCGTGAGGTAGGTGGGGCAGGCGGGCAGGCAGAAGCCGCAGTGGATGCAGGCGTCGATCCCGTCGCGCGCGTCCGCGAGCGGGGTGCCGGGAATGACGCAGGCGTCGGGATATGGAGAGAGAGTTCGGCTCATGCGAGCTCCCCGAGAATGCCGGGATTCAGGATGCGATCGGGGTCAAAGGCGGAACGAATGCCGCGCGACAGGTTGTCAGCCGCAGTGGGCGGAACGAGCGAGGACCAGAGCGACGCCGGCAGTCGTTCGGCGACGAACTGTGCCTCCACGCGCAGCGCCTGGATGATACCCCGAAGACGAGCGAACTCCTCGTCCGACGCGTCCGTGGGGACGATGCAACGGATCACCCCGCGCCGCGGGGTGGCGTGTGCCTCGCCCCCGACGCGCTCGAGCACCGTCGTCACGCGCTCCCAGAGGAGCGCAAGGCGTGATGGCCGCGTGCTCAATCGGATCACCGCTGCATCGGCTGCATCACGCACCGAGAGCCGCGACCACACCTCGCCATCAACGGCCCTCGCGTCGCCGAGCGAAGAGACGGACTGCAGGGCGGAACGAACGAGCGACTCATTGCCACCGAAACGCACCAGCAGGGTGCTCTGGTCGCCGACGGCGAGCGCGCGCGCGAGCGACGGCGTGAGGAGCTCGGCAGCGTACGGCGTGTACTCGCTCGCGCTGATCCAGTGCCATGCGTCGGCTGCGCTCGTCGAGACGGCAACCGTCGCCTCGACTGCGGGAAGGGCGCGCAGCCGCACCGATACCTCGGTGATCGCGCCGAGCGTCCCCCACGCGCCCGTCATGAGCCGCGTGAGATCGAAGCCGGCCACGTTCTTCACGACTCGGCCGCCGGCGCGTATCACCTCGCCTCGACCGGTGACGACCTCCACGCCGAGCACCTGCTCGCGTGGCGTCCCGAAGGCGGATGAGAGCGGCCCTGCCGACGCCGTGGCGATCGTCGCGCCGATCGTGCCGCCCGTGCCGCCAGCGGGGTCGAGCGGGAGCCACTGTCCTTCAGCGCGCAGCAGCCGGTCGATCGCCTCCAGCGTCGCCGTGGCCCGCACGGTCAGTGTCAGGTCGCCCGGCTCGTAGTGCACGATCTCCGGACTCACCAGGGTGCGGAGCTCGAGCGTGCGCTCGGCGCGTACGGGCCGGCCGGCGTCGAGCCAACGGCCGGCGCCGACGATACGCATCGGCGTGCCATCGGCACGCGCCCGACGTACTTCATCGACGAGCGTGGCGGTGTGATCGCGCGCCGGGGCTTCGCTCATCGCCATGCTGCTTCTCGCGTCGACGGCGCGGCGTGCCATTCGCGACAGGCATGCACCGGCACCACCTTCCCCGGATTCGCGCGGCGCTGCGGGTCGAACACTTCGCGCAACGCGCACATCGCGGCCAGGGTGGCGGGCGTGAAGAGCGCCTCCATGTACGGCATCTTGTCGAGCCCGACACCATGCTCACCCGTGATGGTGCCACCGGCCGCGATGCAGGCGCGCATCACCTCCGACATCGCCGCGTGCACCCTGGCCGCCTCGTCCGCGCTCGTCGGGTCGTACGCGATGTTCGGGTGGAGATTGCCATCGCCGGCGTGAAACACATTGCAGATGTGCACGTCGTGCCGAGCAGCGATGCGGTGGATTTCGGCGAGCACTTCGGGAAGCTTCGTCCGCGGCACCACGGCATCCTGGACGACGAGCGCGGGGGAGAGGCGTCCCATCGCGCCGAACGCCTTCTTGCGCCCCTGCCACAACCGCGCGCGCTCGTCAGGATCAGTCGCCGAGCGAACGCCGCGCGCGCCGGCGGCACGACAGAAGGCAGCCACGCGTGCCGCATCGTCGTCCAGTCCTGCGGCGGCGCCATCGAGGTCGATGAGCAGAATCGCCGCCGCGTCTGTCGGATATCCGGCGGCGTAGATGGACGCCTCCACGACCTGCACGGTAGCCGCATCCATCATCTCCATCGCCGCGGGCACGATCCCCGCCGCGATCACCGCCGACACGGCATGCGCCGCCGCATCCACCGACATGAAGTCGGCGAGCAGAGTGCGCACCGCCTGCGGATTCTTCGTCAGCCGGACGGTGACGTCGAGTGCGACGCCGAAGCAGCCTTCGGAGCCGATGAAGGTGCCGAGCAGGTCGTAGCCATCGGTCTCGCCGTCTGGATTGCCGAGCTGCACGATCTCACCACTCGGGAGCAGCGCGGTGATCGCCAGCACGTGATTCAGCGTGACTCCGTACTTCAGGCAGTGCGGTCCTCCCGCGTTCTCCGCGACGTTGCCGCCGATGGTGCACGCGGTCTGGCTCGACGGATCGGGTGCGTAATGCAGTCCGAACGCCGCCGCCGCGCGACCGAGCGATGAGTTCACCACGCCAGGCTCGACGACGGCTCGCGCATCGTCCGCATCTATCGACAGGATCCCCTTGAGCCGGTGCAGGCCGAGCAGCACCACCTCGTCAGCGAGAGCGCCGCCGGAGAGGCCAGTACCCGCGCCTCGCGGCACGAAGGGTATGCTGCGCTCGGCAAGGAGGCGTACCACCGTGACCACTTCGTCCCGCGTACCGGGAAAGACGGCGAGCGACGGCCGCTTCTGGTAACCCGGCAGTCCGTCGGATTCGTAGGTGCGAAGCTCTCCGGCGCGCGCGAGCACGCGGCGCTCGCCGACGATGGCGCGCAACTGCTCGATGAGGTCGTCGTTCATTCCGGGGGCGGACACACTACGGAAAGTGCACCGCGACGCAGCTCGTATTCCAGTGGGGTGTCGAGCAGGGCCACTTCGCCGTCCAGCGCCACCCATCCGGCACTGTTCATCGTGATGCGCAGCCGGTCGGCGATGATGTCGTCGAAGTTGCCCGTGCGGGACACCGCGTCGAGACCGCGCAGGATCGCCGTCGCGCCGATAGCGATGAAACGCAGCCGCGAGCGTCCCTTGACCACCATCACGTGCAGGCCGCGCTTCCCCTCATTCACGCGACGCCCGAGTACGGGGAAGCGGAGCTCCCGCTCGCCGACGCCGATGAACACGAGCGGCGTTCGGAAGATCTTCGTCCGGCCTTCGACCTCGATCTCCACCACCATCCGACGCACGCTCGTTGCCATGCGCAGCGCGGCAAGGAACGATGCCAGTCCATAGCCGAGGTGACGCTCGAGCTTCTCGCGCGTGCGGACGTAGCGCACGTAACCGCCTACGCTACTCGTGTTGAGGAAGACTCGGCCGTTCACGACGCCGACATCCACCGTGCGCGTGCCGTGACTCGTTGCCAGCTCCACAGCCTCCGCTGCCACGGTGCTGATGCCGAGGTCACGGGCAAAGTGATTGAGCGTACCGCCGGGCAGGATGGCGAGCTCCGTCGATGTGTCGAGGAGCGCAGCCGCCGCGGTCGCGATCGTCCCGTCCCCGCCCGCGATGAGCACCCGCTTCGCGCCGGCCTGCACGAAGCGCTTCATCGTGTCGCAGATTTCCGCCGGCGGCACTTCATGCACGTCGAAGGCGCCGCTTGCGTCCAGCGCCTCGCGCGCCGCCGCTGCGGTGCCCGCGGCGGCGTTCACGATGGCGGGAGTCCGCGTCGGCTCAGCCAACTGCGCCCAGCCGTGGTGCATGCTCGGGGAGTGCCACGGTCGCCTTGCGATCCAGCTTGCCCCAGCCAACCAGCCGCCCGCTCAGCGCGGCGGCAAAGGAGCGGACCACCACCCAGTACATCACCTGCCGATAGGCGAAGCGCTGGAGGAAGATCAGCCAGGTCAGCTGCTTCTCCTCGTCGGGCTCCATGAGGAAGGCGAGTACCGCCGCCACCCAGTCCACGAGCAGGAAGATGGCGTAGTAGGTGAGTACCTGCTCGAGGTTCACGAGACCGTACGCCAGTCGTCCATCGACACTGTGCGCCATCGCGTTCAGCCACACCGAGAAGATGCTCAGCACGAACATCAGGTCGGCAATCGGGGAGATGGCGGGAAGGAGGAGCTGGAACAGGAAGACGTTGGGGAGCGCGATGAAGCCAAGCGAACCGTACTTCCGGCGGAAGAAGGCGTCGCGGTGCTTCCACGTGCACTGCAGCGTGCCGAAGGACCAGCGGAAGCGCTGCTTCGCCAGGCCACGCAGCGTGTCCGGCGCCTCCGTGTAGGCCACGGCGGCGTCCGCATACGCAACCGAGTATCCCGCGCGACGCATGGCGAGGGTAAGGTCCTGATCCTCGGCCAGCGTATCCTCGCGGAAGCCGCCTACCTCGAGCACCGCCTCGCGGCGCCACGCGCCCACCGCGCCGGGCACCACGGTGATGCAGTCGAGCAGTGAGAAGGCACGCCGGTCGAGGTTCTGGCTCGTCACATACTCCAGTGCCTGCCAGCGCGTGACGAGGTTGATGCGATTGCCCACCTTTGCATTGCCCGCCACAGCGGCGACCTTCGGATCGGCGAGCGGCTGTACCAGCTCCGCCACGGTGTCGTCGTCAAAGATGGTGTCGGCGTCGAGTCCGATCACCACCTCGTGCTTCGCGAGGCCAATGCCGAAGTTGAGCGCGCTCGCCTTGCCGCCGTTCACCTTGCGGTGCACGCTCATACGGGTGTCGCTGCCGTACGCCGCTTCGCACGCCGCGGCCGTGTCGTCGTTCGACCCGTCGTCGACGACGATCACCTCCAGCTCGCCCGCGTAGCGCTGCGCGAGGAGTGACGCCACAGTGCGTACGATCACCTTCTCTTCGTTGTACGCCGGAACGATGACGCTCACGCCGGGTGCGTACGACACGGGCGCGTTGCGATCCTGGTGGCGCTTCAGCCGCTGAACCAGGGCGAGCACCCCGATGATCACCAGTCGCGCCACGCCGAGCACGACGGCGATGCTGAAGATCCAGAAGAGCGTCGTCTCCCCCGTGCCGAGCATGAGGAAGCCCGCTTTGCGCACCAGCCGCGTCGCCTCGCTGGACGGCGGCAGTGCCGGCATCGCATCGTCACGGGTGATGCCGGCCAGATCGCTCACGAGGACGATGGTGTCGCCGCGCGCGCGCAGAGAGTCGATGAGCGGGCCGAGTGCCGCCACCGTCTCCGAGCGATCGCCGCCGGCGTCGTGGAGCAGAATGATGTTTCGCGCCGAGTCCTGCGTCGTGGCGTTGATGGCGTTCGGGGCGGCGCGGCGCTCGAGGACGAGCCTGATGATCGAGTCGGCGGGAATGCCCTTCCAGTCATCGCCATCGACATGGAGGCCGATCGTCCAGTAGTTCCGCTTCGACGCGATCCCGACCGGCACCAGCTCCTCGGCCGTCGTCGGCTCGGCGTCGCCGAAGTAGGGCGGACGGAAGAATGCGGTGCGGCGATTGATGTCCGCCTCGAGCAGCGACGTCGTCGCGTCCAGCTCGATGCGATCGCGGCGCTCTCCCTCGAGCGCCATGTTGGGATGGGTGTACGTGTGATTGCCGATCTCATGGCCCTCGGCATACTCGCGCTGCACGAGGCCGAGATGCGTATCCACGTTCTGCCCGACGACGAAGAACGTCGCCTTTACGCCCCGCGAGCGCAGGGTGTCGAGGATCATCGGCGTCCACCGCGCGTCGGGCCCGTCGTCGAAGGTCAGGGCGACGCGATGGGCGTTGCGCGGCTGGCCACCTGTGCGCGTGAGCACGTATGGAATGGGCACCTGGACCAGCGTCTGGCCGGTGATGAAGCCCGTGACCGGGTCCACCCGAACGTTGCGCTGACCGTCGTTGGGATAGTACGTGAGCTGCAGTATCTCTCCCGTGCCATCGAACTCGGCATCGTAGGCCGGTGGCATCCGGCGCAGGCTGTCCACCGACAGCAGGGCGCCATCGCCGGTGACGACGTTCCACAGCGACGGATCCTCGGCCCCCAGATGCCAGAGCGCGTGGCCGGCGACGCCAAGTGCCCGGCCGACACGCATCTCGTTGTACGCCGTGGTGGCGTCGAGATACCAGAGGAGATGGTCGGTGGAGTCGGCGTCCGTCCACGTCATGTATGGATTGAGCGACACCGGATCGAAGTGCGGGCGCGGCTGGCCGGCCCCGCGCGCGGCGCGCATCGTCTCCTGAAAGTCGAAGTTCTCGGCGCGATGCACGTTCACCGCCTCGGCGTCGTTCCAGTCGTAGCCGTACGCGCCGATCATGAGGATCAGCTTCGACGGCGACACGAGTCTCGCGAAGCGGCGCGCCTGGGAGACGTAGAAGTGCTGACTGGCGATCGGGCCGGGCTCACCTTGCGGGTAGTGCTCGTCGAAGAGCATCGGGAACAGCTCGTCGTTGATCGCGCCCGCGCGGCGGATGTAGGCGTCGTCGTCGCCGGCGGCGACCGCCTGGGTGGCGAGGCGGCCGATCGAGTGCATCGTGTCGCGAAGCTGCTGCGCGAAGGCGAGCACCTGCGGCTGCTGCGACGCGTCGAATCCCTCGAGGTCCAGGGTGGTGCCGGCGAGCCCGTACCGCAGTACTGCCTCACGGAGCTGGCGCACGGCGTTGGCGCGCGCCACCGGATTGCCGAGGAAATGCGCCATCACCGCTGCGTCGAAGCGTCCCCCCGCCGAGTCACCGCCGGCAACGACGAAGTTGCTGAGCATGATGAATAGCGCGGGGCGCGAGTCGGCTGGATGGCTCGCCAGGAGGTCGAGCACCTTGCGGTCCACGCGCAGCTGCAGTGAATCGGCGTTCGCGGGCACGAACGCCCACTCACCGATCACCCAATCGAGCTTGTCGTAGTGCTGGGAGAGCGAGGCGAAGGAGTTGTCGGCCCAATTGACGTAGAAGCCGGCGACGATGGCATCGCGGCGCGGCGGCTTGCTGCCGGCGCCCACGTTGAGCGCAGGGACCATGTCCGCGCGGCGTGATTTCGTGGTGCCGTACTTCCGCACGATGGCGGCGAGCTTGCGGCGGTATGCCGTGCGCAAGCGGTCGACACGCGTGTACGGACCTGGCTTGCCGGTCGTCGGGCGCGCGATGGCCTGGTTGTTCGCCGTGGCGAGCGGAAGCTCTGGTGGCACCGGCGGGTTCAGGACGATCGAGCCGACGAGGAAAAGCGCGATCACCGTCGTGGCGACGCCGAACACGAGCGCCGCGCGCCGGATGCGGCGCCAGCGACGTCCGGTATGATCGATGAAAACAGGAGAACGACGGTCGGGCATCGGGATGGAGGAATCTAGTCCGCCACCGTATTACACGTGGAATTCAAAAAAGCGTGATGAGCGGATTACTCGGATGAAACGGGAACGGCCGGATCAATTGCCTTGATCCGGCCGTTCCCGTTCAAATCCGGTTGATCCGCTCCTCCCGCTTTTCGGGAGAGCGGGGAACTACGCTGCCTGCCAGAAGCCGGCCAGGGCGCGGCCATCGGGGGACTCGCGGAGCTTCTCGAAAGCGCGCTCGCGGATCTGGCGGATGCGCTCGCGGGTGACGCCCATCAGGGCACCGATCTTTTCGAGCGTCATCGGCTCG
>Ga0207705_10003130_pt1 | contig 12596 bp, 8 predicted proteins | sample KBSC13metaG_FD_184314 | JGI IMG/M metagenome (GOLD analysis project Ga0207705, IMG submission 184314) | Corn rhizosphere microbial communities from Kellogg Biological Station, Michigan, USA - KBS C1-3 metaG (SPAdes) (version 2) | ecosystem: Host-associated > Plants > Roots > Rhizosphere > Soil ...
CGGCTATGACCTGCCGTCGCTGCTGTGCGGCAGCGAGGGCACGCTCGGCGTCGTCACCCGTGCCTGCCTGCGGGTCTGGCCGCTGGCTCACCAGCGCGTCACCGTCGTGCTCGGTCTCGACGACCTGGCCGCCTGCGTCGGCGTGGTCCGCCGGTTGCGCGCTCGGCTGCCGCAGCTGGAGTGCGTCGAGGCAGTGTTCGCCGACGGTGTCGAGCAGGCGGTCGCGCTCGGTGCGCGCCGCGTCCTGGACCGGCGAGCACCCGTCGAGCTCCTCGTCGAGGCGGTCGACCGGACCGGGCGCGGCGACACGCTCCTGCACGACGTCCTCGCCGCACTGGAGGACACGGCCGCTCTCGCCACAGCCGTCGCGACCGACGCCAGCGGACGGCAGGCGCTGTGGGAGCGCCGCGAGCGGCAGCCGGAGGTCGTGGTGCGGCTGGGGGGGACGGCACTCAAGCTCGACACTGCCGTACGTCTGGGTCAGCTGCCGGTCTACGAGCTGGACGTGCGCGCGGCGGTCGCCGCGACGGACCCTGGCGCCCGGCTCGTCCTCTACGGGCACGTCGGCGACGGCAGCCTGCACGTGAACGTCGCGACCGACCCTGAGCACGCGGCCGACGTGCGTGACGCGGTGTTCGACGTGGTGCGCACCCACGGCGGCTCGCTCAGCGCCGAGCACGGCATCGGCCGTGACAAGCGGCAGCGGCTCGACTGGGTGCGTACGGAGGGCGAGATCACCGTCATGGCTGCGGTGAAGCGGGCCTTGGACCCGGGCGGGATCCTCAACCCGCAGGTGCTGCTACCGGCCTGAGACCGGCGCGGGTCACCGCCGGTAGGTCTTGCTCGTGTACTTCAGGCACGGGCACGCGCTGTCCCACGCCATGTCCCGGACCGCGTCGACGCCGTAGTGGTGGTTGGGCGCCATCGTCGCGTTGAAGGTCAGCGCCATGGGGAAGGTCGTGCCCAGCGACTCGAAGCCCTTGCGGAAGCCGGCGACGGAGATGCTGCCGCCCCGGCGCAGCGACGCGGTGAAGACGTTGACCAGGTCGCAGACGGTGTACATCGACTGGAGGTCAGCACGCGCGTCGCTCGTGATGCCCGCCTTGCGCATCACCGCGCGGCACGCCGCCGCGCCCGCCGTCGGCCCCGGGTCCTGCGCCTGGTTCACGTCGTTGGTCGGCTCCCAGCCGACCGTCATCGCGCCCTTCATCTGCTCCGCCGGCACGTTCTCCGCGCCCAGCTCGCCCAGGCCTGGGAGGTAGGCGTAGCGCGGGTGATAGCCCTGGTTCTGCGCGTCCTTGAGGAAGAACGCCGACGCGCCGTAGACGTGGGTGATGCCGTCGGCTGCGAACTTCAGCACGGCGTTCTGGGTGGCCGCGAGGCCGGCCTGCACGCTGGCGGTGTAGGTCACGCTGTCGGTGAACTTCAGGCCGTACTTGGCGAGCTCCTTGGCATAGGCCGCGTAGAGCGCGTTCACGTCCGGGCTGTCGGCGTGGATCACGCCGAGCTTCACCGGCGCGAGGCCGCCCGCCGAGCCGGTCTTGGTGTCCCACTTCTCGTGGAAGTTGCGGGCCATGAGGCTGCTGATGAACAGCCGTGCCAGCGTCTCGACGGTGATGGCCTGCGGCGCGTAGAAGTAGCTGCCCCCGTGGGCGGAGTACTGCGCCTGGGGGATGACCGAGGTGCCGCCGTCACCCCCCATGAGCGGGGTCCCCATCTGGGCGAGGCACTCACGCAGGTCGGGAGTGGGCAGCGTGAACAGCACCGCGAAGACGTGGTGGTCGTCGCGGAAGTCCGTGCACATCTCGGCGACCACCGGCGAGGGGTTCGCGATGTAGGAAGCGGTGTCGAAGTTGTGGTAGTAGACGACGACCTTGCGACCCAGGATGCCGCCGTGCCGGTTGACCTCGGCGATGGCCGCGTCGACGAGGTCCTTCGCGGACACGGTGGCCGCTCCGCTGATGCCCATCGAGTTGGCGACGGCGGACGTCCCCTGGTCCATGGGCACGCCGATGGTCAGCGTCGTCGCGGTGAAGCCGCGACCGCTGAGCTTGCCGTCCGGGCCGGTCGGAGTGGAAGACCCACCGCCCGTCACGTCCGACCCGGCCGAGGCGGACGAGGAGCCGGAGTCACCTCCGACCGAGCCGAGGGACGAGCCCGAGGACCCGCCCGTCGGGGCGAATCCGCTGCCCGTCGTACCCGAAGAGCTCCCCCCGGCTTGCCCGCCGAGGCTCCCGGTGCTTCCCAGCCCCGTGGCAGCGGCTCCCTGCTGGGACAGGGGGACCGTGCTGCCGCACGCGGAGACGGCGGCCGCCACGAGGACGGCGGCGAGGAGCGTTGAGCGCTTCATGTGAGCGAAGGTACGAAGGGCCGCAAAAGCCGTCTTCGGGCTCGCGGACGATCTACCCTGCACCCTTTGTCGCCCGGGGACGAGGCCTCAGGCGGCTGCGGGTTCCGTCGCCGTCGGGGTGAGGTCGCGCGTGAGGGCACGGGCAGCCAGCGGCACCAGCACCAGGAAGGCCAGCGGCAGCAGCCAGACCACCGGGTAGGCATAGCCGACCGTGATCGTCTGCGGCGCCGCGACCGGCTGGGTCACCTGCTGCTGCGGCACCGTCGGAGCCTGGACGTCCGGCACCGTGGGCTGCACCGGCTGGGTGTCCGGGATGACCGGCTGCGTCACGGTGCCGGTGCTGATCGGCGCCTGCGTCGGCACGTCGACCGGCGGGAGGCCCCCGACGAACGAGTCGTCCGACGACGTCGGCGTGACCGTGAGCTTCATGACCGGCGGGTTGTCCTTGGTCGTGAACACGACGTGCCATGCGTCGGCCTGCGAGACCTTCGTGGCGTCGGGCAGGAGCGCGACTCCGCTGGTGGTGAGGAGGCCGCCGAGCAGCGGGCTCAGGTCGGCGTGCAGGTGCGGCTGGGGCGTCGCGACGTAGGACATCGTCGCGTGGGTGTCGCAGCTGGCCTGCGGCGGTGCGGCGACGGAGCCCTCGGTCGCGGTGATCGGCGCCGAGACGAGGCAGACCTGCACGTGCGCCGCGTCCGGCTGGGCCGAGCCGTCCTGGGTGTTCGTGTCCAGCGGCACGTCGAGGGTGCCTGCCGTCACTGTGCCGTCGACGCTGCCGTAGGGGAACGCGAGGTAGGACCGCGCGGTCTCCTGGCCCTGGGTCTGCCCCTGGGCGGACGCTCCGCTGTAGGCCACGTGGAAGGTGCCGGCCGGGTACGGCGAGAGCGGCACGTCGGTCGGCGGCTGAGCCGGCAGGGTGCCGGACGTGACGCAGCTGGTGGGCAGCGCGCACGTCGGGTTCGGCTGGTACCAGGCAGCGGCCGACGGCGACAGGGTCGTCGTGTCGTCGGCGTGCGCGAGCGGCACGAAGCCGACGCCGGCGCTGCCGACGACGAGCAGCGCCGTGAGGGAGCGGACGATCGCGCGCCTCATGACCGGCGCGCCTTGACCGCGGCGACGAGGGCCGAGGCCTCGTCGAGGAGGAGCTCCGTCTCCGCGCGCTCGGCAGCGGCGAGGCGGCGTCCGGCCTGGATGTTGGCCATGCCTGCGCCGATCGCGATGAGCACCACCCCGCCCACAGCACCGCTGACGATGGCCGGGATCTGCGCGTAGACGTAGAGCGTGCGGGCCGCGACCTTCCAGCCCAGGATGATGGCGACGAAGCCCGCGACGATCAGCGCGGCGAAGAGGGTGAGACTCGGTGCCGCCGGGTCGCGGCTCCACTCCGGTCGGGTGATGCGAGCACGCGACGCCCGTGCGACGTGCTCGACGGGGGCCGGCGCGTAGAGCACCTCCAGCGGAGGCTCCTCCACCCGGGAGCGCCGGAGGGACGGGCGCTTCACTTGTGGTCCTCCTCGACGGCGTTGCGCAGCTCGGCGAGGAGCCCGCGCAGCTCCCCGAGCTGAGCCGTCCGGGCAGCCCCGTCCGCGCGCTTCGCGTCGATGTTGACGATCGTCAGGCCGACGAGCACGAGGGCGACGCCGGTGAAACCGGCGCTCACGAGGTACGGCATCTGCAGCCCGACGTTGGTGAGCCCGGCGACCTTGCCCCACGCGACGACGAGCAGGATCATGCCGACCGTCGTGACGCCGACGCCGATCCAGGTCACGAGGTGCGGGATCGCGCGGATCGCCGAGAGGCGCCGGCTCAGGCCGGTCAGGCGACCCGGCGCCGACGGCTCGTCGATCTCGATCGGGGCGGGTGCCAGCACCTCCCCGAAGCTCTCGAGTGTCACCTGCGTCATCGGTTCCTCCCGTTGGAGATCAGATCGCTCTGCAGACTGCTCTGGATGCGGGCCGCGAGTCCAGGCCCGATGCCCCGCACGCGCACCAGGTCGTCGTAGTCGGCCGCACGGACGCCCTCGACCGAGCCGAAGGCGTCGAGGAGGGCCGCCTCACGCGACCGGCCGAGGCCGGGTACGACGTCCATCAGACCACTGCCGGGCTGGTCGTCGCCACGGTCGTCCTCGTCCTGGACGGGCTCCGGCGCGGCCTTCTTCGGAGCCGGCGGAGCCGAACCGCCGTGGCCCGCGGACCGCTCGATGGCGGTCAGGCTGCCACCGAGGTAGGCCTCGACGACCGCCGGGTCGTTGCGGACGATGTCCGGCGTGCCCGCCGCGATGACCTCACCGTCGGCCATGCAGACGATGCGGTCGGCCAGACCCATGATGAGCGGGATGTCGTGCTCGATGATGATGAGCGTGAGGTCGAGCTCGCGCTTGAGGCGCACGAGCAGGTTGCCCAGGGCCTCGGTCTCCTTCTGCGCGACACCGGAGGACGGCTCGTCGAGCAGGAGCAGCTGCGGCTGCAGCGCGACGAGGCAGGCGATCTCGGTGATGCGGCGGGTACCCGTGGACAGCTCCTGGATCTGCGAGCTGCGGTAGCGCTCGAGACCCATCCAGGCGACGAGCGCCTCGGCCTTCTCGCGCTTGCGCTTCTCACCACCGCGCAAGCCGAGGAGGGACGGTACGAGGCGCGTGGGCTCGACGCGCTCGAAGGCCAGCTGGACGCACTCGAGGACCGTGAGCGTCGGGAACAGCGCCGCGTCCTGGAAGGAGCGGATGAGGCCCATCCGGCCGCGCGCCTCCGGCCCGAGGGCCGTGATGTCGTGCCCGCCGTAGGAGACCCGGCCCTCGTCGGACTTCGTGAAGCCGGCGAGCAGCTCGAAGGTCGTGGTCTTCCCGGCGCCGTTCGGGCCGATGAGGCCGAGAGTCTCGCCGGCCCGGACGTCGAAGCTGACGCCGCGGACGGCACGGACACCACCGAACGACTTGCGCAGGTTCTCGACCTCGAGAAGCGTGCCGGCAGCGGCGTGCCGGCGACGCTTCGGGCGCTCGAGTTTCGGGGCGACCCCCGTGCCGGCGTCGTAGTCGTTGAACCCGCGCTCGGCTGCGTACACGGCCTCGACGTCGACGCCCGCCCGGCGGGCGAGCGCCTTGGCGATGCGGTCGCGGGCCGGCGTCACGAGACCGCCGAGACCGCCGGGGAGGTACATGATCACGAGCAGCTGGCCGAACGACGTGGCCGCCAGACCGAGGCTGCCGAAGTGCAGGAACTGCACGCCCTCGACGAACACCGCACCCAGGACCGGGCCGGAGAGCAGCCCGATGCCACCGAGGACGGCGATCTTGACCACATCGATGCTCTGACCGGTCTGGAAGCTCTCTGCCGAGATGGAGGCGAGCGAGTGGCCGTAGAGCGCACCGCCGATGCCGGCGACGAAGCCGGCCAGAGCGAAGCCCTGGAGCTTGACCATCGTGGCCGGCACGGTGAAGGAGCGCGCGGCGTCCTCGTTGTCACGGACGGCGATGAGACGTCGGCCGACACCACCGGATCTGACGTTGCGCGCCAGCCAGAGCGCGAACAGCGCCGTGACGAGGCCGACGTAGTAGTAGGCGTGGCCGCTCTCGAGCGCCTTGCCGAAGATGATCGGCCGGCCAGGGTCCGTGCCGGAGCCCAGCAACCAGTCCTGCTGCAGCAGGTAGTCGCCCATGGTCAGCGCGAAGCCGAGGGTGGTCACCGTCAGCAGCAGACCCTTGACGCGCAGAGCGGGGATGCCGATGAGGGCCGACACGGCGGCGGAGGCCAGGCCGGCGTAGAAGAACGACTCGAAGAAGTTCCCCGTGCGCCGCGACACCTGGTAGCTGACGATGGCGCCCACGGCGCCGACGGCGACCTGTCCCAGCGAGAGCTGGCCACCGAGGCCCGTGACGATGCCGACCGACAGACCGGTGATCGTCAGAGCGAAGATCTGCGTGACGCGCACCGAGTTGGTGTTGTCGATGACGAGCGGCAGCAGCGCGATGATCGCGAGGCCGAAGAGGCCGACGACCGGGCCGAGCAGCCGGACCGACCACACCTGGCGGATGGCCTGGGGCAGCGGACGGGCGGCCTGCACGGCGGCCCAGGAGCCCTTCTCCTCGGTACGGCCGACGACGGCCTTCTGCACCAGCAGCGCCAGGATGATGAGGATGAACAGCACGCCGGTCGTGAGGCCGGCCTGGCCGTTGTTCCACAGCAGCAGCTGCTCGATGATGCCGACGGCGATGCCGCCGAACAGCGCCCGCGGAAGCGACTGCAGCTTCGCGACGACCGCTCCGAACAGAGCGATGAACAGCAGGTGCGGTCCGAACGTGTCGGGCGAGCTGAAGCCGGTGGCCGGCTGGGTGAGGATCGTCGAGAAGCAGGCCAGGCCGCCGGCGAGACCCCACGCGAGCGAGCTCATCCGCGACGAGAAGACACCCGCCATGCGGGCGGCCTCGGGGTTGGAGGCGGCGGCGCGCATGCCCATGCCGAAGCGGCTGAACTTCAGGAACGCACCGACCGCGATGATGACGATCGGCGAGAAGATCAGCGACGCGAAGTAGAAGTCGGTGACCAGCAGCGCGCCGACCCGGAAGCTCGGCATGAACGTCGGGCGCGGGTAGATCGAGCCGGCGCCCGCCTGCCCGTTGATGACGAGCGAGAACAGCGCGAGGAACTGCCCGACGCCGAGGGTCGCGACGACGGACATGATGGCCGGTGCCTTGCGGAGGCGGCGGACGACCGCCACCTCAGCCAGCGCGCCGATGCCGCCCGCGAGAACGAGCGCCGGCGGCACGGCCAGGATGTAGGGGATGTGCCACTTGACGACCTCGATGCCGAAGAACGCGGCACCGAAGGCACCGATCTGGCCGTGGCCGAAGTTGATGATGCGGTTGCTGCGGTAGATCAGCACCAGGCCGACGGCGAGCAGGCCGTAGGTGACGCCGGAGATGAGGCCGAGCATGAGGACCGGGAACGGGGTCTCCCAGTGCTTGCTGCCCGTGTGGTCGCTGGAGATGGCGTTCGGCAGCACGACGTAGAGCAGGATCGCGAGCAGCGCGGCTGCCACGACCGTACGGATGACCGCTTTCGGTGTGAGCGTGTCCTTGATGAAGCCTGCGGCCCGCTCGATCCAGAGGTTCACGCCTGGGCCTCCTCGTGCTTCGAGGCGCCCTCGAGGAAGACCGCCCGCAGGAGGTCGTCGCGCTCGAGCAGCTGCTGGGCGGGCCCGTCGAAGCGCATCTCGCCCTTCTCCATGAAGTACGCGTGGTCGACGAGGGAGAGCGCGATGTTCACGCTCTGCTCGACGAGCACGACAGCGGTGCCGGTCTCGTTGATCTTGCGGACCATCTCGAGGAGCTGGCCCACGATGACGGGTGCGAGGCCGAGGGACAGCTCGTCGATGAGCAGCAGCTTGGGCTGCAGGATCAGGGCTTTGGAGAGCCCCAGCATCTGCTGCTCGCCACCGGACATGGTCGCCGCGAGCGACGTCCGGCGCTCGTAGAGCCGCGGGAAGGCCTCGAAGCACTCGTCGATCAGCCCGTCGATCCGCTTCTTGTCGCGGCCGAGGGTGTAGCCGAAGGTGCGGAGGTTCTCGACGACGTCCATCGTGCCGAAGACCGCTCGGCCGCCGGGGACCTGCGTGATGCCGAGCGGCACGCGCCGCTCGGCGTCCAGGTAGGTGATGTCCTCACCACGGAAGCGGACCGTGCCCTTGCTGGGCAGGCCGATGCCGGACACCACCTTGAGCAGCGTCGACTTGCCGGCGCCGTTCGTGCCGAGCAGGGCGACCATCTCGCCCTGGTCGACGGTGAAGTCGACGTCGAAGAGGACCTGCAGCTGGCCGTAGGAGAAGTCGACGCCCTTGGCCTGCAGCATCGGAAGCTTGCCGCCACGCTGCTTGATGACGCGGACGTCCTCGGTCTCGAGGATCTCGTCGATCATCCGGTCGAGGTCCTTGTTGATCAGCTTGCGGGCGCTGCGGATGATGAGGCCGGCGCCGACGCCAGGGAAGATCAGGGCGACCATCGAGCCCGTCGTGCCGTAGCGCGTGTTGACCGACGACAGCAGCAGGATGCCGAGCATCGAGCCACCGGCGATGAAGATGCCGGCGAGAGCTGCGGCGTGTGGCCGGAAGCGCGCGTCGACGATCGACATGACGGACGCGTTCAGGCCCGGTGTGAGGATCGCGATGAGGGCCTGACCGGCGGCGAAGAACACGCAGGTGAGGACGAACACCGGCATCAGACCGCCGAGCGCGATGCACGTGACGGCAGCACCCACGGCGATGCCGACCTGGCCGAGCACCTTGGCCGGGTCGGAGGCGAACTCCTTCTCGGCGCGGGAGCCGAAGGCGATGAGGGCCAGGATGCCGATCGCGTTGGTGCCGCTGAAGAACAGTCCGCGCTGAGAAGCAGACAGGCCCCAGCGCTGCTGGAGGAAGGCGGAGAGGAACGTCGCGAACGGGATCAGCAGGATGCCGAAGACGAAGTAGCCGACCACGATGCGCTGGATCGTCGGGATGAGCAGCAGGCGGCGGACGATCTCGAAGAAGCCGAGCGCGATGTCCTCCTCGGCGATGGCCTCTTCGTGCTCGCCGGTGACCCGCTCGTGCTCCTCCTCGCGGAGCAGCTCGGTGTCGAACTTGCCCGCCTCGGGGTTGCGCAGGCCGAGGGAGAACATGCTCGCGCCCAGCGACGTCGCACCCATGATCACGAAGACGCCGCGCCAGGTGAGGTCGAAGGGCCCGGTGAGCAGCGAGACGAACAGGGGGGAGAGCACGGTGCCGAGCGTCGTGAAGCTCGTGTAGAGCGACAGGATGCGGACGCGCGCCTGGGGCGGGTAGGCGTCCGAGAGGTACGGGACGTGCAGCGCCGACACGGATCCGGTCGACAGCCCGTCGAAGGCGAGCACCGCGATCAGCGCGAGGAGGCTGGTGACGAAGCCGGTCGTCAGGGTGATGACCGACCAGGCGACGCCGGTGATGATGCACAGCATCGCCATGCGGCTGCGCTTCTGCGCGAGGGCCGCCATGGGCAGCGGCGCCAGGACCGTCGCGAGGAACGCCAGGGCGCGAGCCCCGGCGAGCGCACCGAGGCCGAGGCCGAGGGCGCGGCTGATCTCGGGTGTGACGATCGTGAAGGCCTGGCCCTGGAAGGTGTCGACGATGCTCAGCAGGCCCAGCGCGGTCACCGTGTACGGAGTCAGGCCGAAGCGCTTGAGCACGGGGCGCAGCGGCTCCGACTCCTCGTGCCCGGTGACGCCGAGCGTCTGGCGCGCCGTGGCACGGCGGGCGGCACGGGCGGCCTGGTCAGCGTCCAGGATGGTGGGGGCGTCCAACAGCTCGGTCACGAGCTCCTCCGCTTGCTAGTGAACTCGCGATACCAGCCGGTCTCGCCGATCCGCTGGCCCTTGCCGTTGAGCAGGACCACGTTGACGTAGTGCTCCTCGTCCCCCACGCCGTCCGGAGCCGGAGGGAGCGTGTCGAGCGAGATCGACGAGTCCTGGGTGATGTAGACGCCCTTGGAGTTCAGGTACTCCTTGTCGGGGCACCGCGGGTCGCGCTGGCACGACGTGTCGCCGTGGCCGATCCACTTGATGTCCTTGCCGACCGGCATCGGGGCCCGGTCGACGAAGACGGCGAAGACGCCGTGGTGGTCGTCGGTCGTCCCGTCCAGGCCGCCGCTGGTGTCGAAGTCCTTCATCGACCACGAGATCGTGAAGGGCGTCGACACCTTCTGCCGGTCCTTGGGCGTCTCGAAGGACAGCCGGTGGTCGTTCTTGAACTGCAGCCGGCTCACGTCGCAGGCTGACGCGCTCGTCGCCGTCAGGGCGCAGAGCAGCAAGGCACACATCCGCCGCCGCACTACCGTCCTCCATGCGTCTGGGTTGGGGGGGTTCCGGAACATAGTCCCTCGGTGACCACGGTCACGTCGTCGTCCCGGGCGACAACCGGGGTCTTCTTCCGTGGTGACGAGCGACGAAGGAGGCCTCAGCCCCGCACGAGCTCCGGTTCCCGCACGAAGGCCGCCATCCGGGCGTAGAGCTCGTCGATGCCCGTGTAGAGGCTCGGCACGGACAGCGAGCCGTGGACGTGTCCTGGCACGTCCACGAGGGCCGTCGGCACGCCGGCCTCGAGCAGCCGGCCCGCGTAGGCGGCGCCCTCGTCGCGGAGGGGGTCCTCCTCGACGATGACCACGAGCGCCGGCGCCAGGCCGGACAGGTCCGGCGCGTGCAGCGGGGACGCGTAGGGGTCCTTCCGGTCGCCGTCGCCGAGGTAGATGTCCGCGCAGAGGAGGGCCTCCCGCGCGCTCAGCCCGATCCCGCGGTACGCCCGGACGCCGGCGTGCCCGGTCAGGTCGACCGCCGGGTAGATGAGGAGCTGGCCCGCGAGGGGGGTCCCGCGGTCCCGGAGCCTCAGCGCGAGCCCGGCGGCGAGGTTGCCGCCGGCGCTGTCGCCGGCCACGACGAGCCCGCTCGCGTCCCAGTCCTGGGTCAGCACCCAGTCGACGACGTCCTCGCAGTCCTGGAGCGGCACCGGGAAGCGGTGCTCGGGCGCCAGCCGGTACTCGACGGACACGACCACGGCGTGCGCCTCCACGGCGAGCCGACGGCAGATGTGGTCGCAGGAGGCGATGCCGCCGAGCGCGAAGCCGCCGCCGTGGGCGTAGACGACCGGGCGGGTCGCGCCCTCGGGCGCGTAGACCCGGACCCGGATCTGGCTGCCGTCCCGCGCGGGGACCTGCGTGTCGTACGACGGCACGTCCGGCACCACGCCGACCATGGCCTTGCCCGGGCCCATGGCGAGCCGCTTGGCGACGGGCTGGCGCACGGCCTTCTCCGCCGAGGGCAGGATGCCGACGGCAGACAGCGCCTTCATGGCCGTGAAGGTCGCGCGGACCTTGAAGCTGAGTGCCACTGGGTCTCCTAGGGAGTGGGGATCGGGTAGGTGGGGCCGCGGTACGTGACGCACGAGCAGCTGTCGGTCCAGGCGTACGCGCGGTAGGTCGACGGGCCGCCGCGCTGGTGCGCGACGTCACGCAGGCCGCCCGCGTAGGTGCCGGCGCTCTGGTAGGCCGCCATCGCGCTGCCGACCTCGTCGACGACCTTCTGCGGGTCCGTCGAGCCCCCAGCTGCCAGCGCCTTGGCGTAGAGGTCGATGCCGTCGCAGGCCTGGTAGGCCGCCATGAAGTCGTTGTACTGCGCCGGCTTCAGGCCGTGCTTCACCAGCTTGGCGATGCACGCCTTCTGGGGAGCCGTCTGCGGGTACGGCTGGTGGCTGGGGTTCACGTCCACCGAGGGCATCCAGCCGAAGCCGTGCAGGTGCTTCATCTGGCTGGCCGGGGCGTTGGCCTCCAGCGCTGCGCCGCCGACCGCCGTGAGGTACTCCGGCTGGTAGCCCTGGCTCTGCGCGTCCTCCATGAAGACGAGCAGCTCGACCGCCGAGGCGAACACGAGGTTGACGCCCGACGCGGCGAACTTCAGCTCGGCGTTGCTGATGGCGGACGCCGCACCGGACACATCCGAAGCGCCCTGAGCACAGGAACCGGTGACGGTCTGGTAGTTCACGTTGTGCGCCTTCAGCCAGGGCACCACCGAGCTGTTGTACGCGCGGTCACCGTCGGCGCAGGTGTCGATGATGAGGCCGAGCTTGGTCTTGGCGTTGAGCAGGCCGCTGCGCAGGGCCCCGTCGAGGGCGGTGAGGTCGAAGCCGTCGACGGTGGGGTGTCCCGTGCCGATCATCGTCGGGTAGGAGCGCTGGTCGACGACGTCGCCCGGCTGGTAGCCGCCGTAGAGGTGCGGGATGTGCGCCTTCGCGAGGCAGCTCTCGAAGGACGGGAGGAACACGAAGATGTAGCCGATGACGACCTTGACGTGGTTGTCCTGGGTGAACTTCGCGCACACCTGCGCGAACTGGTTGGACCAGTTGCTGCTGGCGGTGTCGGTGTCGCCGTAGACCGGCGCGATCTTGTGTCCCGCGACGCCGCCCTGGGCGTTGTACTCGCTCACGAGGGCGTCGAACATGGCGCGATCGGTGTAGGTCTGGCCCGCGTTGACGCCGAGGGCCGCGGCGTTGCCGACGCTGGTCGTGACGAACCCGATCTGGATCGGGGCGTGGTCGCCGACCTTTCCGCCGGCGGTCGTCGAGCCGGCCCCGGAGGTGGTGCCGGTCGAGCCGGGTAGGCCGGAGGAGCCGCTGCCACTTGTCGCGCTGCCGCCGCCGGTGCCTCCGCTGCCGCCGGTCAGCCCCGTGCCGTCGCCGGTCGGGCTGCCGGTGGTGCCGA
>Ga0207705_10003133_pt1 | contig 12594 bp, 10 predicted proteins | sample KBSC13metaG_FD_184314 | JGI IMG/M metagenome (GOLD analysis project Ga0207705, IMG submission 184314) | Corn rhizosphere microbial communities from Kellogg Biological Station, Michigan, USA - KBS C1-3 metaG (SPAdes) (version 2) | ecosystem: Host-associated > Plants > Roots > Rhizosphere > Soil ...
GCCTCCTCAAGATGGTTCCAGCGCGTGTACGTCTGGATCTGGCCGTTCACGGCGGCAAGATCGGCGGGGTCCCTTTTCAGACGCTCCTCATAAAGAGAGATCAGGGCCGGAAAGCGATCGGCGTCGAACAGCGTCTGCACGTACAGCGTCTCGCCGCGGCTGTCCTGGGGCCAGCGCTTCCGCATCTCGCCCAGCGCCGCCAGCGCGCACTCCACGACCTGCTCGTTGGCGGGCGTGGTGGCGCCCGGGGTCAGCAACTGGCGACAGCTCAGCGCTTCTCCCAGCCAGGCCTGGGGAATTTGCGGTACCAGCGTGGTGGCGGACGTGAAGGCGTCGCGGGCGGCGGAGTAGTTCCCCTCGCGGTACAGGCGCGTGCCCTCGCGGATACGCCTGCGACCGCGCAGCTCTGTGCATCCACCGGCCGTAACGGCCGCGACAATTAGCAAGAGAAAGAGCGGACGCTGGCGAAGGATGTCGTTCATCGCAGGGAAGCTGGGGAGCGGCCTCGTCGACAGAAAGAGTCGCGAGCTGTTCGAGTCGGCTCGCCGGATTGATACACAATCTCGGGCCTCACGGAAAGCCTCTCCGTCGGGGCCGCGGCGCATCGCGAATCGCATTCACGGAAATTAGTTCTTTGCGCCTTCGATGGTCATCGCTACTATGCGCGCCATGGTGAAGCAGCGTATCAGCCTGGGTTTGGTGTTGCTGACCGCCACGTCGATGTTCGCCGCCGCGAACTGCGATAACGGTGACAGCGTGGTCTCGGTGAACGTCAGCTACGACATGACGGCCATGGATGTGCAGACGGCCGTCTCGAAGCTGCACGTCACCATCTCCCCGAAATCGGGCGGCACTCCGGTGACGACCGACATCGACATCACGCGCGACACCGATGGTGGCATCACCAATACGGCGTACAAGCGGGTGACGGTGAACGGCCTCAGCGGGATGGCCGACGTCACGGTGGACGCGCTGGATGGCAGTGGGGCCAACCTGCTGTCGGCGTCCACGACGGTCGACCTGCGCGAGCACGGCGCCGTGGCCGCGTTCGTGAAGTTCGCGCGCACGCCCCCGGCCATGCCCGATGCGGGCACCACCGGCAGCGGTGGAAGCGAGGGCAGCGGAGGGACCACCGGCAGCGGTGGCACCACCGGCGGTGGCGGCGGCGCGGGCGGCGAGGGCGGTAACACCATGGCTGCCACGCAGAATGGTTCGGGCGGCAATCGCGGGACGGGTGGCGCCTGACCTTCGCGGCGCTCGCCTTCCACGACCAAACGCAACGGTTTTCTCGACGGTCCTTCTCGCTCAGGAGAAATCGATGATCAGGGACGCGGCTTCGGTTCGAAAAGTGTGCCTCGGGTTGTCCGTGACGATGATGCAGCTGTTCTTCGTCCCGGCGGCGGTGGCCAAGAAGAAGAAGCACAAGGACACGGAGGAGAAGCCGGCTGCCACCGCGCCCGTGACGCCCGTGGCGGCCGCGCCCGCGGCGGCAGCGCCCGCCACCGGTCCGGCCAGCAAGCCGGTCGCCGTCGCGGCCGCGCCCGTGCCAGCGCCCGCCGCGGTCCCCCCTCCCCCGCCGCCCGCGGCCCCCGTCGTCGTGGCGCCCCCCGCCGCGCCGCCGCCCGCCGCGGCGCCCCCGCCCGCGGTGCCGTCGCCGGCCCTGGTGGCGCCCCCGCCCCCGGCGCCCCCCGTCGCGGCTGCGCCCGGCCAGGTTCCGCCGGCCGATGCCGACGCGGCCGCGCTGGCCGCCGCCGAGCCCCTGCCCGAGTCGGTTCCCGCCGCCGGCAGCGCCGGCTACGACCCCAGCGAGATGGAGGTCGTCAAGGTCACCGTCGATCGCCGCGAGAAGAACATCCAGAGCTACGCCGGTTCGGCCAGCGCCTACTCGCAGGAGGATCTGCAGCGCGTGGGCGTGAACTCGGTGCGCGACATGAGCTCCGTCTCTCCCTCGCTGGAGATCGGCACCCAGGAAGGCAACACCGAGATCTTCATCCGCGGCGTCGGTTCGACGAACAACACCGAGCTCGGTGATCCGTCGGCCGCCACGCACATCGACGGCATCTACATTCCCCGCCCGCGCGGCGTGGGCTCGATGTTCTACGACCTGGAACGCGTCGAGGTGAACCGCGGTCCTCAGGGCACCATCCGCGGCCGTAACGCCACCGCCGGCTCGCTGAACGTCATCACGGCCAAGCCCAAGCTCAGCCTGTGGGAGGCCTCGGGCGAGATGCAGATCGGCAACTACTCGCAGCGGCTGGCCACGGCGATGGTGAACATCCCCATCGGCGACAAGCTGGCGTTGCGCCTGGCCGCCTTCGGCGAGGAGCACGATCCGTTCTACAAGAACGCCGGCCCGGTCTCGACCATCACCCCGGCCGAGAGCGCCGACAACCTGGCCTACCGCGCCACGGCGAAGTGGCTGCCGCTCAGCAACCTGACCGTGCTGGCCGGGGCTGACTTCACGCAGGAGAACGGCACCGGCTACACCGGCAGCAACTACGCCGGCGCCCTGCAGGCGGGCCTGTTGCCCAGCGACATCCCCGATCCGCGCGCCGTCGTCTACCGTGGCGCGCAGCCCTCCCAGCACATGCAGCACTGGGGCGTCCACACCGACATCACGGCCGATCTGGGGCCCATCAGCCTCAACTACCTGGGCAGCTACCGCAACCTGAAGTACCACCAGGTCACCGGCGGCAACATCGGCGTCGCCTACCCCGGCCAGATGATCATGGCCTCGGACCTGGACAACTGGAGCACGTCCTACTGGGACAGCGCCTCGCAGTCGCAGGTGCACGAGATCCGCGCCTACACGCCCGACAGCTGGCGCTTTCGCGGCACGGCGGGCTTCTTCCTGTTCCACGAGAAGCAGGAGGTGACGCTGTTCAACGTCGCCGACCAGTCCTACACGTACGCGGGCGGCGAGTACAACGAGCCCAACGTGAAGGGCGATTCGCAGGCCGGCTACGTCGACGGCACCTACGACTTCTTCAAGTGGCTGCGCGGCACGGCCGGCTTGCGCTTCACCCATGAGACGAAGTCACGCACCGGCGGCATCGGCGCCACGTGGCTGATCGACAACGTGAACGCGAACGGTCCTTTCCGTTTCGGCACGGACGGCTTCCAGCCGGCCTTCGGCGCCCGAACCAACTACCCGGCGGTGGGCAGCACCTTCGACGCCAATCAGGTGTTCCTGAACGGCATCAACCGCTTCGGCAGCCGCGACACGCTGGGCAACCTGATCGCGCAGGGCGGCAGCGTCCAGGCCGGTCCGGTCACCCCGCAGTACGGCACGTACAGCGACAACTTCCTGGACTTCCGTCTGGGCGCCGACGCCGACATCAAGCCCGGCCACCTGGGCTACATCAGCTTCGCCACCGGTCACAACTCGGGCGGGTTCAACGATCAGACGACCATCACCGCCGACAACGGCACCACGTCGATGATCGCGCCGACCTACAAGCCCGAGCGCCTCTACTCGATCGAGGTGGGCAGCAAGAACGAGTTCCTGGACAAGAAGCTGCGCGTGAACGCGTCGGCCTTCGTGTACCTGTACCGCGACCAGATCTTCCAGATCATCCAGCAGACGGGCCCGCAGCCCAGCAATTCGATGCAGCCCCCGCCGTCGTCCGCCGTGCGCGTGAACGCCGGCAAGTCGCACATCCTGGGCCTGGAGTTCGACGGCGCCTACCAGCTGCCGCACGGGTTCGTGGTCAGCCTGGCCGGCACCATCCTGGACGCCCGCTTCGACGAGGGCGAGATCTTCGACAACCGCGTCGCCTACGGCCCCACGAACAGCCCCAACGACCGGGTCAACGTCTCGGGCAAGAACCTGCCCCGCGCCCCGCACGTGACGGTCAACTACTCGCTGGCCCAGAACATCAAGGTGCCGTTCGGCTGGTTCGACTGGATCGTGTCGGCGCAGACCCGCAGCCAGTACTTCATGACCGTGTTCAACGGCGAGGGCTACGACTCGCAGGGCAACCTGAACCCCACCCTCAGCGACGTGGTGCCGCGCTACACGCGCGTCGACGCGGGCGCCGGCTACTCGCGGCCCGACGGCAAGTGGCGCATCGGGGTCTTCGGCAGCAACCTGACGAACGTCGCCTACATGACGACGCTCATCAACCAGCCGAACCTGAACCTGCGCTACTTCAACCCGCCCCGTCAGGTGGGCGTCCGTCTGTCGCTGTACTGGTAGTCGGAACCGGCCAGGCACGCTGCGCGCCTGGCCGGTGGTTTTCGTCCGTATCCAGTCGACGAACGCGCGTAGTATGCTCGCCCCGCCGGAGGGCTGATGGGGCAAGAACGCGAGCTACGGATCAGTGGTGCAGTCGTCCCGGATGACGCCGCCATCGAGAAGCTGACGGGTCACGAGGCGCTGGGGACGCCGTTCGAGTACCAGGTGGTGCTGGTCAGCGAGTCGCCCAATCTGGACCTGTCGAAGTTCATCGGCGACAAGGTGACGGCCGAGCTGCAGATGGAAAGCGGCTTCCGGTACTTCAACGGATACGTCACCGAGGCGGCGCTGATCGAGACCTTCAAGCGGCACGCCCGGTACCGGCTGACGCTACGACCCTTTCTGTTCCTGCTGACGGCGCGCACGAACAGCCGCATCTTCCAGAACAAGACGGTCCCCGCCATCGTCAAGGCGCTGCTGACCGAGCACGGCTTCACCGATCTGAAGACGCCGCTGGAGGGGAGCTATCCCTCGCTGGACTACGTGGTGCAGTACCGCGAGTCGGACTTCGCCTTCGTCAGCCGCCTGATGGAGGCGGCCGGCATCTACTACTACTTCAAGCACGAGAAGGGCAGCCACGTCATGGTGCTGGCCGACGCGCAGAGCGCGCACGGCGAGCCCGCTGGCGGCAATGACACCTTCGTGTTCCGTCCCATGGAGGAGGGCAAGTCGACGTGGCCCATGGATCACGTCGACACCTGGGAGGTGAAGCAGCGCTTTCAGTCGAGCGCCTTCGCCAGCAAGGACTTCAACTTCGAGATGCCGCGCGTGGATCTGCTGCAGCGCTCGAAGTCGACCATCAAGCAGAAGCAGGCCGCGGCCATGGAGGTGTTCGAGTATCCGGGGAACTACCTGACCGGCGGCGACGGCAGCCAGGTGGTGCGCACCCGCATCCAGGAGCTGGAGAAGGCCGTGGAGACGGTCGCGGCCGCGGGTGACCTGCGGGCGCTGGGCACCGGCGATCTGTTCACGCTGGAGGATCACCCCATCGCCGACCAGAACAAGAAGTACCTGGTCACGGCCGCGCGCTTCGAGGCCACCAACAACGCGTTCGAGACGGGCCCCCAGGACGAGGCGCCGAGGACCTACCGGGTGCGCTTCGACTGCATCGACGGCCACGTGCCCTTCCGGCCCGACCGCCTGACGCCCCTGCCGCGCATCGAGGGGCCGCAGACCGCCATCGTGGTGGGGGAAGGGGGCGCGGAGATCTTCACGGACCAGTACGGGCGCGTGAAGGTGCAGTTCCACTGGGACCGGGAGGGGCAGAAGAACGAGCACAGCTCGTGCTGGGTGCGCGTCTCGCAAGCGTGGGCCGGCGGGCAGTGGGGCGCCGTGCACCTGCCCCGCATCGGGCAGGAGGTGATCGTCGACTTCCTGGAAGGCAACCCCGATCAGCCCATCGTGGTGGGTCGCGTGTACAACGCCGACAACATGGTCCCCTACGCGCTACCGGGCAACAAGACGCAGAGCGGGATCAAGAGCCGCAGCTCGCTGGGCGGCGCGCCCGACAACTTCAACGAGCTGCGCTTCGAGGACAAGAAGGGCTCGGAGCACGTCTACCTGCAGGCGGAGAAGGACTGGCAGATCCTGGTCAAGCACGACGAGCGCCGGCAGGTGGGGCACGACCGGGTCAAGGAGGTCACGAACGACGAGACCACCTCGATCGGGGGGAACCGCACCGAGACCGTGGACAAGGACGAGACCATCACCGTCTCCGGCAACCGGACCGAGACCGTGTCCAAGAACGAGTCGGTGACCGTCTCGATCTCCCGCAGCCACACCATCGCCGCCATGGACACGCTGAGCGTGGGCGCCGCGCGCGCGGTGACCGTGGGCGCCAATGACTCGACGACGGTCGGGGGAACCCAGGGCGTGAACGTGGGGGGCGCGCAGTCGGTGAACGTGGGCGGGGACCAGGTGACCAGCGTGGGGGGGAACCGCACCCTGAACGTCAGCAAGGACGACACCGTCTCCGTCGGGGGAAAGCTGAAGGAGAGCATCGAGAAGGACGCCATGATCAGCGTCGGCGCCAAGATGCAGATCGACGTCACCGAGGAGCTGACGCTGCAGAGCGGGGAGGCCAGCATCACCCTGAAGAAGAACGGCGACATCACCATCAAGGGCAAGAACATCACCCTGGACGGCAGTGGCAAGATCAACATCAAGGCCAGCGGCGACGTGGTGATCAAGGGCAGCAAGATCGCCGGGAACTAGGCGGAGACGCGGAGCAGGCATGGCGGCGAAGCGACGGGCGCAGGGGACGAGGAGCCAGCCGCGCCCGCAGGCGGCCCTGGAGCGTGCGCCCGAGGCGACCGCGGCGCTGGTGGCCGAGGCCGGCGCCAGCTCGGTCACCGTGGGGCGCATGCTGTCCGGCAGCACCGCCACCGCGCCCCTGGTCGACTTCCCGGGCAACACGAAGGGCCCGCTGCGCGGGCGGGCCGCCGTGGCCCTGGACGCGCCGGCCATCCACCGCGCCGTCGCGACCGGCCAGGGCGTGGTGCTGGTGTTCGAGAATGGCGATCGCCGGCTCCCGATCGTCACGGGCCTGATCTCGACCGGCCAGGCGCCCACCCCGTTTCAAGAGCTGCTGGTCTCGGCGCGACCCACGAACGACAGTCGGACGGACGGCGCCAGGCTCGAGGCGCGGCTCGACGGCGAGCGGGTGGTGCTGGAGGGGAAGCGCGAGGTCGTCCTGAAGTGCGGCGAGGCCAGCATCACCCTGCGAAGCGACGGCAAGATGGTCCTGCGCGGCGCCTACATCGAGACCTACGCGAAGGGCGTGAACCGGATCAAGGGCGCCTCGGTGAAGATCAACTGAGCCATGCCGTACCTGCATCGAAGCCTGTGGGAGGTCTACGAGCTTCACCTCGACGAGGCGGCGTTCCTGTGGGGGCAGTGGGAGCGGGCCATGGACGCCGCCCACTACACGTTGCCCGAGGTGGTGGCGGGACCCGAGGAGCGCTTGCGTGCGCACCTGGACGGTCTGATCCTGGGCGGCAAGCCGGTCGCCGAGAAGCTGCTGGTCCCCGCGCTGACCGATGACGACCTGGGCAAGGTCAGCGCAGCCGCCTGGGCCTTGCTGCACGGAGAAGATGCCGATCGCTTCGACCTGGTGTTCGCGCGCCTGGCGCAGGCCGAGAAGAAGGAGGAGCGCGCGGCGCTGGCGCGCGCCTTCGAGCTGGCCGAGCGCCCCGAGCTCGGGGAGCGCCTCCGCCCTCTGCTGGAGACCAGCGCCCCCGGCGTGCAGGCCCTGATCGTCGATCTCCTCGGCGCTCGCATGACCGCGTCTGGGCCCCCCGAATGGGGGTTTCCCCTGCAGCAGTTCCTGGAGAGCCGCCATCAAGAGCTTCAGGCGGCGGCGTTGCGGGCCGTCTGTCGCGCGCCCGATCCCATCCACGCTCGCTTGCTGGAGAAGCCGCTGGCCTCGCCTTATCTGGCGGTGCGAAACGCCGCCATCGAGGCCGGGCTGCGGCTGGGCCTGCCGGCCGCGCGCACGGCGTGCAGCAAGCTGGTGGCGCGAAATGCGCCGGGTGCTCGCCTGCCGCTGGCCGTGCTGGCCATGGGCGGAGAGCCGGTCGACGTCGCCACGATCATCCGCAAGCTGGACGTCGAATCGATGCGCCGTGACGCCCTGTGGGCGCTGGGGTTCGTGGGAACCGCGTCGGCCGCCGAGGCCGTCCTGTCGTGGGTGGGCGACGCCGCGCTGGACAAGGTGGCGGGCGAGTCCTTCGCGACGATCACCGGCGTCCGCATCGCCGGTTCGCTGGCCAAGGCCGGCCAGAGCGACAACCGCCCGCCTGGCGAAGGCGAAGATGAAGACGACAGCGACCTCCGTCCCGTACAGACGGAAGACAGCCTGCCCAGCCCCGACGCCGGGCAGCTCACCGCCTGGTGGAAGGATGTCCAGGGACGCTACGCTGCCGAGGCGCGATATGTGTACGGCGAGCTCTGGTCGGACAGGGGCCTGGCCGGCGCGATGGTCCGGGGCACCACCTGGCGACGGAGGGCCTGGAACCTGGAGCTGGCCGCCCATGGCCACGTCACCGCCGACCTGCGCAGCTGGGGCCGGCATCAACTGCGCGGAGCCGCGTAGCCTGCGGACCAACGTCGAAGGGAGGACCCCGCCATGCCCGTCACCGTCGGTGTGAACATGATGAGCGTCGTTCACGCATCGAGCAACGGCGTCACCATCGCCTTCCCTGACGTGTGCAAGACGCCGGCCCCGCCCGCGCCGCCCATCCCCATCCCCTATCCGAACGTCGCCAAGTCCAGCGACACCGCCCAGGGCGCGAAGCAGGTCAGCTGCGACGGCAACCCGGTCTGCGTGAAGGACTCGAACTTCATGGTCAGCACCGGTGACGAGGCGGGGTCGCTGTTCGGCGTCGCCTCGAACAAGGTCAAAGGGAAGGCCGAGTTCGTCAACTTCTCGTTCGACGTCCAGTTCGAGGGGAAGAATGTCCCGCGCGCCATGGACATGATGCTTCACAACGACAAGAACACGCCGCCGGTCCCGCTGATGCAGGGGCCGATCATCGCCCTTCCCAGCGACGAGAAGCCGGTGTGCATCGTCTGTCACGAGACCTTCTGAGCGCATGGTCAGCAGGGCACAGCTGGCGGTGACCGGTCTGGGGATGGCGACATCGCTGGGCCTGGACGCGGTCATGTCCTGCGCCGCCGCGCGGGCCGGCATGTCGGGCGGAAAGGCGCTGGAGCGCTTCCCCGTCCAGTCCCCCGACGACAACAGCAGCGGCCTGCTGGCGGGTCATGCGCTGCCCGAGGTCACCCGGGGGTTCGAGGGGGCGGCGCGGCTGTTGCGCGTGGTGCAGGCGGGCCTGGTCGATCTGTTCGGCACGGCGGGCGACAGGGTGAACGGCGACGCACGGGTGGGGGTCTACGTCGCCGTCCCGGAGCCGTTGCGCCTCTTCGAAGGGCTCGCCTGGCTGGAAGCTCCCGAGGACCGCCAGGCGCGCCAGCAGTCCCTGGAGGACGCCGCTCAGCAGGTTCAGCCCGAGGCGGCCAGGCGGATGATCGAGCGGGCGTTGGCGCTCTGCGCGCCCGCGTTCAGACCCAGCGCCGTGGTGGTGCGGCCGGGCAGCGGAGCCACCTCGTTGCAGCTGCTGGACCTGGCGGCGCGCGAGTTGACGGCCGGCGCCGTGGACGTCGCCGTCGTGGGCGGGATCGATTCGCTGATCGACGACGACTACCTGCAGTGGCTGGCCAGCCTGCGGCGCCTGAAGACGCCGGGACAGCCGGTGGGGCTGCAGCCGGGCGAGGGGGCCGCCTTCGTGGTCGTGGAGGGTCACCGCACGCTGCGCGCGGCCAGACCGCTGGCGCTGCTGGGTGAGGTCGCGATCGCCGACGAGCCGAGCCCGTGGACGGCAGCAGCTTCCTCGACGGGCCGCGCGGTGGCCGAGGTGGTCGAGCAGGCGCAGCGGGGCGCCCCGGGGACGGTCCCGCCGTCGTGGATGATCACCGATCACAACGGCGAGACGTACCGAGCGGCGGAGTGGGGAAGCGCGCTGGTCCGGCTGACGGCGCGGCGGCGCGCGCAATCCGACTGGACGTCCTGGTTTCCCGCCACGTCGTTCGGCGACACCGGCGCGGCGTCGGCGCTGGTCGGCCTGGGCGTGGCGGTGCGGGCGTTCGCCAGGAGCTACCATCCGGCGCCCTCGGCCACCGTGGTCGCCACGGCGCCGGGAGCGACCCGGGCCGCGGTGCGCGTCGACGCAACAGGAGACAGGTAAGTGGGACACTCGGAAGGCGATCAGAAAGGAAAGTTCTGCTACCTGCGCGCGCCCAAGTGCAACATGGTGGCCCCGCACCAGCACTCGAACGAATACCAGAAGAACTGCACGCCGGCCCCCACCGGCTGGGCCGCCTACGAGTTCGTGCAGGGGACGAAGAAGGAGGACCGCAAGCACTTCGAAGCCCACCACATCGTGTGCGTCGCGGCGGTCTCCGAGTACATCGCGTCGGTCTCCAGCATCGAGGACATCGTGAAGAACACCGCCTGGTGCGTGAACAGCGCCGACAACATGTTCGCCATGCCGCTGTGGGGCCATACGCTCACCTGGTATTGCGACAACTTCGAGGACGTCGACGGCAGCAACCTCGAGCAGCTACGCCAGGCGGGCGACCTGTTCTCTTTCTCGCGGGCGCCCCGGTTCAAGAACATTCCTCAGCACGACTACGATCACAACTCGGCCAAGGGATACAAGAAGGAGGTCGACGCCAAGCTGAAGGCCCTCGCGGAGCAGGTGGAGGAGGCCGCGGAGGAGAGCCACGAGGCGGCGACGAAGCAGCTGAAGACGGAGCTGGACAACCTGTCGAAGCTGTACAAGGCCGAGTTGAAACGGCGGGGCGCCACGCGAAGTGGTGGAACACACGCGGCCTGGAAGCTGGGCATGAAGCAGCCCGACTCCGCCTGGTACGAACCATTCTCCATGGCCCAGGACGGCTGCGCCGAACCCCGCACCTTCCCCGCCGCCGGCGTCAGCTCGGGCAAGGTTCTGGCAAAGCTTCGTTCACTGGTGGCCGCCCTGGGCAGATGGGGCTGACCGAGGAGACAGGCGGCGACGATCATGGACAATCACTGGAGCGAGGTGCAGAGAAGATGAGCACAGAGTTCGTCATCATGGATTCGGCCAACGTTCCCAACGCGTGCGTGCTGGGAAATCGGCCCCGCCTGGAGAAGCCGTGGCAGTTGTCGCGAGGGATGTCGCGGGCCGCCACTTTTCCGCCAGATTTTGCCTGGCCGATGGACCCCGAATTCCCGAACGCCACGCTGCTGGTCGACAACCTGATCAACACCGATGGCATGCTGGTCATCTCGCCCCGGCTGCACGAGTTCTTCAAGGCCCAGGGGGTGGACCACGTCGAATATTTGCCGCTCACCATCCTGGACCACCGCGGTCGGCCGGCGGCCAAGGACTACGTCATCGCTCATCCGATCGATCCGGTCGACTGCCTCGACCTCGCCGCCTCCAAGGGGCGGCTCTCCGAGATCCAGAAGGACGTGGTCATGGAGGTCGAGAAGGTGGTGCTGGAGCCCGCGAAGATCGACCCGACGCGGCAGCTGTTCCGGGCCAAGGGATTTCCGGTGGCCACCATCGTCACCAAGAAGCTGGCCGATGCCATCGACGCGGGCGGGTTCGTCGGCATCCGCTGGATCGCGCTCGACAAGTTCCGAGGGTGAGGGCCCAGTTGAGTCTCGCCGACGAGGGCGGCCCGATGGCCTACGACATCGCCTTCTGGATGCTGGCCCTGGACAACCCAGATTATCCGGTCGCGCAGCTGGGCAACCTGAGCGTCGAGCTGTCCGACAAGCTGCGCGCGCTGGCCATCATCACGCTGCTGGTGAAGGGGGAGAGCGACTTCTTCTTCCACAACCTCATCCGGAGCGGCCGCGCCCGGGAGATCTATCTGCTGCGGGCGCGGGCGGCCGGCCTGGTGGAGGACTACCACTACGTGCTGGGCCGTCCCCTTCCGCTGCTCGATCTGATCGCCGCGGGGGACCTGGAACGGGCCCGCCGCATCGGCGCCGCGTCGCCGGCGCACTTCCGGCAGGGGCGGGAGTACGAGGATGACCACTGGTACGCCGCGGTGTTGCTGGCGCTCCTCGCCGAACCGTCCGTTCCCGCCGCGGTAGACCAGGCCCTCGACGCGTGGGAGCGCTCGCTCGATGGCCTGGATCTGTCGCGCCTGCACGTCGTGCGCGCCATCGCCGCCGGCCGCCAGGAGGACTTCGCGCCCAGCTTCGAGGCGCTGCTGGACCGGCGGGACGTCGAGATTCGCGAAGAGAAGCAAAGGAACAAGATCGAGAACGCGACGACCCTGGCGTCGCGGGACGTCTTCGTCGAAGGGCTGGCGCTGCTGCGGCTGGCCGAGCGAGCGGGGATCCCCACGTCGCCCGAGTACCGCTACTGTCCTGGCCTGGCGCGGCTGCCGATGCAGCAGCCATTTCCCGGCGAGTGACGGGCCATCCCGCCCGGCCCTGGCCACCGGACACCGTCGTTTCGACCGCGGCGCGAGCTGGTCGCTTGGGGGCGTTGGCCGTTACAGGCCACCCGGCCAGCTCGCTAGCAATACCCTGCTGCAGTTGATACCTTGGAGGCTTCTGTGGAGGCCTTCTAGGTCATTGGAATGAGCGGGGCGGAGCGATTGCAGGACGGCCAGAACTTCGGTCGCTACCAGATCGTCCGCCTGATCGGCGAAGGCGGCATGGGCACCGTCTACGAGGCGGTCCACATCGGCCTGAAGAAGCGGTTCGCCATCAAGACGTTGCTGCCGTCGCTGGCGCAGGTCGAGGAGGCGCGGCTGCGCTTCCTGCGCGAAGGGGAGGCGGCAGCGACGATCAG
>Ga0207705_10003139_pt1 | contig 12581 bp, 10 predicted proteins | sample KBSC13metaG_FD_184314 | JGI IMG/M metagenome (GOLD analysis project Ga0207705, IMG submission 184314) | Corn rhizosphere microbial communities from Kellogg Biological Station, Michigan, USA - KBS C1-3 metaG (SPAdes) (version 2) | ecosystem: Host-associated > Plants > Roots > Rhizosphere > Soil ...
CACCCCGATCACGCCATGATGGTCGGCGACTGGAAGTACGACATCATGGCGGCCAACGCGGCGGGGATTCATGCGGTGTGGCTGAGCTACGGGCGCGAGCGGACGTTCGAAGCGGTGCCGGATCGGGAGTGTCATGATCTGCAACAGTTTTTTGATGCGGTGAGGATGGGCCTTAGAAGTAGTTCTAGAACTCCCGGTTCACGTTCGGACGCCGCGACGTAAGTCGCGGATCTTTCGGGAATCCGCGACTTACGTCGCGGCGTCCGAGCCGCAATCTGGTCACTCCTAGAGCTCTGGGCTTCGGTGGGGAAATGAAGTGATAACGGCGCGAAGAGGTCGCCGAAGTGGTGAGCGGGCCGGGGGTTGGGAACGGGCGCTGCGCGAAATTGGGTTTGTTTTTTCAGCTTCATTTTTTGCCGAACCGTTCTTTCTGTGGGCGACGACGTGTCGCTCTATAAGTACGGTGCTGTTGCGCGATCCGCGGCCGGTGGCGCAGCGGCACATAAAAAAAATAAACCACGGAGGACGCAGAGGGCGCGGAGAGCGCCTTCCCAAGGGCGAGCGGCCTCTGAAAGCATTCGTTTTTATGAATAAATGGATGATCGCGCTGCGCGCGGGCGAGCGTGAACGCACTCTCCGCGACCTCTGCGACCTCCGTGGTTGAATCTCTTCCTCCAACTCCCGCCCGTTAACCCCCACGCCCCTTTCGTGTCTAATGCCGCGTATGCTCCGCCCGCGCTATACCCTCGTCGGTCTGCTCTTCGCGTCAGCCGCTTTCGCGTCGATCGACAGTAAGCTCGACCAGCTCCACAACGCCGGCGCCGACATCAAAACGCTGTCGGCCGACATCACGCTCACCGACGAGGACACCGGCGGGCTGGGCGAGGACGCGCGGAAGTTCGCCGCGACGCTCATTGTGCAACGCACCGGCGACGATACGGAAGCCCTGGTGTCGTTCACCACCAAACAAGTCGGCAACAAGAAGACCAGCGCCCGCCGCGACGTGCTGCTGCAGGGGCGGACGGTGGTCGATCAGGATTACGTTGCCAAGAAGCAGACCACGCGGAAACTCGACGGGAAAGTCGATTTGTTCAAGCTCGGCGAAGGCCCTTTCCCGCTGCCGGTCGGGCAGACGAAGGAGGACGTCCAGAAGCAGTTCGACGTCACCGAGAACGGCGACACGCTGCAACTGATCCCCAAGCCCGGCACGCAGCTGGCGGACAAGTACAAACGGATCACGGTGACAATCAAGACGTCGGATCGGTTCCCCACCAAGATCGAAACGACCGACAAGAACGAGACGACGATCACCACCGTCCAGATCACGAACGTGAAAATCAATCCGACCCTGCCGGACAAGGCATTCACGCTGCCGGCGCCCGGGGCGGGTTGGAACGTGGTGAAATAGCGAATCTTCGTAGCTGCGACGCCTGCGTCGCCCGCAGGGGTTCACTGGCGTTGCGGGCGACGCAGGCGTCGCAGCTACGTAGCACCTTCTCCGGTCGCGCGGCGTCGTTCGACCGCGCACCCGATCATCAACCCGACCAGCACGACCACGCACAGCGCCTTCCAGACGAACAGCCACCACGGACGCCACCACGCGCCGGTATGCGCTTCGACCAGATCCGAAACGCCGAAGATCAACAGCGTGACCAGGAACGCGATCGCGGCGCGCGGAAGATCACGATCGCGCGACGCTTTGAAGGCGAGAACGCCCACGCCCCACCAGAGCAGCGCCTCGAAATTGTTCGAATCGCGAAACAGCGCGGTGATGACTGCGAGCATGCGTCCGGATTCTATCCAACAGAAAGCCCACCCCGTGCATGGGGTGGGCTTTTGAATCTCATGACAACGATCGACGTTAAAGCGAGCGTCTTAAGCGAGCGCCAGGGCGCTCTTCGTGTTCGTGGTCACAACCGTCTCCCACAGGTCCACGCTGCGCAGCTTGTAGCGGTAATCGATCTCGATCTGCGTCTTGGCGACCAGGTCGGCCAGCGCCAGGTCGCTGCGCCACCCGATCTTTTCGCACAGCGGGTTGGCCCACTTTTCCAGCATCGCGATAAAGCGGTTGGTGCTGAGGAAGTGGTTGAGGATGACGATCTTCGCCCCTTCCTTGGCGACCCGCTGCGCTTCGCGGACGAGCAATTCGGGCTGGCTGACCACGCTGATCACGTGGCTGATGAAGATGTGGTCGAAGCTGCTGTCTTCGAACGGCAGTTCGAGGGCGTTGCCCTGGAAGACCGTCAGATTCTCCATCTTATCTTCGAGGATCTTCTTGCGGGCCTGCTTCAGCATGCCGCTGCTAAGATCGACGCCGATGACCTTGGCGTGGGCGGGATAGAATCCCATGGCGTTTCCGGTACCGACGCCGACGTCGAGCACGGTTTCGCCGGGCTGGATGTCCATTTGTTGAATGGAGCGGTTGATCCGTTTTTTGACCAGCACGCCGAACGTGTGGTCGTAGACTGCCGACTGAATGTCGTAAATCCGGCGGGTGCTGCTCTCTTGCATCGGCAGATAATGTAGCCCCCGGCTGTTTCGCTTTCTAGTGTGTATATCTTTTATGCGGCCGCTCCACCCGTTCATCCTCGCGTCGCTGCTGCTATGCAACGGGTGCTTTCTCGTCCGCGAGGCGGCCCGCCACCTGCCGAAGGACGAAAGCCGTAACAAGCCCTCGCCAGAGACCTTATCGTACGAACGCCCCCTGCCGAAGGTGCGGGAAGGCCACCCGCGGCTGATGATCGCGCAAATTCCGCGCGAGGACGAGACCCTGGCCCGCTGGCGGCAGCAGCTGGTCGCCCGGGGCGATGAAACGCTCAGGCTGCCGCCCCTCGAATACAGCGCCAAGGCCATGCTGGCCCGCAGCCGCGAAGCGATGCGGCGGATTTCGCTGCTGGCCGGGCTGTACCAGATCACCCACGAGCAACAGTGGGCCGAGGGGGCCCGGCGGGAAATCCTGGCCGTCTGCAATTTCCGAGACTGGAACCCCGGCGACTTCCTGGCCACCGCCGAGATGATGAACGCCGTTGGCATCGGCTACGACTGGGTTTACGACACGCTGTCGCCCGAAGAGCGCCGGACGATCCAGACCGCCCTGATCCGCAAGGGCCTGAACCCCGCGATCGACGCCTACAACTCCGCCGGCGGGTGGACGACCGCCCACCACAACTGGAACCTCGTCTGCAACGGCAGCGTGATCGTGGCGTCGCTGGCGATCCTCGACGACCAGCCGAAGGTGGCGGAGCGATCGCTCTCCTACGGCCTCAAGAGCATCGGGAACGGCATCGGCGGTTTCGACGAGGCCGGCGGGACGCCCGAGGGGCCGATGTACCACAATTACGCGATCAAGTTCCTCGTCTACGCTGCCGCGTCGCTGCAGACGGCGACGGGATCGTTCAAACCGCTCACCGAACAATCGAGCAGTTGGCTGAAGGCCGGCGATTATCGCATCGCCATGACCGGCAACAGCGGCAAGGTCGCCAACTTCGGCGACGGGGCAGATCAGGTCGGCAACCCGGTGTGGATGCTCTGGCTCGGCGGTCAGACGCACCGGCCGGATTATGCGGCGTTCGATATCGACACAGATATGAACGCGCCGTCGATCTTCGATTACCTCTGGTACGTCCGACCGAACGGCCAGCCGCCGGCGACGCCGCTGGTGCAGAAATTCGGCGCGGCCGTCACCCTGCGCAACCCGCCGGGCGGGCGGCACGACGCGTTCGTCGCGATTCGCTACGGCTCGAACGTGGGCAACCACAGCCACCTCGACCTCGGCACCTTCGTCCTCGACCTCGACGGCCAACGCTGGGCCAGCGACCTCGGCGCGGATAACTACGACCTGCCCGGCTACCTGAATGAACGGCGGGCCGACTACCTGCGCTCCAGCACGCCCGGCCACAACACGCTCAGCATCGGCAATGCCAGCCAACCGGGCGACGGCGTCGCCGAGGCCATCAGCGGCGGTGAACGGGGTGACAAGAGCAGCGTCACGATCGATCTGACGAACGCCTACCCCCACGGCGACAAGATCCTCCGCACGGCGGGCGTCAGCGCCGCCGGCAATGTCAGCGTGGTCGATTCGATCCGCCTCGACACGCGCGGCGCGGTCACGTGGAACCTCCACACCTCCGCCAAAGCCACTCCGACGAAAGACGGGTGGATCCTCGAGAACAACGGCAAGCACGTCCGCCTGTCGTGCAAGGCGCCCGAAGGCAGCCGATTCAGCGCTCAGCCCGACGCCACCCACCCGCCCGCCCTGCCGATCGAAGGAATGACGCACCTGCGCATCACGACACCGCCGGCCGAGCGAATGGAGATCACGGTGACGCTCGCGCCGCAGTAAACGTTGAGGACGCCCTTCTGGTCCCTCCCCCAGTGGGAGAGGTTAGGTGAGGGCAGGCTGAAACAATCGAGTTGAGTTGTAAAACATGCTGGCGGAGAAGAGAGGCCTCTCTTCTCTGCCAGGGTTTTTGTATTGGCGAGCGAATCGCTCCGGCCTGCCCTCACCCAGCCTCTCCCACGGGGAGAGGGGCAAGAAAGACGCCGCCGGCCGACTCACACCGCCAGCACCTACAATGGGTTATGGACGTCCTCGTGGTCGACATCGGCGGCACCCACGTAAAACTCTACTCCCACGGCGACGAACCCGCCCGCTTCGACAGCGGCCCCGGCTTCAAACCCGAAGACTTGGTCGAGCGTGCGAAAGAACACCTCGACGGCTGGCACTACGATGTCGTCAGCATCGGCTACCCCGGGCGCGTCGGCCATAAGGGGCCGGTCGCTGAGCCGGGGAATCTCGGCGGCGGGTGGGTCGATTTCGATTTCGAAAAAGCCTTTGGCGCGCCAACGCGCATCGTCAATGACGCCGCCTTGCAAGCCCTCGGCGCCTACAAGGCCGCCCGCATGCTGTTCCTCGGCTTCGGCACCGGCCTGGGGTCGGCCCTGGTCGCCGATTGCACCATCGTGCCGCTCGAACTCGGCTGCATCCCCTACCGCGATAAAACACTGTTCGAATACGTCGGGAAACAGGGCCTCGACGAATTCGGCGAAGAAGCCTGGCTGGCGACGGTGAACGACGTCGTCCGCACCCTGCGCGAGGCCTTTGCGGCCGACGAGTGCGTGCTCGGCGGCGGCAACGTCGAGCGGATCAAAGACCTCCCGCCCCACTGTCGCCGCGGCGGCAACGACGACGCCTTCACCGGCGGCGTGCGCTTGTGGGAAGAAGAAGTCGAACACCACGACCGCCCGCCGAGCAGCGTGTGGCGGGTAGTGCGGTGAAGAAAGGCAGAGGGGACAGCGGAGAGAAGGGTTAAAAATTCTTTCTCTCCCCTCTCCTCTCCACCCTCTCCCCTATCCTCCCCCATGCGATACAAAGCCTTCGCCACCGATTTCGACGGCACCATCGCACACGACGGCGTCGTGCCGGATCACGTCATCGACGCGCTGCGCCGCCTGAAGGCGAGCGGCATCAGGCTGATCATGGTCAGCGGGCGTGAATTGACCGATCTGCTGAACGTTTTCCCGCATGCCGATCTGTTCGAACTTTTGGTCCTTGAAAACGGCGCGATCCTGTACGACCCGAAACAGCAGCACACCAAGCTGCTCGCCCCCGCCCCGCCGGAGCAACTCGTTGAGCGGTTGCAGAAGCAGAACATCCCCCTCTCCGTCGGCCACAGCGTGGTGGCGACGGTGGAGCCGCACGAGCACGCGGTTCTCGATGCGATTCGCGATCTGGGCCTCGAATGGCACGTGATCTTCAACAAGGGCAGCGTGATGTGCCTGCCGGCCGGCGTGACGAAGGCGACGGGGCTTTGCCCGGCGCTGGAACAGCTCGGTTTGAAGGAAGAAGAAGTCGTCGCGGCCGGCGATGCGGAGAACGACCACGCGATGCTGCAGATGGTCGGCTACGCCGTCGCGCCGGCCAATGCGCTCGAGAGCGTGAAGGAAGACGCCGACCTGGTCACGGCCGGGAAGCGTGGCGACGGCATTGTGGAAATGATCGACTTGTGGCTCGGCGAAGGCCTGCCGCCCCGCCGCCGTCACCCGGCGACGGCGGCGAACCCGTCATGACCGCCGAGCCGATCAAAACGGATCTGCCGGCCCGCATGGACGCGCTGCCGTGGAGCCGCTGGCACCTGCTGATCGTGATCGCGCTCGGTATAAGGTGGGTACTCGACGGGCTGGAGGTGACGCTCGCCGGGGCCGTTGGTGCGACACTGAAAGATCCGGCCGCGCTCGGATTGAGCGACGCCGACGTCGGCCTGAGCGGCACGTTCTACCTGATCGGCGCGGTGGCCGGCGCGATCGGGTTCGGCTACGCCACCGACCGGTTCGGCCGGCGGAAATTGTTCTTCCTGACGCTGCTGCTCTACGTCGGCGCGACGGCCGCGTCGGCACTGTCTTGGGGGCCGGGGAGTTACTTCGTTTTCCGCGCCCTCACCGGTGCCGGCATCGGCGGTGAATACGCGGCGATCAACTCCGCCATCGACGAACTGATCCCCGCCCGCGTGCGCGGCCACGTCGATCTGCTGATCAATTCCACCTTCTGGCTCGGCGCCGCCCTCGGCAGCGGCGCGACGATCGTGCTGTTGAACCCGGAATTTCTGCCGGTCGCGTATGGGTGGCGCATCGTCTTCGGCATCGGCGCGGTGCTGGGGCTGGGGATTTTGTTACTGCGAAACAGCGTCCCCGAGAGCCCCCGCTGGCTGCTCACCCGCGGCCGAGTCGACGAGGCCGAGGCGGTGGTGAAGGACATCCAGAAGCACGTGATGCAGGATGCCAATGGCGATCATCGCGCGCCGAAGCCGCAGCACCGCGTGACGACCATTCACCCGCGCAGCAGCACGCCGTGGAAGCAGATCGGCCGCGTGATGCTGGTGGAGCACCGCACGCGCTCGATCCTGGCGTTCGTGCTGATGGTCGCACAGGCGTTTTTCTACAACGCGCTGGGCTTCTTCACGCTGCCGCTGATCCTGACGAAGTTCTACGCCGTGCCGGCATCGCACGTGAGCTGGTACCTGCTGCCGTTCGCCGTCGGCAATATCGCCGGGCCGGTGCTGCTGGGGCGATTGTTCGACGTGATCGGGCGCAAGCCGATGATCATCGCCACCTATGCCGGGGCGGCCGTGCTGCTGGTCATCACGGCGGTCCTGTTCCAGCACGACCTGCTCACCGCCGTCACACAGGCCCTGACGTGGACGGTCATCTTCTTCGTCGCCTCGTGTGCGGCCAGCGCGGCCTACCTCACCGTGAGCGAAATCTTCCCGCTGGAACTGCGGGCCATCGCGATCAGCATCTTCTACGCGATCGGCACCCTCATCGGCGGCGCGGGCGCGCCGGCCCTGTTCGGCTACCTGATCGACACCGGCTCGCGAAACATGGTGCTGCTCGGCTTCCTGCTGGCCGCGGCCCTGATGGCGACGGCGGCGGCGGCCGAAGCGATCTGGGGCGTGAAGGCGGAGCGGCGGAGTTTGGAAGAGATCGCGACGCCGCTTGAAGCGCGGTAACGAGGTAGCGCCTTTTTACCCCTCCCCCGGAGGGGGAGGGATAGGAAGCCGTCATCCCACTGAAAGCCATCCCCGCTCTACCGCGTTGCGGGCGCCCCAGCAGAGGCTGGTGAGTTCGCGGTCGGACTGCACCTTGTAGCTCCAGAAGAACCACCCGGCCGTGTTGTCGTAGGCCAGCACCTGGTTGGCGGCGAAGGCGCGCATGATCTGGTCCTGCTTCGCCGTCGGCAGCGCCTTGAGGGCTTCGCCGTTCGCCGGCGAAAGGCCGAGCGACCATTCGCCGACGATCAGGTCTTGCGGCCCGAATTCCTTCAGCCGGGCCAAGGCCCAGTCGGCGCTGTGGATCGCCACGCGCGGCAGGTCCGCCGGCTCGGGCGGGCCGAAGCAGTAGTACGGGTGGATGTCGGTGAGAATGTTCTGCCCGACCGTCTTGCGGTGGAATTCCGGCAAGCGGCGGTCGGTGAACGCGGCAATGACCACTGCCACGCGGTCGGCCGGCATGTGGCGGCGGATGCGCTCCGTGCTCAGGTCGTAAAACTTCTGCAGGAACCCGGCGTCGAGCGTCATCTCCGGCTCGTTCACCACGCTGTACATCTTCACGCACCGGCGGTCGCGGTAGCGCTGCGCGATCGCTTCCACAAAATCGAGCGACCGCGGCAGGTACTCCGCGTCGAACGGCCAGCGGTAGAACTTCTCCCGCCCGCTGTGGTGCTCCGGCCCCTGGTTGCCGGGCAGGCCGTGCAGATCGATGTTCATGGCGATGCCGAATTCGTCGCACCAGTCCATCGCGCGATCGAGGTATTCAATACCGCCTACGAACGGGCCGTCCGGTTCCAGCAGCCAGTAGCCGATCGGCAGGCGGATGGCGTCGAAACCGTGCGATTTGAGCCAGGCGAAATCCTCGCGCGTGATGAAGGTCTCGCGGTGTTCCCGCAGCCGCTTCTCCGCCGCATCGCGGCCGAGCGCGGTGCAGAGGGAGTATTCGTCCTTCGCCTCGGTCGGCTCGAACAGCGCCGGTTTCATCCAGCGCTCGAGGACCAGCCAGTTGCCGAGATTGACCCCACGATATGCCATAGACGTTTTTTTAGTGGATCATAGAAGAGAGGGAAAGGCGCACGCGGCGGGTTAGCGGCTTCGCTTTCGAAGCGGTGCGTTTCCCACGCTTCGCGAGCGAAGCCGCTAACAGGTCACTTGCGCGTTTTCGCGTCCAACTGGGTCAGAATGCGCAATGTCGTTTCGTCCCGCTGCCCACTGAAGAACGTGTCGAGCAACTGCTCGAACGGAGATTCAGGTTGCGACACCGCCGCGAACAGCGTCGCACACGATTTGAGCTTCATGTCATCCGGCGAGCCGAAAATCGCGTGTGCGGATTTTCCTGCGTTCGAGAGCACCGCTTCCACGCACTCGAACAGTCGCGGTCCGAGCACGGGATGCGCGAGATACGCCTGCGCCTCGGCCCGGCTCTTGATCGCGTACCGCTGCGACATCGAACTGAAACCCAACCCGGCGACCTGCGGGAAGATGTACCACATCCAGTGCGATTCCTTCCGCCCGGCTTTGATCTCGGACAGCGCGGTCGCGTAGTCGTCTTCCTGCGCCTGCACGAAACGAGACAGATCGAACGGATCCTCAGCGGCCATGGCAGACCCCCTTTATCCCATCGCCCCTTCGAGCGCGTCTTCCTTGCTCACCGTGGCCGGCGCAGCTTTTCGCTGCATCATGAGCGTGGCGATCAGCTGCAGCACCCCGACGGCGAACATCACCACGAAGATCCATCGTAGGCCGTCGGCGATGGTGGCGTGGATCAGATCGATCGTGCTCTCGGGCAGGCCAGCCTGCTTTTTCGGGTCCATGACGACGTCCGAGCCCACGCCCATCGCTTCGAGCTTCGCCAGGCCGCCCCGGGCCAGGACGTTGAAGGCCGCGCCAAGCGCGCCCACGCCCATCGATCCGCCGATCGTGCGGCAGAAGCTGACGGTGCTAGTGACGATGCCGCGCTGGTGATAATCGACCGCATCCTGAGCCCCCAGCAGGTAGGCCATCGACGACGCGCCGAAACCGAAGCCGGTGACGGCCAGGATCGCCGTGAGCGCCCAGCGGGGCCATTCGTGGAAGGCGCCGGTGATCAATCCGCCGAAGCCGATGAGGATGGCGATCGCGCCCATGATGGCGACGTTACGGAAGCCCCAGCGGACGATCAGCGGCGCGATGAAAATGTGGCAGGTGGCCCAGGTGAGCATCACCGGCGTCACCACGAACGCGGCCGCATCCGCCCCGCCGCCGCGGCCGCCCTGCACGTAGAGCGGCACGAAGGTGTCCAGCGCCAGGAAGCAGCAGCCGAAGAAGAGCATCGCCAGGAAGTTCGGCCCGACTTCGGCGCGCATCAGCAGCGCCGGCGGAAGCACCGGATTGGCGACGCGGCGTTCCTGCAAGACGAAGAGCACGGTCGAAACCACCGTCGCGATGGCCAGCATCACTAGCGTCTCATTCGACAGTCCGCCCGGCCCCATGCCGCTGACGAGCGAAAGCAGCGAAACGCTCGCGATGCTCAGCAGCGCGATGCCGGGCAGATCCAGATCGGTCGAGTGCGGCTTCTGCCGGTCGTGGTACTTCCACACCAGCACGGCGAGGCCGAGCAGGCCGAACGGCAGGTTGACGAGGAACACCCAGCGCCAGCCGAGCGTCTTCACCAGGAACGCCCCGAACGCCGGGCCGGCCAGCGAGCTGATGCCCCAGACGGCGCTGAACATCCCCTGCATCTTCGCCCGCTGTTGCAGGGTGAACAGGTCGCCCAGGATCGTCAGCACCACCGGCATGATCCCGCCGGCCCCGAGGCCCTGGATGCCGCGGAAGACGATCAGTTGCGTCATCGAGTGCGAAAAAGCCGCCGCCACGCTGCCGCCGGTGAAGAGCAAGGTGGCGCCGAGGATCACCTTCTTGCGCCCCAGCACGTCGGCGAGTCGGCCGTAGAGCGGCATCGTCACCGTGCAGGCCAATAAGTAGAGCGACGCCACCCACGAGTAATGCTGCAGGCCCTGCAGTTCGCCGATGATCGTGGGCATGGCCGTGCTGGTGACGGTCATTTCCATGCTGGCCAGCACCATGATCAGCAGCAGGGCCGCGACGGTGAACCGCTTGTCGGTGATCGGCCCATTGGCGACGGCGTGGTCGGGCGTTTGCTCCACCCCGACGGCGTCAGTGCCCTCCACCATCGCCGACGGCACCGCCCCGGCCTCCCCCAGGGCGGCCAGCGAGCGGGCCTCTTGTTCGGCTTCGGACGAAACAGAATGGGACGAAACGGCTTTCGGCAAGACTTCTCCGTGATTCGGATCGAAACCGAGAATAAACCTGTCAGCGCGCGGCGTCACCCCCACCCCGAAGCGTGAAAACAAACCTGCGGAAAACCCTTAGAAAGTGTTCTCCGACGCTTATCTTCCCTTCCGTGCGGGCAACGATCCCTCGCGGACCTTCAGCCCCACAGAAATAGTTTGTTGTGTAGAGCTGATATCGCTAAACTGCCGACAACACTCACGAGGCCGTCCCTGCCGTGTCTGGCGTTTTGATGGGGCAGCGGCGCGTCGGGCGGGAATCAGTACAGGGTGTGCGGGAATGGGAAGTGATCAGATCGATCTGAACGGCGACTCCGACACCGGTTCGTCGCTGCTGGACAAGGCCGCGCATGATTTGAACGGCCAGCACCTCGACGAAAACGGCAACCTGGTCGACGCCGACGGCTCGTTCGCGTTTGTCGACGTCGACGCCGACCTCAACGACACCATTGCCGGCCTGCTGCCCAGCGCGGTTCCCTCGGCCGACGATCGGGAGGCGGCCGATTGCCTGCATTGCAAGCAGACGATTCCCGCCGGCCAGCCACGGTACCCTTGGGCCGCGGGATGGGTGTGCCTGGCGTGCGGCGAGGCGATACGCGGGCCGGAATCGGGCTATGTCGGCAAAGGGTTCGCCGCCCCGGCCAGCGTGAAGCCGACGTCGACCAACCGCAAGCAATGGAAATGGCTGGCCGCCCTCGGTGCGGCCATTGTGCTGATCCCGGGGACGGCCGCCGTCATCGTTTACCTCGGCGCCATCGATCACGCCGCCATCGCCCGAGCCGAAATTGACGCCAAGCTGCAGGAACTGAAGGCCGAAAAGGCCAGCTACGAGCACCTCGTCGCCATCGCGTCGGCCCACGCGACGTCGAACGATTACGCCTTCGCCATCGACCGCCTGCACGACGCGCAGGCGATACTGAACGAACACCCGGATTGGGTGCCGAACATCTCGTCGGAACAATTGGCCAAGATGGAGCGGGATTACCGGCAGGGGTTGAACGCACATCTGAAACAACTGGTGCAGAACGCGCAGCCGGCCCCCGCCCCCGCCGGGCCTGATGCGGATTCCGCGGTCGCCAGCGCAGCGAACTCGTCCGCCGGCAGCCAGGCGATCCAGGCGCCGGCGCCCGCCGTTCCCGAACCCACGCCGGCGGCACAACCCACGTTCACGCCGTCCGCCCTGGCAGCGGCAACTCCGAACGCGCCGAGCGGTGTGACGAACGACGCGACGGCTGCGAAGACGAATCCCACGCCCGCTCCCGCCACGCCACAAGCGCCACCGGCCATGGCATCCGCGTCGCCGCGAGCGGAACCCGAGGTGACGCCGACCATGCCGGCACCATCGCAGTCGACCGAACCGCTGCCCCCCACGCCCCCCGCAGCGCCGACGCCCCCGCCCGCCCCGCCGGTGGCTCAAGCGCCGCAGCCGCGGACGACGCCCTTCAGTGCCGACGAACTGGTCGACGCCGGCTCACAGGCACTCGCCGATGGCGATCTGAAGACGGCCCAGTCGTACTACGTCGCCGCGAACAAGCTCAAGCCCGGCCACGAGCGCGCCCGGATCGGGCAGGCGCTGATCCTCTACCTGCGCGGCGAAACCACGGCCGCCGTCGACCACCTCGAGGAAATCAACGCCATCCACACCACCCGCCTGAGCGCGCAAAACCTGGCGGCGATGTACCAGTACCACAACTCGCTCCGCTCCACGCGGCTGATGTACGACTACCTGCGCAAGGCCGACCACCTC
>Ga0207705_10003144_pt1 | contig 12574 bp, 13 predicted proteins | sample KBSC13metaG_FD_184314 | JGI IMG/M metagenome (GOLD analysis project Ga0207705, IMG submission 184314) | Corn rhizosphere microbial communities from Kellogg Biological Station, Michigan, USA - KBS C1-3 metaG (SPAdes) (version 2) | ecosystem: Host-associated > Plants > Roots > Rhizosphere > Soil ...
GGGGCTGGGGCGACCGGGGCGCGGGGCGCGCCGTCACCCGGAGCTGTAGCGGCCGGGCGCTTCGCCGGGCGGGGCGGGTCGGTCGTCCGGCGGATCGGGCAACTCGCGCCAGCGTTCGGCGCCCCGCGGCGACAGGTCGAGCATCAGGCAGATGCGGGCGACGTGGTCGTCGAGCGGTTCGGCGCAGAAGCTGTCTGCGCGCATTTCATCGGCGATCAGCTCCTCGAAGGCTTCTTCGACGAAGGGCGCCTCCTCGCGTTCCGCCTCGTCCCAGATGACGCGGGCGACCGCCGCGCGCAGCTCGCCCAGGCGCCGCGCGACCGCGAGGCCGCCCGGCGGACGGGCCGGCGCGTTCGGCGCATCCTTCGCCGCCGCCTCGCGGTCGCGCTTCAGCTTGGCCTTCAGCGCCAGGGTCTGGCGCAGCGAGCGGGCGATCCGCTGGTAGGTGCGGCCGAGCTCGGCGATCTCGCCGGCCTCCTCCGCCGCCATCAGCCGCCCATGCACCCGCTCCGCCGCCGCCAGGTCGAACCCGGCCAGGCGCGCCAGCATCTCCTCGTCGCGGTCGGGGACAGCTTCGGACATGGGCGGGAGGGAAGCACGCCGGTGCGTCAGGAACGGACGTAGGGATGAGGGCCGGTGCTGACTCAACTCGCTCGGCTGGAGCGGTGACGCGGACGGGTGAAAGTGACTCCAAGGCGAAGTCCGGAAGGTCCGCTATTGGCACCCAGCCTAGCATCCTCGAAGAAGGCGGGATCACGACTCAACCACACTCTCGAAAATGCCTCCTCTGGACGTGCCGGCTGCTGCACAAAGTTCGATGAGCTACGCGCGTATCGCGATCAATTCGCAGCTTCGGTTGGCCGAGAGGCGGCGCTAGCCATGCGAACTTCGCAACTCGCTAGCGCCTCGCCACGCCGACAAGTGCAGTGGAGGGGATCGGGAGGATGGTTCGGTCGCCCGCCATGCGGCGCACCTCCGCGACCACGGCGGCTTTGTCGGCGTTGTCGAGGCCGGTCCAGTCCGGCGACATGCCGAAGAGGGTGTCCGGGTCGTCGAGCGTGGTGACGTCCAACCTGTAGTCGAACGTCACGGACTCGATGTGTGGGGCCGTGAAGCCAGCGGCGACCATCTCGCGCGCGAATTCCTGCGGATCACTGAGGGCAGCGACCGCCTCAGGCATCCTCATCCCGTCGCGTCCGGGGAACAGGGTCCGGCGTACCTGACCCAAAAGCAGGAAGGTCGCTGCGCCGTTGTCACGCCAAGTGGCGACCACGCCATAACCGCCGGGACGGGCGACCCGCGCCATCTCGGAGAGGCCTTTTCGCCAGTTCGGGAACATGATCACCCCAAAGATCGAGAAGACCGCATCGAAATCGCCGTCCGGCAGCGTGAGCGCTTGACCGTCCATGACCTTGGCATCGACGTTGGGCAGGTCGACGGCCGCGATGCGCGCGACCATGCCGGGTGAGAAGTCAGTCGCGAGCACCTGCGCGCCCGCCTTCGCCGCGGCCAGCGCCAATGCGCCGGTTCCGGCCGCCACGTCCAGGATCCGGGCTCCCGGCGCCAGTGGAACCCTGGCCAGCGCAGCCTCGGCGTACTTCGTCGTGAACGGGTGGGCGGTCCGCTCGTAGTGCTGAGCCGCTGTGTCCCAGTGATCGGGGTTCTCGAACTCTCGCATTTTGCCGGCTTTCCAAAGTCATGATACGTTAAAAGTAGCGTGATGATGGGCGCTTGCCAACCGCCGCATGCACAACGAGGGTCAGGTGGTGCGCAAAGACAGTCGCCTCTCCCGGATGCTCCACGTGCTGCTGCACATGGCCCAGCGTGACGAGCCGATGACCTCCGATGCGAACGCGCAGATGCTAGGCACGAACCCGGCGGTGGTCAGGCGCACGATGGCGGGACTTCGGGACGCCGGTTATGTGCGTTCTGAAAAGGGCCATGGCGGCGGCTGGACGCTGAGTGCGGACTTGGCGACGGTGTCGTTGCTCGATATCCATCACGCAGTGGGCGGCCCGCGGACCTTCGCCATCGGGGCGGACAACTCCGACCCCGCCTGCGCCGTCGAACGGGCGGTCAATGCCGCCTTGGATGATGCCCTGCGGGACGCTGAGGCCTTGCTGATCGCCAGGCTGGGCAAGGTTACGCTTGCAGAGCTGGCGCGCAGCTTCCGTGAATATCGACCGCACGGCGCCGTCTCAAACGACGCTGACAGCCACTCCCACTAACGCGCGGGCGCGTCTCGAAGCGGCGCCGGGCTTGAATGTCCGCTGTCCGATCTGATCTCAGGGTCCGCTCCTGGCGCCGAGGAGCGGTTCGTCGACTGAGCGCGTCCCCAATCGGCCGACGGATGTTCGAACCTCAGGGGCGTGGCAAAGGTCTGGGGCCTCTCAGCCCGCAACCGCCTGCACCAACGCCGCCGTGAGTTCCTCCGGCCGGTCGAGCATGACGTCATGGCCGCAGGCGATCTCCCGCGTCGACCAGCCCCGCGCCTTGGCGCTCTCGTAGAAGCCGGTGAACGGTGTCCCCTCCCAGCCCGCCGCGTAGATGTAGTGGATCGACCCAACCGCGGGGGCGCTGGAGTCCAGATGCAGCTTCTGCTGGAAGCTGGCCAGCGGCTGGTCGGTGCACTGGGCGTCGACCCAGGCCCGGTCAGCGGCGTTGACGTTGAACACCGCCGCCGGGATCGGCGGCACGCGCCAGCCGTCGCCGAGCGCCGCGGCGGCCTCCAACTGGCCCTGGCGATGTTCCGCCGGCAGGGTGTCGTGCAGGCACTGACCGTTCTCCAGCACGAAGGCGTCCAGGTAGACCAGCGCCGCGATCTTCTCGCGCATTCGATCCGCCACTCCGCTGATCACGCAGCCCCCATAGGAGTGACCCACCAGGACAACGTCTGTCAGCTCCTCCCAGCGGATCAGGTTGGCGACGTCGTCGATGTGCGTATGAAGGTCGACATCCCGCGACAACAGGTGACGCCGCTCGCACAAGCCGGTCAGAGTGGGGGTGAAGACGGCGTGCCCCTGGGCGGTCAGCGCATTGCGCACGCGCTTCCAGCACCAGCTGCCGTGCCACGCCCCCGTGACCAATACGAAAGTCGCCATCGCCCGCCCCCTGCTCCGTCTGCGCCAACGCGCTAACATGGGTATGCCACGTACTGCCAAGCTTGCCAGCGGGATTTGCCCGAGGCCGGACCTCGAAGGCCCCTCCGCCTGAACGAAGCTCGGCTCGCGGACTCGACCGCGCGGGGCGGCGCGCCATCCGCGGCCTCGGCGGTTCCGTCGCACGCTGGCGCGTGCGATGCTGCGGTCAGGTCGGGGGACCGCAGATGAATCCAGCCATTGACGACGGGCTCGTCGCCGCCCGGTCGACGGACGCCGATTTCTTCGGCCATCCGCGGGGCCTGGCCTATCTGGTCTCGGTCGAGGCCTTCTGGGCTTTCGCCTACTTTGGCCTGCAGGCCCTGCTGACGCTCTATCTCACGCACCAGCTACTGCTGCCCGGCCATGTCGAGCATGTGCTGGGCTTCCCGACCTACCGCCGGATCCTGGCCGGGGGCGGCCCGGCGCTGTCGCCGCTGGACATCGCGTCCCAGACCTACGGGCTGATGACCAGCCTTTCCTACGCCTTGCCGTTGCTGGGCGCCTTCGTCGCGGACCGGTGGCTGGGGCAAAGGCGCACCATGGTCCTCGGCCTGATCGTGCTCGCCGTGGCGATGGCCACCATGGTCACCGAGCAGGGCTTCCTGATCGCCATCGGCCTGATCATCGTCGGCACCGGCCTGATGAAGTGCAACCTGATGGTCCAGATCGGCCGCCTCTACGCCGCGGGCGACCCTCGCCGGACGAGCGCCTTCGCCTACTACCTGGTCTTCGCCAACATCGGCTCGTTCTCGGCGCCCCTGATCGCCGGCACCCTGGCGGAGAAGGTCAGCTTCAGGTCCGGCCTCATCGCGCTGGCGGTCGGCATGGGCCTGGCGTTGGTCAGTTATCTCGCGGGCCAGGCCCACGTCCCGCCGGACACGACGCGCGCCGGGCCGGGCGCGGCAAAGGCGCCGCCGCTCCACCGGCGCGACCTTCGCATCTCGCTCGTGCTGCTGGCGGCGCTGATCCCGGAGGTCCTCTACTTCGGGGCCTACAACCAGGCCTTCAACATCTTTCCGGTCTGGGCGGCGGACCATGTCGAGCGGCGGCTGTTCGGGCTGGAGATGCCGGTCACCTGGTTCAGCACGCTCGACGGCATCCTGACCATCGTCGGCGCCGTCCTGGCCATCCGCGTCTGGGGCTGGCTGGCGCGACGAGGACGGCCGCTGGGCGACATGCGGCGAATGGCGGTCGGAGCCGGCATGGGGGTGATCGGGTTCGGCATACTCGCCGTCGCCGCCGCGGCGTCGGGCGCGGGCAAGGCGCCGCTCTGGGCGGGCGTGGGCTTCTTCCTGTTCGTCGACCTGGCCATTCCGTGGGTCGATACGGTGACCATGGCGCTCGTCTCCCGCGCGGCGCCGGCCTCGATCAACGCCACGATGATGGGCGTCTTCGGCCTGGCGATCGCCCTGGGCTACTTCGCCACCGGCGAGCTGGGACGCCTGTACGCGCACCTTACGCCCGCCGCCTTCTGGGCGGTCCACGCGGGCCTGAGCGTGGTGTGCCTGGCGTTCCTGGCCCTGGCGGGACCTTCCATCGCCCGGGCGCTCGCGACGCCAGCGAGCGAGGCCTCGGAGGCGAGCCCGGCGGCGCGGGTTTGAGGGATGGGTCGGGCGAGGGACTCGACTCGCCCGGACCTCCGCAAGCCGGTCCGGTCGTCTTGCTCCTCTCCCGGGCGCGCAGCGCCGCGGGAGAGGAGCATTAGAACGTTTGAAGAACATTCGCCAGCGTGGATATCAACTCGCCGAGGTCCGCCTTCGGGCCGGAAACGAAGGTCCCTTCCTGGCCGGCCACCCCATCGGCCCAAGCTCAGCCAAGCGCCTTGGCGAGGCGGAGCCAGAGTTGCTGGTCGAAGGCGGTGTCGGGGGCGGCTTCGCCCATGCGCACGACGACGAGCTGGCGGCTCGGAACGACGTAGAGCTTGCGGTCCAGCGCGCCCAGGGCGGCGACGAGGTCGGCGGCGGCGGCGGGAATCAAGGGCCCGTCGAGGCGGTCGGCCGGCGGCTTGATGGTGAAGGCGCCGCCGTTCAGCCACCACAGCCGGCCATAGGCGGGGTTGGTCGGCGAGCGGGCGAACATGGCCTTCATGCCCGCTTCGGAGACGATCCGCCGGCCGTCGGCCGCCTTGCCGCCATCCAGCACGATCTGGCCGAACCTGGCGACGTCGCGGGGGCTGGTGACCAGGCCCGTGGGATTGCCCACATCGCCGAACACCGCCGGGCGCCTGCGCCAGGAGGTGTCGGCCATGCCGGCCGGCGCGGTCAGCCAGTCGCGGGTGATGGTCTCCAGCGGCTGTTTGGCGACCGCCGCCAGGATGCGCTTGGCGGTCGCGTAGACGGGCGTGTTGTAGAGGAAGACCGTGCCCGGCGGGGCGGCGTAGGCGAACTCCGTCGACAGGCCCGTGCTCATGGTGAGCAGGTGGCCGAGGCGGATCTTCGCCTCCTGGTCGGGCGCGGCCTTGGTCCAGCCGGCGCCGATGTAGTCCGACACCGGCCGCGAGGGGTCCAGCAGGCGCCTGTCGATCGCCACGGCGACCAGCATCGAGACGAAGCTCTTCTGCTGGGAGGCGACGTCCTCGAGCAGGGCGCCGTCGGCGGTGGTTCCGTAGGTGAAGTTCCGGAACCGGCGGTCGCCGGCCGGCGCGGGCCAGTTCATCTCCACGAGGGTCCGGCGGTCCCGGACGACCAGGAAGCCGGTGGTCTTCTGGCCTTCGACATAGTCGAGCACCGCCTGCATGGCCGGCGAGACGGCGCCCGCCTGGGCGTCCGCGGCGAGCGGGCCGGCGAGAGCCCCGGCGGCCGTGGCCCCGGCGACGACGCGCCTGCGGGAAGGATGTTTGCTCATGTCGCTCCGTTTCCCGGTGGGCTCCCTCCGCCGCCTTATCATCCCGCGGGTTTGGCGGTAGCGTCCTTTGCGTCTACGAGCCTTGCGCGACTGGCTTGGCGCGGAGGCTGGCGACCTGCGGCGTCCCCGGCGTTCTCAATCGGATAGGAGTCCCCTTGGGCGACCGCAACCAGATCATCTTCCTCCGGAAATTCGCGCCCACGGTCGCGGGCCCGATCCTCGAAATCGGCAGCAAGGATTATGGCAGCACCAGCAGCTTCCGCGAGTTCTACCCTGACAGTCCGTACGTCGGCATCGACATGGAAGACGGGCCGGGCGTCGACCATGTGCTCGACCTCGCCGAGGGGATCGGCGACCTGCCGGAAGGCCATTTCGCTCTGGCCGTCTGCTGCTCGGTGCTGGAGCACGTCGCCAAGCCCTGGAAGATGGCCGAGAACATCACCAGGCTGATGGCGAAGGGCGGACGGCTCTATATGTCGGTTCCCTGGGTCTGGCGGTATCACGCCTACCCGGACGACTATTTCCGCTTCTCGTTTCGCGGCGTCGCCTCGCTCTTCCCCGGCTTCGACTGGGCGACGCCCTATTATTCGACCAACGTCGAAGGCGAGTTCGTCGAGATCACCGAAGCGGTGAAGGACGCCGACAACCGGATGGCGCTGATGGCGGCGAACAAGGCCGGGGCGCAGCGGAAGTACCTACCGTATCTGATGGTCAACATGATCGGCGTCCGGCGCTAGGCATGCGGGTGAGCTGGATCGCCTTCGGGCCGTCGATCCGGGGACGCGATGGCTCAATCTCCTCGGAGATCGCCAGCCTGCGCTATCGGGTGCTCGCCCCGATGCGCGAACTCGACGGCGCAGGCTTCGAGCACCGGCTGACCACCATAACGGCCGACACGCCGGACGCCGCGAGGACGCAGGCTGCGCACGCCGACGTCCTGGTCTTCTCCAAGAGTTTCCTCGTATCCAACGAGGCCCTGGCGCAGCACGCCAGATCGCTGGGCGCGCGGGTGGTCTTCGACGTCTGCGACAACCACTACCGACACCCGGCGTACGGCGAGCACTATCGGCGGATGTCGTCGCTCGCGGACCAGGTCATCTGCAACACCGCTGAGATGGCCGCGGTCGCCGCGCCCTTCTGCGCCGTCGCGCCGGTGGTGATCGCCGACCCCTACGAGGGGCCCAGGGGATCGCCGCGCTTTTCGCCAGGACAGGTGCCGCGTCTCTTGTGGTTCGGCCATCCCAGCAACCTGGACAGCCTGCAGGAGAGCCTGCCCGACCTCGTCGCCTTTTCGTCCGCCCAGCCGATCGCCCTGACCCTTCTCACCCAGCTCAGCGAGGGAGTGGCGAGCGTCTGCCGCCAGGTGAGCGACCGCACGGCGGGACGCCTCGCCATGTCGGCGAAGCCCTGGTCATTGGCGGCGCAATGGCTCGAGCTGGCCGCCTGCGACGCCGTCATCGTCCCCAGCCTGGACAGCCCCGAGAAGCGCGTGAAATCCGCCAACCGCATGGTCGAGGCGCTGTGGGCCGGCCGGCCGGTGGTCGCCCAGCCAATGCCGGCTTACCGGGCTTTCGAGCCCTGGGCTCCGGCTTCTCCGACCCTTTCCGAGGGCTGTCGGCGGCTGCTTTCGAAGCCGTCGCGCATTGCCGGGCTGATTTCCGAGGCGCAGCGCTATATCGAGGACCGGTTCGCGCCGGCGGTGGTCGCCGCGCAGTGGGCGAACGTGCTTGAGGCGCAATACGCCAGGAGGTCGGCGGCGGGATGAGGCTCAACCTGGGCTGCGGAGACAAGATCCTCGAAGGGTACGTCAACGTCGATGTCGTCGAGAGCCGGGCAGGCAAGCAGCCGGACGTGATCTGCGACCTGCACAAGCTCGTACCCTTCGCCGACGACAGCGCCGACGAGGTGATGGCCATCCATGTCGTCGAGCACTTCTGGCGCTGGGAGGTCGTCGAGATCCTCAAGGAGTGGGTGCGCGTGCTGAAACCGGGCGGCAAGATGATCCTGGAGTGCCCGAACCTGATCTCGGCCTGCCAGGCCGTGCTCGCCGACCCGGACAACGCCACCCTGCCCGGCCCGGAGGGTCAGCGCAGCATGTGGGTCCTCTATGGAGACCCCCGCTGGCGCGATCCGCTGATGGTGCACCGCTGGGGCTACACGCCGCGGAGCCTCGCTTCGATCATGCACCAGGCGGGATTGCGCGAGCTGCGCCAGGAGCCGGCGCAATACAAGCTGCGCGAGCCGCGCGACATGCGCATCACCGGCCTCAAATAGCCGCCATGGATCGCGTCGCGGAGGACTACCTCAAGTGGTACCATGAGACCAACGTCTGGAAGCACGTCTCCTATCGCGGCGTCCGGACGCTGAAGCTCCCCTCCGACATGTGGAACTACCAGGAGATCCTGGCCGCACGCGACATTGGGTGGGTGATCGAGACCGGGTCGCGTCACGGCGGCTCGGCGATTTTCTTCGCCGACCTGCTGCGCAATCTGGGCGCCGAGGGCAAGGTCTTCAGCATCGACTATGCGCCCGCGCTCGACCCGAAGGTCCTCGCCGACGAGCGCATAGAGTTCATCACCGGCGACAGCGCCGATCCGGCCATCGTCGCCCACGTGGCGGCGCAGCTTCCCGCCGGGCGCAAGAGCGCCTTCCTGATCCTGGATTCCGACCATGCGGCCGCCCACGTCAAACGGGAGCTGGACATCTGGGTCCCGAAGCTGCGGACCGGCGACTACCTGCTGGTGGAGGACACGGTCGTGAACGGCAACCCGGTCCGTCCCGGCCACGGGCCGGGGCCCCTGGAAGCCATCCGGGCCTACCGGGCGGAGAACCCTGGGTCGCTGATCCATGACAAGGATCGCGAGACGAAATTCGGCGCCACGTTCGCGCCAGAAGGCTACTACGTCGTCGCCTGACGGCCTCCCGGCCCTAAGCCGCCATCCGCGCCTTGAAGACGCCGTCGGGGAGGCGGGCGGCGCGGGTCGGGTGGATGAAGAAGTAGTCCTTCCAGGGCTCGTCCTCGACCACGGTCGAGCGCTCCTCCAGCCGGTCGCCGTTCAGCGCGAACATGCGGTAGCCGCGGCTGGCGAACAGCTCCACCACCGCCTCGGCCGTGCCGCCGAACCGCGCCGCCAGCATCGCCGGGTGGATTTCCAGCAGCACGCTGGGGCGGTCGCGGTCGAGGATGGCCCGGGCGCCCACCAGCGCCATCAGCTCGGCGCCCTCGATGTCCATGCGAATGAAGTCGACCTTGTCGATCCCGCGCTCTTCGCAGAAGCCGTCGAGGGTCACCACCGGCGTGGTCTGCAGCTCCGAGCCGGTGTCTTCCAGGTCAGGGCGCGCCTTGCCCTGCGGCGGCGCCTCGGCGACGTAGGCGTAAGCCCGGCCCATGCGTCCGGAGACCTTGCGCGGGGTGACCAGCAGCATCTCGCCGGCCTTGTCGCCCACCGCCGCGTGGACAGGGGTCACCTGAGCGCCGATGCCGTGCAGGGCCACCGTCGCGCACAGCACCTGGTAGGAGAACACCGAGGGCTCGATGGCGTAGATCGTGGCCTTCGGCGCCACCTGGGTCATGACGTAGGAGTGGCGGCCGTCGCTCGCGCCCACATGCAGGCACACCGGCGCGCCGGACAGGAGGTCCGCGAGATAGGGCGTCTCCGGCTCGTGCTTGCGCCAGCGAAGGTTGCGCCGCCAGGCCCGAAAGGCGTGGTTCAGCACGCGTAACGAAGGCATGACCTGTCCCTGACTCCCCACGATGGCGGTTCTTAGGCCGCGTCCCGGCTCACGGTCATCATGTAGTTGACGTCCGCGTCGTGGCTCTGGCTCCAGCGGCCGCTCAAGGGGTCGAAGGCCACGCCGTAGGGACCGTCCACGCTGACCGCCGCCTCGCCCGCGAGGAAGCTGCGCAGCTCTTCCGGCTTGAGGAACTTCGACCAGTCGTGGGTGCCGGCCGGCAGCCAGCGCAGCACATATTCCGCCCCCAGCTTGGCGAGGGCGAAGGCCTTCAGGGTGCGGTTGAGCGTCGCCACGATCATCAGCCCGCCCGGCGCGAGCATGCCAGCGCAGTCGCGCAGGAAACCGCGCGGGTCGGCGACGTGCTCGATGACCTCCATGTTGAGGATGACATCGAAGCGCTCGCCTTGCGCCAACAGCGCCTCGGCCGTCGAGCAGCGGTAGTCGATGGCGAGCCCCTGCTCCGCCGCGTGCGCGCTCGCCGTGCCGATGTTGCGCTCCGAAGCGTCGACGCCGGTCACCTGGAACCCCAGCCGGGTCATCGGCTCCGAAAGGAGGCCGCCGCCACAGCCGATGTCCAGCAGCCGCAGGCCCTCGAAGGGCCGCCGCGCCGCAGGGTCGCGCCCGAACCGGTGCAGCGCCTGGTCGCGGATGAAGGAAAGCCGCGTCGGGTTGAATTTGTGCAGGGGCGCGAACTTGCCCTTCGGGTCCCACCACTCGGCGGCGATCCTCGAGAACCGCTCGACCTCGGCAGGATCGATGCTTGAACGCGCGTGCGCTTGCGAAGCCATGCCTTCCCATAGCCCCCTCGCCGAGCAAAACGAAGGCTTCTGACCGTTGCCGCGCCCCTGCGGCGCCGCTAGAAGGCTCCACTCTTTTCGCAAGCGCAGCAACAAGGCCCGCCTCGAAGTCCCATGTCCCGGCTGGTGATGAAGTTTGGCGGCACGTCAGTGGCCGACCTGGAGCGCATCCGCCGTGTCGCGCGGCTGGTGAACGCCGAAGTGCAGGCGGGCCACCGCGTGGCCGTGGTGGTTTCCGCCATGGCCGGCAAGACCAACGAGCTGGTGGCCTGGACCGACGGCTCGGGCGCCGCGGCCCAGGGGCTGAAGCCTTCCGACGACGAATACGACGTGGTCGTCGCCTCGGGCGAGCAGGTGACGGCAGGCCTGCTGGCCATGACGCTCCGCAACATGGGCCTGCCTGCGCGCTCCTGGCTGGGCTGGCAGATCCCGATCGTGGCCGACGACGCCCATGGCCGGGCGCGCATCGACGACGTGCCGCCGGAGAAGCTCGCCGCGGCCCTGGACGCCGGCGAGATCGCTGTGGTCGCGGGCTTCCAGGGGGTCACCCGCGATGGGCGGATCGCCACCCTGGGGCGCGGCGGCTCGGACACCAGCGCGGTCGCCATCGCCGCGGCCCTGAAGGCCGAGCGCTGCGACATCTACACCGACGTGGACGGGGTCTACACGACCGACCCGCGCATCGAGTCCAAGGCCCGGCGGCTGGCCAAGATCTCCTACGAGGAGATGCTGGAGATGGCCTCGCTGGGCGCCAAGGTGCTGCAGACCCGCTCGGTCGAGCTCGCCATGGCCCAGAACGTGCCCGTGCGGGTGCTGTCGAGTTTCGTGGAGCCGGGCGAGGCCCCAGGTCAGGGCACCATCGTGTGCGACGAGGACGAGATCATGGAAAAGCGGATCGTGAGCGGGGTGGCCTACAGCCGCGACGAGGCGAAGATCAGCCTCTTCGGCCTGCCTGACCATCCGGGCGTCTCCTCGACGATCTTCGGGGCGCTGGCCGACGCCAACGTCAACGTCGACATGATCGTCCAGAGCCACGCGCGCACCCAGGACACCGCCAACATGGAGTTCACCGTCGGCAAGCGCGACGCCGCCCGCGCCGTCGACATCGTCCGCGCCGCCCAGCCGCAGATCGGTTTCGACGACGTGGCGGTGAACGACGAGGTCGCCAAGGTCTCGGTGATCGGGGTCGGCATGCGCAGCCACACCGGCGTCGCCAAGACGATGTTCGCCGCGCTCGCGGAGAAGGGCGTCAACATCCAGGTGATCTCGACGTCGGAGATCAAGATCAGCGTGCTGATCGACGCGGCCTACACCGAGCTCGCCGTGCGCGCCCTGCACGCCGCCTACGGCCTGGACCAGCTCTAGGCCTTCTGCGCCGAGCCGGTGAGGCGGAACGCGGCCCAGGTCCCCACGAGGGCCAGCGGGATCACCGAGACGAACACCCAGACCGAGGCCGAGCGCGCGCTGGCGGCGGTGAGGCCTTCGGAGAAGCCGCCCAGGTTGGCCGCCACGCCGGAGATCGCCGAGCCCGCCGCGGCGCCCGTCTGGCGCACCGCCGTGATCGCCGAGGAGCCGATCGCCCGGTCGTCCTCCGAGAGCGCGGCCAGCAGCCTTCGGCTCATGAACGCCCAGGAGAAGCCGAACGCGGCCCCCATCAGCGAACCGCCGACCACCACCCAGGCGAACGCGCCGTCGGCAAGGGTCAAGGCCAGGATGACCAGGCTGGCGATCAGGCACAGGGCGCCGAACCGGATCCAGCGCGCGTCCCACAGCCCTGTCGCGCCGGCCACCAGGATCGCGGCCAGGGTCCAGGCGGCCGACTCCGCCCCGATCGTGTAGCCGGCGAGCAGGGGCGAGAAGCCGCGCAGGGCCTGCAGGATCGGCGGGCCGTAGATCGCAAAGCCCATGGTCGCGGCGGTCATCGCGAACATCGCCAGGTAGCCGGACCCGCAGACGGTCGTCAGGTCGCCGGCGCGGTGCGGCAGCAGGCGAACCCGCGCCCGATGGTCGATCCAGATCACCAGGGTCAGCACCAGGAGGCCGGCCACGACCAGGCCG
>Ga0207705_10003145_pt1 | contig 12573 bp, 11 predicted proteins | sample KBSC13metaG_FD_184314 | JGI IMG/M metagenome (GOLD analysis project Ga0207705, IMG submission 184314) | Corn rhizosphere microbial communities from Kellogg Biological Station, Michigan, USA - KBS C1-3 metaG (SPAdes) (version 2) | ecosystem: Host-associated > Plants > Roots > Rhizosphere > Soil ...
GGATTTTGCGATGCAGCGACGCTAACACGCGCCACAACGACGGTCAATGCGCAACTTAAGCACGGGTTGGCTAGAATCGAAGGCCGATGCGTCTGACCCTTCTGCCAACCCAACCGCCCGCCGCCCGTCCGGCGCAGCTCGATACCGGGCCGCGGTCGATCGGGGCGGTTCAGATGCTGCGCATCAGTCTGACCGACCGGTGCAATTACCGCTGCATGTATTGCATGCCGGAGGACGGCGTCCGCTGGCTGGAGAAGGACCAGCTGCTGAGCTACGACGAGATCATCGCCGTCGCCAACGCCGCGGCCAAGTTGCACGGCATCAGGCGCTTTAAGCTCACCGGCGGCGAGCCGACGGTTCGGCCGGGGTTGGTCAACTTCGTGCGACGATTTTGCGATGAGGTGGAAGTCGACGATCTTTCGCTGACGACGAACGGCCAACTGCTCGAAGGCCTGGCCGAGCCGCTGAAGGCGGCGGGGCTGGATCGGGTGACGGTCAGCGTCGATTCGCTTCGCCCCGACCGCTTCGGCCGCATTACCCGGACGGGCGATCTGGCGACGGTGATGCGCGGCATCGACGCCGCGCTGTCGGCCGGCTACGCGTCGGTCAAGATCAACTGCGTGATGATGCGCGGCACGAACGACGACGAAATCGCCAACTTCGCCGAGCTCACGCTCGACCGACAGATCAGCGTCCGCTTCATCGAATACATGCCGCTCGGGGATTCGGCGGTCCTGAATCTGGCCGAAACCGGCCCGGCGGGGGGATGCGGGGCCCAGCAGCGCGGCGACGTATTCATCAGTGAGACTGAGGCCCGCGGGCAGATCGAGAGCCGCTTCGGCCCGCTGCTCCCCGTGCCGCGGCAAGCCGAAGTGGGCGTCGGCCCAGCGAGCGTATGGAGGCTCGACGGCGCGGCCGGCCGAGTGGGGTTCATCAGCGCGATGTCGGCGCCGTTCTGTTCGACCTGTAACCGGCTCCGCCTCACAGCCGCTGGTATTCTCCGCAGTTGCCTGTTCGACGGCGGCGAGATCGACCTCAAACCCATCCTCCGCGGCGGCCGACGCGAGATTCGGTCCGATCTCGCCCAGGCCATGATCGACTGTGTCCGCCTGAAGCCCGAGACGCACAGCTACTACGGCAACGAAGCGATGAGCCGCATCGGCGGGTGACATCGCCGCGCCGGGCCGTACAATCCGCCTCGAATGGGCAGACCCCGCAACGATTTCGTCGACCGCCTGCAGTACGTCGGCCTGCGCATCGTGCACATGATGATGCACTGCTGGCCGATCGAGGCGAATTTGCGGCTGGCGGAATTCATCGGCGATTTCGTGTATCTGATCGACCGTCGGCACCGCCTGCGAGCCCAGCAGAACATCCGGCTGTCGTTCCCGCACTTCAGCGCGGAGCGCGTCGATCGGCTGGCCCGCGAGAGCGTGCGGCAGATGTTCATGTTGTTCGTCGAAGTGCTTTTCACCGTACGATTGGTGCACATCAACACCTTCACCAAGTACGTCCGGCTCGGCGATTTCAAAAAATCGCTCGAACTGCTGATGAACCACCGTGGCCTGATCATGATCACGGGCCACCACGGCAACTGGGAGATTCTCGGTTATGTGATGGCGGTCCTCGGGTTCCCCACCGTCAGTGTCGCCCGCCCGCTCGACAACAAATATGTGAACGAATGGCTGCTCGGCGTGCGCGAGCGGAAGGGGCAGAGAATCATCGACAAGAAGGGGGCCACCACGATCGTCACCGAAACGCTCGACGCCAAGGGCACCGTCGGCTTCATCGCCGACCAGGACGCGGGCAAGAAGGGGCTGTTCGTCGATTTCTTCGGGCGCAAGGCCAGCACCTACAAATCGATCGGCCTGCTGGCGATGGAATACCAGGTGCCGGTGGTGATTGGCTACGCCGAGCGCGTCAACGCGAAGTTCACTTTCAAAATCGGCAGCAGCGACATCATCTACCCCGAGGACTGGAAGAACGAGGAACAGCCGCTGCAGTACATCACGCAGCGATATACGAAGGCAATCGAGACTTTCGTCCGCGACGCCCCAGGCCAATACCTGTGGGTCCACCGCCGCTGGAAAACTCGGCCGAAGGGGGAGACGGCGGAGAAGTACGACTGATTACGCCGTCAGTAGTCGCTCGTACTGTTCTAAAACCGCTGGCCAGCTGAAGCGGTCGTGCACGAACCGTCTGGCGTTGTCGCACAGGCGTTGCCGCAGCGTAGCGTCCGCCCTCAGCCGCTCGATCGCGCCGGCAATCATCGTCGGCGAGCGGCGCGGCACGAGCAAACCTGTCTTTTCGTGCTGAACGATGTCGCGGATGCCGTCGGCGTCGGTTCCGATCACCGGCACGCCCGCGGCCATCGCTTCGATCAGCACCAGGCCGAAGCCCTCTGCGTCGCTCGGCAAAACCAGCACGTCCATGTTCGCCAGTGCCGCCGCGACCGCGTGGGTAACGCCGTGGAGCGTCACGCGATTCTGCAACCGTAGCCGTTCGATCAGCGATTCGATCGGCCGGCGCATTTCGCCTTCGCCGTAGGCGTGTAGAACGGCATCCGGCACCAGTTCCATCGCCTGCACCAGATCGCCCAACCGCTTCACCGGATCGAGCCGGCCCAGGAAACCGACGCGGAATCGCCCGTCAGGCGCCGGCCGGTGTGCGACGGCGTATTGATCAAAGTCGATCGCGTTTGGGATCACGGTGATGTGTGACGGCGGCACCTCGGATCGGTATACCGCGTTCCGCGCCGCCGACGTCGACGGCACCAGAATCGTCTCCGCCGCCGGCGCGATCAGGCCCTGCAGCATCCAATGCCAGCGCGGCCGAGGCTGCGTCGTCTGCACCGATTGAATCAGCCGCACCCCCGGTAACAGTGGCATCGTCGCCGCGGCGACGAAGTTCGCGTGGACGAGGAACGACATGATCACGTCGAACGATCGGCCGAGACGGCAGAGGTCCTTCATGACTCGCGGCAGGAGAACGCCGCTGGTGGCATTCAGCGGGTGTACCCGCACGCCGGCCGCTTCGATTTCGCCGGCGACCGGGCCCCACGGCGCGATACACGCGACCGTCGTCGTGCGATGGGAGCCGCGCAGTCGTACCGCAAGGTCTCGCACCACGTGCGGCGTGCCGCCTACTTCCAGGTCGGTGGTGAAGAGCAGAACCCGCTGTGGCACGGCCGGAGTCTACACCAAAGCAACACCGCAGGCGGGCGACCAAACCCGCGACTACTTGCCACCCTCGTTATCGGGCGTCGGCGGGTTCTGCCGCTTCTGCTGCCACAGCTTGATCTGCTCGACCGTCTGCCGCTCCAGGGCGGCTTGATCGGCCTGCCCGTCGATCGCGTACAGGTCGGCCAGCAATTCGTGGGCGGCCGGGTCGTACAGGTCGACGTACGTTGCCTCACGGGCCCAGTGAATCGCGTTCCCGGCGTCGTTCAGCTTGGTGTACAGCCGCGAGATCTGCTTGGCGAAGCGATTGTTGGTCAGCTCGAGGGGGTGCAGAAATTTCAAATGCTCGATCACCTTGGCCGGGTCGGAGAAATCCTTCTGAAGATACAGATAGGCCAGCCGCTGGTGCGGTTTGATCTCCGTCGGTTGCAGGTCGCAGGCCTGCTGCCAATCCTTCAACGCTTCGGCGAATTGCTTGGCCTTGAGAAGCTTCTCGCCTTCGTCTTCCAATGCGGCGACCTTCTTCGACGTCTCCTCGTCGTAGTTCCATGGCTTGAGCTGCTCCTTCATCCATGCGAACCAATCCGATTGAATTTTGCTGATCGGATCGCCCGTGCCGATGAGGAAGGCATCTTCGTCGCTCTTGGCTTCGCCGTAGCCGGCCAGGATGCGTACGATCGAATCTTCGCCGTATTTCTGCGCCAGGTACCGCGCCAGCCACGACGCCTGCGTGTAGGCCTGCTCGCCGTCGTCCGGCCGGCGCGGCTGGAGGAATGCGAGCGGAAACTGCCGGAACGTGAACAGCTCGCCCGCCATCGTGCGGCGGTACAGCTCGCGCGGCACGCCGGCGAAGCGAAACGGCACGCCTTCCTGCCACACGGCCAGGCCTTCGGTGAACCAGCGCGGGCACCGATTCTGCGTCGCCAGCTCGTTGAAGGTATGGACGAACTCGTGCCGCAGCACGCGGGCCCAGTTGAAGTTCCCCTGGTTCGTCCCCGCCCGCGGCGCGATCGTCGCCAGCACCCGGCCGAAGCTCACGCCGAAGTTCTCGACGCCCGGGACGCCGGCCATGCGGACGCTGAACTCGTCGTCGTTCGGGTAGATCTGGACAACGACTTTTTCTTCAGGCGTGTATTTGAAGATCCGCCGTAGATCGTCGTACGTCTTATCCATGAACGGCCCGATCTGGTCGGCCGCGATCGGGTCGGCGTCCTTGTCGTAGTAGACGACGAGGTGATCGCTCACGCGCTGGCTGTACTTGGCCAGTTCGTCGAGCAGGCGGAGGAAGTTCACCGTCTTGATGTTGTACGGATCGAGCTTGTACGCCTCGTCCAGCACGGCACGGGCCTGGTCGTTGTAGCCGTCGTTCAGGTAAAGATCGCCGAGCAGGTGGCGGGGAGCGGTTTCCCACGGCGTCCGCGCAATCGCGGTCTTGTACAGCGCCACGGCCGTCGGCCGCTGCATCAGGCCGTTGAGCACCTGGGCGGCGGCGACTTGCGCGTCCGAACGGTGTGGCGACAGCGCGTCGGCCGACTTCATCAGCTTGTCGAGCGCGGCCACGTCGCCGTCGTTGACGAATGCGCACGCCGCGTGAAGGCCGATGGCTTCAAGGCGATCCGGATGCTCGGCGTACAGCACCGCCGCCCGTTCGCCGGCCGCCACGCGTCGCGAATGCACCAGGCCGACGATTTCCGATTCCGCCGCCTCGATCGATTCCGGGTCGACGTACCGCATCCGCGCGACCGCCTGCTCGATGCTGCCGACATCGCCGGAACCTGAAACCCCGTCCAACTGCAGGCTCAGCACGTCGTGATCCAGCGGCGCCAGCCGGCCCAGATCGGCAGCGAACTTTTGCGCGTTTGCTTCGTCCCCGCGCGACAGGGCGAATTCGGCGGCAGCCACGCGGGCGGCGACATTCCCGCGGTCAATCACATCGAATGCGCGGACGAACATGTTCAGCACGGTGTCGTTGAGCTGCTGCACGTCCTTGTACGCGGTCGTGAGCGTGGCCCAGCGGTGGATGGCCGTCGCTATCGCCACCAGATCGTCGGCATTCTCGAACTGCGACGCATCGGTCTGCCACTTTTGCAAGTACGCGCCGGGCCCGTCGATGAACCAGTCGTAGGTTTTGATGGCGTCCGGGAAATTGCCCTGCCCCTCGAGCACCTGGCCCTTGAGCATTCGGCCGTCAAGGTTGTTGGGGTCTTGCGAAAGCAGCGCGTCGACGGTGCGCTGCGCTTCGTTAAGTCGGTTAGCGCGCAGCAGTGCCCGTGTGGCGACGATCTTTGCGGCCGGATCTTTGACGAGCGACGGAGCGGTGAGCAGCTTGAGGGCGTCATCCACTTCGCCGAGGCCGACGAGGCACCGGGCGCGCAACAGATCGACGCGGGCCGGATCCGGCTTGGCAATGGCGGACATTTCACACAGCGCTGCCCGATATCGGCCTGCCGAAACATCGGCGGCGGCGCGGTCGTAGTCGTCGGCGTAGCTCGGCAGTTCGGGCGTTTTGCCCGCCTCGGGAAGAAACCGCTCGGCCCACTCGCCGAGGGTGGATTCGACCGCGGCGTGGCACGAGGCCGCGAGCAACAGCGACAGTGCGAAACCCTTCACGCGCATAATCGGAGTATACTTGGCCACCATGGCAGATGTCGCTTCTCTGGTCGGAAACGCAGACGTTTTTCCCGTTCTTCGCGAGTGGACCTATTTCAATCACGCCGGCATGTCGGCCCTGCCGGCGCCGACGGTGGCCGCAATCATCGAATACGCGCAGCACGCGTCGAAGCATGCGTACCTCGGGGCGAGCTGGTTCGAAGACCTGAAGGCGACGCGGGCCCTGGCGGCCGAGGTGATCAACGCCGATGCGGGCGAGATCGCGCTGATCAAGAATACGTCCGAGGGCATCTCCCTCGCCGCCGGCGGGCTGACGTGGAAGCCCGGCGACGTCGTCGTGACGACGGCCGTCGAATATCCGACCAACCTTTATCCGTGGATGGAGATGGCCCACCGCCACGGCATCAAAATCGTGCGGGTGCCCGAGGTCGAAATGCCCGACGGCACACGCCAGGTGCCGCTGAACGACATCCTGAAGGCGGCCGCCGACCCGCAGTGCCGGCTGGTCACGATCAGCCACGTGCAGTACGCCAGCGGGCAGCGTCACGACATCGCGGCGATCGGGAAATTCTGCCGCGAGAACGGAAAGCTGTTCTGCGTCGACGCGATCCAATCGATCGGCGCCTCGCCGGTGGACGTGAAGGCGATGAACATCGATTTCCTCGCCACCGGCAGCCACAAGTGGATGATGGCACCGCCCGGGGCGGGGTTCTTCTACTGCCGCAAGGAACTGATCGAGCAGATGCGGCCGGTGAACGTCGGCTGGGCGAACGTGATCAACAACCAGAACTACAGCAGCAACGACTACACGCTGCTCCCGAACGCCGGCCGGTTTGAAGCCGGCTCGCCGAACCTCCCCGGCAGCATTGGCATGCGGGTTTCGCTCGGCCTGCTGCATTCGGTGGGGATGGCGAACATCCACACGCGGATTCAGGTGCTGCTGGATCGGGCGATCGAAGGGCTGCGCGGCAAGGGATATCAGATCGTCTCGCCCCGCGATCCGGTGTCGCAGAGCGGCATCCTGATCTTCAAATCGCCGGTGCATTCACACGACGCGATTTGCAAGCAGATGCGCGAGAAGAAGATCGAGATGATCGTCCGCGAAGGCCGGCTGCGGATTTCGCCGCACTTCTACAACACCGAAGCGCAGATTGATCGAATGGTGGCGGAACTGCCGGGGCACTGATTCTTACTCCGGACGCTCCTGCTCCAGCACGAGGTCCGCTGAAGCATAGGCGTTCCATTTATTGATGTATCCGCCGCCGTAGTAGCTCCCGCTAGAGCCGTTCAGATATTCGGTCAAAATGTCGTCACCCAGTTCCGCAGTGCCCGACCGTAAGTACGGGTGCGGCCGGAACGATGCTTCTTCAGGGCCTGGAACTCCCGCGGTAAGCCATTTTGATGATCGAATCACCCAGACCCGATCTACGATCGGCAGCAGTGCCGTCGCCAGTGTCGGCCCCGGCTCGATGAGCACGTGCCGACCGGCCAAGTCATCCAATTCTGAAAGATCGCGAATAATGCGGACGGCCGGCCCGCCGTCGTGAAGCATCCGGGCCGAGTTCGGCATTCGGCCGCTACGATCCAGCACGAAGCGAATCGGCGTCCGCAGCGGTGGCACATTGCGAACCGTCAGCGATGGATCATCCGTCAACACGGTGCCGACGCCGACGCCGATTGCATCGCACCGCGACCGCAATCGATGCACGGCCAAGGTCGCCTTGTCCGATGAAATGCGAACTGGCTTCCCGCCAACCCCCGCAACAAAACCGTCGGCCGATTCGGCCCATTTCAGCGTGATGTATGGTCGCTTGAAATGTTCGGCGACCAGGAACGGTGCGATCAGCTGGCGGAAGTATTGGGCGATCTGGTCCGGCGCGATATCCACCTGCACGCCGGCATTGCGGAGCATCGTGACGCCGTTGCCGTTGACGCTCGGGTTCGGATCGAGGCACCCGATCACAACGCGCGCAATCCCTTCCTTGATCAACCGCGGCGCACACGGCGGCGTTTTCTTGTTCAGGTGACAACACGGCTCCAGCGTCACATACGCCGTTGCGCCAGCGGGTGAGTTGCCGCGGGCGGCGCAGTCAGCCAGCGCGGTCGGTTCGGCGTGCGGGCCGCCGAAGTGGGTGTGCCAGCCTTCGCCGATGATCTGCCCGTCGCGCACCAGAACGCAACCGACCATCGGGTTCGGCTCGACATGGCCGCGGCCGTTCATCGCCAGGCGCAGGGCGCGGCGGAGAAAGGTCTCGTCCGCTGGCGTGATCATTTCGTGGCCACTTCCGCCGGTGCGAGGTGGTTGGGGGCCGGCGCTTTGCGGAACGTCGTGTAGACGAACATCGCCCCGACGCCCGTGCACAGTAGCGAGTCAGCCACGTTGAAGATCCACGGGAACACTTCCATCTGCGGCAGCGCTTTCCACAGATCGCTCCAGTGCAGGTTCGGGAAGGCGTAGATCATGTCGCGCACGTAGCCGAAGACGACGCGGTCGTAGAGGTTCCCCAGCACGCCCGCGAACAACAGGCCGAGCAGAAACTGGTACAGCCGCTGCCGGCCGGAGCGGGCGAAAAGGAAGGCGAGCAGGCCGATCGCGAAGGCGCTGACGACCACGAAGATCACCCGCTGCCCCTGGCCGATGCCGAAGACGGCGCCGTAGTTCACGTGGGCGTGCAGGTGCAGGACGTTCGGGAGCGGCCGGGCTTCGATCGATTCCACGCCGGGGCGGCCTTCCTCGATCGTGTAGCCCGTGACCAGCCCCGTCGGCGGGGCTTCGAAGGCGAGATGCTTGCTCAGCAGATCCAGGCCAAGGCCCAGGACCAGCGGCAGCAGCAGGCAGAGCCACGCGGCGACCGATTTCCATGGCGGGGCGGCAGAGGGCGAATTCGGCAGCGGCGATTCCGACATTGCGGCGGATGGTACTGTATCAGGCCTTCGGCACGTAATCCTCGCGCACCGGTGTAAAGACGTCGAGCACTTCCGAATCTTCCAGGGCCGACGCCTGGTGCTCCACGCCGCCGTCGACGACGAAGCTATCACCGGCCCGCGCAATCTGCGTTTCGCCACCGGCCGTGATCTGGATCGCGCCGCTGACAACGTAAACGAGCTGGTGGTGCGGATGACTATGGGCCGCGCCAACCCAGCCCTTCTTGAACTGGTGTTTCACCAGCATTAAATGCGCTGAAAAGGCGGCGACCTGGCGAATCATGCCCGGCTCGGGGGCGGTGGTCGGGGCGGAGGCACGAACGATAGTCATCGCCACGTGTTACCGCGCGACAACGCATCGACCAAATAACGGCTTCGTCCCAGGCGATTCGTCGCGGTCAGAACGCACGACGGAACTGCGGCTTCTCGAGCGCCCGAGCGTGTTCGATGCTGTACCGTGCCCACGGCTGGGCCTCGAGGCGCGGCTTGCTGATCGGCTTGCCGGTGCCTTCGCAGATGCCGTAGCTGCCGTCCTGGATCTTGGCCAGGGCGACGTTGATCTCGCGCATCAACTGGCGGTCTTTTTCGACCAGGCCGAGCGTGAATTCCTGCTCGTAGTTGTCGGTGCCGCTGTCGGCCATGTGCATCGGCAGGGTGCTGAGGTTGCTGTTGCCGCTGCGCAGGGCACTGGTTTCCATGCTGCTGACGTCGCCGAGCAATTCGCGGCGTTTTTCCAGCAGCAGGTCGCGGAAGTGTTCGACTTCCTTCTGCGTCAGGCCGGCGCGGTTCTTAGCCATCTTGCTGTCGCTGCGCACCGGCGGCGGCGGCAGGCGGACCGGCTCGATTGGCTTGGGCGCCTTCTTGACCGGCTCAGCCGGCTTCTCGGCGACCGACGAAGGATTCTTGGCGTACGCAGTGACCACGGCAGACTTTTCGGCCGGCGCAATCTTTTCCGCTTTTGCAGGCTTCTTCGCCACCGCGGCGACGGCCGACTTGGCGACGACGGCGACCGGCTTCACGACAGCGGTGGCGACTTTGGCGACGACCGATTTAACCGGCGCCTTGGCCGTCTTCACGGGCAGCGGCTTGGCAGCCTTAGTCGGGGGCTTGGCGGATTTCTTAGTGTCCTTCGCGGCGAGTTTGGCCGGGGCGGGCCGCTTGGCGAGGGCGGTCGAGGATTTGGACGCCAGGGGCTTCTTACCGATCTTTTTCGCCACGGGAAATCGCCTTTCTGGGCGCAACGGACTTGGCTGCGTACCGACTGCGGTGGGGGCCCTATGCCCCCGGCACAGGTAGAGCTTTACAAGGATACCCTATGTTCGGGTTCTAGTCAAGCGGGCCGGCGGAGGCGGCGGGGGCGACCGGGGGCGAACGTAACGCTATGATGGGGCCGTGTTTCGGCTCACCCGAGAGGTCCGCCTGAAGGTCGCCCCCGCCGACGCCCCGGCCGGCAAGAACGGGCACGTCGGCACCCCCGTCGTCGAGGGGCCGTTTTTCCCCGTCGCGCTTCGTGTCACCTTGGCCGGCAAACCCGACCGCAGCAGCAGCTACGTGCGGAACATCAAGGAAGTGGACGAGCGGGTGCTCACCCTGGGCCTGCCGGTGTTGCGGCAGCGGCTGTTCGCCGAACGTTCCCCCGGCTACCCGGCCATCGCCCGCGAACTGTTCGGCGGGCTCGCCAGCGCGTGGCCCGGCGCGCGGCTGACCCGGCTGGGCCTGCTGCCGACGGCCGGCACGGAATATGTCGCAGAGGAAGGACAGATGACGCGTCTTTGCCACCGCTTCGAATTCTCCGCCGCCCACCGGCTGCACAACGCCGACCTGAACGAGGCCGAAAACCGCCGCCTCTTCGGCAAGTGCAACAACCCGCTCGGCCACGGACATAACTACGAGGTGCAGGTCACGCTCGCCAACGCCGACGGCCTATTCATCCCGCTGGCTGAGTTGGAGCGGATCGTCGACGAGAAGGCGATCAGCAAAGTCGATCACAAGAACCTCAACCAGGAAGTCGACGCGTTCGCCGATGTGAACCCGAGCGTGGAGATGATCGCCAAGGTGATCTACGACTGGCTGAAGCCACACCTCGATGGCCTTGCTTCGGTGACGGTCTGGGAAACGCCGCGCACCTGGTGCGAGTACAGCGAAGCCTGATGGATTTCCTGATCGTCACCCTCGGTTCGCACGGCGACGTGCACCCGTTCGTCGGTATCGGGCGGGCGCTGCGCGAGCGCGGGCACATGGTACGGCTGGCGACCAATGCCGTCTTCGGCGCGATGATCGAGAAGGCCGGCCTGCAGTTCGTGCCGGTTGGATCGCCGGAGACGTTCGAAGCCGTTCAGCAGGACCCGAACGTGTGGCACCCGACGCGCGGCCCGGCGCTGGTGCTGAAGTACGTCGGCGAGACGCTGCGCGAAGTGTATGACGTCGTCGCCGCCAACGCGGGGCCGGAGACAACGGTCGTCGGATCGACGCTGACGCTCGGGGCCCGCGTCGCCTCCGAAAAACTCGGCCTGCCACTGGCGACGGTGCATCTGTCGCCGATCTGCATTCGCTCCAGCCACGCGATGCCGGCGTTGCCGGGGCTGCCGGACATGAATCTGCTGCCGCGCTTCGCGCGGAAGCACTTCTGGAGCGGGGCCGACCGGTGGTTCATCGAGCCGCTGATCACGCCGACGCTGAACGCATTCCGGGCCGGGCACGGGCTGGCGCCGGTGTCGGGGATTCAGGCGGGTTGGTGGCATTCGCCGCACCTGACGATCGGGCTGTGGCCGGAGTGGTTCTTCCCGCGGCAGCCGGATTATCCCGAGCAGGTGCGGCTGGCCGGCTTCCCGCTGTATGACGAGGCCGACCAGGTATCGCTCGACGCCGAGCTCAACGCCTGGTTGAACGCGGGCGCTGCGCCGATCGCGTTCACCCCCGGCAGCGCGATGCGCTTTGGCCGACCGTTCTTCGACGCCGCGGTCGACGCCTGCCGCCGGTTGAAGCGGCGGGGCATTTTGCTCAGCCGGCACAGCGAACACCTCCCGCCGAAACTTCCGCCTGAAGTGCGGCATGTGCCCTTCGCACCGTTCAGCCTGCTGCTGCCGCGCTGCGCGGCGCTCGTGCACCACGGCGGCATCGGTACGACGGCCCAGGCGCTGCGCGCGGGCGTGCCGCAGATCATCATGCCGATGAGCCACGACCAGTTCGATAACGCGGCGATTTGCCGACGGCTCGGCGTAGCGCAGGCGATCAGTCGGCGAAGGTTCAGTGGGCGGCGCGTGGCAGGGGCGCTGCGGCAGTTGCTGGAACCAGCGACGGTGCGAACTGCGTGCGAACGAGTCGCCAGGCTGGCTAAGGCGGATCGGCCACTGGATACGACTGCAACGCTTCTGGAAAATCTGAAATCGTCCGCCTTTTTCGGTAAGATCAAGGCATGATCGCCGGGCCCATCGATTTGAATCGCCGCTATTCGGTCGAGGAATACTTCGCCTTGGTCGAAGCGTCAGACATTAAATACGAATACCACGACGGACGGATCATCCCTTCCGGCGAGATGCTCGCCATGGCTGGCGGCGCGTACGAGCATTCTGTGGTGAAAGTCAACCTTTCTATCGCCGTGGGCACACGACTGCGTGGCCACCGTTGTCAGGTGTTGGACAGCGATATGCAGGTCCACATTCCGAATACGGGCTTTTACGTTTTTCCCGATCTATCGATCGTGTGCGATGAGCCAACATTCGGTGACCCGAAAGCAAAGTTGCGGCTTACCAATCCTCAGGTTGTTGTAGAAGTTGAGTCGCCCAGCACGTTGGCTTATGACAGAGTGGACAAATTTGAGAAGTACGTTCGGCTCGAGTCATTGAAGGAGTACGTGCTT
>Ga0207705_10003146_pt1 | contig 12573 bp, 9 predicted proteins | sample KBSC13metaG_FD_184314 | JGI IMG/M metagenome (GOLD analysis project Ga0207705, IMG submission 184314) | Corn rhizosphere microbial communities from Kellogg Biological Station, Michigan, USA - KBS C1-3 metaG (SPAdes) (version 2) | ecosystem: Host-associated > Plants > Roots > Rhizosphere > Soil ...
AAGCGGTCGATCATCTCCACCTGCAGTTCGCGCAACTCGTCCTCGTTACGTGCGCTGGCGATGCGCTTGTACAGGGTCAGTCGCTGGTGCACGTCCGGGAGGTAGTCGTCGGGGATCAGCGCCGGCAGGTGCAGTTCCACTTCCGTCTCGTGTTCGCTGGCAAGGTCGAAGTCGGGCACCTTACCCGACTTCAGCGCCCGCACGGCGCGATCGAGGAGTTCGGTATACAGACCGAAGCCGATTTCCTGGATCTGCCCGGATTGTTCCTCGCCGAGCATCTCGCCAGCACCGCGGATTTCCAGGTCGTGCGTGGCCAGGGTGAAGCCGGCACCCAGTTCCTCGAGCGAGGCAAGCGCTTCCAGGCGCTTCTCCGCATCCCCCGTCATGGCCTTGCGGTCGGGGACGATCAGGTAGGCATAGGCGCGGTGGTGCGACCGTCCCACGCGTCCACGCAGTTGATGCAGCTGGGCCAGGCCGAAGCGGTCGGCGCGGTTGACCACGATGGTGTTGGCGCTGGGAATGTCGATGCCCGACTCGATGATCGTGGTGCACACCAGCACGTTGAACCGCTGGCGGTGGAAGTCGGCCATGACCTGTTCGAGTTCGCGCTCGGGCATCTGGCCGTGGGCGATGCGGATGCGGGCCTCGGGAACCAGTTCGCCCAGTTCGCGCGCGGTGCGGTCGATGCTGCTTACTTCGTTATGCAGGAAGTAGACCTGGCCGCCGCGGGCCAGCTCGCGTTGCAGCGCTTCGCGGATCAATGCCGGCTGCCAGCTGCTGATCAGCGTACGTACCGCTGTGCGGTGGGCAGGCGGGGTGGCGATGATGGACAGGTCGCGAAGGCCGCTCATGGCCATGTTCAGCGTACGCGGGATGGGCGTGGCGGTGAGAGTGAGCAGGTCCACTTCCGCGCGGAGCTTCTTCAGCTGCTCCTTCTGGCGCACGCCGAAGCGTTGTTCCTCGTCGACGATCACCAGCCCGAGGTTCTTGAAGCGGACATCCGCCTGCAGGAGCTTGTGCGTGCCGACGATGACATCGATATCGCCCTCTGCAAGGCGTACGAGCGCGGCGTCGACGTCCTTCTTCGACTTGAAGCGCGATAGCACGTCCACCCGCACCGGCCAGTCGGCGAAACGATCGGCGAAGTTGCGGTAGTGCTGCTGCGCCAGCAGGGTGGTGGGTACCAGCACGGCCACCTGCTTGCCCGCGGTGGCGGCGGCGAACGCTGCGCGCAGCGCCACTTCGGTCTTGCCGAAGCCGACATCGCCGCAGACCACGCGGTCCATGGCTCGGGGCGCGGCAAGGTCGACGATGACGCTGTCGATCGCCTGCTGCTGGTCGGGGGTTTCCTCGAAGGGGAAGGTGGCGGCGAACTCTTCCACCAGCTGGCGGTCGACGGCGAGCGACTCGCCTTGCCGGGCCTCGCGCTGGGCGTAGATCGCCAGCAGCTCCGCCGCGACGTCGCGAACTTTTTCAGCCGCGCGCTTGCGGGCTTTCTCCCAGGCATCACCACCGAGCGAATGCAGCGGCGCCAGTTCCGGCGCGGTACCGGTGTAACGGCTGACCAGGCCCAATTGGGCCACGGGCACGTAGAGCTTGTCGCCCTTGGCGTATTCGATGGTGAGGAATTCGCCCGGCATGTCGCCGACATCCAGCGATACCAGCCCCTGGTAGCGGCCCACGCCATGATCGATATGCACGATGGGCGAACCGATGGAAAGCTCGGTGAGATCGCGGATGATGCTTTCCGGATCACGCGCGGCGCCGCGGCGCTTCTTCCGGTCGGTGCGTACGCGTTCGCCGAAAAGCTCGCGCTCGGTAAGCACGGTGATGCGCGGTGCATCCAGGGCAAAACCCTGTTCGAGCGACGCCACGGTGATCGCCAGCGCTTCGTCGCCGTCGAGGAACGCACGCCAGCCGTCGAGCACCAGTGGCCGCAGGCCCGCAGCGGCAAGCTGCTCGTTCAGCGCCTCGCGCCGCCCGGCCGAATCGGCCGCGATCAGTACACGGCCACGGTAGGACGCCAGGAAATGGCGTAGGGACGTACCCGGTTCCTCGCCCTTGCGGTTGAGCGGCAAATCCGGTGCGGGCTGGGTACCAAGCGAGATTGCATGCTCGTGCGTGGCGGGCACCACGTCCACACGCACGCGGGCATTCAGGCGCTCGCGCAGGCGCTCGGGCGGCAGGTAGATTTCATCTGGCGGCAGCACCGGGCGCTCGATGTCATGCGCGCGCTGGTCGTAACGGTCGGCGGTCTGGGCCCAGAAGGCGTCGGCGGCATCGAGCACGCCCTCGCCAAGGACAAAGAGCGCATCGTCGGCGAGGTAATCGAACAGCGTTTCGGTTTTCGGGAAGAACAGCGGCAGGTAGTATTCGATGCCGCCCGGCGTCACACCTTCCTTCATGTCCTGATAAAGCGGGCAACGGCGCACGTCGATCGGAAACCGCTCGCGCAGCGCGTTGCGGAAATGCTTCGCCGCTTCATCGGTGAGCGGGAATTCGCGGCCCGGCAACAGTTCAACGCTCTCCACCTGGTGCTGGGAGCGCTGTGTTTCCGGGTCGAAACTGCGGATGGATTCGATCTCGTCGTCGAACAGCTCAACACGATAAGGCTCGGCAGCACCCATGGCGAAGATATCGATGAGTGCGCCGCGCACCGCGAAATCGCCCGGCTCCGCGACCTGCGGCACGTTGCGGTAGCCCGCGGCTTCCAGGCGGCGTTGCTCGGCCTGCAGGTCGAGTTTCTGTCCCTTGTTCAGGACCAGGCCTGATCCGGTGACATGCGAGCGCGGCGTAAGGCGTTGCATCAGCGTACCCACCGGCACCACAAGCACCCCGCGGCGCGCCGACGGCAGCTGGTAAAGCGTGGCGATGCGCTGGGAAACGATCTCCGGATGGGGGCTGAAGACGTCGTAGGGGAGGGTTTCCCAATCAGGGAAGTGCAGCACCGGCAAGGAGCCGGCAAAAATCTTCAGCTCGTCCTCGAGCGTGTGCGCCCGTTGCGTGTCCCGGGTGACCACCACCAGCAGGCCCTGGTGGTCGCGCGCGGCCTCGGCCACGTTCAGCGCCCAGGACGAACCCGCCGGTACCGCCCAGTAGCGGCGCTGTTTCACGGTGGCAGGCAGGGGCGGGCGTTTGAGGGCGGACGGCATTCGAAGAGGTGACGACTGGGAGGGGCAGGACCCACCATTCTACCGCCACCGGGCGTGGCCGGCCGTCAATCGGCGATGTCAGGCTCGAAGAAGCTCCAGCGGATATCGCGAAATGCCCGCTTGAAATCGATCTCGACCAGGTTGATGGCCTCGATCAGTTCGCGGTTGGTGGGCGTGGGATTCATTTTCGCCTTCACCGCCACCATCACGTCATTGCCCATCTGCAAGGTCAGCAGGTTGTACACCTGGGCGATTTCCGGGCGTGCATTCAAGAAAGCAAGCATCTCTTCGCGGCGCTGCGGCTCCACGCCCTGCCCGATCAGCAGGGCCTTCACTTCGATGGCCACCGCCACCGCCACCGCGATCAGGAGTATCCCGATGGCGATGGTACCGATGGCGTCGAACAACGGATTGCCGGTAGCCATGGTCAGGAGGATGGCAACGAGAGCGAATGCCAGGCCGATGAGCGCGGCGAGATCTTCGCCGAAGATCACCAGCAGTTCGCTGGCACGCGTCTGGCGGAACCAGCGCCAGATGCTGCGGTCGCCGCGGGCCTTGTTCACTTCCTTCATGCATCCGTGCATCGAAACGCTTTCGGCGACGATGCCGAACACCAGCACGCCCACGGCCAGCCATGGCCACTTCAGCGGTTCGTGGTGGGTGAGTTTGTGGATGCCCTCGTAGAGGGAAAACATGCCGCCCACGCTGAAAAGCAGCATGGCCACCAGGAACGACCAGAAATACAGCGCGCGACCCCAGCCCAGCGGATACTCGCTCGATGGCGGCCGCCCGGCCTGCCGCATGCCCAGGAGCAGCAGGCCCTGGTTGCCGCAATCGGCCAGCGAGTGCACCGCCTCGGCGAGCATGGCGCCCGACCCGGTAAAGATCGCCGCCACCAGCTTGGCCACGAAGATGGCGAAATTGGCCCCCAGGGCCAGCAGGATGGCCCTCAGCGAATTGGCTTCACCGGACATGCGCGAATATTCCCCATGGCAAGAACTTGCCGATTCTAGCGGATCACGCCCACGCCCACGCCGAAGCTGAAATTGCTCTTGCCGCTGCGAAGTTCCTCGGCGGTCCAGACGTGCGAGGCGTTGGTGGTGACCACGGGAAAGACATACGCCGCTTCACCCACGCGATCATTGCGCGTACCGGCCAGACGACCGCTGACGGTGACCAGCTTGCCAGAAGGGAAATTGAGGGGTTCCACGTATCCAGGCATCACCGCAATGAAGCGTCCGTTGCCGTTGTCACTGGGCTTGGGTCGCTGGGAGTTGTCCAGCGGGTAGGCCAGGATTTCGATCTCGCTGTGGTCGGCCAGATTGGTCACATTGACGATCCGGCCCCCCCACACCACATCGGAATTGAGATAGCGCTGCGGCGAGGACGACACCTGCTGCGGCGGCACGTTGAGCGTATTGCCGGAAGTCTTATAGATCGGCGCCGGGGCACATGCGGCCAGGGCAATCACGAGCATCGGGGCAAGCAGGCGAATGGCAGGGGCGGTCATGGCGGGTGTCCTTGGGGCCTGGGCTCCGGCGATCGGCGCCCTTGGCCTGATCGTAAGGGTGAGGGAGGTTAACCGTTGATAGCCGGTATCATGTGATTCAGGCGTCGTTATCCTGGGCAAGCCAGGTGAGGCGGCTCTGCCCCCCCAGGGTCCGGGCCAGCACATCCATCGACTCGGACAGGGCCTGGTCCAGCTGCCAGGGTGCGTTCAACACCACCATGCCGGTGCCATTCAGACGCAGCGGCGTGTTGTCCGGGTGAAGCATGATCTCGGCGCAAAGCACCCTTCGGGCCGCGCGCGATGCCCAGCGCAGGAAAGGCTGCACGGCGCTGCGCAGCTTGACCGGATACCACACCGCGTACATGCCGGTGGGCCAGCGCTGCAACGCATGGCGCAGGGCGGTTTCGATGGCCCGGAATTCATCGTCGCGTTCGAAGGGAGGATCGATCAATACCAGGCCGCGTTTTTCAGGCGGAGGCAACAGGCCGCCCATGGCCTCGTAGCCGTCGCGTTTGTGCACATGCATGCGGGTGTCTTCGCCCAGTACCGCGCGAAGCGTATCCGCTTCGTCGGCATGAAGTTCGCAGAACTGGGCCGAATCGTTCGGGCGGAGCACGCGCTGGGCCAGCAGCGGCGAGCCCGGGTAATGCCGGATGGTGTCGCCGTCGTTGATCGCCCGCACATGGCCCAGCAGATCCCACAGCAGCGGGGGCAGCCCGCTGGCCACGGCAAGCTTGCCGATGCCCTGTTCCGCCTCGCCCGTCTTTTGAGCATGCACGCCTTTGAGGTCGTAACGGCCCGACCCGGAGTGCGTGTCGACATAGGCGAAGGGCTTGTCCTTGGCCTTCAACGCCTCGAACAGGGCAAGCAGCACGGTGTGCTTGAGGAGGTCGGCGAAATTCCCGGCATGGAAAGCGTGGCGATAATTCATCGGGCGATTGTAGCCCGACGGGCCAGGGGCTATCGTGGGCGCATGCCTTCCCGCCGTCACCGCCGCCTGTTCCTGCTCGCCATGCTCGCCTGGCTGGCGATGGCGTTCGGCGCGCATGCCATGCCCTGTGGGTGCGCCGGCGCGGCGTCTGGCATGGACCAGGGCATGGCGATGGTGCACGGGCCGGACCATGCCCAGCCCGACGGTCATGCCCACGGCCACGGCGCATGCACCTGCGTGATGGCCTGCGCCGCCGTCGCTGGCGTGCCCCTGTCATCGTTGCCGGCGCATCCGCTCGTGGCAGCCGCGAACCCGCCCACGGCAGCGCCGGCTTCCATCGGCGACTTCCCGCAGACACCGCTGCTGCGTCCCCCTTCGGCCTGAGTGGGCCGATGGTGGTGCATGACTGCCCTTGTTGGCAGTCCGGTGTTGCGTGAGAGGTAATTATTGGTGAACAAGAAAAACGAGCGGCTTGGCGGGCCGCATGTCGGTCGTCGCCGTTTCATCCTGGGCTTGGGCCTGGGCGGCATCGCGATGGGACTGGACCTGCCTGGGCAATTGGCGGTCGGGGCGCCCGCGGCGCGGCCGCGTGAACTATCCGGTTCGCAGCTGGTGCTGGACGTGAGCGAGTTGCCAGTTGATTTCACCGGTCGGCGCCGCGTGGCGACGGTGGTCAACGGCCAACTGCCCGCGCCGCTGCTGCGCCTGCGCGAGGGCGAGCAGGTATCTATTCTCGTGCGCAACCACCTGTCGGTGCCTACTTCATTGCACTGGCATGGGCTGATCGTGCCGGCCGACATGGACGGCGTGCCTGGCTTGAGTTTCGACGGCATTGCTCCGGGACAGTCGTACCTTTACCGCTTTGCCGTGAACCAGTCGGGCACGTACTGGTACCACGCCCACTCGCGCTTCCAGGAGCAGACGGGCCTGTTCGGACCGATCGTGATCGAGCCTAAGGCCGGCGAGCGTCATCGGGCCGACCGCGACTACGTGGTGCTGCTGGCGGACTGGACCGACGAAGACCCCGAGCACATCTACGCCACCCTGAAGAAGCAGGGCGATGCCTATAACTACGGTAAGCAGACGGTCGGTGACTTCATCCGCGACGCGCGCGGTGAGGGCGTGCGTTCTGCACTGGCCCAGCGTTCGATGTGGAACCGCATGCGCATGGACCGGACCGACCTTGCCGATGTCTCCGGCGCCACCTTCACCTACCTGATGAATGGCGTCACGCCCGTGGGCAACTGGACGTGCGCATTCTCCGCCGGGGAGAAGGTCCGCCTGCGCTTCATCAACGGATCATCGATGAGCTTCTTCGATGTGCGCATTCCGGGCCTGGCGATGACGGTGGTGGCCGCCGATGGCCAAGACATCGAGCCGGTGACGGTGGATGAATTCCGCTTCGGTGCGGCCGAGACATACGACGTGATCGTGCAGCCCGATGCCGATCGCGCCTATACGATCTTCGCCCAGTCGATCGACCGTTCCGGCTACGCGCGCGGCACGCTGGCGCCGGCACCGGGCATGACAGCCGCAGTACCCGCGATGGATGCGCGTCCGATGCTCGGAATGGCCGACATGATGGGAGCCATGGGCGCGATGACCGGGATTGGCGGCATGCCTGGCATGAACGCGCATGACATGCAAAACATGAGCGGGACGGCGGCAGGAGACATGGACCACGCCAGCATGCAGCACACCGGCAATCCCGGCGTGGACATGAAGGTTTCCATGCCCCGCACCAACCTGGACGATCCTGGCGTGGGCCTGCGCGGCAACGGCCGCCGGGTGCTGGCCTACGCGGACCTCCATGGCGTTGATAGTCCGATCTCGCCGGGGGTGGAGCGCGAGATGACCTTGCGCCTTACCGGCAACATGGAGCGTTACATGTGGTCGATCGATGGCGTGCCCTATGCGGAGGCGCCGCCGATCCGCTTGCGGCTTGGCGAACATGTGCGCTTCACCCTGGTGAACGACACCATGATGCACCACCCGATGCACTTGCACGGCATGTGGAGCGAGCTGGAGGCGCCCGACGGCACATACCTGGCGCGCAAGCACACGGTGACGGTGCAGCCGGCGCAACAGGTGAGCTATCGGGTGAGCGCCGATGCCGCGGGGCGGTGGGCGTACCACTGCCATATGCTTTACCACATGGAAGCGGGCATGTTCCGCGCCGTGGTGGTGGCATGAAGACGAAGCAGGCAAACATGCTGCTGGCGGCATCGCTGCTGGCGGCGTCGGGCGCCACCGCCCAGACCGAACACCAGGCGCACGACATGCACGATATGTCCGGCATGCAAGGCATGTCGGGCATGCAGATGCCACCACCGGCGCCCACGCAGGACGCACCAGCATCGCCTTCGACTGCAGCAGTGGTACCCAACGGCCACATCGCGCCGGCGCCGCCTTCGACCTATCCGACGCATCCGGGCATGGGCGAGATGGACATGCACGGCACGCCCTTCAACGTGTTCACCCGGGTAGACGAACTTGAACGTGGTTTCGGCGCAGGCCCGGACGTGACATCGTTCAATGCCGGCGGGTGGCTTGGCGGCGACCTCGATCGCTTTGCCTGGCGCGCCGAGGGCGAGCACGAGCGTGGTGTCACCGATGCCAGCGTCGAAGCCTTTTACAGCCATGCCGTGGCCGCTTTCTGGAACATCCAGGCAGGCCTGCGCCAGGATGTCGGCGAAGGAGCGTCGCGGTCGTGGGCGGCGTTTGGCGTGCAGGGCCTGGCGCCGTACTGGTTCGACCTCGAGGCCACGGCCTATGTAGGGCAGGGTGGCCGTACGGCGATACGCGTGGAGGCCCGCTACGATGTGCTGTTCACCCAGCGCTTGGTGCTGACGCCGAAGTTCGAACTCAATGCTTATGGCAAGAGCGATCTCTCTCGCGATATCGGTGCGGGCCTGAGCGATGTGGAAGCCGGCTTGCGCCTGCGCTACGAATTCAGCCGGCGCTTTGCTCCCTACCTTGGCCTCGACTGGCAGCGCCGCTTGGGCAATACGGCGTCGATGGCGCGCGCGCAGGGACAGGACGCGGGACAATGGCGGTGGGTGGCCGGCCTGCGGCTGTGGTTCTGACAGGAAAAGACCAACGATGACCACGCGGGACCTCGCCGGATGGCTCCAGTACCAGGAACGCATCAATCCACGCACCATCGAGCTTGGCCTTGCGCGCGTTCGCGCCGTGTGGGAGGCCATGGGCGCACCCCGGCCGGCACCCACGGTGATCACCGTGGGCGGAACCAATGGCAAGGGATCGACGGTGGCGTTTCTCGAGGCCATGCTGCAGGCGGCGGGCTATCGCGTGGGATGCTTCACGTCCCCGCACCTGCTCCGCTACAACGAGCGCGTCCGCATCGATGGCAAGGACATCGATGACGCCGCGCTGGTCGCGTCGTTCGAACGGATCGAGGCGGCGCGTGGCGAATTGCTGCTTACATACTTCGAATTCGGCACGCTGGCGGCGATCGACCTGATCGCCCGTTCCGGGGTGGACGTGGCCGTGCTCGAGGTGGGCCTGGGCGGACGCCTTGACGCGGTGAACATCATCGACGCGGACGCAGCCATCGTGACGTCGGTGGACCTGGACCACCAGGAATGGCTGGGCGGTGATCGCGACACCATCGGCCGCGAAAAGGCCTTCATCGCGCGCGCCTCCCGGCCCCTGGTGCTGGGCGAGGCCGAACCGCCGGCGCGGCTCCTCGAGACGGCAAGGCAGATCGGCGCCAACGTGCTCATCCGCGGTACCCACTTCGGCGCCGCTCCGGGAGCCCCCGCCATGTCCGGCGACTTCCAGCGCTTCAATGCGGCCGCCGCCGTGGCCGCGCTGCGCGCCTTGCCCGACCTCAAGGTGGACGATGCCGCCATGGCGGTCGGGCTTGCCGCAGCGCGGGTACCCGCCCGGCTGCAGGTATTGCCGGGGCAGCCCGCCGTGGTGGTGGACGTAGCCCACAATCCGCATGCCGCCCGGGCCCTGGCGGCATGGCTGGACGAGACGCCACGAGGCGCGGTCCAGGCGGTGTTTGGCGCACTCGCCGACAAGGATATCGAGGGCGTGATGCACGCCCTGGGGCCGCGCATCGCCCGATGGCACCTGGCGTCGCTCGATGGCGATACCCCGCGTGGCCTCACTGCTGAGGCGCTGGCCGCAAGGCTTGCCATCGTGCTGCCCGGAGCGCTCCATGACGTCCACGCAGGCGTGGCCGAGGCACTCGCGGCGGCCCGCAGGGAAGCGGGCACCGACGGCCTGGTACTGGCGTTCGGCTCATTCTTTGTCGCCTCGGCCGTCTTGGCGGCGTCTTAGGAAGGTATAATCCAGTCGATACATGTCTGCGCCCTAAGCTGGAGCCCGCATTTGAAAACCCGCCTGCTCGGTGCCGCCGTCCTGCTTGCCCTGGCCGTGATCATCGTGCCGATGCTGTTCTCCAGCGCTCCGCCGAAGACGGATGCCGAGCAGTCGCTCAGCCTGGAAATCCCCGCCGCGCCCGACCGTGACCTGCAGTCGCGCACGCTGGATGTCTCCTCTCCCGGCAGCGCCCCGGCGGCTGCCCGCACCGCGTTCGGTACCCCGCCGGCCACCACGGTCACCCCGGGTAACGGCGGCCAGTTGGCTTCTGTGGATATCGCCTCGCGCCGTCCGCCCGACGTCGAAGCCAACGCCCCGGCAGCCACACCGGCTGGGCCGACCCCGTCGGCGCCACCTGCTGCGGCACCGGCGCGTGCGCCGGTCAGCAAGCCACCCGTGGCTACCCCTGCAGCGGCACCCACGCCCGCTGCGCCGCTGCCCACGGGCACGGCCGCCCGTGGCAGCTTCAGCATCAATCTTTCCGCTTACGCCGACCGCGGCAAGGCCGATGCCCTGGTGCAGAAGGTCCGCGGGCTGGGCTATCCGGTGAGTACCGCCGTGGTTACCCAGGCCGGCAAGCAGCTCACCCGCGTCAATGCCGGCCCCTTCGATACCCGTGCGGCCGCCGAAGCCGCGCGGCTGAAGATCAAGGCGGCGGTGCCCGGTGTCCCGGCCAGCCTGTCCGGCCAGGTGGCTGACCAGAAGGGCGACGCCCCGGCCGTTGCCGCCGCGGCGCCGCGTGCCAGTACGCCAGCCGCCGCTCCCGCGGCTGCCCCTCCCGCTCCGACAGCCACCTCCAGGGCCGGCGGCTGGGCTGTTCAGCTTGGGGCATTTTCGAACGAGGCCGATGCCAACAAGCTGCGCGACAAGATCCGCGCGGCAGGCGTGGCGGGGTACGTGGACGGCATCGCCAGCAGCACCGGGGCCAAGCTGTGGCGAGTCCGTGCCGGCCCGCAGACCCAGCGTGATGACGCCGTACGCGTCCGCGACCAGCTCAAGGCCAAGCTCGGCGTCGACGGCAACGTCGTCACCGTTCCCTAGACATGCTCGGGGCATCATGCCCGCCTTTCCCGCGGTGAGCCTGCGATGACCTGGGTCGATTACATCATCATCGCCGTGCTGGGCCTGTCGGTCTTGATCGGCCTATGGCGGGGCCTTATCTCAGAGGTGTTGGCGCTGGCCGTGTGGATCGCGGCATTCTGGTTCGCCTGGACCTTCGGACCGTCCGTGGCGACCTATTTCGAACACGCCATCCCGCTGCCATCGGTGCGGGTGATCGTGGCCTACGGATTGTGTTTTCTGGTGGTGTTGCTGCTTGGAGCGCTGTTGCGCTTCCTGCTGGCGCGGTTGGTCGAGGGCACGGGCCTGGGCGGTACGGACCGCCTGCTGGGCATGATCTTCGGCTTCGTCCGCGGCGTGTTGATCGTCACCCTTGCAGTATTCCTGCTCGGATTCACGCCCTTCACGCGCGACCCGTACTGGCGCGACGCCACCTTGCCGCCGTATTTCCAGGGCGTGGCGGACTGGCTGGGCGAGCGCGTGCCCGAAAACGTGCGCCGCTACCTGCACCCGCCGGCCGACGTGCTGGACAAATTGCCAAAGCTGCCCGCACCGCCGGGCGACCGCGAACGACATAACCATCCCGCCGCCAGCACCACCACGGCTTAAGCTAAATAAAGAGAAACACCCATGTGTGGACTCATCGGTATCGTCGGCACCGCCGAAGTCGCCTCGTCGCTTTACGACGGGTTGACCGTGCTGCAGCACCGCGGCCAGGACGCCGCGGGCATTGCCACCGTGGACGGTGCACGCCTGCAGTTGCACAAGGGCAACGGTCTGGTGCGTGACGTCTTCAACCAGCCGGGTGTGCGCACGCTGCATGGCCGCATCGGCATCGGCCACTGCCGCTATCCCACGGCAGGCTCCGACGGCACCGACGAGGCCCAGCCGTTCTATGTAAATTCCCCCTACGGCATCGCTTTCGCCCACAACGGGAATTTGGTCAACACCGAGCAACTCCGCCGCGAGATGTTCGAGGACGACCGCCGCCACATCAACACCGATTCGGATTCCGAAGTGCTGCTGAACGTGCTGGCCCACGAGCTGCAGCTGAACGACCGCAATGCACTCACGCCCGACCAGCTCTTCAAGGCGGTGGCCGGTGTGCACGCGCGTGCGCGGGGCGGCTATGCGTGCCTGGCGATGATCCAGGGTTACGGCATCCTCGCCTTCCGCGACCCCAACGGCATCCGTCCGCTGGTGCTGGGCGAGCGTGTCACCGCCCTGGGCAAGGAATATGCCGTAGCCTCCGAATCGGTGGCCCTGGACATCCTGGGGTTCACCCGCCTGCGCGACGTGGAGCCCGGCGAAGGAGTGTTCATAAGCGATGCTGGCGAACTCTTCACCCGTCATTGCGCGCCGACCGCGGTGCACGCACCGTGCATCTTCGAATACGTCTATCTTGCCCGCCCCGATTCGATGATCGAGGATGTCTCGGTGTACAAGGCGCGCCTGCGCATGGGCGAGAAGCTCGCCGAGAAGATCCTGCGCGAGCGTCCCGACCACGGCATCGATGCGGTGATCCCCATCCCCGATACCGCGCGCACCGCGGCAAGCTCACTGGCGCA
>Ga0207705_10003148_pt1 | contig 12567 bp, 9 predicted proteins | sample KBSC13metaG_FD_184314 | JGI IMG/M metagenome (GOLD analysis project Ga0207705, IMG submission 184314) | Corn rhizosphere microbial communities from Kellogg Biological Station, Michigan, USA - KBS C1-3 metaG (SPAdes) (version 2) | ecosystem: Host-associated > Plants > Roots > Rhizosphere > Soil ...
GCGCATGGTTTCGTCGCGGTCGAAGTTGCCGGCGACATGGCCCATCGCCCGGTGCGAGTGGAAATGCTTGCCGTCGAAGCTGGTGATGCCCGCCGCTTCCTGGCCGCGGTGCTGAAGCGCGTGCAGCCCCAGCGCTACAAAGCTCGCTGCCTGGTCGGCGCCCCAGATGCCGAAGACGCCGCACTCCTCGCGCAGCTTGTCGTCATCGAACGGATTGGTCGTCAGCATGTCCAAGCTTGCCCCAAAAACGCCTGCGCGGCCCGTCATCGCCGGCCATATAGTGTGGCCGCGCGCTTTTGTCGCCTTCACCTGAATAAGGCGTGAAATCTTAACGCGTTACGCCTTGTAGAAGCCGGGGTAGCGCGTCTTGAGGGAAGCGACCTTCGGCTGATCGTTGATCACGATATAGGGATAGAAGGGGTGCCGACGGGCGAAATCCTGGTGATAGGCCTCGGCCGGATAGAAGCCGCCGCTCTCGATCTTCGTCGCAATCGGCGCCTTGTAAGCGTGGGCCGAAGTCAGCTTGGCGATGAACGCACGGGCGGCCTGTGCCTGGCCCGGTGTCTGGGGGAAAATTGCCGAGCGATAGCTTGGGCCGGTGTCTGGGCCCTGCCGGTTCACCTGTGTCGGATCGTGAGCGACGGTGAAGAAGATCTGCAGCAGCTGGCCGTAGCTGATCTGCTTGGGGTCATAGGTGATGCGGACTGCCTCGGCATGGCCGGTGCGCTCGGTGCTCACCGAATCATAATTGGCGTCGCGCGCAGCGCCGCCGGCGAAGCCCGAGACGACGTCCTGGACGCCCTTCACATGCTCGAACACGCTTTCCATGCCCCAGAAGCAACCGCCGGCGAGGACCGCAGTGTCGGCGTGGGCGGGCACCGCAGCCGAAAGCATCAGGGCGGACGCGACGGGCATGACCAGTTTTCGCATAGTCTTCGATCTCCTCATGCCCCACTCTACGAACCGTGATGAACCGCGGATGCATCCGCTGGACGCCTCATTGCAGCGGACATAGGAAGGCAGTCGCTGGAGGGAAGAGCCAATGCCGACTTATGCCGCGCCCGTGAAGGACACGCGCTTCATTCTCGAGAATGTCCTCGACATCGGCCGCTATTCGAACCTGCCTGGCTTCGCCAACGCGACGCCCGACCTGATCGAAGCGATTTTGGGGGAGGCCGGCCGCTTCGCTTCCGAAGTGTTGCAGCCACTCAACCGGGTCGGCGATGAAATGGGCTGCAAGCGCGCGGAGGACGGATCGGTCACGACACCGCCCGGCTTTCGCGACGCCTACTGGCAATTCTGCGAGGCCGGCTGGCCGACGCTGACCGCGCCGGAGGAGTTCGGGGGGCAGGGCCTGCCACAGGTGATCGGCACGGCGGTCGGCGAATATATCCTCTCCGCCAACCACGCCTTCGAGATGTACCAGGGGCTGACCTCGGGCGCGATTGCCGCTTTGCTCGTCAAGGGATCGGACGAGCTTCAGCAGACTTACATTCCGAAGATGGTCACCGGCCGCTGGACCGGCACGATGAACCTGACCGAGCCGCATTGCGGGACCGACCTCGGCCTGTTGAAGACCCGCGCCGAACCGCAGGCGGACGGCAGCTACGCAATCACCGGCACGAAGATCTTCATTTCCTCCGGGGAGCATGACCTCAGCGAGAATATCATCCACCTTGTGCTGGCGAAGATCGGCGGCGCGCCGGACACGGTCAAAGGCATTTCGCTGTTCGTGGTGCCCAAGTTCCTGGTCAATGCCGACGGCTCGCTCGGCGAGCGCAATTCGCTGTCGTGCGGTGCGCTCGAGAAGAAGATGGGCATCCACGGTAACGCGACCTGCGTGATGAACTACGATGGCGCGAAGGGTTGGCTGGTCGGCGAGCGCGAGAAGGGCCTGCAGGCCATGTTCATCATGATGAATGCCGCGCGGCTCGGGGTCGGGTTGCAGGGCCTGGCTCAGGGCGAAGTCGCCTACCAGAACGCCGTCGCCTACGCGAAGGAGCGCCGCCAGGGCCGGGCGCTCCACGAAGAGGATCGCGACACTTCGGCCAAGGCCGATCCGATCATCGTCCACCCCGATGTCCGCCGGATGCTGATGGAAGCCCGGGCGTGGAACGAGGCCGGGAGAGCGCTGGTGCTGTGGGGCGCGCTCCAGGTCGATTTGATCCGCCGTTCGCCTGATGAGGCGGAGCGCCAGATGGCTGATGACCTGCTTGGCCTGCTGACTCCAGTCATCAAGGGCTATCTGACCGACAAGGGGTTCGAGGCCGCGGTGCTGGCCCAGCAGGTGCTGGGCGGCCACGGCTACATCCGCGAGCACGGCATCGAGCAGTTCGTGCGCGATGCGCGCATCACCCAGATTTACGAGGGCACCAACGGCATCCAGGCCATGGACCTGGTCGGGCGCAAGCTTCCGCGCGAGAATGGCCGCGCGGTTCGCGCCTTCTTCGATCTTGTCGGACGCAATCTCAAGGAAGCAGCAGCCGCGGGCGATCCGGCCGGAGTCGCCGCGGCGTTGCAGCCAGCGCTCGCCGACCTGCAGGCCGCGACCGTCTGGCTCGCGCACCATGCGATGGGCGATCCCGACCAGGCCGGTGCGGGGGCCTATGCCTACATGGACCTGATGGGTCTCGTCTCGCTCGGATGGATGTGGCTGAAGCTCGCCGCCGCCTCCAGCCGCGCTTTGGCCGAGGGCGCCGACGATAGCGCCTTTCACGAGGCGAAGCTGGCGACCGCGCGATTCTATGCTCAGCGAGAGCTGCCAGGATCGATCTCGCTGCGGCGCAAAATCGAAGCCGGCGCCGAAACGGTCATGAAATTGCCCGTCGAGGCGTTCTAGAGTCGCTTCCGACGCCCCGTTTAGACGGCGTTCACCCTACCACGACGAGTCGAGCGTCCCCGGCGATGAATGTCGCTGCCCCTATCGAGCCCACGCGTTGTGTCAGTCGAAGGCTCCATTCAATCGAAAGGAGACGAGCCATGAGACTGATGACCAAACTGATGGCCGGAAGCGTAGGCTTTGCGGCGATCGCGGCTGCGGCTCCTGCTGCGGCGCAATACTACCCGTATGGCTATTCGAACGGCTATTCGAACCCGTACGCCTACAGCAACCCGTACACGCCCGCTTACGGGGCCTACGGGCAGAGCACTTCGGTTGCGACCAACCAGTGCACCGCCGCGGTCCAGAGTCGGCTTTATAACCGCACCAGCCTGGGCAGCATCCTCGGTTCGCTGATTGGGCTGCCCACCAACAGCTACGGGCGCGTGGTCAGCATCACGCAGGCCTATCCGCGTAGCGGCGGCGGATTCACCATCCGCGGCCTCGCGAGCAGCGGCCGCATGGCGTCCAACGGCTACGGCCCTTATGGCGTCGGTGCATACGGTTCGCTCGGCTACGGTTATGCAAACACGGCCGACCTGTCGTTCAAGTGCAACGTCGATTACCGGGGCTATGTCCGCGATGTCGACATCAACCGCCGCTACTAACCCGCGGTGGAAGCAATGACAGAGAGAGCGCCGGGTTCCACGCCCGGCGCTCTTTTCATGCGTGGCGCCGCGGCCACAGGTTTCAGTCGCTGTTCAGTCAGGCTTGCTATTGCGGGTAACTCAATGCGACCCTGAGCGTTGGGCGCAGGATTTCCCGGAGACTTGACGAACCGCATGGCTATTCGCGTGAAGCTCTTATCTGCCGCGGCCCTCGCGGCTGTTGTCGTCGTCGGTGCTCCCGCCGCGTTCGCGCCGTCTGCCGCTTTGGCTGCACGCGCGCCCGATACGAGCGGCGCGGTCGCCGAATTCTACCGTTCGCGGGGCGGGGCGCCCTTGTGGTTCGCGCCGCGCTCGGGGAATGCGGCGCAGGAGCTGCTGACACTGCTCAGCACCGCGCGCGCCGACAACCTCAATCCCAGCCGTTACAATGTGAAGGGCGTGGCGCGAGCGATCCAGTCGGCACAGCGCGGCGATGTCCAGCGTGCCGAGATGGTCCTCAGCCAGGCTTTTCTCGCCTTCGCGCGCGATGTCGAGCGCGACCCGGGCGGCGTGATCTATGTCGATTCCGCCCTCAAGCCGACGCCGCCGACGGCGGTCGAGCTTCTCGGCCAGGCTTCCCAGGCGTCCAGCTTAGCGGAGTTTGTCCAGAACGAAGGGTGGATGAACCCGATCTACGGCAAGCTTCGGCTCGCGCTGGCCAGCCGCCTGTACCGCAGCGAGCGCGAGCGCCAGCTCCTCGCCCTCAATCTCGAGCGCGCGCGCGCCCTGCCTTCGGGCAACGGCCGCTATGTGATCGTCAACGCCCCGGCGGCGCGGCTCTACATGTACGACAACGGCCAGGTCGTGGACTCGATGCGCGTCGTCGCCGGACGACCCGATCCGATCGCGCAGACGCCGATGATGAACGCCTACATCCGCTACGTCGCTCTCAACCCTTACTGGAATTCGCCCGCCGACATCACGGCGAAGAAGCTCGCGCCGACCATCCTCAAGGAGGGGCGCGCTTACTTCCGGAACCGCGGCTACGAGCTTCTGTCCGACTGGGGCGACCATCCCCGCGTGATCGATCCGATGTCGATCGACTGGCATGCGGTTGCGGCCGGGCGCGTGCAGGCCCGCCTGCGGCAGAAGCCCGGTCCCGCCAATTCGATGGGCAAGATGAAGTTCATGTTCCCCAACGCGCAGGGGATCTGGCTGCACGATACTCCGGAGCAGGAGAAGATCGACGAGGCCGCGCGGCTGCAGAGCAATGGCTGCGTGCGGCTTGAAGACGCCGCGCGTTTCGCGCGCTGGCTGTTCAATGGGCGGCCGCCCAAGCCGCAAGGCGCGAAGCCCGAGCAGAAGGTCAATTTGCCCTCGCCGGTGCCGATCTATTTGACGTACTTGACGGCCGTCCCGAGCGGGACGTCGATCGTCTATTTCGATGATTTCTACGGCAAGGACCGGGCCCGGCTCAGCCGCCTCGCCAGCCTCTAGTCGGCTAGCGCGCCGCCTCGCGGCGATCGAGATATCCCGGCCGAAGCATTCCGCCGTCGTTGGGCTTCTCGCGCTTCGGCGCGAGGCGGCCGAGGTCGAACTGCTCGCCGAAGTGCACGCCGAACTTGCCCGCCTGGGCCCAGCGCACGATCCCGGTCACGGGCCCGACCCCGACGATGTCGATGACGACCGACATCCCGGGCGCGACGGAGGCCGGGCACTCGACCTGAGCGCCCATCGACGAGATGTTGCGCAGCTTCACTTCCATCGTCTCGCCCTCGATGCACATGATCGCGCGGCGCATCAGGCGGTGGCGTGGCTCGCGGATGCACTGGAAGCCGTCGGCTTCCACATGGATATTGTTTGCCAGTTCGCGGGCCGATGCGGCGTCGCTCGGCCGGCCGAAGATGTAGCCCTGGACCATGCTGACCCCCAGCTCGCGGATGAGCTGGAGATCGTCGTGAGTTTCGACGCCTTCCGCGCAGGTATCCATGCCCAGCGTCTCGGCCAGGGTCACGATGGCGCGGATGATCGCGGCGTTGCGGTTGGTCGCGCTGGTCGAAGCGGCGCCCCGCACGAAGCTCTGGTCGATCTTGATCTTGTCGAACGGCGCCTTCTTCAAATAGCCGAGTGAGGAATAGCCGGTGCCGAAATCGTCCAGCGCCAAGCGCACGCCCAGCGCCTTTAGCTTGGCGAAGGTCTCGTCGGTGCTGTCGCCTTCCGCGAGGAACACGCCTTCGGTGATTTCCAGCTCGAGCCGGTCGGCCCGCACCCCGGTTTCGCGCAAGTGCGTTGAAACCGTGGTGACGATGGCCGGGTCGTTGAACTGAAGCGGGGACAGGTTGACCGCGACGCGCACATGATCCGGCCATTGCGCGGCTTCCTCGAGCGCCGTCCTCAGCACCCATTCGCCGATCCTGGCGATCAGTCCGGCTTCCTCGGCGAGCGGGATGAACTTGCTCGGCGAAATCGGTCCCCGGACGGGGTGGGTCCAGCGAACTAGCGATTCGAAGCCGGAAATCTCCTCGCCCGCGGCGTGGACGATCGGCTGATAGTGGACCGCGAGCTCGCCGCGATCGATCGCCTGCCTCAGGTCGTTTTCGAGCAGCTGGCGCTCGGCGGCTTCGCTGTGCATCGCCGGTTCGTAGAAGCAATGCTTGCCGCGGCCGGCGGCCTTGGCGGCGTAGAGCGCGAGGTCGGCGTTGCGTACCAGCGCGTCGGCATTGGCGCGGCCGGGGTCGCCAATGGCGATTCCAAGCGACGCACCGATCGTCACCTTGTGGCCTTCGATCGTGTAAGGCCGCGAGACCTGCTCGATCAGCGTTCGCGCAAGGGATTCGAGCAGGCCGATGGCGACCGTGCCGGGAAGCACCGCCTGGAACTCATCGCCGCCGAGACGGCCGACCTGGCCGTGGTTGCCCATCACGGACTTCAGCCGCTCGGCGACTTCGCGCAGCAGGGCGTCCCCGATGGGATGGCCCAGCGTATCGTTGACGTTCTTGAAGCGATCGAGATCGATCAGGAACAGCGCGCAGCCCTTCTGACGATGGGCCGAGTTGCGCAGCGCTTCCTCGAGCGTCTGCCGCATCATCGCGCGGTTGGGCAGCCCCGTAAGCGAATCGAACCGCGCGAGCCGCGAGATTTCCTGCTCGGAGCGGCGCTGCTCGGTGAGGTCCGTGCCGATGCCGCGGAAGCCGAGGAAGCGGCCGAGGTCGTCGAAGATCGGGTTGCCGGACAGCGACCAGTGGACGTCCTGCTCGCTCGCCGGACGGACGACGACATCCGAGAAGGGGAAGCGGGCGGAGAGGTGGAAGCCGAGCGTCTTGCGCTCCTCGATCGAATCCGCGGTGTGGCTGTCGACCGACAGGAGGTCGGTGAACTGACGGCCGAGCAACTCCTCCGGCTCGCACTGGAAATCGTCGGCAAGCTGCCTCGAAACGTAGGACAGGGTGCCGAACGAGTCGGTCTCCCAGAACCAGCCGCGCCCGCTGTTTTCGAACTCGTCGACGAAGTGGAGCGACTTGCGCGCCTGCGCCTCGAGCTTGAGGCGGATGCGCCCCGTGGCGATGATCTTGCGGGTGCCGGCGATGCTGTAGGCGACGAGCATCAGCGACAGGATCGCGACGCCCGACGGGATCAGCGGAGAGTTGGCGAGGACGATCGCGGCGAAGGTCGCCACGACGGCATTGACCAGCGCCAGCGGCGGCGAGCTGATCGACACGATCGTGCCCATCGAAATGCCTGCGCACAGGATGATCTGCGCCGCGGCGACCGGAGTGACGAAGGCGTCGTCTTCGACCGTCTGACCGAACCAGGTCCACAGCAAGCCGCTCAGCGCGACATAGACGCAGAGTGACCGGACGACGACGTGCGGCGAAAAGTTGAAGCGATGCCGGGTCAGCAAGGCCGTGGCGGCCACGCCATCGAGGAGGATGACGAGGCCCGACGGAATCAGCGGGTTGTCGAGGCATGCGCAGAACTGCAGGTTCTTCGACAGCACCACATAGGCAATCGTGATCAGCAAATGGGTCGCGCCGAGGAGGAGCGCGATCAGGTCGAGTCCGGCGACGCGCCAGTCGGCCAGCGACCGCTCGTCGCTGCTCTCGGGATGTCGCAGGTCGAAGCGCATCGCCTCGTTCACCGACGTGCGGGCGCGAATGGCGTCGTTACTCTCGAACGTCTGGGCGAATCGCGACCTACGCATGGATCCCCGGCTGATTCCGCCGCGGGAACTCGCGGACGGACGTTTTCACGCGCGCAGATGTACCGCGCGCGAGTTAACGCGCCGCCAAACGAACGGGGTTAGCAAGGGCTTAAGCTTGCTCGGGGAGGAAGTCCGGGACCGACAAATAGCGCTCGCCGGTGTCGTAGTTGAAGGTCAACACGCGCGGCTTGTCGCCGAGCTCGGGCAGCTTCTGGGCGACTCCGGCCAGGGCCGCGCCCGACGAGATGCCGATGAGGATTCCCTCCTCGCGCGCCGCCCGCCTCGCCATTTCCTTCGCCTCGCCGGCGTCGACGTCGATGACTCCGTCGAGGGCGCCGGTGTTGAGGATGCTGGGAATGAAATTGGCGCCGAGCCCCTGGATCGGGTGCGGTCCGGGGCTGCCGCCGTTGAGGATCGGTGAAAGCGCCGGCTCGACCGCGAACACCTTGAGGTTCGGCCAAACGGGCTTCAGCACTTCGGCGCAGGCGGTGATATGACCGCCCGTGCCGACGCCGGTGATGATGGCGTCGAGCGGATTGTCGGCGAAGTCGTTGAGGATCTCCTGCGCCGTGGTCCGGCGGTGGATTTCGACGTTCGCCGGATTGTCGAACTGCTGCGGCATCCAGCTCCCCGGCGTCTGGTCGATGAGCTCCTGCGCGCGGGCGACGGAGCCCGACATGCCTTTCTCCTTCGGCGTCAGGTCGAAGGTCGCGCCATAGGCGAGCATTAGCCGGCGCCGCTCGACGCTCATGCTGTCGGGCATCACCAGGATCAGCTTGTAGCCCTTGACCGCGGCGACCATCGCCAGCCCGATGCCGGTGTTGCCGGAGGTCGGCTCGATGATCGTGCTGCCGGGCTGGAGCTTGCCCGAGCGCTCCGCATCCTCGATCATCGCCAACGCGATGCGATCCTTGATCGATGCGCCGGGGTTCGCGCGCTCCGACTTCATCCACACTTCGGCGCGGTCGCCGAACAGGCGGTTGATGCGGACGTGCGGGGTATTGCCGATGGTCTCGAGGATATTGGCGGCTTTCATGCCCTAGATCTCCTCCATGGGGGCTGCGGGCAAATCGGGTGCGTCGAAGCTTTTTGCAAGGCGCAATTCGGGGAACCACCAGCCCCACAGGACCACCACCCCGATCGCGCCCACGCCGCCGGCGATGACCGAGGCGACCGGGCCGATCAGCGCCCCGAGGAAGCCCGATTCCGCCTCGCCCAGCTCGTTGGAGGCGGAGATGAACAGCGATGACACCGCGCCGACGCGCCCCCGCATCGCGTCGGGCGTGTAGAGCTGAATCAGCGACTGCCGGACATAGACCGAGAACATGTCGGCCGCCCCGAGCAAGGCGAGGCAGACGAGGGACAAAGGCATCGACCGCGACAGGCCGAACACGATCGTCGCCACGCCGAACACGCCGACCGCGCCGAGCATCTTGAGGCCGACGTTATGCTTCAACGGGCGGACCGAGAAGAACAGCGCGGTCAGTGTAGCGCCGATCGCCGGGGCCGCGCGAAGGTGGCCAAGCCCCTCCGGCCCGGCGTGAAGCACGTCGCGGGCGAAGACGGGCAACATCGCTGTCGCGCCGCCGAGCAGGACGGCGAACAGGTCGAGGCTGATGGCGCCGAGCACCAGCTTGTTGTGCCGGACGTAGCGCAGCCCTTCGACCATTTGCGCCCACGGGTTCGGGCCGCGAACGATCTCGGGCCGCTCGACCGGACCGATGGCGAACAGGCCGCCGAGCGACACTGCGAACAGCAGCGCGCTTGCCGCATAGGGCGCATAGGGCGCCCAGGCATAAAGATAGCCACCGAGCGCGGGGCCGAGGATGGCCCCACTCTGCCATGCGATCGAGGACAAGGCGATCGCGCGGGGCAGGATGTCGCGAGGCACGAGGTTCGGTGCGAGCGCTCCAAGCGCGGGCCCCGCGAAGGCGCGGGCGACGCCGAGCAAGGCCGCGACCGCGTACAGGCCCAAAAGCGTCGTCGTATGCGTCCATGCAAAAGCGGCCAGGACAAGCGCGCAACCGAGCTCGAGCGCGACGGAAGCACGCGCGATCCACCGCCGGTCGGCCCGGTCGGCCGTCCACCCGGTGATGAGCGTCAGGAGGAACAGCGGCACGAACTGAACGACGCCGATGATCCCGAGCCTGAGCGCCGCCTCCTTCAGCCCCATGGTTTCCCGCGCAATGTCGTAAACCTGCCAGCCGATGACGATGACCATTGCCATCTGGCCGATCGTGGCCGTCAGCCGCGCCAGCCAGAAGGCGCGGAAATCGGGGATTCGCAGCGGTTCGGGAAGGAAGCTCACGCGGCGCGACTAGCGAGCGCCCTCAAGCGCGGCAACGCTCTTCCTTGGCATCCACCCCGCAATCGATGCCGAGGCGCCGGACCAGGCCCGACATGGTCAGGCCTTGCACGAACAGCGAGAAGGCAACGACGACAAAGGTCGTCAGGATGATCGCGACCCGTTCGGGAATCGGCGGAAGGGTTAGGGCGAGTGCGAGGCCGAGGGCACCACGCAATCCGCCCCATACGAGAATGTGCTGATAGCGCGCGGGCACGGCGAGCTTCGATCGAAAGAAGATCGCGCAAAGCGGATAGACGGCGGCGGTCCGGCCCAGAAGAACCAGCACTACTGCAATCCCGGCCGTCGCGAAGCCGAGCAGGCCGACCGGGCTGGTAGCGACATTCATCCCGATGAGCATGAAAACGAAGCTGTTCGCGAGGAACGCGAAATAATCCCACGTGTCGAGCAGGTGCTGCCGCCCGTGATGGGAGATTGCTCCTGTCAGTCCGAGGTTGCCAATGACCAGGCCGGCGGTGAGTGACGCGAGCACGCCGGACGCATGAAAATGCTCGGCCATGAGAAATGAGCCGTAAGCGGCGATGGTCGTCAGGCTGATCTCGACCAGATGATCATCGGTCTTGCCGGCGATGAGCAGAACGGCGGCGCCGCTTATTGCCCCAATCAGCACGCCCCCGCAAAGCGTCCACAGGAAGCTCGTCGCAACGGCGCCGGGCGAAGATGCGCCTCCGGCAACGACGGCAATGAGGACCGAGAAGATTACGGCGACGACGCCGTCGTTGAGCAGGCTCTCGGACTCGACCAGCATGCTTAATCGGGGCTCGACCTTGAGCTCGCGGAACGAGGCGATGACGCTGACCGGGTCGGTTGCAGCGATCAACACGGCGAACAGCGAGGCGCCGATCCAGCTCCAGCCCACGAGCCAATGCATGCCCCCGGCGACGACCGCCGCGGCGATCGCCACTCCAAGGAAAGCCAGGACCAGGGTCACTGGAAGCTCGCGCCGGAACGGCCGCCATTCGAGCTTGAGCGCGGCCTCGAACACCAGCGGCGGCAGGAAGATGTTGAAGATGAGGTCGCGCGACAGCGGTAGCTGCGGCGCGTTCGGCAGGTAAGCGATCCCTGCCCCGGCGGCGGCGAGGCCGACGCTGTAGGGCCAGCCGAACCGCCGTGTGACCATTGCAATGAGGCAGGCGACCAGCAGAAGGATGCCGATCGGCGCGAGCGCGTCCCCGTTCATCGGACCGCGTTAGTCGACTCGGCATCCCCGCGGAAGCAGGGATGCCGATGACCGAATTGCAGTCGCCTAGTAGGCCGGTTCCTCGGTTCGCACCTCCGACTGGCTGGCCTCCGCGTCGATGCGCGCGTCGTCGCCGCCGAGGAAGGCGATGAGATCCTCGCACAGCCGCTCCTTGTCGGTGGCGAACAGGCCGTGCGCGCTGCCGTCATATTCGATGAGCCTGGCGCCCGGCACCTGCCGCGCGACCTCGCGTCCGCTGGCGTCGATCGGCACCGTCACATCCGCCGTCCCGTGAATGCATAGGGTCGGGACACCGTCGAAGCTCTTGAGGTCGGGCCGGAAGTCCGTGGTGGCAAAGGCTTTCGCCGCGGCGAGGGTCGGTCGAAGTCCGGCCATCATCGCCTGACGCCATGCGTTCATCAAAACCCCGTCGCTCACCGGATGCGAGACGATCCCGACTCCGAAGAAGTCCTTGAAGAAGGACTGGAAGAAATCGGCGCGGTCGGTCTTCATCCCCTGGGTCATCTGGTCGAAGGTCGACTGCGGAACGCCGTTGGGATTGTCGTCGGTCTTCAGCATATATGGCACGACCGAGCTGATCAGCACGGCCTTCTTGACCCGAACCTTGCCTTGCTTGGTGAGGAAACGCGCCACCTCACCGCCGCCCATCGAGAAGCCGACGAGCGTCACCGGTTCGTTGATCCCGGCATCCTCGAGCACGGCCGCGACGTCATCCGCGTAGGTGTCGTAGTCGTGCCCGTTCCATGGCTGGTCCGAACGGCCGAAGCCGCGGCGATCGGGGAAGACGCAGCGATGTCCTGCCTCGACCAGCTTGATCGCGGCGTCATCCCAGGTGTCGGCGCTGAGCGGCCAACCGTGGAGAAGAACGACAGGATCGCCCTGGCCCCAGTCCTTGTAATACAGCATGCATCCGTCTTTGGCCTTGGCGTAAGGCATATTCACTCTCCTGCTCGGGGGATCCCTGTCTGTCCGCTCAACGCTTCGGCACCATCGCCGTTGCGCGGTTCGCCGCACCGGCTAGACGTTTGAGGCGATGGCCAAGCCGAAGTCCCGATTTGTCTGCCAGGCCTGCGGGTCGGTTCAGCACCGTTGGCAGGGCCAGTGCCCCGACTGCGCGGAGTGGAACACGCTCCTCCAGGAGGTGGCGGAGGTCTCGAGCATCTTCGCCGCCAGGCACAATCTCCAGGGAGGGGGCCGCGCGATTCCGCTGGTGGGTCTGGATACCCCGGCGGCTCTTCCGGCGCGTCTTCCAAGCGGCCTCGCCGAATTCGACCGGGCGATCGGCGGTGGCATCGTCGCCGGCTCGGCGATGCTGGTCGGCGGCGATCCCGGCAT
>Ga0207705_10003149_pt1 | contig 12561 bp, 11 predicted proteins | sample KBSC13metaG_FD_184314 | JGI IMG/M metagenome (GOLD analysis project Ga0207705, IMG submission 184314) | Corn rhizosphere microbial communities from Kellogg Biological Station, Michigan, USA - KBS C1-3 metaG (SPAdes) (version 2) | ecosystem: Host-associated > Plants > Roots > Rhizosphere > Soil ...
ATCCCTGATCCATTTGCTACCCGGCTCGCGATGGAACCGATCGTGCCAATATTGATAGATATCGAGCTTGGGCAATTTGATCGGCGGCTTGATGATTTCGAGATCGAGGTCGTCGGCAAGAACGGCAGCAATCGACATTGGTAGCGTCGCCACGGTGTCGGTGTGCTTGGCGATCACCGCCGCGGCGATGAAGATCGGCACCCGGCACAGGATGTTGTCTGCCGGAATGGCCGCCTCCACCGCCCGCTCGGCAAGCCGGTGCGCGTGCCCGGTGCCCATGGTCGAAGCGAGGACATGTCGCTCTGCCGCGAATTCGCGCAGCGACGGCGCGGCAGACAGGCGCGGATGCCCACGATTGACGACGCTGACATATTCCTCGGTCCACAGATATTGGCGCCGAATGCCTTTGCCGAGCGCCGGAAAGGCACCCATGGCGAAATCGACGGTGCCGGTCTCGAGCCAGGATTCCAGATGCGCGCCTTCGAGTTGGACGACCCGCAGGCGGACGTGCGGCGCTTCCGTCGCGACGCGCTTGAGCAGCGGCGGCAACAATTTGATGACGCCGGCGTCGACGACGCAGAATTGAAACGTGCGGTTCGATGTCTTCGGATTGAAAACGACATGATCGCCGCGTAGCGCCCGCATTTGCTCCAGGACGCCGGCGACCGGTTCGGCGAGCGCCAGCGCTTTCGGCGTCGGCTCCATGCGGTGCGAGACGCGCACGAACAGGGGGTCGTCGAAGAAACGGCGCAGCCGCGCCAGGGTCTTGCTCATGGCCGGTTGCGTGACGTCGAGCACCTTGGCCGCGCGGGTCAGACTTCGCTCGCGCAGCAGCACATCGAGCGCCCGCAAATGCTGCAAATCGAGGTCGGCCCCATAACCTGAAGGAATGTAATTTATATCCATGGATTGATAGTATATCGCCGCTTCCACTCCTAGGCTACCGGCTATGAAGGATCGGCCTCAACGGCCCCCTCTTATGTCGGGAACGCGTCTTATGCCGCACCTCTCGCAGTCAGATGATCCTTCCCACCTCGCGGGAACGGCCCTCGCGAGCGGCGTGTCGACCGCCGAATTCCGCGGCGCTTTCACCAATTTCGCCACCACCGTTTCGATCATTGCCACCGACGGGCCTGCCGGCATCGCCGGGCTGACCTGCTCGGCGGTCTGCGCCCTGAGCGACGAGCCGCCGCTGCTCGTCGCCTGCGTGCACGGCAAGAGCGCCGCCAACGCGGCCATCAAAACCAACGGGGTCATGTCGGTGAACTGCCTGCAGGCGGGGCAGAGCGATTTGTCGCAAGCCTTTGCCGGCGTCGGCAGCTTGCCGGTTGCGCAACGCTTCGCGCTCGGCGAATGGGACGTGCTGACGACCGGCGCGCCCTGCTGTCGCGGCGCGCTGGCCGCGCTCGACTGTAAAATCGTTAACATCCATGACATCGGTACCCACAGCCTGTTCATCGCCAAGGTGGTCGCGACCAGAACGTGCGACCTCGGCGAACCGCTCGTTTACCAGCGCCGCGCCTACGCAACGACGCGCAAGCTCTAAGGTTGGAGGAGACAGAACATGCTGCGAACCGGAGAGCACTATCTGAAGTCGCTGGATGACGGACGTGTCGTCTGGGTCGGCAATACCCAGATCGACAACGTCGCCACCCACCCCCTGACCCGTGACTACGCCAACGTCACGGCGAAGTTCTTCGACCTGCACCGGCGGCCGGACCTTCAGGACCAGCTCACCTTCGAGGACGAGACCGGCACCCGGCGCTCGATGATGTGGTTCAAGCACCGCACCAAGGAAGAACTCGTCCGCAAACGGCGCTATCACGAATTCATCATGCGGCAGTTCGTGGCGGCGTCCTGCCCGCGCACGCCGGATTCGCAAAACTACATGCTCGTCACCTATATCGACGACCCGGAGCCGTGGGAAACGGCCTCGATCGGCGCCGAAGGACGTGGGCTCGCCGACAACATCCGCAATTTCTGGCAATACGCGATGGACCGCGACCTCGTCGTCGCGCCCCACTTCGTCGATCCGCAGGCGGACCGCTCCGATCCGAACGCGCATGCCAATTCGCCGGCGTTACGCATCGTCGAGACCACCGACGAGGGCATCATCGTCAACGGCGTCAAGTCGATCGGCACCGCCACGGCCTTCGCCGACTATCTGCACCTCGGCGTCTTCTTCCGTCCCGGCGCCAAGGGCGACCAGATCATCTACGGCGTATGCCCGGCCAACTCGAAGGGCATCACCATCGTCTGCCGCGAGAGCGTGGTGGCTGACGATCCGGTCGAGCACCCGCTCGCTTCGCAGGGCGACGAGCTCGACGCCACCGTGCTATTCGACCGCGTGCTGATCCCTTGGAAATACGTATTCCACATCGGCAATCCCGATCACGCCCGCCTCTATCCGCAGCGCGTGTTCGACTGGGGCCACTATTACGCCCTGGTGCGGCAGGCCGTGCGCGCCGAACTGCTCGCCGGCCTCGCAATCCTGATGTGCGAGCATCTCGGCACGTCGAAGATCGAAGCCGTGCAGGCACGGCTCGCGCGCATCATCGGCTTCCAGCAGTCGACCTACGCCCACGTGCTCGCGGCCGAGGACCAGGGCTTCTTCACGCCCGGCGGCCTCTACAAGCCCGACATCCAGCTCTTCAACTGGGGCCGCGTGTATTTCCTGCAGCAATTCGGCTCCATGGTCGACGAGTTGATCGATCTCTGCGGCCGCAGCGCCGTCATGTTCCCGACCGAGGCGCAATGGCAGAACCCGCAGATGCGCCCGTGGCTCGAAAAGCTGAACAAGGGCGCGACCGGCGAGCCCTATGACCGCATCAAGATCGCCCGCGCCATCCGGGATCTCTACCTCACCGACTGGGGCAGCCGCCTGTTCATGTTCGAGAACTTCAACGGCACGCCCCTGCAAACCCTTTTGTCGCTGACGATGAAACGGGCCGAGTTCACCGGCACCGGGCCGTTCGCGGCCTTCGCCCGCCAGGTCGTCGGCCTCGCCGAGCCGAGCGAGCAGATGACGGAATACAAGGGAGTCGCCGACTACGCCAAGGCGCAGGATTCCGCGCGCCGCGATTACCGACCCGCGACGATCGTCGCGGCCGAATAATACACGACAAACCAACCAGGAAACGGGAAACGACACATGCCGAAGCAACGCATTAGCTACGTGCCGCTCGACAAGATGGATGCTAAAATGCGTGCCGAGATGGAGCGCTGTCAGCGCGAGGGCACCCCGCGGCCGGAAAGCTCGGCGGTTCGTGCTCACGTGCCGGACTGCTTCTGGTTCTTTGCCGACTCGTGGAACAACATCTTCCGCAACGGCGTGCTCGATCACGCAGTCAAGGAGCTTTGCCGGCTCTACGTTTCGCGTTCGGTGCAGTGCGAATACTGCGGCAACCAGCGCTCGGTAAAGTCGACGACCAGCGGCGCGCTGATCGAAGACCACGTCATGGACCTTTTGAATTTCGAGAAGTCGACGACATACAACGAGCGGCAGAAGGCGGCCCTCGCCTATGCCGAGGCGATCACCTGGCATCTCAACACCGATGATGCCTTCTGGGATCGCCTGCACCGCAGCTTCAGCGAGCCGGAGCTGGTCGAGCTCGGCTGCATGATCGGCCTCACCCTCGGCCAGCAGAGCTGGCTGCGGCTCCTGAACATCGATCACCACCAGGTACTGGCCGGAACGTCGGCCTCGATGGCGCCCGGCTACGAAGATGAGCAGAAGCTGAAATCGACGAAGTCGTCGTCGGAATACTGGGCGAAGAGCAAGGCCGGCGCGGTCGCCTGAGACCGCATCCGGAACGTCGCTTCACTTGCAAGGAGACAGCTGCAGGAAAACTGATCACACGCGCCGCGGCGAAAAAGCCAAATAAACAGCGCCGCCGCGGCGCTTCATATCCGCTCACCAGGGGAGAAGCGTCATGGCTGGTTTAGATGGACGGCAGGTCGATGCGGTTGGCGTAGTCGACGGCGCGCCGGTCGGAAAGCTGATAATTGCGGTCGTGCTGCTGTGCGCCGGCGTGTCGTTCCTCGACGGCTTTGACATCCTGGCGATTTCCTACGTGGCGCCCGTCATCGGCGCAGCGTGGAAGTTGCCGCGCGAAGCCTTCGGTCCGATTTTTGCCGCGCACTACATCGGCGCGGCGGCGGGATCCGTGTTCTTCGGCTGGTATGCCGACCGCTACGGCCGCCGGATGGGCGTGATCGTGCCTACCGCGATCTTCGGCGTGTTCGCGCTGCTGACGGTCTATGCCTACGACTTCCGCTCGCTATTCATTCTCCGCATGCTGATCGGCGTCGGGCTCGGCGGCGCGCTGTCGAACGCTATCGCCATGGTGGCCGAGTATTCGCCCCACCGGGCGCGCGCGACCCTGGTGAGCATGATGTATGCCGCCTTCCCGCTCGGCGGCGTCATCGGCGGTCCGATCGCTGCGGCGCTGATTGCGCATTACGGCTGGCACGCGGTGTTCGTTCTCGGCGGCGTGCTGCCACTGCTGCTCACGGTCGCCCTGCTGCTTGGCCTGAACGAATCGATCCGCTTCATGGTGCTGAGCAAGGTCGCACCCGCGCGCATTGCCAACATCCTCAAGCGCATCGCGCCAGCGTTCGAGCCGTCGCCGGATGACATCTACGTCCTGCCGCAGAGCCGCGGCGTCTCAGCGCATCCGACGCGCGAAATCTTCAGCCGCGAGTTCGTGCGAGCGACGGTCCTGCTATGCATCGCGGCCTTCATGGCGCAACTTGTGATCGTCTACGTCGTGACCTGGATGCCGCTGGTGCTCGCCTCAATCGGCATGCCGGTAACGAGCGCGATCCTCGCGTCGGTCGCTTTCTCGGTCGGCGGCATCGTCGGCGCGATCGGGCTCGCGCGCATTATCGACAAGGACAAGTCCTACCGCGGACTGGTCGTCACCTTCTTCCTGTCGGCGCTCTCGATCGCCGGCATCGGCTATCTCGCGTCCAACTGGTATGGGCTGCTCGCGATCACGTTCCTCACCGGGTTGTTGACGGTCGGCGCCAATATCGTGCTGTCCGCCTATTCGGCGACGGTCTACCCGACCGCGATCCGTTCGACCGGTGTCGGCTGGGTGATCGGATGGGGCCGTATCGGCGCCATCGCCGGCGCGCTGTTCGGCACGGCTTTGGTGGCGGCCGGGCTCACAATCGAGACGGCCTATGTGATTGCGGCGGTGCCGGCTATCCTTGGCGGCGCGGCGATCGCACTGGTCCGCGCCAAACACCAATCAGCCGTCATCTACGCTTGAACCGAACGAGGACACCATGCACGGGCTCTATCCTAACGACGCCTCCTGGATCGACACGGCCGGGCGGCTCCTGATCCTCGCGTTCTTCGCGATCGTCTGGCTGCGCAACCTGTCCAGCCATCACACTGAGGATCACATCAAGCGCCTGACCTTCTTCAAGACACCGATGCCGCGCGCCGCCTTCTGGGCCGGCATGGCACTGGATGCCGTCGGCTGCGTCCTGCTCCTGGTGAACTGGCATCCGGCGGTCGGCGCCTTGTGTCTGATCGTCTTCACCGTGCTGGCATCGCTGCTGCTGCTGCGGTTCTGGGAGATGGACGATCCGATGAAGCGAACCGGCATGCAGAACGGCTTCCTGGCCAATATTGGCGTGGTCGGCGGGCTGCTGCTGCTGCTTCAGAACGTGATGTGAATTCGTATCCATGCCAGACACGTCACGGTCGCCGCGGCTCGACCCTTTGCCGCCGGAGCATTCGCCGGAACTGAAGGAGGAGTTCGACTCCTTTTTCAAGACGCTCGGCTTTGTGCCGAATAGCGTTCTCACCATGCAGCGCAAGCCGAAGCTGGCAAAGGCGTTCGTACAGATGCAGCGGGCGCTCTGGGACCCCGAGAGCAAGGTCGACCGCGGGCTCAAGCGGCTGGTTGCGCACGCGGCGAGCCGGATCGCGGACGACCCCTACAGCATGGCGCATACGGCGAGCGGCGCGCTGCATTTCGGTGTCGCGGCGGACAAGCTCACGGCGATCCGCGACTACCGGACGAGCGATCTGTTCGATCCGGCCGAGCGCGCGGCGCTCGACTTCGCGATGGCGGCGAGTGCGACACCGAACGCGGTGAGCGACACGATCTTTGCCGTCCTGCACCAGTACTGGACCGAGGAGCAGATCGTCGAGATTGCCGGCGTCACAGCGATGGCGGGTTTCCTGTCGCGCTGGAACGTCACCATGGCCACGCCACTCGAGGCGGAGCCGCAGGACATCGGCGAGAGACATCTCGCACCCCACGGTTGGAGCGCCGGCGCACACCGCCGGTGACGCCTCCAGCCGTCGAATTCACGATCGCGGCCGCCGCTGTCATCGGTCGCGTAGAGTTATGCCAGCGCGCCGGCGAAGACATCGGCGCACTGGGTTGCTCGGAGGGCCGGCGGTTGAAAAGCTTGCGAGGTGCTGCTCATATATGCTGGGCCGTCTTTGCTCCGATGACTTCAGAGTCGCGCTTCCCATGGTTTCTGCGGAACAGGAGGATGCAATGTCGAAGACGCTGCGAAAAGTGAAGGTCGCGCCAAAAGGTATGGGGCTTAATGATTTTGTGGCCATGCAGGAGGGTTTTTTCGCGGCCGAAGGCCTCGACGTCGAGTTCGACTGGACGACCTTCCGCGGCACCCAATCGAGCTGGAAAGGGCTTAATTATCTCGAACGGCCGCAGGATCAGCCTTACACGAAACGCAACGAGGATGTCGTGCAGGGCGCGTGCCTGTGGGGGACGATCTGCAATGCGAGCGCCGGCATGGGGAGCGTCGTCACCGAGGGCTACGGGCTGTCGCCCTGGGCGATTTTCGTTCGGCCCGATTCCCGAATTCACAAGCCCGAGGACTTGAAAGACGTGCCGATTTCGGTCGGCATGCGCGCGGGCAGCCATTTCAACGTGCCCTACCGTTTGGAGAAGTACCTTCCCCTAGAAAACATCAAGATGGTCAACACTGGCGGATTCGGCGCGCGCCTTCGTGCCTTGCTCGATGGCGAAGTTGAGGCCGCCAGCTTGCTGCCTCCGCAGATCGCGATGGCGGAGCAGCTCGGCTTGCGCAAGATTATGGAAGATACGTTCAAGACGCTGTGGTGGGTTCCGTCAAATTCGCCACCCGAATTGGTCCATGGCTACATGCGCGCGCTCAAACGCGCCGAGCAGGCGCTGGAGAGCGATCTGCAGAAGTATCTGCCGCTCTGGAAGCTCGCAATCCCACCCGACTTTGAAAACGTACACGCGTGGGATTTCAGCCGCTTCGGGCGCGGCGAGCGTTACATCGACGAGCCGTTGCCGGAAGAGGATTTCGGCTCGGTTTTCCAGCAGGTGCAGCGCTGGAAGCTCGACGACTTCCTGAAGGAGAAGCGGCCGGAACAATTGAGCTATCCCGCCGCATAACAGGACCGCCGCCACACCGGATTGGGGAGATCGAATGCCAGGACGAGGCAAACACTCGCCACCGGGCGGGGGAAATGTATACGCGAAGGCCAACGAGGTGATCGTCAAGGTCACCGGCGACGATACCAATCAGACTTTCGAAATCGTCGAGGAAAACTGCAAGGCCGGCTTTCAGTCGCGCGCTCACTACCACATCAAGGCGTACGAGACGTTCTACGTGTTCGAGGGCAGCGCCGATTTTCAAGTCGGCGACGAACATTTCCATGCCGTGAAGGGATCCTGCGTGCACATCCCGCCGGGCGTGCCGCATCAGGTCACATCGCCTGATGGAGTGCGGATGCTGATGATCTACAGCCCGGCCGGCACCGAAGGCATGTTTGCAGCGATGCACGCGCTGACGCAGGAGGAATTGCTGAACGCCGAATTCACCCGCGAACTCGCGCTCAAGTACGACACGGTGATGATCGAGCAGAGCAAAGACGGGCGCGGAAAGGGCACCATTCTCGGATAGCCGGCTAGCCGGCGGCGTTGGCGGTCAGCAGGGCGAGCCTGCAAACGCACCTACCGGGCTGCTCGAGGCCGGTCGGCCCGAGCCGGCAAGCCTAAAGCGGGCGTCTGCCATACCAACGGCCGCGACCATACCAGCCGCCGCCGCCAAGCAAGAGAACGAGAAGAACAATTATGAGAATCGTTTCCATCGAAAGCTCCACTGTCTGATCGAGGCAACGCCGCGGGAGCATTCGCGTTCCATTGCACCGGGCGGTCAGGCGACCGGCAGCCGGTCGTCAAGCACGCCCCCATTACACAGGGGAAAAGTCGCGGCCTGTCGGCCGCGACCTCGATCCAGCGACGCTCACGCGACCGCTGTCGGCGCCAGCGCCTCGATATCGGTGACGACATCGATGACTGCGGGCCGCCCCGACGCCAGCGCCTTGGCCAGCGCCGGGCCGATCTCCGACGGCTTCTCGACGCGGATGCCGAGCGCGCCGATATCCTCGGCGATCTTGGCGAAGTTCATCGGCCTGTAGGTCCACAGTTCGCGCGAACGGTTGTTGCCCTCGCCGCCGTAGACGCGGTCGAAGCCGCGCTTCGACTGGTTGCCGCCGCCATTGTTGTTGACGAGCGTCACCGACGGGATGTTCCAGCGCACCTGCGTCTCGAGCTCGCCGATGTGATACCAGAATCCGGCGTCGCCGGTGAAGACGACCACCGGCCGCTCCGGACACGCCGCCTTGGCGCCGATGCCGGCGCAAAAGGCCCAGCCGAGATGTCCGGCGCTGCGGATGTAGCTCTGCGTGTCCTTGCGCAGGTCGTACATGCCGCCCATCCACATGCCGGCGTGGCCGGTGTCGACGATGACGATGGCGTCGTCCGGCACGTGCTGTGTCAGCTCGTGGCAGATGCGCGCCGGATTGATCGGCACCGCGTCCGACTCCAGCATCGGCTTGTACTTGGCGTACCACTCAGCTTTGAGGGCGCCGATCTCCTGGATCCAGGCGGCGCGCTTGCCCGCCGTGCCTCTGTCGGCGATTGCCACCATCGCAGCCAGCACCGCCTTGGCGTCGCCGAGCACGCTGGCCTGCAGCGGATAATTGCGGCCAAGCGATTCCGGCTCGATGTCGATCTGGATCGCCGGGGTGCCGATCTTCGGCACGGCCCAGAAATGCGTGGTCATGCCGCCGGTCTCGCTGCCGATGAAGCAGACGAGGTCGGCGCGATTGACGGCGCGATTGGCGCTCTCGCGCGAATAGCTGCCGACGACACCGACCGACAGCGGATGCACGCCCGGGATCGTGTCCTTGCCGTTGAGCGAGGTGGCGACCGGGATCTGCAAGGCTTCGGCGAGCGCGACGAGCTCGCGCCCGGCGCCAGAGGCGCGTACGCCGCCGCCGGCGACGACGATCGGGCGCTCGGACTTCTGCAGCAACGCCAGCGCCGCCTCGACGTGCTCGGCCTCCGGCTGCGGCCGGAACGGCGGCACATGCGAGAATTGCGTCTCGACCAGCGCCTCCATCTCGCCTTCCTCGGCGTCGAGCTGGCCCTCATTGCCGCGGAATTGCAGATGCACCGGCCCCGGCGCACCGGTCGTCGCGACGCGGAACGCCTGGCGCAACATGTCAGGCGCGCGGGTGACGTCGTCGATCGTGGCGTTGAATTTGGTCACCGGCTCGAAGGCCGGGATGTCGTCGATCTCCTGATAGACCTTGCGGAACTTGGTCTTCGGATCGCGACCGCCGGTGATGGCGATGACCGGCGAATGCGCCAGATAGGCGTCGCGCAGGCCGGCGGCGAGGTTGAGCGCACCGATCACCTGCGCCATGCACACGCCCGGCTTGCCGGAGGCGCGGGCATAACCGTCCGCCATATAGGCCGCCGACTTCTCGCCATGGCAATGGATGCGGGCGATCGAGGTGCGCCGTTCCATCTCGGCGAAGGTGCGGCGCAGCACCGCCGGCACCATGAAGACATGGCTGACGCCGTAGCCCGCCAGCATGTCGGCGATGACTTCGGCGCCGAGCCGCTTGGCATTATGCCCTGCGTTGCTCATCGGTGCGTCCCCTGCCCGCTCACTTGATCGCCAGCGGGTTGACCGGCGAGCCGACCGCACCCGTAATCGGGATTGCCGGCGCGACGAACAGAAATTCGTAGGTCTTGTCCTGCTCGCAATCGTCCGCGAGCTCCTTGAGCTCGAAGATCTCGCCCATGGTCATGCCCATGATCGGGATCGTGATCCAGTGCCAGGGCTGGTTGATGTTCTCGCCCTCGGCGACCGGATTCGGCCGCACCTCGCAACCCCATGTGTCGCTGGCAAGCGCTGCCAGCTCGGTGTTCTTGACGAAATCGAGCGTCTCGAAGGCAAAACCCGGCGCATCGCCGCCCGGATAGCCGTCCCACGAGCCGAGCTTCTGGCAGCGCTCCATCATGCCGGTGCGGACGATGACGTAGTCGCCGCGCTTGAGCTCGACCTTCTGCTTCTTCGCCGTGCCGTAAAGATCGTCGTTGGTGATGCCGTAGCCGTCGTCAAGCGAGTCGACACCCTTGTACCGGGCGACGTCGAGGAACACGCCGCGGCCGACCATCTTGTTCTTGGTCTTCTCGATGCCGCATTTCTGCGCCCCCGCCGAAGTGACCTCACGGCAGTCGTAGCCGTTCCACATATGGTTCTCATAGAAGATGTGGCCGAGCCCGTCCCATTGCGTGCCGCACTGCAGGGGCATCACCACCATGTCGTCGGCCGCGCGGATGCCGCGTTTGTCGAGCACGCCGGAATAGGCGTCGGTACCGGTCCGCAGCATGGTGTGGATCGGGTTGGTGCGGCCCATCGAGGGATATTTGCTCTTCGCGCCCTGCGGACCGAGATGATCGAAGTTGAGTGCGAGCGAGATCACCTTGCCCTTCTTGACGAGGCGCGTGGCGGCGACGATGTCGTCGGCGCTGGTGTAGTTGAGCGTGCCGATCTCGTCGTCCGGTCCCCATTTGCCCCAGTTCTTGTATTTTTCGGCGGCAGTCTTCATGTCCTGACGCGTGAGTTTGCGGGTCATTCTCGCTTCCTCTTTCGTTGATTGAATTCAAGGCACCGGCGCGGAGCGAAAGCCCGCGGCCAGAAACGGAATCATGTGACTAAGGGCGCGCTTGACGTCGCCGGGGTCGATGCGGCCTTTCGTCAGCGCCTGGATACGACCCGAGTCGGCCATCGTGTAGAACATCGCGCCGAGCATGAAATGAAACCGCCATTCGACCTCGGCGCGGGGCAATTCCGGAAGCGCCTGCGTGAAAGCGTCGATGAATTTGCGGCTGGAGATGTCGAAGGCCTTCGACAGGATCTTGCGCGACAGCACCTTCGGCTCGGTGGCGAGCCGCGCGCGAAGCTTAACGAAGGCCGGGCCGCCGAATTGCGGCTGCACGCCGAGCACCAACGCCGGCCGCAGAAAGGCGTCGAGAAGGTCCTCGAGTTTCGGCTTGTCGCCCATCGCATAGCATTGCGCCAAGAGCCGCAGCCGCTCCTCGGCGATCGGTGCGGCGCGTTGCGCGAACAAAGCCTCGAGCAGGCCGTCCTTGGACCCGAAGTGGTAGGCGATCGACGCGAGATTGACTTTCGCTTCCGCAGAAATGGCACGCAATCCGACGCCTGACATACCGTGCTCGGCGAACAGCCGCTCCGCCACTTCGAGGATGCGATCGCGCACCGACCGCTGCGCGCGCTCCGCCACGGCCTTGCCTGCGCGCGGCGGGCGTCGTTTGACCGAGGCCGCCCCGGGTCGCGGTTTGCTGGTCCTGGCAGCACGCACGCTTGACTCACCTCCATCGCTCGCGCAATGTAAACAGTCGTTTGTTTATGAAGTCAATCATTGCACGAAATCGGACAATGGCCCCCACGAAAAAGACCATCCTCACCGTCGCCGTCACCGGCAATCTCACCACCGTCCAGCAGAACCCCGCGCTGCCCTGCACGCCGGAGCAGATCGCCAATGCCGCGCTGGAGTCCGCCAAGATCGGCGCGGCGATCGCGCACATCCACGTCCGCCATCCGGACGGGCGACCGAGCACCGAGCTCGCGCATTACCGCGAGGTCGTCGAGCGCATTCGCGACAAGAATTCCGACCTCATTATCAACCTGACGACCGGGCCGGGCGGCCGCTTCGTGCCGAGCAAGGACGATCCCAGGATCGCCGGCCCCGGCACCTCCGCGATGCATCCCTTGAAGCGGATCGAGCACATCGTCGCGCTCAAGCCCGATATCGCCACCCTCGATCTCAACACGATGTGGTCCGGCGCCGCGGCGGTGATCAATCCGCCCGAGAACGTCACGATCATGGCGAACGAGATCCAGAGCGCCGGCGCCAAGTGCGAGCTTGAGGTGTTCGATTCCGGCGACATCCAGCTCGCGCACGTTCTGCTCGACCAGGGCATCCTTAAGCGCCCGCCCCTTTTCCAGATCGTGATGGGCGTGCGCTACGGCTTCGTATCGACAGTCGAGACGCTGGTTTACGCGAAGTCGTTGCTGCCGCAGGATGCGGCGTGGGCGGCTTTCGCCATCGGCCGGTGGGAATTCCCGATGCTCGCCACCGCCTGGATGCTGGGCGGCCACGTGCGCGTCGGCATGGAGGACAACGTCTATCTGAGCAAAGGCAAGCTGACGCCAAGC
>Ga0207705_10003150_pt1 | contig 12558 bp, 11 predicted proteins | sample KBSC13metaG_FD_184314 | JGI IMG/M metagenome (GOLD analysis project Ga0207705, IMG submission 184314) | Corn rhizosphere microbial communities from Kellogg Biological Station, Michigan, USA - KBS C1-3 metaG (SPAdes) (version 2) | ecosystem: Host-associated > Plants > Roots > Rhizosphere > Soil ...
TCGTGAAGGGGATACTGCAGAACTATCCCAACCAGAAGCTGATTGTGGAAGGCGACACGGATGAACGCGGCTCGGCCGAATATAACCTGGCGCTCGGCGACAAGCGCGCTCACTCGGCCGAACAGTTTTTGATCAGCATGGGAATTCCGCAGAACCAGCTCACCGTCGTCAGCTACGGCAAGGAACGGCCTGTCTGCCAGGAGCATGACGAAAGCTGCTGGCAGAAAAACCGTCGCGCGCACATTACGGCCGCGCCTTAAATTCGGGAGGAGCAACTGAAATGAGACTCGCCATGTATGCCTTCACCGCCTTCGCGGTCATCGGGGCCATCAGTCTTCCGCTGCTTGCCGACGCGCAATCGGACCGCGACGGCCTGATCGGCACGTGGACAGAGAACGGTGGCACCCACGTCTGGGTGATTGAGAACGGCGCGAAAGGCCTGCATATGACGCAGCTCGAAGCGTCGGCTCCGATCGCGGATTTCACGTGTGCGACGGACGGCCACGATTGCGACATCAAAATCTCCGGCAAGAAGGCGAAGGTGTCGATGTACTACAACGGGGCCGCGCTCATTCAGATCGAGACGAAAGGCAACGCCATCACGAAACGCAAATTTACGATCAACGGCAACGGTTTAAAAGTGGAAGTCACCCCGATGACGGACAAGCTGGTGACGGAGGAGCGCCAGTTCGATCGTGGTCAGGCGACCGCGGGGAAATAGGTCCGCTTCGTCGGCCCGCGTACCTTTGAGCGAAACTGGAGACGGAAACCATGCTCAGGCGCAGGTCGATTCTGCTGGCTCTGGCGTTCACTTCTCTCCTCCTGATTATCGGTGGGGCCGCATTTGAGGTCTGGCGCGGCGCCGGTAATGCGCAGAGTGAAGTCGCGGCGCTGCATCGGGGTCATCTGGAAGCGGGCGATGCGCTGGCGTCGATTCGCGCCAATGTATTTCTGAGCGGCATCCTGACGCGCGACTATCTGCTCGATACCGATTCCTCTCATGATTCCCGCTACGCCCGGCAGTTCGACGAAATCCGCAGCAGCACGGCGAGCAGCTTTCTGAAGCTGGCCGAATCGGAAACCAATCAGCCCGAAAAAGCGGCTATCGAGCGCCTCCGGATCGAGGTCAACAATTATTGGGATCCCACCCAGATCGCGCTCGACTGGTCTCCGGAGGAGAAGGCGGCGCGGCGCTCCGTGGTATTGCAGGAGCGCGTGAAACACCGGGAGGAGATCGTGGAGCTGGCGACACAGCTGGAACAGCTGATGTCCGCCAACTTCACGGCGGAGAGAGCCCGCATTACCAGCGCCGATGATCGCTTCCGCTCGTCGCTCGCGTTCACTGCCGCACTGGCGCTGCTGCTGGGAGTGGGAATTGCGGTTGTGACAGTGATGCACATCGCGGCGCTGGAGCGCAGGTCCTCCGCGGCCGATGCGGAACTGCGGCGCCTTTCCGCGCAGATCCGCGTCGCGCAGGAGCAGGAGCGACGGGTGCTGTCGCGCGAACTGCACGATCAGGCTGGCCAGATGCTCACCGGGCTTCGTATGGAGCTGGCCAGTATCTCACACGGCGCGGGCGAAGAGGAATTCAACGCGCGCGTGATGCATGCCAAGGGAATCGTGGAGCAGACGCTGCGGGTGGTTCGGAATATTGCGACGATGCTGCGGCCTTCCATGCTCGACGATCTGGGACTCGTGGCCGCGCTCGGCTGGCTGGTGCGGGACGTGAAGAGATCGACCGGAATAGAAGTGAAGGCTGAAATCGATCCCGCGCTGGATAATCTGCCCGACGCGGAATGTACGTGTATTTACCGCGTGGTCCAGGAAGCCATGACCAATGCGGCGCGGCATTCGGGAGGAAGCCGGATCGATGTCGTGATCGGGTTCAGCGGCGCCGAAGTGGCAGGAAGCGTCGTCGATAACGGCGAGGGATTTGAAGCGCCGGAAGGCCGTCGCTCAGGGCTGGGCCTCATCGGGATGGAAGAGCGGTTACGGGAACTGGGCGGAAGTCTCCGCGTGGTTTCGTCGCCCGGGACCGGGGCGCGGATTGAATTCCGCGTGCCCGCGGCGCCGGCGGCCGCATACAGCTACGCGGAAAACGGATGACTCGAATTCTCATTGCAGACGATCACGGGATTGTGCGCGCGGGCCTGAAGCTGCTGCTTGCGCGGATCGCCGGAACAGAAGTGGTGGCGGAAGCATCGGACGGCCGCGAGGCGGTGCGGCTCGCGAAGGTTTTTATGCCGGATATTGTCCTGATCGATGTAGCGATGCCGCTGCTCAACGGCCTCGAAGCCGCACGCCAGATTTCACGCGACAATTCGCGGATCGGCATCATCGTCCTCAGCATGTATATGGATGAGACGTACATCCTGAAGGCCCTGGACGCCGGCGCAAAAGGATACCTCATTAAGGACAATGCTGACGAAGAACTGGCGAACGCGATCCTTTCGGTGGCGGCAGGGCGTCCGTTCTTCTCGAAAGTGATTGCGGAAACGCTCCTCGAAGATCACGTCGGCGTGATGCGGCGGCAGGGTGTCCGGAACTCCTACGATTTGCTGACCGAACGCGAGCGGGAGGTCCTGCACCTGCTGGCCGAAGGGAAATCCAATAAGGAAGCCGCGGCGGTCCTCAACCTCAGTCCTTATACGGTGGACACTCACCGCACCAACATGATGCAGAAGCTGGGGCTCCACAATACTGCGGAGATTGTGCTCTACGCCGTGCGGAACGCCATCATCACGCCCTGACTGGCGTTCAGGCGCCTCTGGCCGTGAGGAAGGTTCCCTTCTCCAGTTCGTCGAACGCGGCGCGGAGTTCGCTCTGCGTATTCATGACGATCGGGCCGTACCACGCAACCGGCTCTTCGAGCGGCTTGCCCGAGACGAGCAGGAAGCGGATGCCTTCTTCCCCTGCTTCGACGACCACCTCATCGCCGCGGTCAAAAAGAATGAGCGAACGGTTCCCTGCTTCGACCGGCGGAGTAGTGTCTGACCAATTGGCCGGCTCGGTGGGAACCTCCAGTGGACCTGACGCGTTGCAGAACTTTCCGCTGCCGGCGAAAACGTAGGCAAAGGCGTGACGTGTCGTCTCGACCGGCAGGGTCTTGCGACGGCCAGGGGGGACCGAGATATCGAGATATGTCGGCTCGGCGGCAATGCCGTCAACAGGGCCGGTTTTTCCCCAGAAATTCCCGCAGATAACGCGCGCAAAAGTTCCGTCATCGTCGGTTATGCCGGGGATATCGCCGGATTTTACCTCCTGATAACGCGGGGCTGTCATCTTCAAAGACGATGGCAGGTTGGCCCAGAGCTGGAAGCCGTGCATACGGCCGGTCTCGTCACCCTGTGGCATTTCCTGGTGTATGATGCCGCTGCCGGCAGTCATCCACTGGACGTCGCCGGCCCCGATGACTCCCCGGTTCCCCATGCTGTCGCCGTGTTCCACATTGCCCGCGAGAACGTAGGTCACCGTTTCAATGCCGCGATGGGGATGCCATGGAAACCCCTTCAGATACTCGGCGGGGATGTCGTTCCGGAAATCATCGAGCAGCAGAAAGGGATCGAAGTCAGATGTATTGCCAAAGCCGAATGCCCGGCGCAGGTGGACGCCCGCGCCTTCCACTGTCGGTTTGGAATGGATGAGCCGCTTAACGGGACGAAGAGACACGCCGCACCTCCGCCTTCGAGATTACACGATGGCGCCCCGCGAGGCGCCATCCAGGCGGCACAGGACTCGTTTCATGAAAAAATCTTGTCTAAACGACAAATGATGTGATATTTTATGCAATCAAACCAGTGATGAACCAGAAATAATCTGATAATCTGTCAGATTAAACAAAGACGGATGGAGTGTTCGTGAACGGCATCACCCATTACACGAGCTGGAAGGTAGAAGAACATGCGAGCTCAGACGGTGGATATTCAGGAAGGCGCGGGACGAATTCTCTCTACGCCAATTTTTCAGCCCGGGGGCAAAAAGCTGATGGCGAAAGGCCATCTGCTCCGGGCGGAAGACATTCGGGCGCTCGAAATGGTAGGCATGAAGGAAGTCTGGGTGGCGGAGCTGGAGGATGGCGAACTCCCTGAAGATGAAGCGGTTTGGGGCATCGCCGCCGAGCTGGCCTGCGGGTCCTGTCGGGTCGAGCCGGTGTCCGGCGGCCGCGCCAATCTGGTTGCAACCGAGACCGTATGCACGCTGATTGACGAGGACCTGCTGCGGAGAGTCAACGGCACCTCGGGGCTGGTCATCGCAACCACGCTCAACTTCAGCAGAGCTATCCGCGGGCAGCGAATTGCCACCGTAAAAAGCGCGCCTTTTGCGGTTTCATGCGCTGATTTTGAGAAATCCGTTAGTGTGTTACGGGAAAGCGGTCCGGTTTTACAGGCGCGGCCCATTCAGGGCGCGCGTATTGGCGTGGTTTACTGCGACCCTCTGGATGGCGAACGGGCGCGTACGCTGTTTGAGCCAATCGTCCGCCAGAAACTGGAGCGGTTCGGAGTTTTTGCCCACCAGGGAGTTAGCAGCATTGAAACGGAAGATCAGGTGTCGCGGTCTATCCAGTACCTGGTCAACAACGGATCGATGGTCGTGCTGATCGCATCCACCACGGCGCCGGCGGGGCCGGACGACACAGTGGGCCGCGCAATGGCGAAGGTGGGATGCCCGATTGAGCGCTATCTGGCGCCGGTCGAACCTGGTCATCTTCTACTGCTGGGCTATAAGAATGACATTCCGGTAGTGTCAGCGCCGGGTTGTTTCCGCTCGCCGCGGACGAATGTGGTGGATTTGCTGCTGCCGCCCATGATGGCGCGCTATCGCATTTCCCGCTGGGAAGTAGCCTGCCTGGGCCACGGCGGCCTGCTGGATGGCTAGAGAACGTCGCGCGCGCGCAGTTCCCGCTCGATTTGCTCAACCGATTCGAACTGAACGGCGTCGATGCCGTAGCGGCGTGCGCCTTCCACGTATTCCGCGACGTCGTCCGTAAAGAAGCATTCTTCCGGACGGCAGCCGGCGGCCGCGACGGCCTGTTCGTAGATCCGGGGCGAAGGCTTCATGGCGCCGACTTCATGCGAGAGCACCAGCGCGTGAAAATGGCGCAGGTGCGGATAATTCGCGCGGATCATGTCGAAGTGGATCGTGTTGGTGTTTGAGAGCAGAACGAGGCGGAAACGCGCCGCGATGTTCGCGAGCATTTCTTCGGGAATTAAGGTCGCGGGCAGGAAGATGGAGCTCCAGATTTCGCAGAATTCCTCATAGCTGCATTGGAGGCCGAGGACGCCCGAAAGGCGGCGGACGAATTCGCGCGGCTCGATCGTGCCGGATTCGAGGCGATCGACAAGGCCGGTGGGGCGAATCCGCTCCGGGATTTCGGCCTGTTCCAAACCGGTAAGAGCGGCGATGCGGCTGTAGCCGCGGGCGAAGTCAAAAGGAACAATGACGCGGCCCAGATCGAAAATCACGGCTTTGATCAACTTTCTACTGTAGCGCGAGAGTCATAAAGCTTTCGGAAACCATATCTTGCGGGCGTTCGTCTACAATAGTGGGAATGCTTATTCGGACCTTTGCGGTCACCTTCGCGACGTTTGTGGTTGGCGCTCTGGTCCCCCTCAGCTGCGGCGCGGCAACCCTCCTCGATCAGGGCTACCGGGAGATGTACAACCTCGATTTCGCCCAGGCCCACCAGACATTCGCGCAATTCGAAAAAACGAACCCAACCAACGCCATGGGTCCGGTCTCAGACGCCGCAGCTTACCTTTTCACGGAATTCGACCGGCTGGGAATTCTGAAGTCTGATTACCTGACGAAAGACGAGAGTTACTTCGTCGTCAACAAGCCGAAAGGCGATTCGGAAATTCGCAGGAAATTCGATGCGGCGCTCGAACTCGGCGACAAGGTGGCCGCGGCGAAGCTGAAAGAGGCGCCCGCCGACGAGGATGCGATGCTGGCCGAAACCATGAGCCTCGGGCTGCACGCAAATTACGACGCGATGATCGACCGGCATCATCTGGCCGCGCTCTCCGAAGTGAAAGATAGCCGCGCGCGTGCGCAAAAGCTGCTCGCCGTGCATCCCGATGTTTACGACGCGTATATCGCGCAGGGAATTGAGAATTACCTGCTGAGCCAGAAGAACGTGGCGCTTCGCTGGTTCCTTCGTCTGGGCGGCGCCCAGACCAGCCGCGAAGTGGGGCTCGAAAAGTGCGCAATCACGGCTGAAAAGGGGCACTACTTCAAGCCCTACGCCCAGCTTCTGCTGGCAATCGCGGACCTGAGAGACAATAATCGAAACGGCGCGAAACAGAAGCTCACCTGGCTCTCAAAGGAGTATCCGGGCAATCACCTGTACCGCGACGAACTGGAAAGGCTCGTTATCGCGAAATGAGGATTGTCGGCGCTGCCAGCGCGTTCCCGAAGTATCACTATGACCAAAAGGCGCTTTGCGACGCGTTTGTAGCGTACTGGGGCGACCGGTTGCCCGAGCGGCGGAAGTTCGAGCTCCTGCACAGCAACGTCGGCGTCAATGGACGCTATCTGTCGCTGCCGATCGAAGAGTATCCCGCGCTGCGATTCAGCGAGGCCAATGACGTCTGGATTCGAACCGCGATCGAGCTCGGCGAGAAGGCGATCCCCGCCGCGGTCGAACAGGCGGGAATCGACAAGAGCGAGATTTCGGCGTTCTTCTTCGTATCGGTGACCGGGATTGCGAGTCCGTCGATCGATGCGAGGCTGATCAACAAGCTGGAGCTTTCGACCGGTATGCGCCGCGTGCCCGTATTCGGCCTGGGCTGCGTGGCCGGCGCGGCGGGAATTTCGCTCGCGGCGGATTACGTGCGCGCCTACCCGAATAAATATGCGCTGCTGCTTTCGGTCGAACTGTGCACGCTCACGATCCAGCACGAAGACCTGTCGATGGCGAATCTGATCTCGACGGGTCTGTTTGGCGATGGCGGGGCGGCGGTGATCGTCGCCGGCAGCGATACGGCGGCCGCGAAGAACAACACGGCTGGTCCAGAAATTATCGCGACGCAGCCGACGTTTTATCCCAACACGGAAAAGGTCATGGGTTGGGATATATCGGCGAACGGATTCCAGATCGTGCTTTCGCCGGAAGTGCCGAATGTGATTGCGGGTAATGTAGGGCGCGATCTCGACAAGCTGCTCAGCGAGAACGGAGTCACACGCGCGGACATCGGTTGCTGGATGCTGCACACCGGCGGCCCGAAGATTCTGCGGGCGACCGCGCAGGCGCTGGGGATCGGCGATGAAGCGCTCTGGGCATCCTGGGAAGCGCTGGGTGAGATGGGAAATCTCTCTTCGTCTTCCGTGCTGATGGTTCTCGAAAAGACGATGGCGAAACGGCCCGAACCGGGAACGTGGAGCATCCTGGCGGCGATGGGTCCCGCGTTCTGTTCCGAACTCGTGCTGCTGCGCTGGTAATTACTTCGCGAGCTTCAGACCGCGGGCAAGAAGGTCGCGGAGCGCACCCGGATGGACCTTCGAAAGCCGCACCAAAACCCACGGAGCATTGAGGTAGTGATCCGTGATGTAGTACGTCTCGGGATCGGCCGCCATCATTTCTGCGCGTTCCTCGAAGGTTGTTCGCACGACGAGTGAATCGCCGTCTTCCTTCAGGCGCGCGATGAGCTTGCCTCGGATTTTGATTGCGGGAGTTCCGTAGGACATGGATTCCTCCACATCCCCGAGCGCCGCCGCGATCTTCAGCGCCTTCCGGAAGTTCAGTCGCATGTCCGCCCGTCATTGTAAACTGGTCGCGAATGACCTACCAGCCTGGCCGACATTTCTTACAAATCCCCGGACCCACCAATGTGCCAGATCGCGTGTTGCATGCGATCGCGAATCCGACAATCGATCATCGCGGTCCGGATTTCGCCGAGCTCGGGTTTGCGTGCATCGCGGGAATGAAGGCGGTGTTTCAGACTTCCGCCGACGTGATGATTTTCCCCGGCTCCGGGACGGGGGCATGGGAAGCCGCGCTGGTGAATACGCTGAGCGCGGGCGACAAGGTTCTGTCGTTCGATTGCGGCCAATTCGGGGCGCTGTGGGCGCGAGTCGCTCGCAATTTTGGGCTGCAGGTGGAACTGCTGGGCGGCGACTGGCGCCGCGGCGCCGACGCCGGTGAACTGGAAGCCCGGCTGCGCAAGGATTCGGCACACGAGATTCGCGCGGTACTGGCGGTTCATAACGAGACTTCGACCGGCGTGACTACCGACATCGCGGCGCTGCGCCGCGCCATGGACGCGGCGGGACACCCGGCACTCCTGATGGTAGATACCGTTTCCTCGCTGGGTTCGATCGATTACCGTCACGACGAATGGGGAGTCGACGTGGCGGTGGCGGGTTCGCAGAAAGGGATGATGCTGCCACCCGGGCTTGGCTTCAATGCTGTGAGCGCGAAAGCGCGGGAGGCGGGAAAGCGCGCGAATCTGCCGAAGAGCTACTGGCGCTGGGAAGAAATGAGGGAGATCAATCAGAAGGGATACTATCCGTACACGCCCGCCACCAATCTTCTCTACGGACTGCGCGAAGCGACAAAGATGATTGTCGAAGAAGAGGGACTCGCCAACGTCTTCCGGCGGCACAAGCGGCACGGCGAAGCCACTCGGCGCGCGGTGCAGGCCTGGGGACTGGAGATTTTCGCTTCCCTGCCCGCTGAGTACAGCAGTTCGGCAACGGCAGTCATGATGCCGGAAGGCTTCAGCGAAACCGATCTGCGGGCCACTATTTTGAAGCACTTCAATATGTCGCTGGGCGCGGGGCTCGGGAAGCTGGCGGGCAAAGTATTCCGGATTGGCCACCTCGGCAGCTTCAACGATCTGATGCTGATGGGCACGTTGTGCGGCGTCGAGATGGGACTGGAACTCGCGAAAGTGCCGCATCGCAAGGGCGGCGTGGCGGCGGCGATGGCAGCGTTGACCGAATGACAGCCGGATTCCGCGAAAGACTGGAAGCAGGCGTCAAAGGCGAAGTTCGCTTCGATGCGGTGACGCGCGCGCTCTATTCCACGGACGCGAGCGTTTACCAGATCGAGCCGCTGGGCGCGGTGATCGTGGAATCGCGGGACGATCTGATTGCCGCGGTGCGGGCCTGCGCGGAGTTCCGGGTTCCGCTGACCATGCGGGGCGGCGGCACGTCGCAGGCGGGCCAGGCGATCGGCGCCGGACTGCAGATCGACACGTCGAAATATTTCAACTGCATTCTGGAATTGAACGCCGCCGAGCGATGGGTGCGGGTCGAGCCTGGCATTGTGCTCGATGAGCTGAACGCCGTGCTGCGTCCGCACGGGCTGCGATTCGCGCCCGATGTTTCGACCGCCAGCCGCGCGACGATCGGCGGCATGATCGCGAACAATTCGAGCGGCGCGCGGTCGGTTCTCTACGGGAAGACAATTGATCACGTGATCGAGCTGGAAGTCGTGATGGCGGATGGCTCGATTGCGCGGCTGGGCGCAGGCTGCGCGGCTGAACCGGGATCCCTGCATGCGGCGTGCGAGAACACGGTGAGGTGGCTGAGCGCCGAACACGCCGGCGAGATCGATCGGCGATTTCCGAAAGTACTGCGGCGCGTCGGAGGCTACAACCTGGATGCGTTCGTGCCAGGGCGTGAGCCGTTCAATCTCGCAAAGATGATCGTCGGGTCGGAAGGCACGCTCGCAGTGATTCTGGAAGCGAAGCTGAATCTCGTGCCGCTCCCGAAGGAAAAAGCAGTCCTGGTGATCCAGTTCCGCGATGTGCTGGAGGCTCTGGAAGCGACGCCGTTGATTCTGGGACACGAGCCTTCGGCTGTCGAGGTGATGGACAGCTTCATTCTGGATCACACGAAGCTGAGTCCAAATCTGCAGCGTGTACGGGAGACGTTTGTAGAGGGCGAGCCGGGGGCGATTCTGTGCGTGGAATTCTACGCGGATCGCAAGGAGGATCTGCCGCCTCGTCTCGCGGCGCTCGAACAGGATCTGACGCAGCACAGCTACGGGTATCGCTTCTTCCATGCGCTGGAACTGGCGCAGCAGGCGCGGGTCTGGAATCTGCGCGAATCGGCGCTCGGACTTTCGATGACCATGAAGGGTGATGCGAAGTCGCTGTCATTCGTGGAGGACACAGCAGTTGCGCCGGAGCGGCTGCGCGATTTCATTGGCCGTTTTCTCGAATTGATACGGCGCCATGAGACGAACGCGGGCATTTACGCGCACGCGTCCGTGGGCTGTCTGCACGTTCGGCCGGTGGTCAACATGAAGACAGCCGAGGGCGTCAGGAAATTTGAAAGCATTGCGAATGACGTTTCCGACCTGGTGTTGGAGTTCGGCGGGGCGCTTTCGGGCGAACACGGCGATGGGCTGGTCCGGAGTCCGTTCATGCGGAAGATGTTCGGGCCGGCCCTCTATGAAGCGTTCCGGACAGTCAAGCGCACATTCGATCCGCAGGGCATTCTGAATCCGGGAAAGATTGTGGACAGCCCGGGGCTGACCGCGAATCTTCGCTTCGGCCCGGGCTACGTGACGCCGAATCCCACGACGTTTTTCGATTTTTCAGAATACGGCGGAATGGGCGGCGCGGTCGAAATGTGCAGCGGGCTCGGGGCATGCCGGAAGAAGCTGGAGGGTACGATGTGCCCTTCCTACATGGCGACCCGCGAGGAGAAGGACGTCACGCGCGGGCGCGCCAACGTGCTGCGGCTGGCAATGACGGGACGACTAAGCGAAGCCGGGCTGGACGAGCGCGGTGTTTACGAAACGCTGGACCTCTGTCTCGAATGCAGGGCGTGTAAGGCCGAATGCCCTGTGGGCGTGGACATGGCGCGGTTCAAGAGCGAATTTCTGGCAGGTTATTGGCAGAGCTACGGAACGCCGCTGGGGGTGAAGATCCTGGCGAATGTGCGGACGGCGGCGGAGCGAATGAGCCCCGTGGCGTCGCTGGCCAATCGCGCGATGCGGTCGGCTCCAATGCGGCATCTCAATGAGGCGCTGTTCGGGATCGATCATCGGCGCACGCTGCCTGCGCTGAGCCGGCGCACGCTGCAATCGCATCTTCGCGGCAGAGGGCATGCGTCTCCCGATGTACTGTTGTTCGGCGATACCTTCACCAGCTACTACGATCCGGAAATTGGCGTAGCGGCCTGGGAGGTTCTGGAATCGGCCGAGGTGCGCGTTGCGCTCGCACCGAATCACTGCTGCGGGCGTCCCATGATCTCCAAAGGCCTGCTGCGGGATGCGGCTGAACTCGCGCGGCGGAACACGTCAGCGCTCTACGATGCGGCGGCCTCGGGCAAGAAGCTGATCTTCTGTGAGCCGAGCTGCCTCTCCGCAATGCGTGAAGATGCGCCGTCACTCCTGCGCGGCGAGGAGCAGCGGCGCGCTCAGATGGTCGCGCAGGCGTGCGTTTCGTTCGAAGAATTTGCCGCCGGGCTCAACCTGCAATTCAAAGCCGGTCCGCCGAAAATTCTGTTTCACGGACATTGCCATCAGAAGTCGATGGGGCTGGTGCCCCCTGCCCTGCGACTCCTCACGAAGATTCCGGGCACGGAGATCATCGATCCCGACGCGGGCTGCTGCGGGATGGCTGGGTCATTCGGCTATTCGAAAGACCACTACGAGGTTTCGCAAGCGATTGGCGAGCGGAAGCTATTGCCTCGGGTGCGGGAGAAAGACCCCTCCACGGCTGTAGTGGCGGCGGGAACGTCGTGCCGCCACCAGATTCTCGATTTCACCGGCGAGCGTGCCCAGCATCCTGCCGTGTTGATACGGTCGCTGCTGACTTAATCAGGGCTATCTACGGTCGTCCTGTTGCGCCTCGCGCCGCTGGGGAGCCTGGCGCTGCTGCTGCGGACGCTCGCCCTGAGGGCGTTCTGCGCCGCCACGAGGGGCCGGGGGGGCCGCCTGCTGCCTGGGTTGCGGCTGCGCCTGCGGTTGCTGCTCCGGACGTTGGCGCATAGCCGGAGCGTCCGGGCGGCCCCGGACTGCGGGGGCCGGCGAGAGCTGCTCCGGTTGCGGGCGCGGGCGCATCCCGGGGGCGGGCTGATCCTGCTGCGGCTGGGGACGCTGCCGGAAGACAGGCGGCGCCTGTGACGGCTGAGGCTGTTGCGGCTGAGGACCAGGGCGGGAATCGTTGCCACGTCCCCGCCCGATCGCCCGTACTTCCTGCCGGTTGATCACTGCCGCCGGTTCCTGGCTGCGAAGCTGCCGGACCTGCGCTGGACGCAGCGGCTCTCCATTGTTTTGCGCGAGCACCCGCTGCCGCGCCTGGAAGGAAACGGGCGCCGGTGGCGGAGGCGTACGGGCCACCACGGGGCGCGGTCGAACGAACGGCGCGGACCGCGGCCCTCCCACTGCGACACTGGCCCGCAGCGGCACTACATGCGGCGCGGAAAGCACCTCCGCATCGCGAATCTGGCCCGGCGCGTGACGAATCACCGAACCACGCACCGGCCGCGCGGACGCGAAATCCGCCTGCGAAATGAACGTCACGTTCTGGCGGTTCATGTAACGGATGTTCGTCACGTTAATAACGTTCACGTTTTCCACGTACCGCACATTGACCCGCTCGA
>Ga0207705_10003154_pt1 | contig 12544 bp, 12 predicted proteins | sample KBSC13metaG_FD_184314 | JGI IMG/M metagenome (GOLD analysis project Ga0207705, IMG submission 184314) | Corn rhizosphere microbial communities from Kellogg Biological Station, Michigan, USA - KBS C1-3 metaG (SPAdes) (version 2) | ecosystem: Host-associated > Plants > Roots > Rhizosphere > Soil ...
GCTCCTGGCGCAGGCCGATTTCTTCCTCGAGCTCGCGGTACATCGCCTGTTCCGGCGTCTCGCCGTATTTGATACCCCCTTGCGGAAATTGCCAAGAATGCTCACGCACCCGCTTGCCCCACCACACCTCGTTGTTGGCGTTCAGCAGGATGATGCCGACGTTGGGGCGAAACCCTTCACGATCGAGCATAATTCACCTCGAAACTTTCTGCCGGCCGATCCTCTTACATTTTTACTTACAAATCCCGGAGCTTGCCGATCCTGCCGCGTCGCTGCTGGACGTTTTTGCAAGCCCCGTCAGGTGCTTCCATCGTTTACCTGCACAGGAACAACAGCATGCACCACTTGTTTCGGACCCATTTGTATAAAGATTGGATGCATCAGCCAGCTAATCCTTTAAAATTAGGTCGATTATAACCCTCTCTTTTTAAAAAGAATTCACAGATATGCGCGCCTCACGATTTTTTATTTCAACGCTCAAAGAAGCGCCCTCCGACGCCGAGATCGTCAGCCATAAACTGATGATGCGCGCCGGGATGATCAAGCGACTCGGCTCCGGCATCTACACGTACATGCCGCTGGGCCTGCGTGTGATTCGCAAGGTCGAGGGCATCATCCGCGAAGAGATGAACAAGGCAGGCGCGATCGAACTCTTGATGCCGATGGTGCAGCCGGCCGAGCTGTGGCAGGAGACTGGTCGCTGGGACAAGATGGGGCCGGAACTGCTCCGTCTCAAGGACCGCCACGGCCGCGACTTCGCACTGCAGCCGACGTCGGAAGAAGTCGTCACCGACGTCGTGCGCACGGAGGTCAAATCGTACCGTCAGCTGCCGTTGAATTTTTATCACATCCAGACGAAGTTCCGCGACGAGCGCCGCCCCCGTTTCGGCCTGATGCGCGGCCGCGAATTCACGATGAAGGACGCGTATTCGTTCGACCGTGACGTCGAAGGCATGCAGAAGTCCTACGAGACGATGTTCAACGCCTACGTCAGCATCTTCAACCGCTTCGGCCTGAAGTTCCGCGCCGTGGCGGCCGACAACGGCGCGATCGGCGGCACCGGCTCGCACGAATTCCACGTGATCGCCAGCACCGGCGAGGATGCACTGGTCTATTGCCCGAACTCGGACTACGCCGCCAACATGGAAGCGGCCGAGGCGCTGCCGCTGGTCGCCCAGCGCGGCGCGGCCACCCAGCCGCTGACGAAAGTCTCCACGCCCAAGACGACGAAGTGCGAGGACGTCGCGAAACTGCTCGGCATCGACCTGGCGCAGACCGTCAAGTCGATCGCGTTGACGGTCGAGAAGGAAGTCGACGGCAAGGTCACAAAGGAAAACTGGCTGCTGCTGCTGCGCGGCGACCACGAGCTGAACGAAGTCAAGGTCACCAAGGTGCCGGGACTGAAGGATTTCCGCTTCGCCACCGAAGCCGAGATCCAGGAAGCCTACGGCACGTTGCCGGGCTACCTCGGCCCTATCGGTGCAAAGCAGCCGGTCCAGGTCGTGGCCGACCGCACGGTCGCCAACATGGCCGACTTCGTGTGCGGCGCCAACGAGGCCGAATACCACCTGACGGGCGCCAACTGGGGCCGCGACGTGGCCGAGCCGCTCGTCGCCGACCTGCGCAACGTGGTCGAAGGCGATGCGTCGCCGGACGGCAAGGGCCAGCTCGCGATCGAGCGCGGCATCGAGGTGGGCCACGTGTTCCAGCTGGGCACCGCGTACTCTGCCGCCATGAACTGCGTCTACCTGGACGAGAAGGGCCAGCCGGCGCCGATGCAGATGGGCTGCTACGGCATCGGCGTGACCCGTATCCTGGGCGCCGCCATCGAGCAGAATTTCGACGACAAGGGCATCGTCTGGCCGGACGCCATCGCGCCGTTCGAACTGGTGCTGTGCCCGATGGGCTATGACCGGAGCGAACTGGTCAAGACTGAAACCGACCGCCTGTATGCGGAGCTGGAGGCGGCTGGCGTGGACGTCATCGTCGACGACCGCGGCCTGCGTCCGGGCGCCATGTTTGCCGACTGGGAACTGGTCGGCGTGCCGCATCGCGTCGTGATCGGCGAGCGCGGCCTCAAGGAAGGCAACCTGGAATATCAGGGTCGCCGCGATGCCGAGGCGACCGCTGTTGCGGCCGCAGAAATGGTCGGCTTCATCAAGGGCAAACTGGGCAAGTGATGGCACGATGGTTGATTAGCCGGGCAGCCGCCCGGCTCGGCCCGGTCTTGCTCGCCGCTGCATTGTTGAGCAGCGGCGCGGCGCAGGCCGGCAACCAGAAGGAAGAAGCGCTGGGCGACGCAGTCCGTCTCGCGCTCGAACACGCGATCCGCGACGGTCGCCCGCCGAAGCCGGTGTTCCGTGACGAGGTCGCGCGTGTGCGTTATCAACAATGGTTCGACGCGATGTCGGCACGCCTCAAGCGCCGCCTGCCGGACGACCAGACGCGCACGGAATTCCTCGAATCGGCCTGGTACGAAGCCACGCGCGCGGGGCTCGATCCGGGACTCGTGCTGGGCCTGATCCAGGTCGAATCGGCGTACCGCAAGTATGCCGTGTCGATGGTCGGCGCGCGCGGCTACATGCAGGTAATGCCGTTCTGGACGAAGGTGATCGGCGATTCGAACCGGCGCGCGCTGTTCGACATGCAGACCAATCTGCGCTACGGCTGCTCGATCCTGCGTATGTATATCGACATGGAAGGGGGCAACCTGTACCTTGCCCTCGGCCGCTACAACGGCAGCCGCGGGAAGCCCGAGTATCCGAATGCGGTGCTGGCGGCGTGGAAGAATTGGGAATTCAAGCCGGACGTGATGGTGTCCAGCCGGTGATCATGCCCTGATCTCTTCCACCAGCTGCTGCGCATGCCGCGGCAATCCCTCGAAACTGCGCATGCACAGCATCAGTTGCCGCAGCGCCCACGCATCGGCCAGCTCGAGCACGGCGATGTCCATCGTGCGTGCGCAGCGCCGTGCGGCCGGTTCGGACACGATCCCGATCCCGACCCCGCTCTCCACCATCCGGCACACCGCGTCGAAGCTGCGCAGGCGCACGCGTGCGCGCAAGGTGCGGCCGGCGCGTTCGGCCTGCTGGCTCAGGTAGCGGAACAGGGCGCTGTCGCCCGCGAGGCAGACATGGTCGAAGTCAACGAGCCGCGCGAACGTTACTGCCTGGCCCTCGTGCGAGACGAGCGTGCGCGCCAGCGCCGGCTGCGCGACGGCCACGATGCGGTCGGGGCAGAACGGGAAAGTCTCCAGCCCTGACAGGTCGACCGTGTCGGCCACGATGCCGAGGTCCGCGCCGCCTTCGCGCACCGCGCGCGCGATGTCGCTCGAGAGGCGCTCTTCCAGGTCGATGTCGACGTCCGGATGGCGCGCCATGAAACCCGCCAGCGCCTCCGGCAGGTATTCGGAGAGCGCCGCCGTATTGCACAGCAGCCGTACCTGGCCCTTGAGACCCGCCGCGTGGTCGCCCAGTTCCGCGTGCAGGCGCGCCAGCTGCTGGAACACGAGGCGGGCGTGGCGCTGCAGCGCGAGACCCGCGGCCGTCGGCTGCACGCCGCGCCGGCCGCGCACGAGCAGCGGCACGCCCAGCGCCGCTTCCATGTTCTGGATACGCTCGCTGCTTGATGCCAGTGCCAGGTGCGCGCGCTGGCTGCCCGCCGTGATGCTGCCCGCGTCCACCACGTGCAGGAACAGCTGCAAGTCCACCAGGTCGAATCGCATGGGTTCTCTCGTTTCGGTTCAGCCGAAGGGTGATTGCGGCAATCCCGCATTTGCCGTCGCCCCGGATCGAGGCAGAATCGTCGTATGGATACTATCGCATTCGCGCATACGCCGCGTGACCTCCTGCTGATTTTCTGCGTGTTCGTGCTGGCCGGCCTCGTCAAGGGCGTCGTCGGGCTGGGCCTGCCGACGGTCGCCGTCGGCCTGCTGGGCATCGTGATGGCGCCGCGCGAGGCTGCCGCGCTGCTCGTCGTGCCTTCGCTCGTGACGAATGTCTGGCAGCTTGCCGCCGGCCCGGCCTTTGGTCCGCTCGCGCGCCGGCTGTGGCCGGTGCTGGTGGCGATCGTGCTCGGGACGCTGGGCGGCGGCCTGCTGCTGCCGGGTGTCGATGGCGCCGACGCGGCCGCCGCGCTGGGCGGGGCGCTGCTGCTGTATGCGCTGGCCGGGCTGGCGTCGTTCGTGCTGCACGTGCCGGCCGGCGCCGAACGCGCGGCGGGGCCGCTCGTGGGCCTGGCCACGGGCATCGTCACGGCGGCCACGGGCGTGTTCGTGATCCCGGCCGTGCCTTATCTGCAGGGCTTGCGGCTGGAACGCGACGCGCTGGTGCAGGCGCTGGGCCTGTGCTTCACGGTGTCGACCGTCGCCCTCGGCGCGTCGTTGCTGCTGGCGGGGGAGTATCCGGCGGGGGCGGCGGGGATGTCGCTGGCGGCATTGGTACCCGCCATGATCGGCATGACGTGCGGGCAGTGGATACGCGGGCGGATCCGGGCGGCGACGTTCCGGCGCTGCTTCTTCGTGGGCCTGCTGGGACTCGGGCTGCACCTGATGCTCAAGCCCTTCATCGCGTGACGTTGGCGTCATAAAAGCAGAAAGCCCCGGTCTGCCGGGGCTTTCTGTATCGGGGCGATGGGACAGCCAGATCTTCTTATTTGAGGTGATCCGAGATCAGCTTGGTCATTTCGAACATCGACACCTGCGCCTTGCCACCGAAGACGGCTTTCAGCTTGTCGTCGGCGTTGATCATGCGGCGGTTGGCCGCGTCCTGCAGGTTCTGCGCCTTGATGTAGTCCCAGACTTTCTTGGTCACTTCGGTGCGCGGCAGCGGTTTGGCGCCGACGACGGCAGCCAGCGTTGCCGATGGGGTCATCTCTTTCATGAAAGCGGCGTTCGGCTTGCGGGCCGCTGCCGGCTTCTTTGCTGCTGCGGTTGCTTTTGGTGCTGCTGCTTTGGCTGGAGCTGCCTTTTTCGCTGCGGGCTTCGCCGCCGCAGCCGGCTTTGCAGCGGCGGCTTTCTTCGCGGGCGCTGCAGTGGTTTTTTTGGCTGTTGCCATCTTCGAGCCTCCTAAACGGAACACATGGAAATTTGCGCGTGAGCGCACCCGGCTTATATTGGTAGGGTTTTACTGTTCGTGCAAGTCTTTTTCGAAATTTTTTCACTCTTACAAGCCCTAAATCGACTGGTTGTGTTACCCACGCCCCCCTAGAGTGAAAAAACGGGCATGCCAAACGCAAAAAAGCCGTGCGGGACGCTTCGTCGCGCACGGCTTTCCGTAGCATGGCAATGCTCAGCGCAGGCCCGGCATCATGCCTTTCATCCCGCGCATCATCTTCATCAGACCGCCGCCCTTGAGCTTCTTCATCATCGTATTCATCTGCTCGTACTGGTTCAGCATGCGATTGACTTCCTGCACCTGCACGCCGGCACCGGCCGCGATGCGGCGCTTGCGGTTGGCCTTGATCAGTTCCGGCTTGGCGCGTTCGGCCGGCGTCATCGAGTCGATGATGCCGCACATGCGGCGCACCTGCTTCTCGGCCTGGTCCATGTTGGCGCCGGCTGCCGCCTGCTGGAACTGGGCCGGGAGCTTATCCAGCAGGCCGGCCATGCCGCCCATCTTCTTCATCTGCGCGAGCTGGGCGCGGAAGTCGTTCATATCGAACTTGCCGCCCGATTTGATCTTGTTGGCCATGTCGGCCGCAGCCTGCATGTCCACGCCCTTGCGCGCTTCCTCGACGAGCGCGAGGATGTCGCCCATGCCCAGCACGCGGTTGGCCATCCGCGCCGGATCGAAGGCTTCCAGGCCGTCCAGCTTTTCCGACACGCCGGCGAACTTGATCGGCTTGCCCGTCACGTGACGCACGGACAGCGCCGCACCGCCGCGCGAATCGCCGTCGAGCTTCGTCAGGACCACGCCGGTCAGCGGCAGCGCGTCGTTGAACGCCTTCGCCGTGTTGATCGCATCCTGGCCGACCATGGCGTCGACGACGAACAGCGTCTCGATCGGGTTCACGGCCGCGTGCACGGCCGCGATCTCCTGCATCATCGCTTCGTCGATGGCGAGACGGCCGGCCGTGTCGACGATGACGACGTCGTGGTAGTGGCGGCGTGCCCAGTCGACGGCGTTCTTCGCGATGTCCACCGGCTTGTCGCTCGCGGTGGACGGGAAGAAGTCGGCGCCGACCTGCTTCGTCACGGATTCCAGCTGCGCGATTGCGGCCGGGCGGTACACGTCGGCGGAGACGGTCAGGACCTTTTTCTTCTTCTGTTCCTTCAGGTACTTGGCCAGCTTGCCGGTGGTGGTCGTCTTGCCGACACCCTGCAGGCCCGCCATCAGGATCACGGCCGGCGGCTGCTGCGCGAACGACAGCTGCGACGCCTCCGGACCGAGGTCGGCGCCCATCAGCGCGGCCAGTTCCTTCTGCACGACGCCGACGAGGGCCTGGCCGGGCGACAGGGAGCCGATGACTTCCTCGCCGAGGGCCTTTTCCTTCACTTTGGCGATGAATTCGCGGACGGCCGGCAGCGCCACGTCGGCCTCGAGCAGGGCCAGGCGCACTTCGCGCAGCATCTCGGCGGTGTTCGACTCGGTGAGACGGGCCTCGCCGCGCATCGTCTTGACGACCTTGGCAAGGCGTTGGGTCAGGTTATCCAGCATTGTTTACCTTCGTACTCTATATAAGCGGGCATCGCGCAAACCGCAATTTTACCCCATGTCGGGGCGCGTTTTCTTCCGTCAAGACCTCTATTCAGCCATTCGCAAGCCGCAAGGTCAACCTGCATATTTGATTCTTGGTAAAGTCTGATTGGACGGTTTGACAATATGTTGCTTCGAGTTTACCGTTTCCTGGGCCATGAGCAATTCGTGGCTGTCGCAGCACCAAGCAATTCATTCCAATAAAAGTTTCATCCCAATCGGAGAGGCAGGCAATGAAAGCAACCGTGTTCCGCAACACCCTCGCCATGGCCGCGCTGCTGGCCGCGGGCGGTACCCAGGCCCAGGACGTCGTCCGGCTCGGCAATCTCAAGTTCGCGCACTACGGCGCGGTCTCGTACATCAAGGAAATCGCGCCCAAGTGCGGCATCAAGGTCGAGGAACACGTGTTCGCCAAGGGCCTGGACGTGATGGAGGCCATCCTCGCGGGCGAGCTCGACGTCGGCACGACGGCGTCCGAGGCCGCGATCTCGGGTCGCGCCAAGGGAGCGCCGATCTATGTCGTGGCTGGCTTCGCCAAGGGCGGCGCGCGGCTCGTCGCGCGGCCGGACACCGGCATCAAGGCCGTGCGCGACCTGAAGGGCAAGAAGGTGGGCGTCACGCGTGGCGGCATCCAGGAAGTGCTGCTGATGGCCGAGCTGCAGAAGGCGGGCCTCACGGCCGATCCCGCGCCCGGCAAGGATGTGCAGATCGTCTACCTGGCCTACGCCGACCTGAATCAGGCGCTGCTGGGCAAGAACATTGACGCGATGATGCAGTCGGAGCCGCAGTCGTCGCAGGCGATCAACAAGGGCTTCGGCGTCGAAGTGATCAAGCCCTACGACACGCCGATCGGGGAGCCGGTGCGGACGATGGTCATGACGGAAAAATTCCACGACACGAAGCGCCCCGTCGCCGAGAGATTCATGCGCTGCTTCGTGATGGCCACGAACGCCTTCATCAAGGATCGCGCGCTGGCCGAGAAATACGTGCGCGAGGTCGTGTTCAAGGGGCAGATCACGAAGGACGATTTCGACGACGCGATCAGCAATTCGCCCTATACCTACGACATCACGCCGGAGCATATCCAGACGACGACCGACATCATGGTCAAGACGGGCGTCGGGCGGATGACCAAGCCGCCGGTGGCGAAGGATTGGGTGAAAACGGATTTGCTGGCCGAGGCCAAGAAAAGCCTGAATATCAAGTGAATATCAAATAAGCGTCTGATGGGCGGAGGGGAAAATGACGAAACGCAGGTGGCAAGACATCGCAATCGGCCTGGTCGTGCCGGTCGTCGCGATCGCGATCTGGCAGGTGGTCGCCGGCATGGGCTGGGTCAACGAGCACATCCTGCCGTCGCCGCTGCAGGTGTGGCGCAAGTGGCTCGCGTACCTGCTGCCGCTGCAGGATTTCCAGGCGTGGCATGCGGCGAACGGGGGAGGGTGGCTCGCGTGGCTGGTGTCCGGCGAACTGATCACCGACGCCCTCGGCAGCCTGTACCGCGTGATCGTCGGTTTCCTCGTCGGCGCCGGCCTCGCCTTGCCGATCGGGTTGTCGATGGGCGCGAGCCGCACCGCGTACGCCTGGCTGAATCCGCTGTTCCAGCTGCTGCGGCCGATCCCGCCCATCGCCTATATCCCGCTGGCTATCCTGTGGTTCGGGCTCGGCAATCCGCCCGCGATCTTCCTCATCGGGCTCGGGGCATTCTTCCCCGTGCTGATGAATACGATCGCCGGCGTGCGCCAGGTCGATGGCATCTACCTGCGCGCGGCGCGCAACCTCGGCGCCAGCGGGCCGACGATGTTCGTGCGCGTGATCCTGCCGGCGGCCGTGCCCTACATCCTGACCGGGATGCGGATCGGCATCGGCACCGCGTTCATCGTCGTGATCGTGTCCGAGATGATCGCCGTGAACAACGGCCTCGGCTTCCGCATCCTCGAGGCGCGCGAATACTTCTGGTCGGACAAGATCATCGCCGGCATGATCACGATCGGCCTCCTCGGGCTGGCGATCGATTCCGGCATGAACAAACTGAACAACCACCTGCTGCGCTGGCACCGCGGCCTGGAGCACTGACATGAGCGCGCACATCGTTATCGACAACGTGAGCAAGGTGTTCGACGGCGACGGCCGCCGCATGGTCGCGCTGCAGGAGATCGACCTCGAGATCCCGCGCGGCCAGTTCGTCTGCCTGCTGGGGCCTTCCGGCTGCGGCAAGTCGACTTTGCTGAACGCCATCGCCGGCTTCGCCGCGCCGACGTCGGGCCGGATCGTGGCCGACGGCGTGCCGGTCGCCGGACCCGGGCCCGAGCGGGGCATGGTGTTCCAGGAATACGCGCTGTTCCCCTGGATGACGGTGGAGCAGAACGTCGGCTTCGGCCTGGAGATCAAGGGCATGGCGCGCGCGCAGATCACCCAGCGCGTGGCCGGGCTGCTGAAACTGTTGTCGCTGGAAGACTTCGCGAAACGCTATCCGAAGGACCTGTCAGGCGGCATGCGCCAGCGCGTGGCGATCGCGCGCGTGCTCGCGCTGGATTCGCCGATCCTGCTGATGGACGAGCCGTTCGGCGCGCTCGACGCCCTCACGCGCCGCAACCTGCAGGACGAGCTGCTGCGCCTGTGGGCCGAGCTGAAGAAGACCGTCATCTTCGTCACGCACAGCATCGAAGAGGCGATCTACCTCGCCGACCGGATCGTCGTGATGACCTACCGGCCGGGCACGATCAAGCGCGACATGCTCGTCGAGCTGCCGCGCCTGCGCGATCCGGCCGCGCCCGAGTTCAATGCGCTCAAGCGCGAGCTGGGGCTGATGGTGATGGAAGAGCAGCAGCGCCACCATGCCGCTGAAATCCGGGCTGCCGTCGTGGATTGACAAAAAGCCAAGCTGTTCCCGCGTCATCGGGATGGTGTAGACTCGCGCGTATGCAACTCACCCTATTTATTGCCGCGGCCATCCTGTACGCGGTATGCGCCCTGCTGCCGTCGCGGCAGGGTTCTGCCATTTCCGCCGTGACCGCCATTGCCTGGGCCGTGCACGGCGCCGCGCTGTGGCCGGACATCGTGACCAACGGCACCTTGCGCGTCGGCTTCGCGTTCATGCTGTCGGCCGCGCTGTGGATTTCCGTCGCCGCGTACTGGATCGAGAACCGCAACTTCGCGCTGGACGGCATGCGCCGCATGGTCATGCCGTGCGCGGCCGTCGCGGCCGTGCTGCCGCCGCTGTTCCCCGGCAACCTGATGCCCGTGCAGGCGCAGTCGCCCGCGTTCGGCTGGCACGTGGCCGTCGCGGTGTCGGCGTACAGCACCCTGACGATCGCCGCGTTCCACGCCGTGCTGATGGCGCTGCAGGAGGCGCGCCTGCACACGAAGAGCGCGAAGAAGGGCTGGCTGACCGGTGCGCTCGACCAGTTGCCGGCGCTGCTGACCATGGAAAGACTCCTGTTCCGCATGATCGGCATCGGCTTCGTCCTGCTCAGCCTCACCGTGCTGTCGGGCATCGTGTTCTCCGAAGAGCTGTTCGGCCGCGCGCTGCGCTGGGACCATAAAAACTTTTTCGCGCTGCTGTCGTGGGTGCTGTTCGCCGCATTGCTGGCCGGACGCCGCTGGCGCGGCTGGCGCGGCAAGACCGCGCTGCGCTTCACGCTGGCGGGATTCGCCACACTGGCGCTGGCTTATGTCGGCAGCCGTTTCGTTTTCGAAGTCGTTCTGCACCGGGGGTTCGTATGACGCGACTGCTTTTCTGGATTGCGCTCGTCATCCTCGTGGTGGCAGCCGTACGCAGCAAACTGCGCGCCGCGATCGCGCGCGCCCAGGGGCCGGCTGAAGGGCCGTCCGCAGGGCCGGCGCAGGCGGCGGCGGGCAATGGCGCGGCCATGCGCCGTGTCCAGGACGAGTCCGAGGCGATGGCCTGCTGCGCCCACTGCGGCATCTATTTCCCGTCGTCGGAGGCCGTGCGGGCCGGCGGCCGCGATTACTGCAGCCCGGCGCACGCGCACCTGGAAGCCAGGTAAGCCGCCGCATGGCGCCCTGGCCGTCTTATTCCGCCGAGTCGCGCTCGACGTTCTGGCGTTCGTTGCAGACGCTCACGGTCACGCGCATCGTGATCGCGCTCGTGCTGCTGCTCTACCTGTCGGTGGATGCGCGGCGCGGCCGCATGGACGGCACCGTCTACGCCGAGACCTGCATCGCCTACGTCATGGCGGCCCTGCTGTTCGCATTCGGCGCCCAGCGCTGGCGCCGGCGCTTCCTGTGGCAGCTGGCCGGCCAGGTACTGGTCGATCTCCTCGCGATCTCGCTGCTGTACCTGGCCGCCGGCGGCATGCGCAGCGGCCTGGCGCTGCTCTACCTGTTCCCGCTGGCCGGCACCGCCATCCTCGCGCCGCTCGTGCCGGCCTTGTTCGCGGCCGCGCTGGCGACGCTGTTCGTGCTGGCCGAGAGCACGTGGCAGATCTTTCTGCGCGCCGAGAATCCGCCGCTGACGCAGGCGGGACTGACCGGCGCCGCGTTCTTCGCGGTGGTGCTGGTGCTGAACCGGCTGGCGGCGCGGCTGATCAAGCAGGAAGAACTGGCCGCGCGGCACGGTGCCGACCTGCGCATCCAGCAGGCGATCTACCGCATCGTCGTGGACGACGTCGAGGACGGCATCCTCGTGCTGGGGCGCGACGGTACCGTCTTCGGCGGCAACCCGGCGGCGCGCCGCATGCTCGGGCTGGAGATCCAGCCGGGAGAAGACGGCCAGACCTTCGCGTTAACCGACGTGCCCGCGCTGGAGCCGGTGGCGCAGCGCTTCGCGGCCTGGATGGATTGTTGCGCGGACGCGCCCGCGGCCGCGACGGGCGGCTTTGTCACGATCAAGCGCTGGCACGAGACGGAAGGGCCCGTGCGCGGCCGCCTCGACCAGCCGGTGCACCTGAAGCTGCGCTTTGCCCGCGTCGACACGCCGGAAGGCGCGGCCGAGCGCAGCCTCGTGTTCCTGCAGGACGTGAGCGCCATCGAGAACCAGGCGCAGCAGCTCAAGCTGGCGTCGATGGGCCGGCTGACGGCAAGCATCGCGCACGAGGTGAGGAATCCGCTGTCGGCGATCGGCCACGCCACGTCGCTGCTGGCGGAAGACCTGCATGGCCCGGCCGAAACGCGCCTGCTGCGCATCGTGAACGACAACGTGGTGCGCGTGAACCGCATGGTCGAGGACATCCTGAAGCTGTCGCGCAAGGTGCAGCCGAACGGCACGCCCGTGGCGCTGGACGACTTCCTGCCGGAACTGAAGGCCGAGTTCACGGAAATGCACGGCATGGCCAGTGATATAGTGTGGGTGGGCGATGCGGGTGGACGCAGCGTGCGCTTCGACGGCCTGCATTTACGCGAGGTGCTCGTGAACCTGTTGGGCAATGCGATCCGCTACGCGAGCGGCCAGCCGGCCAGCATCCGCGTGTGTCCGGTGCTCGACGCGACGGGCCGCATGGAATTGCACGTGCAGGACGACGGTCCCGGCATCACGCCGGAAGTGCGCGCCCATTTGTTCGAGCCGTTCTACACGACGTCGAGCAAGGGCACGGGCCTGGGCCTGTACCTGGCGCGCGAACTGTGCCTGAACAACGGTGCGATGCTGGACTATGAATACCGCCTGGAGGACGTCCGGCCCGCTCCATTGGGCAACGGCGTGGGCGACGGCGCGGGCGAGGCCAGCGGCCGGTTCGTGATCACCTTCGCATCGATCTAGCGCGCCCTATATATATTAGAGAGTCAACGTCACGGAAGAACAGCCATGAGCTCACCCCGCATCCTGGTGGTCGACGACGAAGCCGACCTGCGCGAGCTGCTCGAGATCACCCTGCTCAAGATGGGCCTCG
>Ga0207705_10003155_pt1 | contig 12542 bp, 6 predicted proteins | sample KBSC13metaG_FD_184314 | JGI IMG/M metagenome (GOLD analysis project Ga0207705, IMG submission 184314) | Corn rhizosphere microbial communities from Kellogg Biological Station, Michigan, USA - KBS C1-3 metaG (SPAdes) (version 2) | ecosystem: Host-associated > Plants > Roots > Rhizosphere > Soil ...
GTCGCCTTGTCCTGATCGACGTAGCGGTAACTTGTCGTCAGCGTGGCATCGTGCAGGTTCATGACCTGCTTGTAGTCCCGGAATGTCGACGGCCCCAGCGGCGCCAGATTCAACCATGCGCCGGATGAACCCGTGCGATAGTCGATGCCCGTCCATCCGGGAATCGCCGCGGGCCGGGCGATGTCGTCGTTGCCGCGATCCATGAACGCGATGAGATACGACAGGTTGCTCTCGGTGCCGCGCGGCGAAGTAAACGTAGAGACGTAGCCGTTCGCGAGCTCGCCCGGGAAATAGCTTTCGAAATTCTTCGCGGTCGCGGTGAGGAGGAAGCTCGGATCCGTCGCCGCTCCGGCGATCGGCGCAAGGCAGATCAGTGCGATCAGAATCAGTCGTCGGAAGTTGGAACGCACAGGTTTCATGAAGTCCCCAAAAAAGAAAAATCTCTCGTCATTCCGGAACCGCGCGAAGCGCGAAACCCGACGCGGGAAGCGGTCATGGATGACCGCGCCTTGAGAAGGAAAACCTGCTCCCGGTGACACACAAAAAAAGCAGGTTCCGGATCGCGGCTGTACCGCGCCCCGAATGACGAAATGCCGCGGCCCGGACATTGCGCGGCAAAACCAGCCGTCGCCGCACCATGTCACTTCGCCGTGCGGGTCAGTTCGACCTTGCCATCCGCGCCACGCTCGATGCCGATATCGTAGTGCTTGCCGCGGAAGGTGACGTCCTTCAGGGTCACCGCCTTCCATTCCGGCGGCAGCACCGGCGCGTAGGCCTGATCGAGTCCCTCGTCGTTGATGCGCAGGCCGCTCAAGCCGTAGAGGAAGTTCTGCACGAATCCCGCCGAGGTCGCGAGCAGGTAACCCGCGTTGTTGGTGGCGGTTTCGGTGCGGACGTTGAACGGCGGTCGCAAGAAGCCTTCCAGGTTGCGGTGGATCCAGTAACCGACGGCCTTGGCATCGCCGACTTCGGCCGCGCCGACGGTGATCATCACCATCATCATCTCGTTTGGATTGTCGCCGTGGGTCTTGAGCGCCTGCAACTGGAAGTCGAAATCGTTGCGCCGCACTTCGGGCGACATCGGCATGTCGAGATTCGGATACATCAGGAAGATCAGTGACGAGCCCCACCATGTCACCTTGTCGTGCGGCACCGATGGATCGAAGTCGTAGTGGCGCTGCGCCTTCTCATCGAACGGGATGTACATCTTGTCAGCGATTTCGGCCCACGCAGGGTCCGCCTTCGCGCCGACCAGCGCGGCGGCCCTGGTCGCGATCCGCAGCGTCTTGGCCGCGGCGGCGTTGGTGAACGTGTCATTCAGCACGTCGTTGTAGGCCTCGTCGGTCGAGGTGACGTGCGCGATCTCGTAACGGTCCTTCGCCTTGTTGTACGTCACGCGGCTTTTCCAGAACGTGGCAATGCCTTCGATCACCGGCCAGCCGTATTGCTTCAGCCACGCGCGGTCACCGGTCGCGAGGTAGTACTGCCACTGTGCGATCGCGATGTCGGCGTTGACGTGGACTTCGCGATACACCTCGTAGGCGAAATGCGGGGTCACGTCGACGCCCTTTTGCGGGTCCGATTCCCACGGATACATCAGGCCCTTCACGCCATATTGCGCGGCACGTTCGCGCGCACCCTGCATGGTGCGGTGCCGGAACATCACGATCGACTTGGCGCGTTCCGGATGCAGCAACAACAACGCGGGGAACACCCACGAATCGGCATCCCAGAACACGTGGCCGGCATAGTTCGGTGTCAGCGCGCAGGCGCCCACCGACCAGGCGGTGCCGGCCGTGGTGTTGGACAGGATGTAGTAAAGGTCGGAATGCAACGCGCGCTGCACCGTTTCATCGTGATCGACCACGATGTCGGCTTTCCAGAGGTCATGCCACGCCGCCACATGGCGCGCAAGCAGCTTGTCGAAGCCTGTCGTGCGCGCCTTCAGCGCAAGTGCAAGATCGGCCTTGGCATCGCCACCCCAGTCCTGCCGCGATGCCGCGATGTATTTGGTGAACGTGTAGGTTTCGCCCTTGCGCACGTCGACGGCGACCTCGAGCGACAACACGTCGGAAGTCTTCAGCAGCTTCACGCCCTCGATCTTCAGGCCGCGCGGCAATTCGATGGCCGCGGCTTCCGCCATCTTCAAGCCGTTCACGGCTTGTCCGTCGAGCCATAGCGTCAACTGCCTCGCGTCGCCGCCGTCATTGACGACGCGCGTGGTGCCCGGATACCAGACCGCCGCGCGATCGGGCGTCGGCACCGGTTTGTCATTCAGATTTTGTCCGCTGGCGATCACCGCGTCGATCATCTGGTCGCCGGTCATGCTGGCGATCGGAAAGCGCGGCTGGTGGCCGGACCAGAGCCGAAACGGAAACCGGAGCTGCACCTTGCCGTCGAACTGCGGGGTGATCGAAATGCGCGTGGCGGCGAGGTGGTGATCGGCCTGGCTGACGAAGGTTTCTACCTTTACGTCGGTCGCCTTGTTGGCGTAGTCGAAGCGGTAGCGCGTGGCGAGCGTACCGTCGTGCATGTTCAGTGTCTGCGAGTAGCCCGAGAAGATCTCCGGATCGAGACGCGTCGAGTTCATCCAGCCCGTGCCGGGGTTGTAGTCGATCTCGCTCCAGCCCGGGATGGCAGCCGGACGCGAAATGTCGCCCTTCGTGTAATCCATGAACGCGGCCATGTAGGCCCGGTTGGGCTCGGTGGCGCGCACCGAGGTCATGGTCGAGAAGTAGCCGTTGGCGAGGTACGACGGAAAGTACGCGCCGAAATCCTTGGCCGTGGCGGTGAGCAAAAAGCTCGGATCGGTTGCAGTCTGCGCGAAGACCGGCGCCGGCGACGCGAGCATCAGCAAGCACGCAAGCAGGAATGGGCGGAATCTCATCGCAATGCTCCGAACAATCGTTTCGGGCGCGAGCAGCACGCAGTTGCAACGGCAACGCGTGCGCGAAGATGGAGGCCGTCGCGCTTCGTCATTTCCACTGCGATCTGCGCCGCGACCCGGATCGCGACAAGCGCGATCCGGGTCACCATGGCGGACCTCAGAAGCGATACTTCGCCTGGAAATACACCTCGCGTCCCGTGAGCGGGCGGGCCATCAGCACCCCGCCGATGCCGGCGCTGCTGCCGGTAATGCGCGCATTGCCTTCGGTCAGGCCAATCGCATTGGTCAGGTTGGTGCCCTGCAGGCGGAACTGCCAGTTGGGTCCCACGTCAGCCAACAGACCCGCGCCGAGCGTGTGGAACGTACCCAGCGGCTGCAATCCGGTCTGGTCCTCGTACCGTTGGCCCGCGTGTTCCCAGGTCAGAAATCCCGTGATGTTGCCCCAGCTCGTGGGCAGCGTGTAGCTGGGCATGAACAGGTAGCGAACCTTGGGTTGACGCTGTATCGGGGCGCCATTGAAGCTGACGCAAAAGGTGTTGCCGTTGACGTCGGTGATCGGCGCGCAGGCATTGTGGTGCGTGTAGTGCCCGTCCATGTAATCGGCAACCAGCTTCAGGTGCAGGTTCTCGATCGGCGACCATGTGCCATTGAAATCGAGACCATGGGTATTGGCGCCGTAGTTGGAAATCGTACCGATCGGCACGCCGCTCGTGGTGGTTTCCTGGTACTGCAATCCAGTAAACAGGCGGTGGTAGATGCTGACGTCCACGAACAGTGTTTGCGAACCGTACTTGAAGCCGGCTTCCAGGTTCTTGATCTTCTGCATCGGCGCGAAATTGCCGCTGGCGCCGCGGATGCCGTTGTCGAAGTCGTTGAAGTGCCCGCCGGTGTTGGCGCGCACGTATGCGCTCGTGTGATCGTTGAACTCGTAGTTCGCGCCGGCGGTGAACGACGGATGGGTCTTGTCGTAATGCTCCATGTCCCAGGTGCCATTGCACACGGGGGTCGCATTGTCGTAAAGCGTGTTCGGATTGCCGTCGAGATCAACGGGTGAGCGGTTGCAAGTGCGTTGGTGGACGTCGGTGTTCTCGAGGCGCCCGCCCGCCTGCAGCAGCCAGGGACCGATCGTCCACGAATCCGACAGGTAGAAGGCCTTGTTGGTGGCGGTGCCTGCTTCGACGATGTTGTAGTTGCCGCCGAAGTCCACGAAACCCTGCGGATTCGCGACTACATATGTCTGGCCGCCCTCGGTGTAGGTCAGTCCGATCGGCTTGGTGTTGGGCTGGTTGAGCATCAGCATCTGGTTGCCCAGCGACCAGTTGTCGTGGTCGGTGTAGCGGGCGAGATAGACGCCGGCCGTCACCGTGTTGCCGTCGAAGATTTCCTTGCTGATCCGCAGGTCGTTGTTCAGGCTCTTCAAGCGCTTCTGGATGAACCACCAGCCCTGGTGGATCACGCTCTGGTCCAGCGGCACCACCGTGCCGTCGGGCAAGGTCGCCGTCACGGTGCGGGTGGTCGGATAGCCGAGGTTGTCGCTGTCGACCGCAGAACCGTCGGCGTTGCAGTAGCCGGTGGGCTGCGGGACGTTGCAACCGTAGAGATAATAATTCAGCGGCTTGGGGTTGGGGCCGGAGAACAGCGCGTTGGTCGGCAAGTCGCCGCCGAAATACAGGAAGTTGTCCGAGATCGTCCAACTACCCAGCGTGGTATCGAAACTGCCGCCGAAGTAATTGAGGTTGCCGCCGCGGCCATTGGCGAGGTTCGCGTTCTCGAGATAGCCCAGCGGGTTCGGCACCTGCACGTGCTGGATCGCCTTGCTGTAGTACGTGCCGGTCGAGGGATCGAATCCCGGATAGCCGGAGAATTTGTCACCCGAGCCCTGGATCATCGGGATCGGCGTGATGAACTGGTTCTTGTCGTCCAGCTTGCGCGCCCACAGCATGAACGAGCCGTTGTCCCAATCGTGGGTCAGCGTGGCGGTCAACTGACCGCCCTTGTCGGACTTGAATTGCGGATCGCGCACGCCGTCCGACGTGCGATAGAACCCGCCGATGCTGGCGTACCAGCCGTCGGCGATCTTGAATCCGTAGAAGCCATCGACGCGCCACAGGCCCTCGTCACCGTAGGTGAGTCCGACGTCGCCGGATGGCGTCGCGGTGCCCTGGCGCAGGATGAAGTTGGCGGTCGCGCCCATCTGGCCGGGACCGAACACCGCGCCCGGGCCGCCCTGCACGATCTCCACGCGCTCGATGGTGTCGTCCAGCCGGAACAATGAACTGGAATCCATGAACGACAACGAGGACATGCCGTAGATCGGCGAGCCGTTGATCATGTTCGTGAAGAATGGCGCGTCGCCGCCGCCGGGGAAGCCCGCGATCTCGATGTTGGCGCCCGTCTGGCCGCCGGTGGATTCGGGCCAGATACCGGGGGAGATCTTCAGGAGATCGGCGACGCTGACGGGGTTGGACTGGCGGATTTCCTCGCGATTCGCCGACACGATGCTGTAGCTCGCATCCAGTTTCTTGACGCCGGTCGCGCTGGCCGTCACCACCACCGCCTGCAGGGTTTGGGTTTTTTCCTGTTTGGATTTCTGATTGGGCGTCGTGGCTTGCGCGGCGACGTTGCCCGTGGTCTGTCCGGTTGCCGCTCTCGCATCCGGGTTGCCGCCGGGCGATGCCCACGCGACCGGTGACAGCGCCGCAAGGATGGCGCTGGTCAGCGCCAGTCGGATCAACTTGTCGTTCTTCATGATTTACCTCCAGCGATGGGAATGGTTGGCGGGCGTCTGGTGCGCCCTTTCTTCTGGTGGAACGACAAGCCGCGCGGCGGCGACTTGAGCGAATCATCCGGATGCAGGTTCAGCCGACTCGGTGTCACGGCATGGGGCGGGTCGCGCAGTTCTGGAGTCCCGGGCTGTGCACAAGCCATGCACACACGCGCGCCGCTTGCGCGAACGAAAGCGGTTGCTTGCCACTACAGATTTGCCGGCTCCAACGAACGACAGCGGTATTCGCATTCATACCGATCATTCCCCGAGGACGCGGCCGGAGTCTGCGCCAATAAAGACAGCGCTGTCAATTGTGCGGTGCATCACAGCTGGACGGTCGCACCCGGGTGGCACCGCGCCGGATGACACCCGAAAAATGCGTCAATGTGCCGATGTGATGCGGATCCTGCACGTCGTACTGCAATGCCCGATTCGCGCCGAATCGGAGTGGTTGCCAAAATTCGAACCTGTGCCACACTGTGGTTCGGGAGGCAGCGTGACAGCGCTGTCATGGTCGCTGACCAGAGACACCAGTCTCGCGAAAAGGATCCGCAGGTGGGCTCCGCAACTCTCGATGACGTTGCCAAGCAGGCGGGCGTTTCCGCGAAAACGGTTTCGCGCGTCGCCAACGGCGAGCGATCAGTGCGCCCGGAAACCCGCGAGCGCGTGCTGCGCGCCATCGAGGCACTCGATTACCGCCCCAACCTGCTGGCGCGCGGCCTGAGCGGCGCGCACGCGTACACGATCGGCCTGGTGTTCGACAATCCCAACGCGTACTACATCATCGCGATGCAACAGGGTGCGCTCGCGGCGTGCGACGACATGCATTTCGGCCTGCAGATTCGGCCCTGCGATTCCACGGCGTCGACGCTGGCCGAGGACTTGCGCGATTTCGTGCACCGCTCGCGCATCTCGGGACTGGTACTGACGACGCCGGTGTCCGAACGCACCAGGGCGTTGCGCAAGCTGGCCGGTTACCACATCCCTTTCGTCCGCATCATTTCCGCGGCACGCGATCCCCGCGACGATATCCCCTGCGTGTACGTGGACGATCGCGACGCCGCCTACGCGATCACCACGCACCTGTTGCAGTTGGGGCACATGCGAATCGGTTTTCTGCAAGGTGGCAAGCGTCATCACGCCAGTGCCGAGCGCCTCAAGGGCTACAAGGACGCGCTGCAGCATTACGGCCTTCCGATACGCGACGAACTGATGGTCGAAGGCGATTACGTGTTCGACGACGGTTTCCGCGGCGCACGCCGGTTGTTCGATCTGGCCGAGCCGCCCACCGCCATCTTCGGATGCAACGACGAGATCGCCGCGGGCGCATTGGCCGCTGCGCAATCCGCCGGGCTGAGCGTGCCCTATGACGTATCGATCGCCGGATTCGAGGACAGTCCGTTTTCGCGCCATTCGTGGCCGCCGCTCACCACCGCGCGACAGCGCGCCGACATCATCGTGGAGCGCGCCACCCGCATGCTGATCGCAAGGATCCGGGACGAGCCGGTCGACAACGAAGGGTTCAATCCGGAGCTGGTGGTTCGCGGTTCGACCGCGCCACCGCGGCCGAAATCGCGTCAACGCAAACGCCGGTAGTCTGCACTACGCGATGCATCGCCGAAAGCATCGCGGCAAGGACGCGTCGGCCCGTCGGCCGGCACCGATGCACGCACGCACGATCGAGAGGAACCTGCCATGAAAGTCCGTTCGCTTTTCGTCGTCTTCGCCTTCACGCTGTTCGCCACCGCCGTCAGCGCGGCCACGCCCGATCCCGCCAGGACGCGCGGCTACATCGATCACGCCTGGAGCACCCTCACGCGTTCGGTAAACGAGTGCCGGGCGCTGATCGATCCCAAGGTGCCGTCGCACTCGGTGATCTACCTGCCGGCGGGGACGCCGGCGCCGACCTCGCTCACGCAAAGCGCCAAACGTTGCAGTGTGCACGTCGAAAACCTGCCCGCGCCGATCGCGCAACTGGGCGACTTCGACCCGACCACGCTGCCGACACAAGGCCTGTTGTACCTGCCACACCCCTACGTGGTGCCGGGCGGCTTCTTCAACGAAATGTACGGCTGGGACAGTTATTTCATCGTGCTCGGGCTGGTGGCCGATCACCATCAGAAGCTCGCGCTCGACATGGTCGACAACGCGCTCTACGAAGTGGAGCACTACGGCGCCGTCTTGAACGCCAACCGGACCTATTACCTGACCCGTTCGCAGCCGCCGCTGCTGAGCGCGATGATGGTGGCGGTGCTGGACGATCCGGCCAGCTTTCCCGATGCGAAAGCCAAGCGCGAATGGCTGGTGCGCGCCTATCCGCTGGCGGTGCGCAACTACGAAATCTGGACGCGCAAGCCGCATCTCGCCGGCGATACCGGATTGTCGCGGTATTTCGATTTCGGTGACGGTCCGGTTATCGAGGCACAGAACAGCGACTACTACGTCGGCGTGATCCGCTGGCTGCTGGCGCACCCATCGCAAAATCCGGGTTATCTCATCAAGGCGCCGCAGCACCCTGACCAGGCGCAACTCGAAACCTTGAAGACGACCAGTTGCGACGTCACCAAATCGAAGGTCTGCGCGGGCGACTGGCTGGATGGCTATCGCCTCACCGCCGACTACTATCTCGGTGACCGCGCGATGCGCGAATCCGGGTTCGACACCGATTTCCACTTCGGGCCGTGGGGTGGTTCCACCCATCATTACGCGGGCGTGGGCCTCAACAGCCTGCTGTATCGCTACGAGCGCGATCTCGAAGCGTTCGCGAAGGAGCTTGGCAGTACCGCCGATGCCGAGCGCTGGGCGCGCGCCGCCGAAACGCGCCGTGCGGCCATCGACAAGTACCTGTGGCACCCGGACCAGGGTCGCTACATGGATTACGATTTCGTCAAAGGCGCGGCTTCCACCGATCCGTACCTGACGATGTTCTACCCGCTGTGGGCGGGCGCGGCATCGAAACAGCAAGCCGCGGCGCTGACCAAACAACTGAAGCTGTTCGAACACCGCGGCGGGCTGGCGATGAGCACGCGCGACACCGGCGCGCAGTGGGATGCGCCGTTCGGCTGGGCGCCCACCAACTGGATCGCGGTGAAGGGGCTGCAGGATTACGGTTTCGATGCCGACGCGCGGCGCATCTCGTGCGCGTTCACCGGCACCGTCGATCGCAGCCTCGCGAAGGACGGCACCATACGCGAGAAATACAACATGGTGCTGGGCAACGCCGACGTGAAGATCACCGCGGGCTACAAGACCAACGTGATCGGCTTCGGCTGGACCAACGGCGTGTACCTGAAGATGCGGGCCCTCATCGCCGCCGACGGCGGTTGCGAGGCGACACCCGCGAAACAGGCCGCGTCGGCGCACTGAGCGACCGGCAAATCACCCAGGCAACTCCATCCCCAAGCGCCCCAACGAGGACACGCCCGATGAACACGCCTTCCCCGACCCTTGCAGATCCATCCCGGCACACCAGCTTGCGCGTGATACTGATCGCGGCCGCGGCCGCACTCGGTGGCTTCCTGTTCGGGTTCGACACCGCCGTCATCAATGGCGCGGTGGATTCCCTGCGCGCAGCCTTCGGGCTGAGTGCGGCGCTCACCGGATTCGCGGTATCCATCGCCCTGCTCGGCTCGGCGCTGGGCGCCTGGTACGCAGGCCGCCTGGCGGATCGCTTCGGACGTGTGCGCACGATGCAGGTCGCCGCGATATTGCTGGCTGCCGGCGCGGTCGGCGCCGGCTTGGCCGGTTCGGTGGCGTGGCTGATGGCTTGGCGGGTGATCGCCGGGATCGGCGTCGGCATGGCCTCGGTGGTGGCACCCGCCTACATCGCCGAGATATCGCCGGCGTCGATACGCGGGCGGCTCGGTTCGATGCAGCAGTTGGCGATCGTGCTCGGCATCTTCGTGGCGCTGCTGAGTGACGCGGCGTTGGCCCACGCCGCGGGAGGCGCCGCCAATACATTGTGGTTCGGCATCGGCGCGTGGCGCTGGATGTTCATCGTGGGCGTGATTCCTGCGTTGATCTATGGCGGGTTGGCGTTCAGCGTGCCGGAGTCACCGCGGCACCTGGTGGCGGGCGGCCGCAACGAGGAGGCGCTCGGCGTTTTGCGGCGCGTGCTGGCGCTGGGTTCCGAGGCTGCATTCCAGAAAAAGCTCAGTGACATCCAGATCAGCCTGAGGCGCGAGCACAAGCCGCGCTGGCGCGACCTGATCGGCGGACGCGGGGGGTTCCTGCCGATCGTCTGGGTCGGCATCGTGCTGTCGGTATTCCAGCAGTTCGTCGGCATCAACGTGATCTTCTATTACTCCACGACGCTGTGGAATTCTGTCGGATTCAGCGAATCCAACTCGTTCATGCTCACGGTCATCACCTCGATCGTGAACGTGCTGGTGACGCTGGTGGCCATCGCGCTGATCGACCGCATCGGACGCAAGGCGCTGCTCGTGATCGGTTCGTCAGGCATGTTGGTCACCCTTGCCGTCATGGCGGTGTGCTTCGCCCAGGCGACCGGCAGCGGTACGACGGTAAGCCTGCCCGGGGCATGGGGTCCGGTCGCACTGGTGGCGGCCAACTTGTACGTGGTCTTTTTCGGCGTGAGCTGGGGACCGGTGGTGTGGGTGCTGCTGGGCGAGATGTTCCCCAATCGCATCCGCGCGATGGCATTGGCGGTGGCCGCGGCGGGGCAGTGGCTGGCCAACTTCGCGATCACCAGCAGTTTCCCGCCGATGGCCCAGTTCAGCCTGCCGTTCTCGTATGGCCTTTATGCGTTCTTCGCGTTGCTCTCGTTGCTGTTCGTGCTCCGCTTCGTGCGCGAAACCCGCGGTGTGGAACTGGAGGACATGCCGGGCTGACCGCGATCGGCAACAAGCTTGGCGTACCGGGCCCTTCCGGCGTCCCGATCCTCGCGCGTTCCAGTCGGTTGAGCGCAGCCTTCAACGGGGCGGTTGCGGAACATCGGCGCATGAGGATCGCGACGCGGCGGTTGCGCGCGCGTCGTGCAATCGGATGGAGGCACCGACACGGTAAACTGGACAGATGTCCGGTGCCGCGAACCTCCACCTCGGCCACGCCGGCGAGGCGTACCCCGACGCGTTCTATGTGCGCGTCGGGGAACACTGTTTCGCATCCACGCTGCACGCACAGGGGGCCTGGCAACCCGGCGAACAACACCTGGCGCCGGCATCCGGCCTGGTGTTGGCGGAAGTCGAACGCCGCCTGCCGAGCGACAAGCTGGTATCGCGTGCGTCGTTCGATGTGCTCGGCGTGATTCATTCCGGTGAATTCACCATCGACGTCGAAGTGGTGCGGCCGGGCCGATCCATCGAGCTGATCGAAGCCAGCATGCGGCATGGCGACCGGACCAGCATCCGCGCACGCATCTGGCGGCTCCTGGCCTCGGACACCACGCAGGTGCAAGGCATCGAATGGGCGATGATGCCGCCGCCCGAAGCCATGCATCCGCTGGCGTTTTCGTCGGTCTGGAGCGGCGGCTTCATCGGCTCGCTGGAGGCGCGCCAGGATGCGGACGTCAGGCCGGGCCGCGGGCGTAGCTGGCTGCGCACGCGCTGCCCGCTGGTGACGGGAGAAACCGATCCGCCGGTCGCGGGTTTCCTGAAACTGGTCGATACCGCCAACGGGCTGGTCGTCCGCGAACACCCCGGCAGCGTGTTCTTCGCCAACGTGGACCTCACTGTCCACCTCTTGCGCCAGCCCGAAGCCGGATGGGTCGGTTTCGATACGCGCGTGAATTTCGGTCCGAGCGGACTTGGCGAAACCTTGTCCATCCTCAGCGACCGTCACGGACCGGTCGGCACCGCCGCGCAAAGCCTGACGGTGCGGGTCGGTCAGAAATAATCCGGCGAAGCGCGATCGCCTGGTACCCGGGCGACTAGGTCGACAACGCGTTGCGCTGTCGTCGATCCGTCGAATCGCCTTCCCGAGTTCACCGGCCATGCAGCGTCGTCGATGCCAGAATGTTGGGCGGATCGATCGGCTTCGACGTGCAAAGAGGAAGCGCGGCGATTGCCCTCGCTTGCGACGTATCGTTACCTTCGTCAGACCCTGTCAGGAGCGGCACCGGATGGACAAACAGCAGGAGAGTCTGCGAAGCGAGGCCCAGGCCGCCGAAGCACCCGCCGCGCGTTCGCTTGAATTCTGGTGGCTCAGTGCGATCGTGCTGATTCTGGCAGCCGGCGCGTACAGCGCGCTTCGCTTGCATGCATTGCCGCATGCACCAGAGCGGGTACTCGTCTTCCTGGAAAGGGTTTCGCTTGGCGTCGGCGCGGTGACGCTGCTGCTGATCATCTATCGCCTGATCGACCAGCGGTTGTGCAGGATTCCCGACGCCGCGTTGCGTTACAACATTCGTCGGATCGGCAAGCTGATTCTTTTCGGATTGCTGTTGGTGGTCGCGCTGACGGTGCTGTTTGCCAACTGGTATGCCGCACTCACCTCACTGGGGGTGATCTCGATCGTCCTCGGTTTTTCCCTGCAAACCACGCTCGCGAGTTTCATCGGCTGGATCTACATCCTGATCAAGCGGCCGTACTGGGTGGGTGATCGCATCACCATCGACGATGCCAGCGGCGACGTCATCGACGTCACCTACCTGGACACCACCCTGTGGGAAGTCGGCGGCCCGATGATCAACAGCAGGCATCATCCGAGCGGACGCGTGATCAAGTTTCCCAATTCGCGGGTGCTGACCACCGCAGTGGTCAATTCCTCGTGGGCGCTATTTCCCTATGTGTGGAACGAGATCACGTTCCATGTCGCCTACGACAGCGACTTGTCGTTTGTCGGCAAAGTCATGCAGGGCGCGGCCGAGGAAGAGGTGGGCGAATCCATGCGCACCGAGATCAGGAAATACCGCGAACTGCTGGCGCGCAC
>Ga0207705_10003157_pt1 | contig 12541 bp, 7 predicted proteins | sample KBSC13metaG_FD_184314 | JGI IMG/M metagenome (GOLD analysis project Ga0207705, IMG submission 184314) | Corn rhizosphere microbial communities from Kellogg Biological Station, Michigan, USA - KBS C1-3 metaG (SPAdes) (version 2) | ecosystem: Host-associated > Plants > Roots > Rhizosphere > Soil ...
GGCGACGGTGGTGGTGGTGGAGCCGACGGCGGGATGGGCCAGGATCGCCGCGCCGGTGAGGACGGAGCCTGCGGCTACTGCCGCTGCCGACAGCCGGATGACGGTCGGGGAGGGGGAACGCATGCGGTGCGCCTTTCGAGGGGACAACAGGGCGTCTCTCATTGCCTCGACGCCCGTTGAAATTGCTTGACCTCGTTGACTGCAGTGCCACGCCGCCGGTGGGTGCGAAGCACCCACCGGCGGCGTTCTGCGTGCGAAAGCGTTACAGGTAACCGGGTGACTGGTAGTTCATGCCGGCGACGCCGGAGGGAACGAAGTCACCGTTCGGTGGCGGTCCCTGCGTGACACGACCGTTGACGACGATCGGCGTGCCGCTCCAGGTGACGTACTTCCGGCCACTGGAGTCAGTGCTGCATGTCGCGCTGCCCGACGGCGTCTGCGCCCGGCAGAAGTCGCCGCCGGCGAAGTTCGGGTCCGGCTGGTTCCAGACATTGGTCAGTGTGACCGGCTGCGTGGGGTTGCTCTCGACGAAGTTGATCATGTACTCGACCTCGGGGCTGTCGGCGTGGTAGTTCACGTTGCGGAAGTCGCTCGGCCCGAAGGTGGTGCCGGACTCCTGCTTCCACATCTGGCCCTGGAAGTCGGACATGCCGGTCAGGTGGTCGACGTCGAACGCCTTGATGCCGCCGAAGGGCTGAATGACGTCGGCGTGGTAGCCGTTCGGGCCCGACAACCGATCGATGATGCGTGAGTTCTGCACGATCAGCGTCGTGTTCGAACCGCCGCTGCCGACACGAATGCCGTCGCGCCCGTACGGTCCGTGGATGTAGAGGCCCTCGACGTACGCCGTGCCGTTGACGTTGTCGAACTCGATGCCCGACTGGTCGTCTTCGCTGGACCACTGCTTGTTGTTGTTGACTTCGCCACCGATCATGACCCAGTTGTGACCTCCGGTGAAGCGGATCCGGCGGTCAGTGGGCGCATCCCAAACAACGTACGAGTCCTGCCCTGACGGAGCAGTGATGGTGCCGGGTCCGTCACCGGAGACGTGGTAGGTAACCGGGTTCACCATCGCCGGCGGGCGCCAGGTCAGCTTCGCCCCGGTACCAGTCGCCGTGCTGGTCGGAGAAGCCGTGGGACTGCTGGTCGGGGAAGCCGTGGGACTGCTGGTCGGGCTGCTGCTGGGACTCGTGGTCGGAGTCGGGGACGTGGTGGGGGTGCTCGACGGGGTCGGGGTCGGCGTCGGGCTGGTGGACGTGGACGAGTTGAGCGTGACGTCCAGGCGGGGTGCGTAGCTGCTGCCGTATTCCTTGGACTTGATCGAGTACGCCGTCGGGGTGGCGTTGTCGAGGACGAGGGTGACGGTGCCGCCGCCGGTCGGGATGGCCTTGGTCACGTCGACGGCTTTCCAGCTGCCGGCGGTGACCGCACCGCTGTTGGCGTAGCTGGTGCTGCCTTGCGCGGGGGCGTTGTTGTAGGTGATGCCGCTTTCGGTCCAGCTGCTGCTCGCGCTGTGCACGGTGAACCCGCCGGAGTTGGACTGGTTCGGCAGCACGGACAACACGGCCTTGCCGATGGTCTGGCCCGAGGGCACCGACACGGCGAACCTCATGTAGGCCTTGGTGTCCGGGCTGTTGTCGATCTGCAGGTAGTGCGATGCGCCGTAGTTGGTCGACGGGGTCCCGGCCGAGACCCAGGCGTCGGCGTTGTCGGCAACGGTGGTGGTGGTGGAGCCGACGGCGGGATGGGCCAGGATCGCCGCGCCGGTGAGGACGGAGCCTGCGGCTAGTGCCGCTGCCGACAGCCGAGTGACCGTCCGTGAGGGGGAACGCATGCGGTGCGCCTTTCGAGGGGACAACAGGGCGTCCCTCGTTGCCTCGACGCACGTCGAAATTGCTTGAGTAACCAGCCGTAGCCACTGCGTGACAACGCAGCGTCAAAAATCACCTCTTCGAGCGGCTAGCGACCATATGTCACACCGGGTGCAGCTCCGTCGAAGTCGCCGGGCGCAGCACGGGACGGCCGGCGACCACGCGCCTTGCCGCCTCCTCGCGCGCCGTCATGCACAGTGCGGTGGACACCGCGACCAGGAGCGCCCAGAAGAATCCGTTGGAGGTCGTGGTCACCTCGGTGACGTTGTAGCTGAGGACGAGAAGCGGCAGGCCCAGTGGCCACAACGACGTCGCGTTCGGGTGGCGGATCAGGCCGCGCACGGCGCGCCAGATGCTGCCGGCGAGGACCACGACCCACAGCGCCGCCCCGACGACACCGATGCCTAGCGCCAGGTCGAGCGCGCCGTTGTGAGCGTTCGGAGGTCCCCAGGGGTTGTCCAGAAGAACTTGCGTCGATGGTGGGCTCCAGCCGTGCCAGAACGCACCGTAGCCATAGCCGAACAAAGGGCGCTGCATCAGAGCGTGCCAGCAGCTGGACCACAGTTGCACGCGTCCGGTGAGTCCGGAGTCTTTGCCGACCGTGGCGAGAAGTGAGCTCCAGTCGCGGATGACGTACACGATGCCCGTGCCGCAGATGACGAAGAGGACGACGACCAAGCACTGCCGGAACGGGAAGCGGGAGCGCAGCACGAGCAGCAGCGCGATCGGCGCCACGATCGTGACCATCGACACGACGGCGAACACCGACGACGACTTGAGCAGCACGAGACCGCAGATCGCTGCCATCGCCAGTGATACCCATCGCCGCTGCGGTTGCCTCGCTGCCATCAGCGTCGAGAAGACGGCCGCGAGGACACCGACCGCCATCGCGCGGCCGAGCACGTTCTTCTGGACGAAGATCCCGCGCCATTCGCCGCCGCTCCCGGGCAGCACGCCGTACTTCGGCGGCAGGATCGCAACGATGATGCTCGCAACAGCGGCCACTGCGCAGGCACGGGCCAGCAGCCACGGCTGTTCCCGCAGAGGGAACCGGTCCAGCAGGTAGAGCCCGAACAGCGTGTACAGCAGCACTGCAAAGACGCGGCGCGCGGTGACCGTTGGCTGATCCGACCAGAACACGCTGAGCGCGATGATGCCGAGTAGCAGCGGCACCGCGATGTCGAGCTGGCTCGCCGCGCCGAAGATGCCGCCGCCTCGACTGTGTAGCAGCGTCGCCGCCGCGACACAGCAGATCGCCAACGCGGCGAGGCTGAGCGTGCTCGTGTCACCGCTGCTGTCCTTCTGAATCAACGGGAACACGCCACCGGCAAGGACGATCAGCGACAGGATGGCGAAGACCTGCTCAGCCGTGCTGACACGCGTCCTCGGCACGGCGCGCGCCCGGATCGCCGCGGCTTCGGCCATCACCGTGCCGGTGCCAGCGGGTCCACCCGGCCCGTCCGCCGGAGCGAATCGGCTGAAGGCTCGACTGGAGCGGGGGCGCTCACGACGACGGTGCGTAGATCGGTGAGAACGACGCCGACGCACACTCCGCCCGCTTCCACGATGCGCTGCGCCGCGACCTGGAGATTCCGGCGGTTGGTCGTGTCCTCAGCGGCGACGAGCAGCGTGATGTCGACGAGTTGCGCGATGTTCAGCGTCTCCGCGGAGGACAGGACCGGCCCGGCATCGATGAGCACTGCGTCGTTGTTGCTTGCAAGCTGTTGCAGCAGCGTCGCGAACTCGGGGCTGGCGAGCATGTCGACGTCACCGGTGTGACTACCAGGCACAACGGTGAGTGAGCCGAACGAGCCCACCGCGAGATGCCGCAGGCGGTCGGGCCCTCCCGGCCCGCGCAGGATCTGCGCCAGCGTTGGCGTGCGGGGAGAACCGAGCAGCTCGTGCTGGCGGGGAGCCGCTGTGTTGGCATCGATCACCGCGACCTTTCGTCCTGCCGCCGCGAGGCTGCGGGCGAGGCCAGCGACGACAGTGCTTGTGCCTTCGCCGCCGAGTGGCCCGGCGACCAGGATCTTCGCGGGGTAGCCATTGGGGAGCACGGCCGGCAGCTTGGCCCGCAACCCTCGGAACGCGTACGTCTCTGCCCGGTCCCGCGTCTGCGCGTTGCCGGCGCGGATCGAAAGGGGCACTGTTCCGACCACTGGCCAGTCGGGGTTGATCATCTTGATGTCCCGCTTGTCGCGGACCTTGTCTCGGACGACCTCGAGCAACGCTGCTGCGAGGAAGCCGAGGATGAGTCCGGCCACCAGCCCGAGCAGTCCGTTGCGAACGGGGCGCGGCTCGGACGGCGCGGTCGGCGGCGCGGCCGCCGACAGGATCGAGGCGGAAAGATCGTCCCCGGAGGCCTGCGTCACATCCTGTACAGCGACCGCCCGCAGTTGCGCACCGAGCAGGTCACGCCGGAGCTGGAGCTGCTGAGCACTCGCGCCGGTAGCCGTCGCCAACGAGGTCTGCACCTCTTGCAGTTGCTTCTGGAGCTGCGACTCGGTCTGCTGACGCGCTGCCTGCGCGGATCGATCGGCGTTGGCATTGTCCTTGGCGAGCTGGGCTACATATGCCGTGGCGTACGCATTGGCGACCCGCGCCGCCTCCCGCCGGTTGTGCGATGTCGCTCGAATCGCGAGCTCGTCCGACTGCGCTCGCATGCTGACCTTCACGTGCGGGGCAGGGGTGCCGAGCTGGTCGGCCACCGCAGTCTTCACCGAGTCGCTTCGCACCGTGTCGATCTGTGTCTGCATCGCGCGGGTCAGGTCGGCTTTCGAGCCACCACTCGACCTGAACGGCGACGACGCGTTCGTCAGCTCGATGTACGCCGCCGACGTATACCGGTTCTGCTGCAGCAGTGACCCGAAACCGGCCGCCAGCCCGGTCAAGATCGCGACGACGGCGATGAGGGTCGCGTGGCGGCGGAGCACGATCAGATAACCCATGGGGGCTCCTCGGGTTCGAAGCTGGCAGTGCGACGGTTGGTTACTCCGGAGGTGACGAGGCTTCGCCAGATGGCGACGTCACGGTCACGAGCGATGACGGAGGCGATCAGCCGCGGGCTTTCACCGTCCACGGTTGTCGCCAGGCGACGTAGTCGAGGTCCGATCTTCGCCGCGTATCTGCCCCAGGTCGCCAGCATGAGCGGAGCAAGCAACTGCTCGTCCACTCCACGTTGACGAAGGTGCGACCGGGCCAGGCGCGCCGCCCAGGGACGGGGTCCGAAGAAGCTGTCGTGGAACGCCCGCACCTGACCGGGAACGTCGTGAACTCCCGCAACGGCGAAGGACACGAAGGCGAGGAAGTGCATCATGTCGGTGCCGGGCAAGCCAGCGGGTTCGGCGAGCTCCCAGTCGACAAGGCTGATCCGACCGTCCCGGTCCATGAAGACGTTCGGGCAGGTGACGTCGCCGTGTTCGAAGACCAGCGGCAAGTCGTGGTCGCACAGGAGCGAGGCGGCTGCGACGGTTCGTCGAACCAGCTCGGACAAACCTGTGCTGTTCCCCGCGCTCTCCCACTGCGCCAACTCCGACAGCGGCTGCTCGACGAGGCGCCCGAACCACTGCGGGTCAGTCGACGTCGACCCGCTGACCGGGAGCGATTCGATCCAGCTCCGCACGGCACGTACCGATTCAGCCGGCCGGCGGGCGACGTACCGGTGCGTGAGGACCGTGCCCCGCACCTTCGTCTCCACCAACGCGGGATGTCCCTCGACATGCAAGGCGCGAACCACGGGGAACGTGCCGCGGCCTGCCGGCCAGCGCTCGGCAAGCTCACGCAGCACCGCGGCCTCGTGCGCGATGCCGCTGGTGTCCGTGGAGATCCGGGGAAGTTTCACGACCAGCCCGGCACGAGTGACAGGGTCGGAAGCGAGTCGCACGACGTGTCGGGAGGTGCGGAACCGAGGCGTGACCAGCAGCCGAGTCGTCGCGTCAGCCGCTACAGAAGTTGTGTCAGGGCCAGATGCAGTCGTCGCGTCCGAGCGCAGGCGAGCGACCATGCTGACGTCGGCGGCGACGCACGGTGTTGCACGCGCGCTGGTGGCGAGGTGCAGCATCGCCGACTTGAACGCGCCTCGCGTTGTGCCCTGGTGGCGACGTGCGACTTGGTGGAGGGCGTGGCGGTCGGAAATGGGCACGACATGTGCGCAGCCCTCGAAGCTCGGCACATGCCAATAAGCGGCGATCTCCCCAAACCCGGCGCCGCTCGCCAGGTCCCGCCATCGCCGCAGGCTGCTCGGGCGTTGCCACGGGGTCGCCGAGCGGGATAGCTGGACGTAAAGCCGCCCACCCGGACGCAACAATCCGGCGGCTTGGCGGAGCGTGTCCTCCAAGGGCGCCACCACCACCGCGGTGTCGAAACCCGCGCGGTGAGGGAGCGGGGGGTTCACAGCAACGGTCGCATCCACGGCCTGCAGTGCGGTCAGCATCGGATGACCGGCATCGCCGAGAAACACGGTCTCGCCCAGGCAGGGGTCGCCGAGGAAGCGCCAGTCCAGACGCGGCAGGAGGCTCAGTGCCGAAACGTCGGTGGTCATGCGACGAAGACCTTGCGCAGCAGCGGGAGGCGACCGATCTCGGGGAAGGTGTCCGCGAGCCGCAGCTGCCGTCGTACCGAGAGCAGCACGGCGCCTGTTGCCAGGGCGACGATGCCGACGGCGGCGGGCAGTGACGGCTTCAGCGGCACCAGCAGTTCGCACGCGACGAGACTCAGCGCGATGACGAGGAAGACCGGTGTGTAGTGGTTGTCGTAAACACCGACACGGGAGTAGCGGCGTACGCCTGCTTGTTTGATGATGTTGTGGACCACGACTGACGCCGACGCGCTGACCGCCGCGCCGAGAGCGCCGAAGGCTGGTATGAGGGCTAGTGACGTGATGACGCAGAACGCGAGTGCGGTGAGGTTTCCGAGGACGACGTAACGAGTGGCGCCCAGGATTTGCAGAACGGTTCCGTTGAAGCCCATGGCAGCGTTCACGTAATAGCCAATTGCCAGTACGGCCAGGATCGGAGCAGAGGAGGAGTAGCGGCTGCCGAAGACCGTCGTCGTCAGCGGTGAGGCGAAGGCTGTTGACATCAGGAACACCGGCAGCGTGAGGACAGCCATCCAGGCGGTTGTTTGCCAGTACAGATGGCGCATGGCCTCGGTGTTCCCCCGAGCATGAAAGCGAGCGGCCACGGGGGTGAACAGCGTCCCGAAGGACAGCAGGACCATCATGTTGAGCGCGGCGACCGGCTGCACCGCGCGGTACGCCGCGACCTGGTGTAGATTGCCGAACTTTCCCAACAGCACCGCGCCGAACGTCGTGGTCGCCGTGAAGGTCAGATTGGTCGTCAGTAGCGGGACGCTGAACCCAAACAGTTCGCGCAGCGGCATACGTAGCCGGCGGCCGTTCAGCTTGAACACCGGACTGCGCCGCAGGACCGGGATGATCGTGATCGAGTAGACCGTGAGCGCGACGGCGCCCGCGACGACGTAGCCGACTGCCAACGCGCCCACCGACTGGCCCAGGGCGACGACGGCGAGAACGGCTGCGAGCCGCAGCGACGGCTCCATCAAGTAACGGCGGATGAAGACGGCGCGCGGCTTCGACAGCACGGCGAAGCAGTTGACGATCAACGTGTCGAGTGCCTGGGTCGGGGCTAGCACGATCAGGACCGCCACGAGCGTTGTGACCTGCGACGCATTGCCGCCGCCGAACAGCATGTGTCGCCCGAGCGCCACTACCAGCAGCGTCGCGACACCGAGCGACAGGATTGTCGCGGCTTCTGTGACGATGACACCGAGGAACCGGCCGCGGTCGCGGCGCTCTTCGTAGAGGCACAGGAACCGGGTGTCCGCGCGGTCGAGCCCGACGGCGAGGAAGGCCTGCACCAAGGCGACGATCGAGAGGCCGTAGGCGAACGCACCGTAGTCGGACTTCGATAGATACCTGACCGTGATGACCTGTGTTCCGAACGCGATCAGCATCGCGGTCAGGCGCCCGACCAGCAGCATCACCGACCCGCGGATGTGACCCCGCGCAGTCGTGACTGCTCCGGGCGCCGCGGCGGCGCCCTCCACTTCCGATGGAAGGTCGAGCTCCGCCGTGGTGCTGGCGTCGGCGTTGCTCATGCAGCCGCGCCCTCGGTGAGCCCTTCGGTGAGTCCCTCGGTCAACGCCGCCCAGATGACACTCGTCGCCGCGTCGTGTACGTCGGCGGCGCTGCGGGACGCGTCGAGCACGACCAGGCCGGAGATCTGCTCGTGCAGGGCGAGGTAACGACGGCGGAAATCTGCGAGTTGCTCCTCGCCGAGTTCACCCTTGCGCTGGAACATCAGCTCGGCGGGCGCGTCGAGCACCACGGTGAGATCCGGCGCGGGGCAGGCCCGGAGGATGAGCGACGAGCTGAGCCGGCCGCGCAGCCCTGCCCTCGCGACCGGAAGCAGCGCATCGTAGCTGTAACGGTCGAACAACACGAGCCGGCCGCGCCGCGCGTGATATTTGGCTGCCGCGCCCCGAGTGCCGAACTGTACGAGCCGGCCGATAAGCATCAGGCCCGGGACGCGTCGCAGGCGGCGGGCCAGATCGGTTGTCTTGAGCACGCCCATGTAGAACGTCGTGGTCGGCAGCGGCACGGAGTTGCGGAGGCCCGCGACGAGCGTGGACTTACCCGCTCCGTCCGGGCCGAGCACGGCTACGACGAGTCCGCGCGCGCCGGCCGGTGTCACCCGACGCACCCGGGCACGCACACGGTCGCCGGCGGCCCGGGCCGACGCAGTCACTCGATGGCGTCGCCACCATCCGGCGGCGAGGTCCGCGAGCGCTGCGTCGATCCACTCGTCGTCGCGGCGCGATCCGTGACTGATCAGCTCGTCCATGTCCACCGAGCCGGATAGATGGGCCTGGACCTCGGCCGCGACGGGACCGTCGGTGTCGGCCGCCTGCGCACGTCGCGCCAATGCCTCGCGTTTCCGCTCGTCCTTGACCGCGCCGTCGAGCGAGTAGTGCAGGAGCAGTGCCCAGAAGTCGTCGCTGGGGTGCAGCGTCCAATGCCCGCCGTTGTGGCGCCGACGGGCCAGGAGCGCACCCGCGTCCGACACCACCAGCTCCTGGTGGCGGCCATAACCGAGCCGGGTCACCACGTCGAGCTCGATCCAGCGGCCGGCGGAGGAGTCATAGGCGACGAAGAACCGGTGGCTGCCATGACCTGGACGGCGGGTCTGCACGAAGCCGGCGGCGGCCAACGCGGCCGCGAGCGCCTCGGCATCCCCTGGCGCCACCAGCAGGTCGATGTCACCGCCGATGTCCTGCTCGCCGTCCGCGCCCCGGAGCACGGCCCAACTGACACCAGCCGCGTCCAGCGTCCTGAACGCCGCCGCGACCAGGGCAGACCGTGCCGTCATGGGGCCAGCGCGATGTCGGCGTGCCAGTACTGGTCGGTGCTGTCGTTGCTGGCGACCACGACGAGACCGGTGGCGTTCGTGACCGTCTGTTTCGTCGAGGTCGCGTTGTTCATCGCAGCCGACTTCGCGTCGCGGATGACCGGCGTGCCGAGTCCAGGAGCGAACGAGATCGCACTCATCGGGGTTCGCTTCATATAGATCGTGCCCTGGAACGATCCGTCGCCGTACGTGGACGGGCCGGTGGCGAAGACGTAGATCATCTGGTTGCTGCTGTCGAGCATGAGGACCGCGCGTGTGTGGTTGTCCGCCACGCGCCCGAACACGTAGCTGGTCCAGTTGCCGCTTGTGTCACGAACCCACACGTTTATGAGGGGGGCGTTCGGGTTCGGCGGTGATACGTCGTTGTAACTGGTCTTTACCACTGCGTACAGACGGCCGGAGGTGTCACGATCCAGCTGCTTCAGGTTGATGTGATCGTCGACCGAGTGCGCTCCCGACTGCAGCACCTTGAAGTTCCAGTGCTGGTTCGGACGATCCAAGTCCGAGTGCACGCCGAAGTAGAGGGTCCCGCTCGACTGGTTGCTCCACATGACGCCGACCTGAGCGCTGCCGACGGTCACGATGGCCGAGATGTCGTCGGAGCTGACGCCGCTCGCACCTGACGTCGGAAGCGTGAACGATGAAGCCCAGTTCGTGCCACCAGGGCCGCTGCGAGCCGCGTAGATCTTGCTCGACTGCGCCCAGGTGGCCCAGATGTCTCCGAGGGAGTCTTCGGTGACGACGAGGGTCTCGGACGAGTAGTTGTTGATGTTCACCGGGAACCCGGCGTCGAGGCTGTAGGTCTGGGTTGAGCTGTTGTAGCTCAACCGGTAGAGCCGGGCTGGGTTGCCGGATGTCGAGTTCGCGCTGGACGCGGCGATGACGTGCGACGCGACGTAGAGATGAGTGCCGTCCCACAACGTGTCGGCTTTGGTCTGCACCCGGTTGTCGAGCGGGGTTCCCGTGTCGACCCACTGCTCGGTGCTGCGGTCGAGCCGGAAGATGTGGAAGGTGTTGCTGGCGGAGTCGAACATGTCCGCCCACCAGATGCCGTCGTTGATCCAGAGCTTGCTCTCCGGCTTCTCTCCGGTCACCGCGTCGGGACCGCCCGAGTAGGACTGGTCGCGGTAGCCGATGTTCGTCGACCCGGGGCTCACCGCTATCGTCTTCGTCGCCGTCGAGCTACCCAATGCGTTCGTCGCGGTCAGCGTCGCGGTGTAGGTGCCAGCGGTGCGGTAGACATAGCTGGGGTTCTGCTGACTAGACCTGCCGCCGTCCCCGAAGGACCAGGACCATGAGGTTGGCACGCCTGACGATGTGTCAGTGAACTGCACCGACAACGGGGCCGGGCCGTTGGACGTGCTGGACGTGAAACTGGCCACCGGCTGCGATGCGTTGACCGTAATGGCCTGCGACGCAGATGTGCTTCCTCCTGCGTTGCTTGCGGTCAAGGTGACCGTGTAGATGCCGGTGTTCTGGAAGATGTGGCTGGGGTTCTGCTGGGTGGACGTCGCGCCGTCTCCGAAGGCCCACGACCATCCGGTGGCGCCGCCGGTCGAGGTGTCGGTGAACTGCACGGTCAGTGGCGCCGCCCCGCTGGTGGGGGTGGCGGTGAAGCTGGCTGTCGGTGGGCTCGGCGGCGGCTGGGGCGAGACGGTGATCGTCGTCGACGCGGTGCTGTTGCCGGCCGCATTGCTCGCGGTCAGGTTCACGGTGTAGGTGCCGGTGCTCTGGAAGACGTGGCTGGGGTTCTGCTGGGTGGACGTCGCACCATCTCCGAAATCCCACGACCATGCCGTCGGTCCGCCGGTCGAGGTGTCAGTAAAGGCGACGGACAAGGGGGCCGTCCCCGATGTCGGGCTGGCGGTGAACCTGGCCGTCGGCGGGCTCGGTGGCGGCTGTGCCGCGTTAGCGGTAATCGTTGTCGACGCGGTGCTGTTACCGCCGGCGTTGCTGGCGGTCAGGTTCACGGTGTAGGTGCCAGTGCTCTGGAAGACGTGACTCGGGCTCTGCTGCGTGGACGTCGTGCCGTCACCGAAATCCCAGGACCAGCCGGTTGGGCCGCCGGTCGAGGTGTCGGTGAACTGGACCGTGAGCGGCGCACTGCCCGATGTCGGCGACGCAGTGAACGATGCTGTCGGTGCGGCCGGCGGGTTCGTCGCCGTTGTGACGGTCAGCCTCGGTGCGGTCGAGGCTCCGGCTTCCCGTGCCTTTACGGAATACGACGTTCCGGTCCGGTTCACCAGCACCAGGGACAGCGTGCCCCCGGCAGCCGGGATCGCGGGAGTGACGTCGACCGACGCGTCCACACCTGCCGTGACGGGTCCGCTCCCGCCGTAGACGGTTGCGCCGACCGCAGGCGCGTTCGCGTACGTGATCGTGCTCTCGCTCCAGGTGGCGTCCGACGAGTGCACCTCGAACCCGCCCGTGTTGCTCTGGTTCGGCCGCACGGTCAGCTGCGCGCTCGTGACATGTTCACCTGCGGGCACGGCGACGTTGAACATGAGGTAGGCGTGCAGATCGGGGGAGTTGTCGATCTGCAGATACGTCGTCGCGCCATGGTTGACGGAAGGGTTACCAGCGTCGACCCAGGCGTCGGCCGTGTCGTTGACCACGGTGGTACCAGCGGCGCTCGCGAGGATCGCGCCTCCCGTCGTTGCCGTGAGAAGGGCCAAGGTGCAGAGCAGGATGCGTGGGCCGGTGACCCACCCGTGGCCTCGGTCCGGGTGGTTCATGTCGATGACTCCTGCGCGGACGTTTGCTGGGCGTGTTGCGCGTGCGAGCGCCGGAACGACCGGGCGCCGTTAGGACGGGAACGATCGGGAGTGGCTGCTGATACCGGATGCCCCGCCTTGTGCTTACCAATGTGGTAGCGCTCCTGCGGCGCATGCAGGAGGTGCGCAGCTCGCCGCGCGAGCGGTTTTGGCGCGAAGGCAACCACCGGGAACCAAGCCGCGAACGTGATCCGTTGCCGAGCGGACATCCCCGGAGTGGTCAGTGCGGTGCGGACTCCGGCGCTCATCAAGCCCATTCGGCGGTCTCTGGGCAGCGGGTGGCCGCCCGGGTCCAGGCGCAGCGAGGCCAGCCTCGAGCGCAGGTGGTTCTGGTCCCGAAGCGCCATCACATCCACCGCGCGCGCGTCGGTACCGGTCGCGGCGGCGAGACCGCGGTAACGGGCGAAGTCGTGGTCGATCAGGGCGCGGAACCGGGCCTCGTCGATGCCTTGAGACGCCCACGCGTTGT
>Ga0207705_10003158_pt1 | contig 12537 bp, 14 predicted proteins | sample KBSC13metaG_FD_184314 | JGI IMG/M metagenome (GOLD analysis project Ga0207705, IMG submission 184314) | Corn rhizosphere microbial communities from Kellogg Biological Station, Michigan, USA - KBS C1-3 metaG (SPAdes) (version 2) | ecosystem: Host-associated > Plants > Roots > Rhizosphere > Soil ...
CGCCGCGCGGCGCGGGGGTCGCGCCGATCAAAGCCCGGCGCAGCATGATCTCCGCCCAGCGCGAGGCGATCGGCGCCTGCATCCGGCGCATCAACGTGACGAGGAAGCGCCCGTCGGCATCGCCGAACGCATCTGCGCCATAGGCCGGACTGGTGCCGACCAAAGCGAGCGAGCGCTTGGCTCCGTCGGGCATCTCCTCCGGCGGATTGGCTTCGTTGGCGGCGAGACTGGCGATATCGGCCGGCAGCAGACTGGGGCTGCTTTCCGCCACGCCTTCATCGGCGCCGGGCGTCGGCGCGGGCAGCGGCCCCGCAGGCACGGACGCTAGCGGCGCGGCAGGCGTAGCCGCCGAAGGCGCCCCCGCAGCGGGTTTCTCGGTCTTTTCCGCGCGCGGCGGCGGACCGTTGCCGAAGCCCGGCGGCAGCAGGGATTTCGGCGCGTCCTGGCCCAGCACGGGCAAAGCGAGGACGGAGGCCGCCCCCGCCGCCAGCAGGACGAGAAGCTTAGTGCGTCGCCGCATTGGCGGTCACCGGCGTCTCGATATGCTGGACCGGAACCGCGCGATCGAGCGACGCCAGCACGAACATCGCGCCAACAATGACCACCAGGACGACGAGCAGGATCAGGATCGGGCGCGGCAACTTCACATCCTTCAAGAATTCATATGCGGCGGCGCTTTTGCCCGACCGGGGGGCGCTGTGTATAGCCCCCGTGACCATGAACACCGCGCCCGCGCACCAGTGTGATCCGATCACCCGACCGATCGTGCTGGTCGGGCTGATGGGTGCTGGCAAGTCCACGGTCGGCCGTCGGCTGGCGCACCGCCTCCACCTCCCCTTCGCCGATTCCGACCATGAGATCGAGGAGGCGGCGGGCCTCAGCATCGCCGAAATGTTCGAGAAATATGGCGAAGCGGAGTTCCGCGATGGGGAACGACGCGTGATTTCGCGCCTGATCGACGGCAATCCCAAGGTGATTGCGACCGGCGGCGGCGCCTTTATGAACGAATATACCCGCGCGTTGATTCTCGAAAAGGCGACCTCGATCTGGCTCGACGCCGATATCGAGACGTTGGTGGAGCGCGTCGGGCGCCGTTCGGGGTCGCGGCCGTTGCTCAACGGCACCGATCCGCGCGAGAAACTGAGATCGCTGGCCGAGACGCGCAATCCGATCTACGCGCTCGCCCAAATCCATATCCACAGCAAGCCGCTGCCGCACGATTCGACAGTGGAACAGATCATGAAAGCTCTCGGCCGATGATCCGCGTCGATGTCGGTCTCGGCGACCGTTCCTATCCCATTTTGATCGAGGCAGGCCTGCTGGATCGCGCCGCCGAGCATCTCGCGAAGTTTGCGCGCAATGGCCGGCTGGTAGTGGTCACCGACGAATCCGTCGCCGCGCGCCAGTTGCCGCGGCTTACCGCGGGGCTGGGTCAGGTTAGGGTCGAGGCCGTGATCCTGCCCGCAGGCGAGGCCACCAAGAGCTGGGGCATGCTCGAACGGCTGACCGACCAGCTGATGGAACTCGGCGTCGAGCGTAGCGACCGCATCGTCGCGTTGGGCGGCGGTGTGATCGGCGATCTGGTCGGTTTTGCCGCCTCGATCCTGAAGCGCGGCTGCGGCTTCGTCCAGGTGCCGACCACCTTGCTCGCGCAGGTCGACTCTTCAGTCGGCGGTAAGACCGCGATCAACGCGCGCGCAGGCAAGAATCTGATCGGCGCCTTCCATCAGCCCGATCTGGTGCTGATCGACCCGACCACGCTCGACACATTGCCGCCGCGCGAGGTGCGCGCCGGCTATGCCGAAGTGGTCAAATATGGCCTGATCGACGATTTCGACTTCTTCGCCTGGTGCGAGGCGCATGGGACTGCGCTGCTGGAGGGCGATGCCGACGCGCGCACCAAAGCGATCGCGCACAGCGTGGCCGCCAAGGCGCGTGTGGTCGCCGCCGACGAGCGCGAGACCAGCGGCGTGCGCGCTTTGCTCAATCTGGGCCACACGTTCGGCCACGCGCTTGAGGCGGAGACCGGTTTCTCCGACGTGCTGCTCCATGGCGAGGGCGTGGCGTGCGGCATGGCGCTCGCTTTCCGGTTCTCCGCGGCGCAGGGCCTGTGTTCGGGGCAGGATGCGGTGCGGGTGTCGCGCCATCTGGATGCGGCCGGACTGCCGACGACTTTGAAGGCGGCGCATGTCGATACCGATGGCGCGACCTTGGTCGGCCATATGGCGCACGACAAGAAGATGGAGGGCGGCCGCCTGCCCTTCCTGCTCGCGCGCGGGATCGGGCAGACGTTCCTGGCGAAGGATGTCGACCTGGCCGAGGTCGCCGCTTTCCTCGACAGCGAGCGCTAAACCATCTCCGCCAGCCGCAAGCGCCCGGGCGTAAAACCCGCGCGCTTTTTCCAGGTGAGCAGGCCCGCCCCGCCATGCTCGGCGGCACCGTAGAGCAGCACCTTCGCGCCCTGCGCAGCGGGCTCGCGCGCCTCGATCAGCCAGCGGATGATCTCATGGTGGAGCAAGGCCATCACGCCGTCATTGAGCCGGTCGCGATGGCCCATGATCTCGGTGTAATGGACCACGTCACCGATCCGCATCACCTTGACGTAAGCGACCAGCCGTTCGCCGACCTCGACCCCGTTCTGCCGATGGCCGGGTTCGGGGGCGAACAGGCCCCACCAGATCGTCCAGTGCATCGGGCAGCAGGGCGCGGCGACGTGGAGCAATTCGGTTGCAGGTGCGGCGATATGTTCGGGCTTGAGGAACCAGCGGTCGAACACCGGCCCCGCCGCGCGGAACGCCATCGAGGTACGGATCGCGTGCATGTCCGCGACATGGCTGGCCAGCATGAACTGCCGCGCGACATAGCCCTTGCGCGCGGTGGCGCGGATTTTGGACAATGTCCGCGACGATCTTTGCTTCAGCAGCGCATCGAAGGCGGCGATATCGGGGAAATCGGGGATGCGGATCAGCATCGGCGTAAGCTGCGATCGTGCCGGCTTCGGCCCGACGCGCGCATAGCGGCGCAGCAATTTGGGCACTTTGTCTGTGTGAAGCGGACATGGCGGCCGGCAATCGCCGGGGCGGTGCCATTCGACCGGCAGCTCGTCCAGGTCCGCAGCATGCATGCCGAACATAGCGAGCCGCTTTCCACGCAGCCCCCGCACCAGGATCGGTTCGACCACGGCCTGGTGCAGGCGCACCGCCAAATTGCTGATCATGCTCAAGGGTGATTCAGCGCTTCCGGCCCTTGGATGCGCCGTTCCAGGCAAGCAGCAGCCAGCCGAGGATCATCCCGACACCGCCGGCGGGCGTGGCCGCGCCCAATATATGCGGCGCGCCGAACGCCATCGCGTAGAGCGTGCCCGCAAAGACGATCGAGCCGCCGAGCAACCAGGCGGCGGCGAATTCCGCGCCAAGCTGCGCCGCGACGATCGCGGCCAGCGCGTGGATCATCTCATATTCGCCGCCGGTCCTGAGCCATTCGGCGGGCTTGCCGCCTACGCCGTGCGCGCCGAACGCGCCGGCCATCACCGCAAGCGCGCCCGACAAGGCCGCCAGCCGAATCAATGCGCGGCTATTCACTGATCGTCGTCCAGCAAGGGCGCACTAAGACTGATGGAGCGTGCTTCCTCGGAGAAGGTGCCCTTCTCCGCCTGGATACGCAGCCTTTCCTTGTCGCGGGCGCGATAGGCGGTCTCGATCTTCCCGATCATCTCATCGTCGACGCCCAACGCCTTCAGCGTCTTGCGGCCCATCACCACCGCGCTTTCGAACACTTCGCGGATCACCGCGGCCGTATCGAGCCCGCGATAGCGCATCAGCGCGCGGCGGTCGTAGGCGCGGACATAGATTGCGGCCTGGCGGAAGGTCTTGAGCGCGAGCTCCAGTTCCTCCCGGCTCAGCTGATCCTTGTCCATCGCGAAGATGATCGCACGCGCTTCGTAGCCGCCCGCCTGCTTCAACAGATCGAGCCTCGTGCCGTCGCCATAATAGACCTTGGCGCCGAATTGCGCGGCGACGTCGATCATCTCGGCATCGTTGTCGATGATCGTGACCGGGATGCGCGCGCCCATCAGCATCTGGCCGACTGTCTGGCCGAAACGCCCATAGCCGACGATGATCGCGGCGGCCTGATTGGCCTCCCCAGGTCCGTCGAGATCGTCACGCTTGGGCTCTTCCTTGGGGCGATTGAAGCGCGTCGCGACCTTCATCAGGAATGGCGTGGTCACCATCGAGAGCGTGACGATCGCGCTGAACAGGCTAGCCGCCTCGGGCGCTACCAGCTGCGCGGCTGCCGCCTGACCGAACAGGACAAAGCCGAATTCGCCGCCCTGACTCAGCAACAGGCCGGAGGCCAAAGCAGGCCTGCGTTCGACCCCGAACAGCTTGGCGACGAGGAAGATGATGGCGGTCTTCACCACCACGACCGCCGCCGCCATGCCGACCACGAACATCGGCCGCGCGATGATCGCATGCAGATCCAGCCGCATGCCGATGGCGATGAAGAACAAGCCGAGCAAGACCGTGCGGAATGGCTCGACGTCCGCTTCGAGTTCGTGCCGGTAGGGCGAATCCGCGAGCATGACGCCCGCTATGAAAGCACCGAGGGCGGTCGACAGATGCAGCACCTGCATCACCGCTGCCGCCGACAATACGGTGAACAGGCCCGCAGCGATGAACAATTCCCGCTCGCCCAAACCGCCGATCAGGCGGAACAAGGGGTTGAAGATATAGCGCCCCGCCAGCACCAGCCCGATCACCGCACCGACCGTATAGAGGCCCAATACCCAGCCCGGGGGCGCGCCCGGATCGGCGGGCACGCGCGACAAGCTGGCGATGATCGTGATCAACGGTACGATCGACAGGTCCTGGAACAGGAGGACCGAGAAAGCGCGCTCGCCGAACGGCGTGTTGAGCCGGCCGGCCGACTGCAGCATCGGCAGCACCTGTGCGGTTGAGGACAAAGCCAGCGGCAGGCCGAGCGCGAAGGCGGCGGGCCAGCTGAAACCGGCGAGATAGATCACCCCCGCCAGGGCGACGCCGCACAAGGCGACCTGGACCAGGCCGAAACCGAAAATGTCGCGACGCAGCCGCCACAGCCGCGTCAGGTTGAGTTCCAGCCCGACCAGGAAAAGCAGAAGCGTGATTCCGAGATCGGCGATGCTGAGCTTGGATTCGGCGCCGTCGACCAGCTTGAGCATCGCGGGCCCGATCAAGGCCCCGGTGACGAGATAGCCCAGGGTCGCACCCAGGCCGAGCTTGCGGAACAGCAACACGAAGCCGAGCGAGACGCCCAGCATGATGAAGCCGTCGGTGACGAGCGTCTCGGTCATGCGGCCTGCGCCGCGGCCGCGCGCGCGGCGGCTTCGACAACCGCTTCGAAGGCGAGCCGGATCGAGGCGTGGCGGGCGCTATGCGCGCGCGCCGGCCCAAAAATTTCCAGGCCTGGCCAGGTGCCGGGATCGTCGCGATCGCCGGCGAGGAAGGCGGTCAGCGCGTCACGCGCCTCTTCCAGTTCGGGCAGGCTGCGGCCAATCGCGTGCGCGCCCATCAAAGAGGCAGACGCCTGGCCGAGCGCGCAGGCGCGCACCTCCTGCCCCAGTTCGGCGATCCGGCCTTCAGCGTCGAGCATCACGTCCACGGTGACGCGGCTGCCACAGATCGGCGAGCGGCGTTCGGACGTGCCTTGGGGATACGCCAGCCGCGCCTGGTGCGGTATGCTGGTCGCAAGTCTGAGTATCTGGGTGTTGTAGAGCGCTTCGGCCATGACGCTCAGTCGCTGTTCGCCTGGACCGCCGGGGCGCTTGCATTGTCCGCGGCCGCCGCAGCCTGTGCGGCGCGGCGGCGCTGGACCCAATCGACCACGGCGCGACCGCTTGCGTTGAGCAGGGGATAGGTGCGCGAATTACGCACGAATTCGGGCCGCTGCGAGGCCGCCCCCCAGATCGTGTCGTAGACCAGGTTCACGCCGAGGAAGAGAACCGTCGCGATCAACAGCCCTTTCAGCGCGCCGAAGCCGAGGCCGAGCACGCGATCGAACGAGCCCAGCACCGATTTCTTGGTGCGCTGACCGAGCGAGCCGGCCAGCATCTTGCCGCCGAAGAAGACCGCGCCGAACACCAGAACGAACGACAGGACGGAGGCGCCGCTTGGGCTTTTGACGACATGGACGAGCAAGCTCGCCACCGGGCCGTGCAGCAATTTCAAGGCGAAGATGGCGGCGGCCCAGGCGAACAGCGACAGGACTTCCATGACGAAGCCGCGCATGAAGCCCATCACGGCACCGCCACCGATGAGGAGCAGGACGATAATGTCCATTGCGGTCAGCATGGACCCGCTATGGCGATCCGCTCCGCCAATCACAAGGCTTGGCGGAGCGAGATCGTGCGATGCGGATCAGGCGGCGGGCTTGACCGAATTGTTGAGTTCGTCGCGGTCGAGAACGCCGTCTCCATTCTTGTCGGCGGCTTTGAAGCGGGCCGGAGTCGCCGCGAGATAAGCAGCCTTGGTGACATAGCCATCCGCGTCCGGCTCAACCCCGGCAAAAGCGCCCTTCGCCATCGCATCCAGATCGGCCAGCTTCACCTTTTCGGCACCTTGCGCGAAATAGTTCCATCCCCCTTCGCGGAAGGCGGCAAATTCCTCGGGCGTCACCTTCCCGTCGCCGTTGGTATCGGCATATTGCATCAGGTCCATGTCCTGCGCGGAAACGGGTACCGCCACCATCGTCAAAGCCGAAGCGAGCAAAGCCAGTCCGAGACGCATAATATCCTCCCTCTATTTATTTGTCGGACATATCACACCCAACGTCCCTGTCACGACCCATTCGTGACGCAATCAGCGATCACATATTCGCTTGCGATTGTGCCGCGTTTTGCCCACCTGCGCCCCATCATGCGCGTCCAGACAAAGCTTTGCGGGCTTTCCACAGTCGAAACCATCGATGCCGCGATTGCGGGCGGTGCGGCGTGGCTGGGCTTTGTCTTCTTTCCCAAAAGCCCGCGCGATATCCTGCCAGAACAAGCGGCGAGCCTGATCGCGCGTGCGCCGGTTGGCGTCGGCAAGGCGGCGGTGCTGGTCGACCCCGACGACGAATTGATCGCGCGCGTGTTGCAGGCGGGCGTGACCGTGCTCCAGCTCCACGGCGACGAAAGCCCCGAACGTCTGGCCGCGCTCAAGCGCCATGGGGTCGAATTGTGGAAGGCCGTGCCGGTCCGCATCCGCACCGATCTCGACGCCGCGCGGCGCTACCGTGGGGTTGCGGACCGTATCCTCTATGACGCGAAGACGCCCAAGGGCACGCTGCCCGGCGGCATGGGGCAGCGCTTCGACTGGAAATTGCTGGAAGGCTTCGTCCATCCTTTGCCTTGGGCTTTGTCGGGCGGGCTGGACGCGGGCAATCTCAGCGAGGCGGTCGGCATCACCGGGGCACGTCTGGTCGATACATCGTCGGGTGTGGAGAGCGCGCCGGGCGTCAAGGATGTGGACAAGATCGCCGCCTTCCTCCAAGCGGCAGGCCGTCTATGACCATCCCCAACAGCCTTCGACAGCAGCCCGACGCCACGGGCCATTTTGGCGATTATGGCGGCCGCTACGTCGCCGAGACGCTGATGCCGCTCATCCTCGACCTCGACCGCGAATATCGCGCGGCCAAGGCCGATCCGGCGTTCCAGGCCGAACTCGACGAGCTGATGACGCATTATGTCGGCCGGCCGAGCCCGCTTTATTATGCCGAGCGCCTGACCGAGCATCTGCGCGCCAGTGCGCCGGAAGGCATGGGCGCCAAGGTCTATTTCAAGCGCGAAGAGCTCAATCACACCGGCGCGCACAAGATCAACAATTGCATCGGCCAGATCCTTCTCGCGCGCCGCATGGGCCGCAAACGCATCATCGCCGAGACCGGCGCGGGATCGCACGGTGTCGCGACCGCTACGGTGGCCGCGCGTTTCGGTCTGCCCTGCGTGATCTACATGGGCGCGAAGGACGTCGAACGGCAGCAGCCCAACGTGTTCCGCATGCGCCTGCTCGGTGCCGAGGTCGTGCCCGTCACCAGCGGTGCGCAGACGCTCAAGGACAGCTTGAACGAGGCGCTGCGCGACTGGGTCGCGAACGTGCATGACACGTTCTACATCATCGGCACCGTAGCGGGGCCGCACCCCTATCCGGAGCTGGTGCGCGACTTCCAGTCGGTGATCGGCAAGGAAACCCGCCAGCAGATCATGCAGGCCGAAGGGCGTTTGCCCGATCTCCTGGTCGCGGCAGTCGGCGGCGGCTCCAACGCGATCGGCCTGTTCCACCCCTTCCTCGACGACGAGGGCGTGGAGATGCTGGGGATCGAGGCAGCGGGCTATGGCATGCACACCGACAAGCATGCCGCGTCGCTCGGCGGCGGCACGCCCGGCATCCTTCACGGCAACAAGACCTATTTGCTGCAGGACGAGGATGGCCAGATCCAGGAGGCCCATTCGATTTCAGCGGGCCTCGATTATCCGGGCATCGGGCCCGAACATAGCTGGCTGCACGATATCGGCCGGGTGAAATACGAGCCCGCGACCGATCAGGAAGCGCTCGACGCCTTCCAATTGTGCGCGCGCACCGAGGGCATCATTCCCGCGCTCGAAAGCGCGCATGCCGTCGCCGGCGTGATCCGCAAGGCGAAGGAGTATCGGCGCGATCAGATCATCGTGATCAACCTTTCGGGCCGCGGCGACAAGGACATGGCGACGGTCGCCAGCGCGATGGGCGCGCAGGGATGAGCCGACTCTCCGCCGCCTTCGCCAAGGGCCGTCCGGCGATGGTCTGCTTCGTCACCGCGGGCGATCCGACGCCTGCCGCTACGCCTGCCATTCTCGATGCGCTCGTCGCAGGCGGCGCCGACGTGATCGAACTTGGCATGCCCTTTACCGATCCGATGGCGGACGGCCCCGCGATCCAGCGCGCCAACCTGCGCGCGTTGGGCGCAGGCACGAAGACCACCGACGTGTTCGCCATCGCCAATGCCTTCCGCGCGCGCTATCCCGAGGTGCCGTTGGTGCTGATGGGCTATGCCAATCCGATGCTCCATCGTGGCGCCGCCTGGTTCGCGGATCAGTGCGCAGGCGCGGATGTGGACGGCGTGATCTGCGTCGACATTCCGGCCGAAGAGGATGCGGCGCTGGGGCCCGCGTTGCGATCCGAGGGGGTTGCCCTGATCCGGCTCGCCACGCCGACCACGGATGCGGCGCGGCTGCCCGCCGTTCTCAAGGGCGCGGGCGGTTTTCTTTATTATGTCTCGGTCGCGGGCATCACGGGCATGCAGCAGGCCGCGACCGACAGCATTGCCGAGGCGGTTGCAAGGTTCCGGGCCAATACCGATCTTCCGGTTGCGGTCGGCTTTGGCGTAAGGACGCCGGAGCAGGCGGCGGCGATCGCCGAAGTCGCGGACGGCGTCGTCGTCGGCTCCGCGATCGTCGATGTGATCGCCAGAGCGGCGGAGGACGGGAGCGATCCCGCCCCCGCGGTCGCCAAACTGGTCAAGGATTTGAGCGGCGCCGTGCACGCCGCGCGCAAGGAGAAAGCGGCATGAGCTGGATCGATCGGGTGCGCAAGGCGCTGCCCTTCGTGGCCAAGCGCGAGACGCCGGACAACCTCTGGCACAAATGCCCGAGCTGCGGGACGATGCTGTTCACGCGCGAATATGAAGAGAATCAGTCGGTCTGCCCGAAGTGCCAGCACCATGGGCGGATCGGGCCGGATGCGCGCTTCGACGCGATCTTCGACGGCGGCATCTACACCCCGATCGCGACGCCCGCAGTACGCGAGGATCCGCTCAAATTCCGCGATTCCAAGAAATATGCGGACCGCATCAAAGCCGCGCGCGCCAAGACGGGCGAGCAGGATGCCCTGATCAACGCCAGCGGCAAGATCGAAGGCTTCAAGGCAGTCGTCGGCGTGCAGGATTTCGCCTTCATGGGCGGATCGATGGGGTTGGGCGTAGGCGCGGCTTTCCTGGCGGGCGTGCAGGCGGCGATCGCCGGGAAGTGCCCCTACATCATTTTCACCGCCGCCGGCGGTGCGCGCATGCAGGAGGGCATCCTCTCGCTGATGCAGATGCCCAAGACCACGGTCGCGATCCAGCAGCTGCACGAAGCGGGCCTGCCCTATATCGTCGTGATGACCGATCCGACCACGGGCGGCGTGACGGCGAGCTATGCGATGCTGGGCGATGTGCAGATCGCGGAGCCGGGCGCGTTGATCGGTTTCGCCGGCCAGCGCGTGATCGAAAGCACGATCCGCGAAAAACTGCCCGAAGGCTTCCAGCGCGCCGAATATCTGCTCGATCATGGCATGCTCGACATGGTGGTTCACCGTCACAAGCTCCGGAGCGAGCTGGCGCGGGTGATCGCCTATCTCTGCCCCGGCAAGCAGGCGGCCTGATCTTCACAAAGGGGCTTTAGGTGGCGGATTTCGCCGTCTCGTCCGATCCCGCGGTCCAGCGCCAGCTCGATCGGCTGGCAAGCCTTTCGCCGGGCGCGGACATTCTCGGGCTGGAGCGGATCAGCGTGTTGCTCGATCGGCTCGGCAACCCGCATCGGCACTTGCCGCCGGTCTTCCACGTCGCGGGCACCAACGGCAAAGGGTCGACCTGCGCGTTCCTGCGTGCGGCGATCGAGGCGTCGGGCAAAAAGGTCCACGTCTATACCAGCCCGCACCTTGTCCGCTTCAACGAGCGGATCCGCATCGCCGGGCATCTGATCGAGGATGCATTGCTGGCAAGCCTGCTCGCCGAGGTGCTCGATATTTCCGAGGGCATCTCGCCCAGCTTCTTCGAAGTCACCACGGCCGCCGCCTTCCTCGCTTTCGCGCGGGCCCCGGCGGATGCATGCATCGTCGAGGTCGGGCTCGGCGGGCGACTGGATGCAACCAACGTGATCGAGAAGCCGGTCGTATGTGGGATTACCCAGCTTGGGCTCGACCATCAGGCCTTCCTCGGCGACCGGATCGAGCAGATCGCGATGGAGAAAGCGGGCATCGCCAAGGCCAATGTCCCGCTGGTCACGCAGCATTATCCGGCGGCGCAGGGCAACGAGATCGGCCGCATGGCACGCGCGGCGGGTGCCGATTGGCTGGAGAAAGGAGGCGTTTGGGACGCCTCCGTCTATCGCGGCCGGCTCCATTATCATGACGAGCAGGGTGAACTGGATCTTCCCCTGCCCCGCTTGCCCGGCGCGCATCAGGCGATGAATGCAGGTCTTGCCATAGCGATGTTGCGTCATCAGCATGCGGTGGATGTGCCGACATCGGCACTGCGCGCGGCGATGGGCTGGGCGGAATGGCCCGCACGGTTGCAGAAGATCGGGAGCGGCCCGCTTCTCGCGCTTCTGCCCGAGGGCAGCGAATTGTGGCTGGACGGCGGGCACAATCCCGCCGCGGGACGTGCCATCGCCGACTTCTTCCACTTGCGCCTGGCACCGGGGCGGCCCTTTCACCTGATCCTGGGCATGCTCGCCAACAAGGATCTGCGCGGCCTGCTCGAGCCGTTTGCAGGCAGCCATGTCCATATCGTGGCGGTGCCGGTGCCTGGCCACGAGCATCATGACGCCGCCGCCGTTTGCGCCGCCGCGGCAGGTCTTGCCCTGACTGCCGATTCCGCCCCCGATGCGGCCGAGGCGCTCAAGCAACTTGCCGACCGCCGCGAGGAAGCGCCATTAGTCCTGATCGGGGGCTCCCTCTACCTTGCGGGCACTGTCCTTGCAGCCAACGGGACACCACCGGCCTAAAGGTCAATGCATATTATTGCGATTGACTATCAATAGCGACAATGGAAATCTGGCGTTCCTGTAGAGGAGTCGCCGATGCGTTCGACCGAGCCCACGTCCACGCTGTTGCCTCATGCCGCGCCGGCCAGCCCCTATCGCCGGCTGCTGCTGTTCGCGATCCGGCGCATGGCGGCTGGCGGCATCGGCGATGCGCATGCGGCGCACGCAATCTTCACCGGCTTCGGCCTGGGTTATCGCCGGCCTTTGGTGCTGTTGCGCGCTCTGATGACGGAATTGTCGCGCGTCTCGACCGTGCAGTTGAAGGTCGCGCCCTGCTGTTGCCCACGGATGACCAGAGACGAGGCGATGCTATTGGATTTGATCGCGGATGCGCCAACCTGGCCGCTGCAAGTCCATCAGGCGATGGGCGATCTACTCAAGGTCTACGATTGCCTGGGCGCGCTCAGTAGCGCCGAGGCGGTCGCCAACGCCTTCGCGGATCTGGGCATGCCGCTCGGCGATTGATTGCAAAAACTGCAACTGCGGTGGACGGTTTTCGACTGGCGATGAACCGAGTTCCCACTTACCTATGTTGCACCGCACAATAGATGCGGTGTTTTCGCAAGGAAATGAACGTGAACTTTGAAAACGCGACGAGCCTGGTGCTCGCGATCGCGGCGCAGGCGCTTGCCGTCGGCGTTCTTCTCGCTCTCTAATCAGAGCGACGATCGGGGGGCGGCGGAACGATCCGCCGCCATTACCGCCCTCAAGTCTTCCCGTTTCTGCGATCCAGACTTGCA
>Ga0207705_10003159_pt1 | contig 12533 bp, 9 predicted proteins | sample KBSC13metaG_FD_184314 | JGI IMG/M metagenome (GOLD analysis project Ga0207705, IMG submission 184314) | Corn rhizosphere microbial communities from Kellogg Biological Station, Michigan, USA - KBS C1-3 metaG (SPAdes) (version 2) | ecosystem: Host-associated > Plants > Roots > Rhizosphere > Soil ...
TCGGCGCTTGATGATTCACCTGGGCGCAAGTCTCCGTCCAAGACCGCTGCCCTGTTCGAGAGCCTGCGGCCCACGTGCCGGCAGAGGCTCAGCGCATGCGCCTGAGCGGACGCTTCGGCCGCTTCGGCGGCGCCTATGTTCCCGAGATCCTGGTTCCCGCCCTGGAGCAGCTGGAAGCGGCGTTTCTCGATGCGCAGGACGACCCGGCATTTGCATCCGAGCTGGACGGGCTGCTCGCTAATTATGCAGGCCGGCCGACCCCGCTGACCCAATGCCGGAACCTGCCGAGCAATATCTTCCTGAAGCGCGAAGACCTGCTTCACGGCGGTGCGCACAAGACCAATCAGGTGCTGGGTCAGGGCCTGCTGGCCAAGCGGATGGGAAAGACGCGGCTGATCGCCGAAACCGGAGCGGGGCAGCACGGTGTCGCGACCGCCATCGTCGGCGCGTTGCTGGACTTTGAGACGGTCATCTACATGGGCGCCGAAGACGTCGAGCGGCAGAAGCTCAACGTCTTCCGTATGGAGTTGATGGGCGCGCGCCTCGTCCCGGTCGAAAGCGGCGGCCGGACGCTCAAGGACGCCATCAACGAGGCGCTGCGCGACTGGTCGGCGAGCTTCGAGGAAACGCATTACCTGCTCGGTACGGCGGCCGGCCCGCATCCCTTCCCGACAATGGTTCGCGAGTTCCAGCGGATTATCGGGAAAGAGGCGAGATCGCAGATGATCGATCAGGTCGGACGGCTCCCCGACGCCGTCGTCGCCTGCGTCGGGGGCGGCTCGAACGCCATCGGGCTGTTCGCCGACTTCATCGGCGAGGACGTTCGCCTGATCGGCGTGGAGGCGGCGGGCAAAGGCCTCGACGGCGAAGAGCATGGCGCGACCTTGCTCCGCGGAACTCGGGGAATCCTGCACGGCGCGGAGACCTACGTCCTTCAGGACGGCGACGGTCAGATCGCGGACACCTGGTCGGTCTCGGCAGGGCTGGATTATCCGGCAGTCGGACCGGAGCATGCGCATCTCAAGGACACTGGCCGCGCGGACTATGTGGGAGTCACGGATGCCCAAGCGCTCGACGCCTTCAAAGCACTGGCGGAGTCTGAAGGCATCCTCTGCGCCTTCGAATCCGCGCACGCGCTCGCCCACGCGCTGAAGCTTGCGGAGCGGGAGCCGGACAGCGCGATCCTCGTCGGCCTGTCGGGGCGCGGCGACAAGGACGTCGCGCAGGCGCAGGCGCTTCTCGCATGAGCCGCTATGCCGCTATGTTCGAGCGCCTAAATAGCGAAGGCGCGTTCGGGGCGTTCCTCATGCTCGGCGATCCGGACCTGGAAACGAGCGCCCGTCTGCTCGACGCCGTCATCGAGGGCGGTGCGGATATGGTCGAGGTCGGGATTCCGTTTTCCGATCCCGTCGCCGACGGCCCCGTCATCCAAGCCGCCGCGCAGCGTGCTTTGAAGGCGGGGGTCCGAGTCGGGGACTGTCTTGACCTCATCGAATCGTTGCGTGCACGCAACAGTAGTGTGCCGATCGGCATTCTGACCTACGCCAATATCGTCGCAGCGCGCCCCGGATTCATGAGCGACGCGGCCGAAGCTGGAGCAGACAGTCTGCTGATCGCCGACGTCCCTGCATTCGAAGCCGAGCCGTTCGCCCGCGAGATGCAGCAGGCCGGCATCGAGCCGGTCCTCATCGCGGCGGCGAACACGCCCGACGAAACCTTGAGAAGCATCGCAAGCCTCTCAAAAGCCTACACTTATTGCGTCAGCCGGGTCGGTATAACGGGCACTCACGCCGGCGGCCAGTTCGATGCTCAGCTGATCGACCGACTGAAGGATGCGGGCGCAGCATCGCCGGTCTTCGGCTTCGGAATCTCCAAACCGGAACATGTCGGGGCGGCACTTGCGACGGGCGCGAAAGGCGTCATTTGCGGTTCGGCAATTGTTGATCTCGTTTCGAGACGGGAGGACGTCCGCGGCTTTGTGCAGTCCCTGAAAGCAGTTACACGGAACGACTCGGTGGCGGAATGAATTGAGTCCCGCCGACGAAGGAGGCTTGCGAATGGCTGCGCGTGCGATTTGGCGAGGACAGATCCGGTTGGCGCTGGTGTCGATACCGGTCGAGCTGTTCCCGGCCACGAAGAGTGGCGCCCAGATCCAGTTCCACCAGGTGCATGAGCCCTCCGGCAAGCGCATCAAATATGAGAAGGTCGTGCCCGGCATCGGGCCCGTCGATCGCGACGAGATCGTCAAGGGGTACGAAGTCTCGAAGGGCCATTACATCCTCCTCGACCCGGAAGAGATCGACAGCGTCAAGCTGGAGAGCCGCAAGACCCTCGAACTCGTCCAGTTCGTCGACGAGGACGACATCGACGCGACCTATTTCGACAAGCCCTATTACGTCGTGCCGGCCGATGACCTCGCGGAGGAGGCGTATGTCGTCCTCCGGGATGCTCTGAAGGCCGCCAAGAAGGTCGGCGTCGGACAGCTCGCCATGCGGGGCCAGGAATATGTCGTCGCGCTGAAGCCGTGCGGACGCGGCCTGCTGCTCGAGACGCTCCGCTATGCTGACGAAATCCACAAGAGTTCCGGCTTCTTCCGCGACATCGGCGACACCAAGCCCGACCCCGACCTCCTCGACATGGCTTCGATGCTGATCGAGCGGAAGGCGGGGGAGTTCGATCCCAATGAATTCCATAACCGCTACGTCGACGCCCTCCATCGTCTGATCGAGGAGAAGCAAAAGGCGAAGGGCGAGAAGGTGATCGAAGATCCGGACGCGGATGCTCCGCCGCCCAAGGGTTCCAACGTCATCGACCTGATGGCCGCGCTCAAGAAGAGCCTCGGCGACGACAAGAAGGGCAAGGCGGACGCCAAGCCCAAGAAGGCCGCGGCGAAAAAGGCGTCGGCCAAGAAGGAACCTGCAAAGGCACCTGCACGTAAAAGAGCCTAGTCATGGCCAAGCGCGTTCCGCTCGACATCGAGACTTACAACCGGAAGCGCGATTTCTCGAAGACGCAGGAGCCGAAGGGCCGCAAGCTCAAGGGGAAGGGCGACAGCTTCGTCGTGCAGAAGCACGACGCCTCGCGCCTCCACTGGGACTTCCGACTCGAGCTGGACGGCGTGCTGAAGAGCTGGGCCGTGCCGAAAGGTCCGAGCCTCGATCCAGGCGAGAACCGCCTCGCGATGCGCACCGAGGATCATCCGCTCGATTACGGCGACTTCGAAGGGACCATTCCAAAGGGCGAATATGGCGGCGGCACGGTCATGTTGTGGGACCAGGGCCGGTGGATCCCGGATCCGCGCAAGGACCCCAGCAAGACGATCGAGGAAGGACATCTCCACTTCACGCTCGAAGGCGACCGCATGAAGGGCGAGTGGGTGATGTTCCGGCTGAAGCCCAAGCCTGGCGAGAAGGCCGAACCGTGGATGCTGAAGAAGGTCACGGACGATTATGCCGACCCGGATGACGGCGATGCTCTCGTCGACAATTGCGTGACCAGCGTGACGACTGGCCGGACCATGGCCGAGATCGCTGCCGGCGAGGACGTGTGGCGCTCCAATCGCGGCGGGCAGAAAGGCGGTCGGGGCAAGCGCCAGGCCTCCAAGGCGCCACCGGCTTTCCAGGAGCCGCAGCTAGCCACGCTCGTCGACGAAGTGCCGCCGGGCAACACGTGGATCCACGAATATAAATATGACGGCTACCGGCTCCTGCTCGCAGTCGGGGAAGGCGTTGCAACAGCTTGGACACGCAACGGGAAGGATTGGAGCGACAAGTTCAAGGCGCTGGTGAAGGCGGCAGCGAGATTGCCCGCCGGTTGCCTGATCGACGGCGAGGCGGTCGCGATCGACGATGACGGCAAGCCCAGCTTTCAGCTGCTCCAGGCGACGCTGAAGGAGCAGAAAGGTGCCAATCTCGTTTTCTACGCCTTCGATCTACTGATCGACCGCGGCGAGGATATTCGGAAGCTTCCCAACATCGAACGCAAGGAGCGGCTTGCCGCGCTGCTCAACGGCGTGAATCCTCCGATCTTGTACGGCGATCACGTCATTGGGCGAGGCGACGAGCTGTTTCGCGAAGTGTGCAAGGCCGGCGGCGAAGGCATCGTCTCGAAGCTCGCCAGCGCACCTTACAAGGGCACCCGAGCGCGCAGCTGGCTCAAGGTCAAATGCATCCAGCGCCAGGAATTCGTGATCGTCGGCTGGACCGAGAGCGACAAGCGAATCGGCTTCCGCTCGCTGCTCCTCGCGGCGAAGGCGCAGGGCAAGCTGACCTACGTCGGCAAGGTCGGCACCGGCTTCAACGCCAAGCTCATGGCCGAGTTGATGGAGAAGATGGAGCCCCTCGCGGTCGACAAGGCGCCGGTCGAGGTTCCGCGTGCCGACCGCAAGGGCGCGCACTGGATCGAGCCGAAGCTGGTCGCGGAGATCAATTTTGCCGAATTTACGGACGACGGGATCCTTCGCCACCCGAGCTTCATTGCTCTGCGCGAGGACAAGCCAGCGAAAGACGTGGTGAAGGAAGTGCCACAGCATCTCGAGACCAAAGGGGCCACGGCGAAAGCGCCGAAGAGCAAGAAGGCCGGTGGCGCGGCCGCGGAGGATTTCGGCATCGAGATCAGCAGCCCGGAACGCGTGATCTTCCCCGAGCTCGGCCTCACCAAGAAGGACCTCGCCGATTATTACGCCGCGATCGAACCCCTGATCATGATCGACGCTGCCAAACGACCGATGACCCTGATCCGTTGTCCCGGCGGCCGCACCGGCGAATGCTTCTTCCAGAAGCACGACAAGGGGACCTTCGGACCGCACGTGAAGCATATCCCGATCGAGGAGAGCGACGGGGCGATCGAGGACTATCTCTATTTCGACGACATCCGCGGCCTGCTTGCCAGCGTGCAGATGGGAACGATCGAATTCCACGGGTGGGGAAGCAAGGTCGAGAAGGTCGAATATCCCGACCGATTGGTGTTCGATCTCGATCCCGACGTCGGTCTCGATTTCAGCAAGGTCAAGGACGCCGCAGTGCGCCTGAAAGCGCTGCTGGAGGACCTCGGACTGAAGAGCTTCCCCTTGCTCTCCGGTGGCAAGGGCGTCCACGTGGTCGTTCCGCTCGACCAGTCCAAGGACTGGCCGACCGTGAAGAGCTTCGCCGAGCGCTTCAGCCGCGCCATTTCCGAGGCCGAGCCGCAGACCTTCACCGCCAACATCCGCAAGGTCCAGCGCAAGGGCCGCATCTTTCTCGACTGGCTTCGCAACCAGCGCGGGGCGACGGCGGTCATGCCTTATTCCGCTCGCTCCCGCGAAGGCGCGCCCGTCGCTGCACCGGTCGCGTGGGAAGAGCTCGATAAGTATAACGGCGGCAATCACTTCAGCATTCGTGACGCCGACCAGCTCCTGAAGCGCGCAAGCTCCAAGATGCTCAGCGGCTGGGGCACGGCGAAGCAGGCGCTTCCGGACGCCTAACGGGCGGGCACGTTCAGGGGCCGAAGGGCAGATTGCGTTCCAACCCGTCGCGTCTTAGCCGATACGGCATGCGCAACTTCGTCCTTCCCGCCTCGCTGCTTCTCCTGACCGCCGCGTCTCCCTCTGAACTGGGCCGATGGCGGAGCGAAGCCTCGCGAGTGACGATCACTCGCGACGATTGGGGCATCGCGCACGTCCATGGAAAGACGGATGCCGACGCGGTGTTCGGCATGATCTACGCACAAGCCGAGGACGACTTCCCAAGGATTGAGGCGAACTATCTGACCAACCTCGGCCGCACTGCCGAGGCCGACGGTGAGAAGGGGATCTGGCAGGATTTGCGCGCACGCTTCTACGTCAGCGAAAGCGAGCTCAAAGCGGACTATGCGCGCAGTCCAGAATCGATGCGCAGGCTGATGGACGCGTGGGCGGACGGGCTAAACTACTTCCTTGCGACGCACCCCAATGTGCACCCGCGCGTCCTCACACGGTTCGAGCCGTGGATGGCGTTGAGCTTTACCGAAGGCAGTATCGGCGGCGATATCGAGCGCGTGGACCTGGACGAGCTTGCGGCTTTCTACGGAAAGAAAGCGCGTCTCACGTCTGCCGAGCCCGACACCGAGCCGCGCGGGTCCAACGGAATCGCGATCGCGCCGAAGCTGACCACCGATGGGGGAGCGCTCCTGCTCATCAATCCCCACACGAGCTTCTATTTCCGCTCCGAGCTGCAGATGTCGAGCGACGAGGGTCTCGACGTCTATGGCGCAGCGACCTGGGGTCAATTCTTCCTCTACCAGGGTTTCAACCGGCATGCCGGCTGGATGCACACGTCGAGCGGCGTCGATAACGTCGATGAGTTCGCCTATCGCATCGAGCGCCGGGGCAAGGGCTATTGCTACTGGTACGGTACGACGTGCCGACCCCTCGGCGCGAGGCCGATCGGCATCCGTTATCGGACGGCGAACGGACAGACCGCGACGCGCAGCTTCACCGCGTGGATGACCCATCGCGGACCGATCGTTCGATCCGAAGGCAAGCGCTGGATTGCGTTCGCGATGATGAACAAGCCGGTCGAGGCGCTTCAGCAGAGCTACCTGCGCACGCGCGCAACCGATCTTCAGTCCTTCATGAGGGTTTCCGAGCTGAAAGCGAACAGCTCCAACAACACCGTATTCGCCGACGACAAGGGAGAGATTGCTGTTCTCGCTCCGCAGTTCATGCCGCGCCGTGACAATCGCTTCGATTACACCAAGCCCGTCGACGGCAGCGATCCGCGCACCGACTGGAAGGGCCTGCACGCGGTCTCCGAACTGCCCAATACTATCAATCCGCCGACCGGCTGGGTCTTCAACAGCAACGACTGGCTGTATTCGGCTGGTGGCGCCTATTCGCCCAAGCCAGGCAACTATCCCGCCTACCTCGACATGGCAGGCGAGAGCTATCGGACGATCCACGCGACACGGCTGTTGGCGCAGCCTGGCCAATGGAACATCGATCGGCTGCAAAGCGCCGCCTACGACAACGCCCAGCCTTCCTTCGAAGTGCTCGTGCCGATGCTTGTCTCGGCATGGCAGGCGTTGCCCACCAGCGATCCCCGTCGCGCGCGCCTGGCGCAGCCGATCGCTGCGCTTGCGAGCTGGGACAAGCGCTGGGCCATCTCGTCGGTGCCCAACACCCTCGCGCAGTTCTGGGGCGAAGAGCTCGCCAAGCTGGTGGGCTCGCGCCAGTGGAACGACCACGCGAACATGTTCCGTCACATGGAAGGGCTGAGCGCCGCCGAAAAGCTCGATACGTTCGCGCGCGGCCTCGATCGGTTGGAGCGCGACTTCGGAGTGTGGCGCGTGCCATGGGGCGAAGTGAACCGCTTCCAGCGCATAGACCCTGCGATCGATTCCCGGTTCGACGACAAGGCGCCGAGCATTCCCGTCGGCTTCACCTCCAACAAATGGGGTTCGCTCGCTTCGTTCGGAGCTTCACAGAAGCCGGGCACCAAACGCTGGTACGGAACCAACGGCAACAGCTTCGTCGCCGTCGTCGAGTTCGGCCGACGGGTCCGAGCGCGCGCCGTGACCGCCGGCGGCGAAAGCGGCCATCCCGATTCGCGCCACTTCAACGACGAGGCGCAGCGCTACGCATCGGGCGACCTGCGCGACGTCTATTTCTATCCCGATCAGCTCAAGGGCCACACCGAGCGAACCTACCGCCCGGGCGAGTGATCATTCGCAAAGATCGAGGATCCGGTTCACCGGCCGCTTGACCGCGAGGATCACCACTGCACCGACGAGGGCGATTGCAGCATCCATGGTCCAGAAGGCGGCGTTGCTCATCTCATCGTAGAAGCTGCCGACCCACCCCATGATCGTCGAGGCGAAGAAGAGCGCCAGGAACGACCCGCCCATCAGCGTCGAGTTCACCTTGGCAGGCGCTGCTTTCGACACGAGTGAGAGGGTGATCGGCCAGTACCACATGAAGCCCAGGCCCATCCCGAACCAACCGACAAGCGGCCAGAAGACCGACACCTGGCCGTTGGAAGTCGTTACGCTGCCGACGGCCAGTATCAGTCCGGAGAGGCCGGTGATCGCCGCGCCAATCGCGATCTTGGTCATGGCGTCAGGTTCGCTATTCCGGCGGGCCTGCCACGCCCACAGCGCGATCAGGAACGGCGCGACGATCACGCTCGCGAAGCTGTCGACCGAGTTGAACCAGCTGGCGGGGACGTTGCCGAACGGCGAGGCGAGATCGACATGCTGGTCGACCCACAGGACGCCGACGTTCCAGATCATCGTGTAAGTGACATTCACGGGGATCAGCAGCGCGATCACGCCAGCCAGGCACCAGGTTCGGATTTTCTCGTCGCGGCTGAGCGGCGGGAGAGCGGCCTTCTTCGCGCGCGCCGTTCGCTGATCGGGGAGGTAGCGGGACCCGATGAGATAGACGATGACTGCGAGGATCATCAGGCCTGCGGCAAGTGCAAAGCCCGCATGCCATCCATAGATCAGTCCGACCGCGCCGGTCCCGAGCGGCCCCGCGACCGCGCCGACGTTGATGGCCGTCGAGAAGATCGTGAACCCGCGCTCGCGCAGCGATTCCACCTTTTCAGGATAAAGGGTTCCGACCTGCGCCGAGATATTGCCTTTGAGGAAACCCGACCCGACGATCAGAAGTACGAGCGCGATCAGGAACGTCGCGTCGAGCGACATAGCGAGGTGTCCCGCCGCCATCAGCAAGGCGCCGAGAATGACCGTGCGCTTGATGCCGAGCCACCGGTCGGCGACCCAGCCGCCGATCAGCGGAGTGAAATAGACGAGGCCGCCGTACCACCCGTAAATGAGTGATGCGAAAGCCTGGTCCGACATCGGTCCGCGGAACTCGAAGACGTGGCGCAAAGCCGCCAGTCCGATCACATGCTCGGCATGGCCCGGCAGCAGCAGCTGCTTGACCATGTACAGCACGAGCAGCGCCGTCATTCCGTAATAGGAAAATCGCTCCGCGAGTTCGGTTGCGGCGAGGACGTACAGGCCTGCAGGATGCTTGCCTAGGCCGCCCGCTCGACTTGCCACCCCTGTTTCCGAACTCTGATCAGGAGGCTGCGAATTTGTCCGTTGCCCGGATCAGCCCGTCGAGGACTCCCGGCTCGCTGAACAGGTGGCCGCCGTCCGCGATGATGTTGAGTTCGACCTCGGGCCAGGCCTGCTTGAGCTTCCACGCCGCGATCGGCGGAGTGCAGGTGTCGTGGCGGCCCTGTACGATCACGCCAGGAATGCCCTTGAGCCTGGTCGCGTCGCGCAGCAGCTGGCCTTCCTTGAGCCAGCCATGCGCCGCCATATAGTGGTTCTCGATTCGCGCCACGGCAACCGCGACGTCGGGGCTGGTGAAATGCTCGATGGTCGACGGGCTCGGGAGGAGGGTGACGATATCGCCTTCCCACTTGCTCCACGCCTTCGCCGCCTCGAGCTGCTCGTCCTTGTCGTCGCTCGTCAGGCGCTTGCGATAGGCCTCGACGAGGTCGTGACGTTCGTTCTCCGGAATAGGCGCGAGGAACTCGTCGAACTTGTCAGGATAGACCTGCGACGCACCGCCCGGAGCATACATCCAGTCGATCTCATATTGGTCGAACAGGAAGATGCCGCGAAGGACCAGCTCCGTGACCCGCTCCGGATATTTCTGCGCGTAGGCGAGGGCGAGCGTCGAGCCCCAGCTGCCGCCGAAAACCTGCCACTTCTCGACCTTCGCGACCTGGGTCCGCAGTTTCTCGATGTCATCGACCAGGTGCCAGGTCGTGTTCGCGTCGAGGCTCGCGTAAGGCGTCGACTTCCCGCAGCCGCGCTGGTCGAAGACCAGGATCTTGTACTTGTCCGGGTCGAACTGGCGGCGATGGTCGGGGCTCGATCCGCCGCCGGGGCCGCCGTGCAGGAACACGACGGGCTTCCCGTTCGGGTTGCCGCACAACTCCCAATGAAGCGTGTGGCCATCGCCGACGTCGAGCATCCCCGTCTCATACGGCTCGATTTCCGGATAGAGGGTCCGGCGGCTTTGGGTCTGCATGTCCATTAGAAGCTGAACTCCTCATAGATGTGGGACACGTCGCCGTTCCACGGACCTTCAAAGCGTGCCAGCAGGCGATCGGCTGGCGTCATGCCCGTTGCGACGACGTCGCGCAACGGATCGAGGAATCCGCCCTCATTGTCGCCGGCGCTGTTGAGCATCTTCCGGCGAGTCAGGCCATCTGCGGAAATGTCGAGCACTCGGCCTGCAAATTCGCGCATGCTCTCCCCGTCCGGCGTTAGCGCTTCGAGCGCGAGGCGAGGTACGTCGTGACGCAGCTTCTCGCGCTGCTCGATGCTCCAATGCTTCACCAAGTCCCATGCAGCATCGAGCGCCTGGTCGTCGTAAAGCAGTCCAACCCACAGCGCCGGAAGCCCGCAGATCCGGCTCCACCGCCCGCCGTCGGCGCCGCGCATTTCCAGGAAGCTCTTAAGCCGCACCTCGGGGAAGGCGGTCGAAAGATGATCGGTCCAGTCCGTGATCCGCGGCTTCTCGCCTGGCAGTTGCGGCAGCTTGCCGTCGATGAAGTCACGGAAGCTTTCGCCGGCGACATCGATATATTTTCCGTCGCGGTAGACGAAGTACATCGGCACATCGAGTGCATAGTCGCAGTAGCGCTCGTATCCGAAGCCGTCCTCGAACACGAAGGGCAGCATCCCCGTGCGGTCGGGATCCGTGTCTTCCCAGATATGGCTGCGAAAGCTCTTGTAGCCGTTGGGCTTCCCCTCGGTGAACGGCGAATTGGCGAAAAGCGCGGTGGCGACGGGCTGAAGCGCGAGGCCGACACGGAACTTCTTCACCATGTCGGCTTCCGATGAATAATCCAGATTAACCTGAATGGTACAGGTGCGAAGCATCATGTCGAGACCGAGGCTGCCGACCTTCGGCATGTAGTTCAGCATGATCGCGTACCGGCCCTTGGGCATGATCGGGAGCTCGGCCCGCGTCTTGTCGGGCCACATGCCGACGCCAAGAAAGCCAAGGCCGAGCCGCTCGCCGACGGCTTTGCATTGGTCGAGGTGACGCGCGGCCTCGGCGCAGGTCTGATGCAAGTTCTGAAGCGCGGCCCCACTGAGCTCGAACTGGCCGGCCGGCTCGAGGCTGATGTTCCCATCCGGGCCGCTCAGCGCGATGACGTTGCCGTTCTCGATGACGGGCTTCCAGCCATATTCCGTCAAGCCGCTGAGGAGGTCGCGGATCCCGCCGGGTTCGTCATAGCTTGGTGCGCGATGGTCGGCGATCCGATAGACGAACTTCTCATGCTCTGTGCCGATGCGCCATCGGTCCCGTGGCTTTTCGCCGCCCGAGAATACCGAAATGAGATCGTCCTGGCTTTCTACAGGCCGGGAATAGCTGTCGTCCGTGCGCGTTGTCATGCGCGGCGGCGTTAGCGCCAGTCCCCGGCGAGCGCCATATAGGTCGAAAGCGCTGCGAGGGCCGCCGTCTCGGCGCGGAGGATTCGCGGGCCGAGCGAGATCGGCACCGCATTCTCGGCCGCGCGGATCGAAGCCCGTTCCTCGTCGGTAAACCCGCCTTCGGGGCCTGTGAGGATCATGGCCGGGCCAGGCTCGAACGCACTGGCCGTCGGCTCGCCTCCGACTTCGTCCGCGAAATACAACTGACGGCTCGCGTCGCGCGTCTCGAGCAGCGCTTTGAGTGAGGTCGGCTCCGAAATCTGCGGCAGGCGCGTCCGCCCGCATTGCTCGGCCGCTTCGATCGAAATGGCCTGGAGGCGCTCCAGCTTGACCCTCTCAGCCACCGTTCGCTGGGTCATGACGGGGATCAGCCGAGCGACTCCAAGCTCGGTCGCCTTTTCGACCAGCCAGTCCGTCTGGGCGCGCTTCACCGGAGCAAAGGCCAGCCACACGTCGGGAATGGCTTCCGGCTCGCGCGTCCGCCGCTGGATGACGAGTGTCATCCTCTTCTTGCCCCCCTCGGTGATCCGCCCCAGCCATTCGCCCGAGCCTCCATCGAACGCGAGCAACTCGGCGCCTTCCTTCAGGCGCAGCACATTGCCGAGATAATTGGCCTGCGCCGGATCCAGAGCGACGACCGCGCCGAGACCCAGCTGCTCACGCACAAAGAGGCGGGGCAAGCTCTTCGGCGGCCAGGCGGGCGTGGCGGGCATCGGCGCGGCTTAACGGCAGAGCGCGACGTCGGCTATGGGCCTCCTCATGCAGATGGCCGGGCAGGTTGCGCTTTTCTCCTATGGAACACTCCGGCAACCCGAGGTCCAGCTCGCAACCTATGGGCGCCTGGTCGAAACCGAAGCCGATGCCCTCACCGGCCACGTCCTGACGGAGATCGTCGTCGATGACCCTCATGTCGTTTCGGTGAGCGGCAAGACCATTCACACGATCGCGCAACCGACGAGAAATGCTGAAGACCGGATCGAAGGAGCGGTGCTGTTTCTTACGGAGGAGGAGCTCCGAGCGACCGACGATTACGAGACCGACGCATATGCCCGGACTGAGGTCGCGCTCGAGTCCGGCCGCCGAGCTTTCGTCTATGTCGACGCGTCCACCGT
>Ga0207705_10003160_pt1 | contig 12533 bp, 7 predicted proteins | sample KBSC13metaG_FD_184314 | JGI IMG/M metagenome (GOLD analysis project Ga0207705, IMG submission 184314) | Corn rhizosphere microbial communities from Kellogg Biological Station, Michigan, USA - KBS C1-3 metaG (SPAdes) (version 2) | ecosystem: Host-associated > Plants > Roots > Rhizosphere > Soil ...
CGCTTCTTCTCGACCGAGAAACGCAAGTTCATCGTCGCCGACACCCCCGGGCACGAGCAGTACACCCGCAACATGGTCACCGGCGCGAGCACCGCCGACCTGGCGGTGATCCTGGTCGATGCGAGGAAGGGCGTGCTGGTGCAGACCCGGCGCCATTCGTACCTCGCCCACCTGATCGGCATCAAGCACCTGGTGCTGGCGGTGAACAAGATGGACCTCGTCGGCTACGACCAGGCCACGTTCGACGCGATCGTCGCCGATTACCGCGCGTTCGCGCAGAGCATCGGCATCGAGCAGTTCACACCGATCCCGATTTCCGGATTCAAGGGCGACAACATCACTAGCGCGCCCTCGGCCCAGACCCCGTGGTATTCGGGCCCGAGCCTGATCCATCATCTCGAAAGCGTCGAGATCGGCGATGCCGCCGAGCAGCTCCGGCCGCTGAGGATGCCGGTGCAGTGGGTCAACCGCCCGAACCTCGATTTCCGCGGCTTCGCCGGCCTGGTCGCCGAAGGCGCCGTGAAGCCGGGCGATCCGGTGCGCGTGATCCCTTCGGGCAAGACCAGCACCGTCGCCCGGATCGTGACGCTCGATGGCGACCTGGGCGAAGCGGTCGCCGGGCAGTCGGTCACGCTCACCCTCGCCGACGAGATCGATTGCAGCCGCGGCGACGTGATTGCCGCCGCCGATGCGCCGCCCGAAGCCGCCGACCAGTTCGAAGCGGCCCTTGTGTGGATGAGCGACGAGGCGCTGATCCCGGGACGCGGCTATTGGCTCAAGCTCGCGACGCAGACCGTCAGCGCCACCGTCCACGAGCCGAAGTACGAAGTGAACGTCAACACGATGGAGCACCTCGCGGCCAAGACGCTCGGGCTCAACGCCATCGGCGTCGTCGAGGTCACCACCGACCGGCCGATCGTGTTCGAGGCTTACCAGCGCAGCCGCACGCTGGGCGGGTTCATCCTGGTCGACAAGCTGACCAACGCCACCGTCGCCGCCGGCATGATCCATTTCAGCCTGCGGCGGGCGCAGAACGTCCACTGGCAGGCGCTCGAAGTCAGCCGCGAGGCGCACGCCGGCCTCAAGAACCAGAAGCCGGCGGTCCTGTGGTTCACCGGCCTCAGCGGCTCGGGCAAGTCGACGATTGCCAACCTGGTCGAGAAGAAGCTCCACCGGATGAACCGGCATACCTTCCTGCTCGACGGCGACAACGTCCGCCACGGCCTCAACAAGGATCTCGGCTTCACCGAGGCCGATCGGATCGAGAACATCCGCCGCGTGGGCGAAGTCGCCAGGCTGATGGCCGATGCGGGACTGATCGTCATCACCGCATTCATCTCGCCCTTCCGCGCCGAGCGCGAGATGGTGCGCAAGATGCTGCCCGAAGGCGAGTTCGTCGAAATCCACATCGACACTCCGCTGGGCGTGGCCGAAGCGCGCGACGTGAAGGGGCTCTACAAGAAGGCGCGGGCCGGTGAGCTAAAGAACTTCACCGGCATCGACAGCCCTTACCAGGAGCCGGAACGGCCGGAGATCCGCATCGATACCACCGCCATGACACCGGAGCAGGCGGCCGATCTTATTGTCGACAAAATCCTCGGTTAGCCGCCGGGCAATGGGGACCCGAAAGCGATGAAAGATGCCGAGCTGGCCGCCCATCTCGCCGCCTGCGCGGGACGCATCCTGATCGAGGTGCGCGCAAGCGGAGTTTTCGAGGGCAAGGCGCTCGGCAAGGCTGGCGATCAGGTCGCCAACCAGTTCCTCGTCCACGCCTTGCGCGTCGCGCGGCCGGACGACGGCCTGTTGTCCGAAGAAAGCAAGGACACCGAGGAGCGCCTCGGCAAGGCCCGCTGTTGGATCGTCGACCCGGTCGACGGTACGCGCGAATATGGCGAGGAACGCGCCGACTGGGCGGTTCATGTGGGCCTGGCGATCGACGGCGTGGCCGAGATCGGCGCGGTCGCCCTGCCCGGGCTCGCGATAGACGGTTCGGCGGGCGGCCTCGTCCTGCGCACCGATCGCCCCACCGCGCTTGCCGCCCATGCCGGGCCGCCGCGGATGCTTGTCAGCCGCACCCGCCCCGCCGCCGAAGCGCTTGCCGTCGCCGAAGCGCTCGGCGCCGACCTGGTTCCGCTCGGCTCGGCCGGGGCCAAGGCGATGGCCGTGGTGCGTGGCGAAGCGGAAATCTACCTCCATTCCGGCGGGCAATACGAATGGGACAGCTGCGCTCCGGTCGCCGTCGCCCGCGCGCACGGCCTCTACACCAGCCGCATCGACGGCGGCCCGCTGATCTATAACCAGCGCGATACTTACATGCCGGACCTGCTGATCTGCCGCCCCGAATGGGCGCAGCCGGTGCTCGCCGCGCTCGGGGCCACGGCGCCCGCCGGCTGACATGGATCATATCAAGCTCGCATATTCCCTCGCGGGAGCCTTCGTCGGCTTTCTCGTGGGATTGACCGGGGTCGGCGGCGGGTCGCTGATGGCGCCGATCCTGATCCTGCTCGGCTTCCATCCGGCGGTGGCCGTCGGCACGGACTTGTGGTTCGCCTGCCTCACCAAGGCGGTCGGCGGCGTCGTCCATCATCGCATCGGCTCGCCCGACTGGAAGACGATCGTTCGCCTCGCCGCCGGCAGCTTGCCCGCGGCAATGGTCACGTTGTGGTGGCTGGCGACGTATCACCACGGCCACCTTCAGTCGAAAGTGCTGATGGACCTGCTCGGCGTGGTCCTGCTCATCACCGCCGGGCTGATGATCTTTCGCAGCCGCATCGTGCGCCCGCTGCGCGTGGCGCACGTTGCGATCGAACAGCGGATGCGGCGGGTCCGTTTCAGCCAGATCGTGATGACCGTGGCCGGCGGCGCGGTCGTCGGAGTGCTGGTGACGCTGACCTCGGTCGGCGCGGGCGCGCTGATCGCGGTGATGCTGGCGCTGGTCTACCCCTGGCGGCTCGACGCCAAAAGCATTGTCGGCACCGACATCATCCATGCGATCCCGCTGACGCTGGTCGCCGCGCTCGGGCAGAGCTGGCTCGGCAACGTCGATGGCTGGCTGCTCGCCAGCCTGCTGATCGGATCGATACCGGGGATCGTCCTCGGTTCCCTGGTGGCGGGGAAAGTCAACGACAAGCTGGTGCGATACTCGCTGTCGGCCATGCTCGTCGTCTCCGCCGTGAAAATGCTCGCCTGATCACGCCGCCGTTTCAACGGGCATAAGAAAAGGGCTGGAGGATCGCTCCTCCAGCCCTTCTTGCGACCGTAAGCGGTGGCTTAGCCGCGCTCGCCCTGCGGAGCGACAACCGGCGGCGGTGGCACCGGGCAGTTGTCGTACAGGCCGACCGACGAACCATCCGGGCAGGTCTTGGTCTGCGGCGGAGGCGGCGGGGGCGGCGGAGGCGGAGGCGGAGGAGGCGGCGGAGGCGGAGGCGGCGGAGGCGGCGGAGCCGCACCACCGAAGTTCAGCAGCAGACTGGCCATGATGTTGTGCGACTTGATGTCGAACGCATTGTGCCGGCCAGCGCCGTCGGTCTCGACGAACTGGTGAGTGTTGAGATACTTGTACTTGAGGCCCAGTTCGAAGTTGTCGCTCACCGGAACGCGCAACTGGGCGACGCCTTGCCACGCCCACGCATTGTCGTGATCGTGAAGGAAGGTCGCGCCCGTCGCCGAGTAGTGATCGCTGAGCCAAGCACGACCCGCGCCTACGCCGACGTCAAAGCCGACACCGCCGTTGCCGCCGAAATCGAGCAAGGCGTTGGCCATCGCGGTGGTGACCCGCGAGTTACCGGTTGCGCCCGGATAATTTCCGATCGGAACGGTCAACGCGGCACCCGAAGTGATGCTCTTGGGCTTCCATGACGCACGACCGACTTCCGCTTCCGTGCGGATCATGCCCCAGTCATAACCGAGCACGGCGTCGAAGTTGAAGCCCTTCTTGTTCTTGACGACGACGGCATCCTTGACGCCGCTGACATCAATCTTCGTATCCTGCGGAAAGGCGATGCCGGCATCGATGCCAACGTACCCTTCACCGTCCCGCGCTTGGGCCGGCACGGCCAACGCGGCGATGGCGACACCCGCGGCCAAGGCGAGCCCGCGCATATGCCTAAAATTATGTATCATCGCTTACTTCCCTCACTCCAATTGCCACTCGGGATGAGATGGCTGGTGACTTCGGCTCCGCAAGCCATGGCCCGCGGCGTCGGTTCGCACGGCCCCAGGGGAGCGCCGTGACTGCCCGATAAAGTCACGAACGATGCGAATGTTCCTGATCGAACGACAGCTTTTCGCGCCTGTTGCCGAATTGCAACGCATTGGCCTTCCGCGCCTCGGGAGATAAGTGGAACCGAGGAGACGCCAACCGATGATATCAAGACGACGAGCCGCCCGTTTCACCGCCGCGGCCATCGCCGGCGCGACCCTGGCAGGAAGCGCCGTTGCCGCCGGGCAAGGCGGCGAGCCGGTCACATTGGCGAGGGACACCACGGGAACCCCGTCGCAACGGGCCGCGGCGGTGCTCAGGCAAATGACGCCGTCGGAAAAGCTCGTCCTCCTCGAAGGCTATTTCGCGACCGACATCCCGCCGACCTACACCGCGCCCGCCCAAAGTCGCGAAGGATCGGCCGGTTACGTTCCGGGGATCCCGCGCCTGGGCATTCCCACGCAATGGCAAACGGACGCCGGCCTGGGGGTCGCCTCGCAAGGCCGCGCCAGGCACAAGCGGGTGGCCACGGCCTTGCCGTCGGGCCCGGCGATGGCCGCCAGTTTCGACCCCGCGCTGGCCTACGAAGGCGGCCGCATGATCGGCGGCGAAGCGCGCGCCTTTGGCTTCAACGTGATGCTCGGCGGAGGCGTGGACCTGCTGCGCGAACCGCGCAGCGGGCGCAATTTCGAATACGCCGGCGAGGACCCGCTGCTCGCCGGAACGATCGTCGGCGCCGAGATCGCGGGGGTGCAGGCGAACCACGTGATCGACACCGCCAAGCATTTCGCGCTCAACGACCAGGAGACCGATCGCGGCACCGGGAACTTCAATATCGACGAAGCCGCTTTCCGCATGAGCGACCTGCTGGCCTTCGAGATCGCCCTCGAGCGCGGCCGCCCGGGCTCGGTGATGTGCGCCTACAATCTCGTGGACAGCGTGCACGCCTGCGAGAGCCCGTTCCTGCTGACGCAAGTGCTGCGCCAGGACTGGGCGTGGCTCGGCTATGTGATGAGTGACTGGGGCGCCGTCCATTCGACCGCCGCCTCGGCCAACGCCGGGCTCGACCAGGAATCCGGCTTCGGCTTGCAGAAGGCCGGCTGGTTCGCGGCCGGCAAGCTCGATGCGGCGCTCGCTAAAGGCGAGATAAAGCCCGCGCGGATCGATCTGATGGCATCGCGGATCCTGACCGCGATGTTCGCCAACGGCCTGATCGACCACCCGGTCACCGGCACGGCGCCGATCGATTTCGCCACCGACCGCGCGATGGCGCGGCGCGTCGCCGAGGAAGGTATCGTGCTGCTGAAGAACGATGGCGACCTGCTGCCGATCGCCGCGACCGCGCGCCGCATCGTGGTGATCGGCGGGCACGCCGACAAAGGGGTGATCTCGGGGGGCGGGTCGAGCGAGGTCTATCCCGAAGGCGAGAACGCGGTGCCGGGCCTGAAGCCGACGAGCTGGCCCGGACCGGTGGTCTTCTACCCATCCTCTCCGCTCGAGGAATTGCGCAAGCTGCTGCCCCAAGCCCGCATCGCTTATGCCGATGGCGACGATCCGGCGGCTGCCGCCGAAATGGCGCGCGGCGCGGACCTGGTCATCGTGTTCGGCACCCAATGGGCGAGCGAGAGCATCGACGTGCCGCTGCACCTCGACGGCGCTCAGGATGCCCTGATCGGCGCCGTCGCGGCGGCGAACCCGCGCACCGTCGTCGTCCTCGAAACCGGCGGCCCGGTTCTCACGCCCTGGGCCGACAAGGTGCCGGGGATCGTCGAAGCCTGGTATCCCGGCCGCATGGGCGGCGCGGCGATCGCGGAGGTCCTCAGCGGCAAGGCCAATCCTTCGGGCCGGCTGCCGATGACTTTTCCCAAGGCGCTCGATCAACTCCCGTGGCCCGGCGAGCCGCGCCACAAGGAGGCGACTTACAGCGAAGGGGCGGCGGTCGGCTACAAGTGGTTCGACGCCAGGGGGGAGCAGCCGCAATTCGCCTTCGGCCACGGCCTTTCCTACACCACGTTCGCTTACGGCAAGCTCAAGGTCAGGCGCTCCGGCCAGGGCCTCGTCGCCAGCGTGCGCGTGACGAACATCGGCGAGCGCGCGGGCGGCGACGCGGTGCAGGTCTATGTCTCCGGCAAAGGCTGGGAGGCGCCCCGGCGGCTCGGCGGCTTCACCAAGGTCGTGCTCTGGCCCGGTCACAGCACGATCGTGAACATCCCGATAGATCCCCGTTTGCTCGCGGTGTGGGACACCGCTACGGCAGGGTGGAAACGGGCCGCCGGCAGTTATACCGTGACCGTCGGCCATAGTTCGCGGAACCTCGGCAGGAGCGTTTCGCTGCGGCTTCCCGCAAGCCACCTCCCTCCGGGATGGCAGCCGCCGGCGAAGTCACCGCGGCGGCCTGTGTAACGGGCTGTTACGGCGCCATTACCGTAATTAACTTGGCCGACCGATCCCGGTGTGACGGGGATTTGGGGAGATACTGTCACACAGGAAATACCTGATCCGATGATTGCCCGACTTCTCGCCGGCACCGCTGCCGGTGCGCTCACCATCCTGTCCGTTCCCGCCTTGGCTGCCGACGGCGACGCGCCGCCCGCGCCGCCCGCTGCGAACGATCAGAAGGACGCGCCCTCGGCGACGAAACCGGCCGCCACCGCGCCCGCGGACGACAAGAACGCCATCGTCGTCACCGCGTCGCGCCTCGATCTCCTCGGCCGCGCGGCCACCGCCAGCCAGGGCACCATCACCTCGAAGGAAGTCGAGCTGCGGCCGATCTACCGGCCCGGCCAGCTTTACGAGAGCATTCCCGGCCTCGTCGTCACCATCCATTCGGGGGAAGGCAAGGCCAACCAGTACCTGATCCGCGGCTACAACCTCGATCACGGCACCGATTTCGCCAACTTCATCGACGATATGCCGGTCAACCGGCCGACCAACACCCACGGGCAAGGTTATTCCGACCTCGCCTTCCTGATGCCGCAGATTGTCGCCGGCATCGATTACACCAAGGGCCCGTACTACGCGGCGATCGGCGATTTCGGCTCGGTCGCCTCGGCGCACACCCGGCTCGCCAACGCGATCCCCAACCAGGTCGCGGCAACGATCGGCACCGACGGTTACCAGTCGCTGTTCATGGGCGGGACCGCCCATTTCGGCATGGATCAGCGCCTGCTGGGCGCCGTCGAACTGAGCCACTTCGACGGGCCGTGGAAGCCCGGGCAGGACTTCCAGAAGGTCAACGCCGCGCTGCGTTACAGCCAGGGCACGTCGAGCGACGGCTTGAGCCTCACGGGCATGTACTACCAGAGCGCCGGCGGGCTGGTGACCGACCAGCCGCTGCGGGCGATCACCTCGGGCCTGATCAGCCGCTTCGGCACGCTCGACCCGAGCGATCACAGCACGTCGCTGCGCTACAGCCTGTCGGCGCATCTCGACAAGCCGGTTGGCGAGCACGGCAAGTTCTCGCTCAGCCTCTATGGCATCCGCGCCAACATGACGCTGGTCAACGACTTCACCCATTTCCTCGACGATCCGGTCAACGGCGACCAGGAGGAACAGGGAGAGCACCGCACCACGCTCGGCGGGGCGGCCGCGTACACCCTCAAGACCACCTTCGGTTCGATCGAAAGCGAAACGATCGTCGGCTTGCAGGCGCGTTACGACGACGTGCTGGTCACCCGCCGCCACACCCTCAACCGCACGACGGTGCTCGATTACTGCACGCTCGAGCAGCCCGACGGCTCGGTGATCCATTACCCGACGGTCGATACCTTCTGTAACGCGGACAAGGTCCACCTCCTCGACCTCGGGCCTTACGTCCAGGAAACGTTGCGCTTCACCCCGTGGCTGCGCGCCGTCGGCGGGTTGCGCGAGGAATATTACCACGCGAGCGACCGCAGCACCGTCACCAACGCGAGCGGGCGGGGCGACCAATGGCTGTTCCAGCCCAAGGGCAGCCTGATCCTCGGCCCATGGGCCAAGACCGAGCTCTATTTCAGCGCCGGCCGCGGCTTCCATTCGGACGACGTGCGCGGGGTGTTCGGCACGGTGCCGGAGGAAGGCGTGCCGCTGGCTGGCGGGCCCACGCCACTGCTGGCGTCGACGACCGGTTACGAGATCGGCCTGAGGAGCGACATCATCCCGCGCCTGAGCCTGCAGGTCGCCGCCTTCCAGCAGGATTTCAAGTCGGAGCTGATCTACAACGCGGATTCCGGCCAGGACGAAGCCAGCGCGCCGAGCCGCCGCAAGGGCATCGAGTTCTCCGGCCAGTACCACCCGTTCCGCTGGCTCGAGCTGAACGCCGACCTGGCATTCGCCAAGCCGCGTTATCGGCTCGCCAATCTCGCCGCTTTCGGGCTCAACGGGCCCTACATCGCCGACGCGCCGAACTTCATCTATTCGGCCGGTGTCCTGGTCGACAATCTCGGTGGCTGGTCCGGCGGCCTGCAATGGCGCCGCCTCGGCACTCACTCGCTGAGCGACGGCGACAAGTACCCGCAGGACAAGGGCTACAGCGAATTCAATGTGGATGTCGCCTACGCGCTCCCGCACGGCTGGAAGCTCGGCGCCAGCGTATTCAACATCTTCCAGAGCAAGGACGACGCGGCGGTGTACTATTACACCTCGCGCCTGCCCGGGGAGCCGTCCGAGGGGGTGACCGACTTCCAGGTCCACCCGCTCGAGCCGCGCTCGGCCCGCTTCACGCTGACCAAGACGTTCTGATCCCTGCGCCAACCGGCGGTGCTTGTCATGGCGTCGCCGCACCCCATCTGCCAGCAATGCCCAGCGATAACGCAAGCCCGGACAAGCGCGGTCCGCGCCCTAAAGGAAAGCGCCTGCTCATGCTCGCTGCCGGCCCGACGCTGATCGTGGTGTCGCCGGTGGTCGGACTCATTCCCGGCCCGGGCGGCCTTCTCGTGTTCCTGGCCGGCGTCGCCTTGACGCTGCAGGCCAGCCACGTGGCCAAGCGGCTTTACGTGCGCGCCAAGCGCCGCTGGCCGAGCCTCGGCCACTGGTCGGACAAGGGGCTCAGGCGGCCAAGTCATTTCCGCCGCCTGCGCCGCCGGCGCGAGAGGGCGGAGAGCGGGCGCTAGAACTCCGGCAGAGCCTGCTCGGCGAAGCCCCATCCGGCGAGGCCCTTGCCTTGCGCGCGGTCGATCAGGCGCCTGGCGTCGGCGATCGAGAACGGGTGCGCGTTGGCGAACCCGTCGAGCTCGCCCCAGGCGATCGGCACCGCCACCGGCGCGCCGGCGCGGGCCCGGGCCGAGTATGGCAGCACCGCCGTCGCGCCGCGCTGGTTGCGCAAGTAGTCGATGAAGATCTTCCCCACGCGCTTGGCCTTGCTCATGTTGGCGATGAAGCGATCGGGCTCGGCCATCGACAGCGCCTCGGCGAAGCGCTTGGAGAAATCCTTGTGCGCGTCCCACGAGTGGCCCGGCGTCAGCGGCACGACGATGTGCACGCCCTTGCCGCCCGACAGCATTGCGAAGCTGGTGAGGCCAATCTCGGTCAGCTTGGCGTGGATGTCCTTGGCGGCGCTTTTCACGTCCTCGAAATCGAGCCCTTCGTCGGGGTCGAGGTCGAACACCATCCGGTCGGGCGCCTCGACGTCGCTCGCTCGGCTGCCCCAGCCGTGGAACTCGATCGTGCCCATCTGCACGCAGGTGAGCAGGCCCTCGGCATCCTCGACGTAGAGATAATCCTCGACGTTGCCGCGCTTCTCGGTGACCGGGACATGGTGGACGCTCGGCCCGAACGAGCCGGAGTCGTGCTTCTGGAAGAAGCATTTCTTGGCCCGGCCTTGCGGGCAGCGCACCAGGCTGATCGGCCGGCCGGCGAGCCACGGCAGCATCAGCGGCGCGACGGCTTCGTAGTAGTCGGCGAGCTCGCCCTTGGTCTGGCCGCTTTCAGGGAAGATCACCCGCTCGCGGTTGGAGATGTTCACGGCGGGCTCGGCTTCGGGCGTTTCCTGCGGCACTTCGGGCACGACTTCCTCCGCCTGCTTGTCGCCCCTCAGGCCGAGGTAACTAGCATGGCGCACGCTGCCGTCGTGGGTGAATTCGGCGAAGGCGATTTCGGCCACCAGCTTTGGTTCGAGCCAGGTGACGCCGCGGCTTTCCGGGCGGCCGACTTCGGCGGGCGCGGTCTTGCGTTCTAGCTTGGCGAATTTGGCTGCGAGTTCCTGCAAGGTGTCGTGGTTGAAGCCGGTGCCGACATTGCCCTTGTAGGTCAGCTTGCCGCTCTCGTTCTGTGCCAGCAGCAGCGATGAGAACGGCCGCCCGCGCGCGCTCGACTTCTTCCAGCCGATGATGACGAACTCCTGCCGCCGGGTGCACTTGACCTTGACCCAGCTCTTGGTCCGCTGGCCGGGGTTGTAGCGGGCGTCGATCTTCTTCGAGATGATCCCTTCCTGCCCGGCGTCGCACATCGCGCGGTAGAGCTTCTCGCCCGCGCCGATGATGTGGTCGGCGACATGGATCGGCGGCTCGGCCTGGCCCAACAGCGCCTCGAGCCGCTCCTTGCGTTCGATGTTGGTCAGCCTTGTCAGGTCTTCGCCGTTCAATTCGAGCAAGTCGAACGCGTGGTAGGCCATCCGGTCACCCTCGCCTTGCGCGCCGTGGCCGCGCTTGAGGACTTGCTGCAGTGAGGAGAAGTCCGGGTTGCCCTCCTTGTCGTAAGCGACGATCTCGCCGTCGATCAGGCAGCTCGGCAAGTCCAGCGCCCGGAACTTGGCCACCAAGGGTTCAAACTTGTCTGACCAGTCGAGGCCCTTGCGGGTATAGACTTTTACCTTGTCGCCGGCGCAGGCGATCAGCGCGCGGTAGCCGTCGAATTTGATCTCGTGCATCCAACCGTTGCCGGCGGGGACGTCGTCGACCAGCGTCGCCAATTGCGGCTCGCGGAATTTCGGCAGCGCGGTCAGTCGCTTGGCCCGCTTCGTGCTGACCTCGGCGTTGCGCGCGGCGGCTTTCTTCATCTGCGCCTTGAACGCCTTGTCGCTCTTGCCGGAAAGCGAGAACTCGCCCTTCCTGTCGGCTGCGATCGCCGCCATCGCACGGCCAGTCAGCACGCTCGTCAGTCCTTGCTCGACCAGCGGGTCGCCCGGCTCGGCGTATTCGTCGTCGAGCTTGCGCAGGAGCCAGTTCTCGCGCTTCTCGCCCGGCTTCTTCTTCAGGCGGATCAGCAGCCACTCGCCCTTCATCCGCTCGCCGTGGAGCACGAAGTGGAGGTGGCCCTTGTCGATGTCCTTCCAGCTCTTGCCCGGGACCGGCTCCCAGGTGCCCTTGTCCCACAGCATCACCGTGCCGCCACCGTATTCGCCCTCGGGGATCGTGCCCTCGAACTCGGCGTAGCTCAGCGGGTGATCCTCCGTCCGCACCGCCAGGCGCTTGATGTCGGGATCGGGCGACGGACCCTTGGTCACGGCCCATGACTTCAAGACGCCATCGGCCTCCAGGCGGAAGTCCCAGTGCAGCCGCGTCGCCTCGTGCTTCTGGACAATGAAACGGTTGCCCGCTTCGCTGTGCGCGATCTTGCCGGACGGTTCGGCGGTCTTCTTGAAGTCGCGCTTGCGGTTGTATTCGGCGAGGGAGTTGGTGGCCATCAACGGTGCCCCGCAATTCGTCCTTCGACAAGCTCAGGACGAACGGCCTTTGGCAAACGCCGACAAAGCCAACCTGCGTTCGTGGTGAGCCTGTCGAACCAGGATGGGCGAGGTGCCGGCCTCATGCCCGCTTACTCGCCTTGGGCGCGGCTTTCTTGGCCGGGGCCTTCTTCGCAACGGCCTTTTTCGCCGCCGGCCTGGCCTCGGCCTTGCCGCCAACCGACTTCTTCAGCGCCGCCATCAGGTCGATAACATTGCTGCCGCGCGCCGCCTCGGGCTCCTCGACATCCTCGAGGATCTTCTTGCCCTTGGCCTTGGCCTTCCTGGCGATCAGCTCTTCCAGCGCCTCGACGTAGCGGTCGTGGAACTCGCTGGCGTCGAACGGCGCGGCTTTCTGCTCGATCAGGGTCTTGGCGAGATCGACCATGCCCTTGTCGGGTTTGGCATCGCCGATTTCCTTGAAATAGCCCTGCGCCTTCCTGACCTCATCCTCGTAGCGCAGGGTTTCCAGCACCAGGCCCCGGCCGCACGGCTTCAGCGACACCAGATACTCGCGCCCGCGCAGCGACAACTGGCCGAGCCCGATCTTGCGCGTCTGGCGCAGCGCCTCGCGCAGCACGATGAACGCCTCTTCGGCGAGGTCGTCGGCCGGGATGACGTAATAAGGCTTGTCGAAATAGAACACGTCGATCTCGCCGGCGTCGACGAACTGGACCAGTTCCAATGTGCGCC
>Ga0207705_10003161_pt1 | contig 12529 bp, 12 predicted proteins | sample KBSC13metaG_FD_184314 | JGI IMG/M metagenome (GOLD analysis project Ga0207705, IMG submission 184314) | Corn rhizosphere microbial communities from Kellogg Biological Station, Michigan, USA - KBS C1-3 metaG (SPAdes) (version 2) | ecosystem: Host-associated > Plants > Roots > Rhizosphere > Soil ...
TGCGCTGCAGCCGACGGCGGCCGGGCTCGGCGTGCCGGGCTGGTTCCCGACGCTGGAGCTCACGGTCTACGTGCGTGCCGTGCCCGCCGAGGGCTGGCTCGTCGGCCGCCACCGCACCCAGGAGCTGCTCGACGGCTGGTTCGACGAGGACTGCGAGCTCTGGGACAGCCGCGGCCGGCTCGTGTGCCAGGCGAGACAGCTCGCCGGCTACCGCCTGCCGTCCTGACAGCCGTGCAACGGAGCTGCGTCAGAGGTCGCGGCGGGTGGCGACCAGCACGGCGGCGCCGAGGACGAGCGCGAGGTAGCCGACGAGGTAGGCCCACAGCCAGTGCGACGCCGGAGCGCCGCCGCCGAAGGGCCCGAGCTGCACCAGCGTCTTGGTCAGGCCGTCCTGCTGCGAGCCCAGCGCGGCCAAGCCGTCCTGGTAGAGCGCCTCGAACGGCAGCCCCCACGACACCCCCGTCGCGACGTGCTGCAGCGTGGTGCTCCCGATGCCGCGCGCGACCTGTCCCATGAGGCCTGCGAACAGCCCCGCGCCGAAGACCATGAAGGTCGCGATGCCGTTGGCCACCGTGCTGAGCACCGTCGAGCCCAGGACGCAGAGCGCCGACACCACGACCACCGCGGCCACGAGCCGCGCCCCGGGCCCGAGCGGCGAGGAGGGCGACCACGACCCGTTGACCTGCACGACCAGCAGCGACAGCGCGTACACGACAGCGACGTAGCCGCCGCTCACCACCGCTGCGGCCGCAGCGCGCGACAGCACGACGACGCCTCGGCCCACGGGCCGGGTGACGATCGGCTGCAGCAGGCCGGCTTCGGCGTCGCCGCGGAAGGCGGCCACGCCGAGGAACACCGCCAGCACGCTGCCGAGGAAGAGCACGGCGAACATCGCGAGCCCGGTCAGCGTCGCGCCGGCGAGGTCGTGGGTGTCGACGGCGACGCCGTTCGGCCCGTCGTCGCCGAGCGAACGGAACGCGACCCGGGTGCCGAGGCTGTAGAGCGCGAGGTAGCCGATTGTGAGGACGCCGACGACGAGGAAGACGCGCCGGCGCACGGCCTCGCGGACCGCCCACCCCACGAGGACCCAGAAGGCGCTCACGAGGACTCGCCCTCGACGGCGGCGAGGTAGGCGTCCTCGAGTGCCCCGCCGAGGGGGCGGACGGCGTAGACCTGCTGGCCCTCCCCGACGAGCCGGGCCACGAGCGCGGGCACGTCCTCGCGCCGGACACCGGCGAAGACCTGGGTGCCGAGAGCGGTCTCGACCTCCAGGCCGCTCGGGTGCGACAGCTCCTGGGGAGTGCCCTCCGCGACCACGCGGCCGGCCCGCAGGATGGCGACCCGGTCGCAGACGAGCTCGACCTCGCTCAGCAGATGGCTGTTGAGCAGGACCGCGACGCCCTGGTCGCGCAGGTGCTCCAGCACCTGACGGACGAGGCGCCGACCGACCGGGTCGAGAGCGGAGGTCGGCTCGTCGAGCAGCAGCAACGCCGGCGAGCCGACCAAGGAGGTTGCCAGCGCGAGCCGCTGCGCCATGCCCTTGCTCATCGCGTCGACGCGGAGCCGCTCGAGGCCGGGCAGACCGACGAGCGTCAGCAGCTCCGAGCGGCGCGCTGCCGACGGCGCGGCACCGGCGAGCCGCTGGTGGAGCCGGAGCAGCTCGTCCGCCGTGCACCAAGCCGGCTGCCGGAACGTCTCGGGGAGGTAGCCCAGGCGTACCCGGGCGGCGCGGGACCCCGCGGGGGCGCCGCAGACCCGCACCTCTCCCGAGGTCGGGTGCACCAGGCCGCACGCGGCTTTGACCAGCGTGGACTTGCCCGCGCCGTTCGGACCGAGCAGCCCGACGAGCTCGCCGGGCTGCACCTGCAGGTCGACGCCGTGCAGGGCTGCGCGCCCGCGGTAGCTCTTGGCGAGCCCGCGGACCTCGAGAGCGGCGGTCAGGCCGACTTCTCGCGGGGCTCCCGGCGGCGGGACGGGGTGCTGGCGTCGCGCGGCACCAGCGTCGGGTTGACGTGCTCGAGCACGACCTCGCGGGTGACGACGCACTTGGCGATGTCGCCTTGGCTGGGGATGTCGTACATGACCGACAGGAGGACCTCTTCGAGGATCGCGCGCAGACCGCGCGCCCCCGTACCCCGCTTGATCGCCTGGTCGGCGACGGCCTCGAGCGCGTCGTCGCTGAACTCGAGGTCGACGCCGTCCAGCTCGAAGAGCCGGGCGTACTGCTTCACCAGCGCGTTCTTCGGCTCGGTGAGGATCCGGATGAGGGCCTCGCGGTCGAGGTTGTTGACCGAGGTCAGCACGGGCAGACGACCGATGAACTCGGGGATCATGCCGTACTTGAGGAGGTCCTCCGGCATCGCTTCGGAGAAGACCGAGGTCGGGTCGATCTCGTTCTTGCTGTGCAGCACGGCGCCGAAGCCCACGGCCTTCTTGCCGATGCGCTGCTCGATGACCTTGTCCAGGCCGGCGAACGCGCCACCCACGATGAACAGCACGTTCGTCGTGTCGATCTGGATGAACTCCTGGTGCGGGTGCTTGCGGCCGCCCTGCGGCGGGACGGAAGCCGTCGTGCCCTCGAGGATCTTCAGCAGCGCCTGCTGCACGCCCTCGCCGCTGACGTCGCGGGTGATCGACGGGTTCTCCGACTTGCGGGCGATCTTGTCGACCTCGTCGATGTAGATGATCCCGGTCTCGGCCTTCTTGACGTCGTAGTCGGCGGCCTGGATGAGCTTCAGCAGGATGTTCTCGACGTCCTCGCCGACGTAGCCGGCCTCCGTGAGGGCCGTCGCGTCGGCGATCGCGAACGGGACGTTGAGCATCTTGGCGAGGGTCTGCGCGAGCAGCGTCTTGCCGCAGCCGGTCGGGCCGAGCAGCAGGATGTTGGACTTCTGCAGCTCGATCGGGTCCTTCTCGTTGGCCCCGGCCTGGACGCGCTTGTAGTGGTTGTAGACCGCGACGGCCAGCGTGCGCTTGGCGGTCTCCTGCCCGATGACGTAGCCGTCGAGGAAGTCATAGATCTCGCGCGGCTTGGGAAGCTCGTCGAACTTCAGCTCGCTGGACTCGCTGAGCTCCTCTTCGATGATCTCGTTGCAGAGGTCGATGCACTCGTCGCAGATGTAGACACCCGGACCGGCGATGAGCTTCTTGACCTGCTTCTGGCTCTTCCCGCAGAACGAGCACTTCAGCAGGTCGCCACCATCACCGATGCGCGCCACTGACTACCTCGTCTCGTTCGACCCGGCGTTCCGGGCAGTCCATCCACAGACGGTACCGCCTGAGGGCCCTACTCACGCACTACTTGCTCCTCACATGGAGGACAGAGTCGCGGTCTTCCGGGTGCTGACGACCTCGTCGATGAGGCCGTACTCGACGGCTTCCCTCGCGGTGAGGATCTTGTCGCGCTCGATGTCCTTGCGAATGTCCGCTTCGTCCTTCCCGGTGTGCCGCGCGAGCATCTGCTCGAGCAGCTCCCGCATGCGCAGGATCTCGCGGGCCTGGATCTCGATGTCGGACGCCTGGCCCTCGCCACCGCCGCTCGGCTGGTGGATGAGGACGCGGGCGTGCTCGAGCGCGAGCCGCTTGCCCTTCGTCCCGGCGGCCAGCAGGACGGCGGCCGCGGAGGCCGCCTGACCCATGCAGATCGTCTGGATCTCGGGCTTGACGAACTGCATCGTGTCGTAGATCGCCGTCAGCGCCGTGAAGCTGCCGCCGGGGCTGTTGATGTAGATGGAGATGTCCCGGTCCGGGTCCTCGGACTCGAGGTGCAGCAGCTGCGCCATGACGACGTTCGCGACGCCGTCGTCGATCGGGGTGCCCAGGAAGATGATGCGCTCCTTGAGCAGGCGGCTGTAGATGTCGAACGAGCGCTCCCCGCGGGAGGTCTGCTCGATGACGATCGGGATCGTGTAGTTGTAGGCGTCCATAACGATCTCCTAGGCCCGGGTGCCGGCGCCGCTCGGGACGTCGGACGCAGCGCCGACGACGTGGTCGATGAAGCCGTAGTCCTTGGCCTCCTCGGCGGAGAACCAACGGTCACGGTCGGAGTCGGCCTCGATCTGGTCGATCGTCTGGCCGGTGTGGAAGGCGATGCGCTCGGCCATCTGCTTCTTCACGTAGAGCATCTGCTCCGCCTGCGTGGCGATGTCGGCCGCGGTGCCGCCGATCCCGCCGCTGGGCTGGTGCATCATGATCCGCGCGTGCGGAGTGGCGTACCTCTTGCCCTTGGCGCCGGCGCAGAGCAGGAACTGCCCCATGCTCGCGGCCAGGCCCAGGCCGACGGTCGCGACATCGTTGCTGACGAACTGCATGGTGTCGTAGATCGCCATACCGGCCGAGATCGAGCCGCCGGGGCTGTTGATGTAGAGGAAGATGTCGCGGTCCGGGTCCTCCGCGGCGAGCAGCAGCAGCTGCGCGCAGATCGCGTTGGCCATCGAGTCCTCCACGGCCGAGCCGAGGAAGATGATCCGCTCCTTGAGCAGCCGGTTGTAGACCTGGTCGTCCAGGCCGTTGGAACTACCGCCGGGCATGCGTGCGCTGGCGTGCCCGAGGGCGCTGGGGACGATGAGTTCGGTCACGGCTGCGGCCTTCCTTCAGTGGGTCTGTCGGTGACCCTAACCCTCGGATCGGCATCGACACTCCCCCTCTGAGGGGTCTTCGCCGTGGGCGTAAGCCGCGAGGAGCCGCTACTCCTCGTCGAGGTAGTGGACGGTGCCGTCGTCGTGCACGTGGTACGGGCGGCCGTCGTCGTCGGTCTCGACCTCGGCCTCCGGGCTGCCCATGTCGTCGCGCAGCTGCTCGAGGTCGACGTCGTTGCCCGACGCGTCCTTGATGGTGGCCGACTCCATGACCGTCGCGAGGGCCTTGCCGCGCCGGACCTCGGCGACGAGGCCCTGGACGGCGCCCTGGGCGACGAGCCGGTTGGCGTACTCCTGCGGGGCGAGACCCGCGCGGGCCGCCCGGCGGATGAGCTGGTCGTTGAGCTCGGCGTCGGAGATCTGCAGCTCCTCGGCGTCGGCGACGGCGTCGAGCACGAGCTGCTGCTTCACGGCCTCCTCGGCGCCGGACTTCAGCTCGGCCTCCCACTCCTCGGCCGTCTTGCCGGCCTCGGCCAGGAAGGCCTCCTTGGTCTGGCCGGCCTGGGCGAGCTGGGTGTCGGTCGTCTGGGTGCGCCACGCGAGCTCCGCCTCCACGACGGAGGTGGGCAGCGGCAGCTCGACGGCGGCCAGCAGGGCCTCGAGGACCTTGTCGCGGGCCTGGACGCCCTGCTCGAGGCGCTTGACGCGGTCGACGCGCACACGGATGTCGTCACGGAGCTGCGCGAGGGTCTCGAAGCCGGCGACCGTCTGCGCCCACTCGTCGTCGGCGGTCGGCAGCACGCGCTCGTTCACCGAGCGGACCGTCACGGCCACGTCGGCGGTCTTGCCCTCGAGGTCACCGGCGACGAGCTGGGTCTGGAAGGTGCGGGCGTCACCGGCGGAGGCACCGCGGACGGCCTCGTCGATCCCGTCGAGCAGAGTGCCCGAGCCCACCTCGTACGACAGCCCCTGCGCCGTGCCACCCGGGACCTCGGCCCCGTCGACCGTGGCGGCCAGGTCGAGCGAGACGTAGTCGCCGTCGACGGCGGCGCGCTCGACCGGGGAGAGCGAGGCGAAGCGCTCGCGAAGCCCGTCGAGCTGCTCGTCGATGTCGGACTCGGCCACGACGACGTCGTCGACCGTGACCGACAGGGAGTCGAAGGCCGGCAGCTCGAAGTCGGGACGGACGTCGACCTCGGCGGTGAAGGAGAGCTTCACGGGGTCGTCGAGCTCGGTGACCTCGATGTCGGGGCTGTTGACGGGCACGACCTTCTCGTGCTCGACGGCCTCGCCGTACAGCCGCGGGATGGCGGTGTTCAGCGCCTCCTCGAGGACGACGCCGCGACCGACCCGCTGGTCGAGGATGCGCGGCGGCACCTTGCCCGGGCGGAAGCCCTGGACCTTCACCTGCGAGCCGATGCTCTTGTAGGCCTTGTCCAGCTCGGGCTTGAGCTCGTCGAACGGTGCCTCGACGGTCAGCTTGACCCTGGTGGGGCTCAGGGTCTCGACGGAGCTCTGCACAGCGGTGATCTCTCTCTCAAGAAGGGTGTCGGGGCGGCGGGACTCGAACCCGCGATCTCCTGCTCCCAAAGCAGGCGCGCTAGCCACTACGCTACGCCCCGCGCGCGTGGGGGATCAGGGTAGCGGCCCTGGGTCAGGAGCGCGGGAGACGCCGGGCGTAGATCCGGATGCGCGAGGTTCCGCCCGGCGGCCGCAGGGGGTCGTCCTCCGCCGGTGGCTCGGCCAGGCCCTCCTCGGCCGCGACCCAGGCGAGCAGGTGCTCCAGGTTGCCGCGGTCGCCGGTGTCGCGCATCACCGCGGCGGCGGCGGCGATGGAGGCACGCGCGTCGTCCTCGCGTCCGAGGGCGACGAGCGCCCGTGCGCGGGCCAGAAGCGCGGTGAAGTGGCTGACACGGTCGCCGCGCAGACGCGAGCGCTCGAGGCCGTCGTCGATGCTCGCGAGCGCGGCCGCCGGGTCGCCGAGCAACCGGAGGCTGTTGCCGAGCATGACCCGGTCGACGGACGCGAGCCACTCGCCCCAGGTGTCGACGGGCCGGAGCAGCAGCAGCGCGTGCTCGAGGAAGCGGTGCGCGTCCGCAGGAAGGCCCTGGGCGAGGGCGACGACCCCGCGGACGGACACCGCCATCGCCAGGGCGAAGCCGTCGTCGGACGCGCGCGCAAGCTCCTCGGCGCGCTCCCCCTCCGCCGCCGCCTCGTCGAGCAGGCTGAGGGTGAAGGCCAGCTCCGCCTGGGCGGACGCGGCGCGAGACCCGAGGGCCGGAGGGAGGGGCCGCTGCGCCACGCGCCGGGCCAGCTCGTGGCCCCGCCGCAGGTTGCCGTGCAGCCACCAGAAAGACCACAGCGACCAGACGAGGCGCGCCGCCGAGACGTCGTCCCCGGCGGCGAGGAAGTGCTCGACCGACGCGTCGAGGTTGGCGAGGTCGGCCTCGAGCCGGTCCATCCACGCGAGCTGGCCCTCGCGGAGCAGCGCGGGCGCGGCCTCGTCCGCCAGCTCGAGGAAGTGCTGCGCCGCCGCGGTCCTCGCCTCGGTCCGCTCGACGTCGCCGAGCAGACCGGCGGCCAGCTGACGCACCGGCTCCAGGACCCGGAAGCGCCACGGTCCCCCGGGCTCCGGGCCCTGCACGAGCGCGTGCTGCAGCAGCTCGTCCAGCGCGTCGAGGGGCGCCGCGACACCTCCCGCCACCGCCTCGACGGCGTCGACGTCGAAGGTGCCGGTCAGCACCGTCGCCCGGCGCAGCAGGGCCTGCGCGTCGGCACCGAGCTGGTCGTAGCTCCAGCGCAGGGCCGTCGGGAGGGCATCGCCGGGTGTGCCGAGCACCGCGTCCAACCGGTCGAGCAGCGCCGCCGGGTTGAGCACGCGCGCTCGCGCCGCCGCCACCTCCAGGGCCAGCGGGAGACCACCGAGCCGGCGGCAGAGCTCGGCGAGGGCTTCCGCGTCCTCGTCGTCCGCCCCGAACATCGGCTGCACGGCACGCGCCCGCGCCAGCAGCAGCTCGCCAGCCGGGCTGCCCGCGACCTCGGTCAGGGCGGCGCCGGGCGCGGGGAGCGGCAACGGCCCGACGGTGTGCTCCTGCTCGCCGTCGATGCCGAGCGGACGCCGGCTGGTGGCCAGGACGGCGAGGCCCGGGCTGTCGAGCAGGAGGTCGGCGACCACGGCCCCGGCGCCGGCGAGGTGCTCGACGTTGTCGAGGACGACGAGCAGCCTCCGGCCGGTGAGGGCGTCGCGCACCGCGGCCCGCGCGTCCGTCGCGCCGCCGTCCGCACCGATGGCGTGCGCGACAGCGTCCGCCACGAGCCGCGCCTCGGGAACCGCCCGGAGCGGCACGGTCACCGACGACTCCGAGCCCTGGGCGATCGCCTCCGCCAGCCGTGACTTGCCGACACCGCCGAGCCCGGTGAGCGTGACCAGCCGGGCGCCGTCCGCGAGGCGCCGGCGGACGGCCGCGACGTCGTCGTCGCGGCCGATGAGGGGCGTGAGGCGACGGACCGCCTCGAGGACAGGGGCGGTGGGCTCGCTCCGCCGCCGGGCGGCGGTCAGCAGCGCGGCCAGCTGGTCGTCGTCGGCACCGAGGGCAGCGGCGAGCGACCGGACGGTGTGGGGGTACGGGCGGCTGCGCGCGCCGCGTTCGAGCGCGCTGATGCCGTGAGCCGTCAGGCCGGCCCGCTCGCCGAGCTCCTCCTGCGTCAGGCCGGCCGTGTCCCGCAGGCTGCGCAGCAGGGTCGCGAAGGCGCCTGCGTCCTTGCCGAGCACCCGGCCGAGCGTAGTGACCGCAGACGCGTCCGCCCGGCACGCTTCGGGCGTACCGGGCGAACGCGACGCAGAGGAAGGCAGATCAGGCCCGACGGGCAGCCCGGACGAGGGCCGGCGCCGTCACGAGCAGCCAGAGGACGGCGGCCGGGCCTGCCATGTACTGCAGCGGCGAGACCGACAGGAGCAGGCAGAGGCCGCCGAGCCCCGCGCTGCTGACGCCGACCGCCTTCCCGAACACGCCGTGCCGGAGAGCCGCGTGCGCGACGGCCGCCGCGGTGAGGCCGGCGCCGGTCCACATCCACGGGACCGTGCCGATCCAGTGGTTCGCGACCACCGCAAACTCCGGGACCATCGCCGGACCGTCGCCGCCGTAGCCGACCAGACCGGAGAAGAGCTCGGTGTCGAAGCCCGTGCCCAGGATCTGCACTGCTGCCACGAGCGCCATGCCTGTCGCTGCCAGCTCGGGCGCGAGGTTGCCGAGCGGCAGGCGCCGGGCGAGCAACCTGCGCAGCCCGAGTCCGAAGACCACCGCGGTCAGGGCGGCGCCCATCGCGCAGACGTGGAAGAGCTCGACGTAGGCCGACTGGCCGGACAGCTTGGCCAGGATCCGTGCCGGGTCGGCCTTGAGCGACTCGTCGTAGACCGCGTTGAGCGCGGTCGAGAACGCGATCGCGCCGACCCCGAGCAGGCCGGCGGCGAACCCGGCCCAGGCCCACGCGACGGGCTGCCGGGCGGGCCGGGACGTCGCCGTCGCGACCGGCTCCGCGAGAAGAGTGCTGTGCATGGGAGTTCTCCTTGTCGAGTGGCGCCGGGGCCCGGCGCCGTCCTCCTCGACACTCGTCGCGCCGGGTTCCCGATCCCAGGCACGCGACCCGCACACTGGACGCACACTTCGCGGTGGCCCGTCTCCTCTAGGCTGTGACCGCCTCGCGGACGTAGCTCAATGGCAGAGCCCCAGTCTTCCAAACTGGCTACGCGGGTTCGATTCCCGTCGTCCGCTCCACATGCCTCGCCCCCATCCCTTCGACGACCTCGACGTGGCGCTCCAGCCACGCGAGCTCGTCGCCGTCGGAGGCGCGCTCAGCCCCGACAACCTGCGGGCCGCCTACCGCAACGGCGTCTTCCCGTGGCCCGCGGCGCCCGAGGACGAGGCCGCTCAGGACCGGGTCCTGCGACGGCTGGCCCGGCGCGGGGAGGTCCTCGTCCTCCCGGGTACGCCCGACGGGCCTCTCGTCCCGTGGGTCTCGCCGCACCCTCGCGCGCTGCTCCTGACGCAGCAGGTGCACGTGCCGCGGTCGCTGCGGCAGCAGCTGCGCAGGTCGGGCTGGACGACCACCCTGGACACCGCGTTCGACGAGGTGATCGAGGCGTGCGCCGACCGGGACAGCACCTGGATCACCCCGCGGATGCTCGACGGCTACCGGGCACTGCACCGCGAGGGCGGCGCGCACTCGGTCGAGGTCTGGGACGGGTCGCGCCTGGTCGGCGGCCTCTACGGCGTGCTGTCGGGACGGGTGTTCAGCGGGGAGTCCATGTTCTTCCGGGAGAGCGGGGCGTCGAAGGCGGCGGTGCTCGACCTGGCCCGGCGGCTGGCGGAGGCGGGCGTACCGCTGCTCGACACCCAGCAGGAGTCGCCGCACCTGCGGGCCATGGGGCAGGTGCTCGTGCACCGCGCGGAGTACGTCGAGGCGGTGCGGTCGCTGCAGGGCGACGCGCCGACGCTTCCGGCCGAGCGGCGCTCAGCCGCGGGGTGACCTCCAGAGCAGCACGAGACCGCGGTCGTCGGTGCTGCCGGCGGACACCAGGTTGACGAGGACCTCGCCACCGCCCGCGAAGCCGCGCGTGACGAGCCGCTCGGCCTCGCCGAGGAGCTTGTCGATGCCGACGTCGAGGTCGCGGCCGGGTACCTCGACCAGGCCGTCGGTGTAGAGCAGCACGGCGTCGCCGGGCCGCAGCGTGCCCTCGCTCCTGACGTAGGACTCCCCGGACACGAGGCCGAGCGCCGGCCCGTCCGCGGCGACAAGGCCCCAGCGGCCGCTCCCCGCGTCGAAGTGCGCGACCGGCGGGTGCCCGGCCGACGCGACGGAGAAGCCGCCGCTGTCGAGGTCGACGACGAGGTGGACGGCGGTCGCGAACCCCTCGTCCCAGTCCTGCCGGAGGAGGTAGCTGTTCGCCGACTCGAGGAAGTCCTTGCGGCCGAGCAGGCCGCCGAGCGCACCGCTCAGCAGGAGCGCCCGCGTGCCGGCCTCGACGCCCTTGCCGGAGACGTCGACGAGGACCAGCTCGAGGCGGTCCTCGTCCAGGGCCGTCACGACGAAGTCGCCGGCGAAGAGGCCGCCGCCGGCCGGGCGGAGGACGGACTCCGCGTGCCACGGGTGGGGGAGGTCCTCGACCCGCCCGGCGTCGCCGAGGCGCTTGCTCAGCTCCATGAGCATGGCGTCGGAGCGCAGGCCGGCCATGCCGGTCTCGTCCCGCGACCGCGCGAACTCGTAGGCGACGAGCCCGGTCAACGCCACTACCGCGATCACGCCGAAGGGCCGCGAGGGAGTCGTCACCATGACGTCGACGAGGTACCAGGTGAGGCACAGGGCGGCCACGGCCGAGAGCTGCAGCATCCGCTTGCGGCTGAGCAGCAGGCCGCCGAAGAGCAGCGCCACGGCGAGCAGCGAGGGCGGGAAGGCGTTGCGCGACCACTGCGTCGCGCCGATGACGACGACCACCGAGAGCAGGCAGAGGAACGGCAGGCTGACGCTCTCGGGCGGCGGGTCCCGGCGCAGCCGCGCGACGACGGTCGGCAGCCACGACAGCCCGCGCAGGAGGGGGCCCGAAGGCCTCCTCACTGGGTCCGTCGGGGCCAGGTTCACCGGAGGCAGGCTAGCGGAGGCAGCCCTCTCCCCGTCCCTGTTTGTCAGGTTTTCTGCCGTGCACGTCACCCGTCCGGAGCCTGGTCCGTCGGGCACCAGAACAGGTTGCGACCGGCCATCACCTCGGTCCTCACAGGCGTCCCGCAGACCCTGCACGCCTCACCCGCCCGGCGGTAGACCCAGTGCGCGTCCTCGCGCCGGACGGGCCGGCGGGCGCCCGTCGTGACGATGCGGTTGTCCCGCACGCCCTGACGCATCAGGGCCCGCAGGTCGAGCCACATCGCGTCCCAGGTCGTCACGTCCCGGCCAGGGGTGAAGGGGCTCTGCCGAGCGCGGAACAGGACCTCGGCGCGATAGACGTTGCCCACCCCGGCCAGCACCGACTGGTCCATGAGCAGCTGACCGATCGCGGTCCTCGAGCGGGCGATGCGCTCCGCCGCGCGGTGCCCGTCGTCCGTGCGCCGCAACGGATCCGGGCCCAGCCTCTGAAGGACCGCGCGGCGGTCGGCGGTCGTGTGGACCTCGCACGCGGTCGGACCGCGGAGCTCCAGGCGCGCGCTACCGGTGGTCATGGACAGCCGGGGTGGACCGCCGCCGCCGTTCCACTTGCCGTAGAGGCCGAGGTGGACGTGGAGGGACAGATCGCCCTCGAAGAGGTACCAGAGGTGCTTGCCGTAGGGCTCGATCCGCAGGCACGTCCGGCCGTCGAGCAGTGCCGCTCCTGCCGCGAACTTGCCCTGGGGGCTGGTGATCCGGACCTGCTGGCCGACGAGGAGCGGGCGGTGGTCCCGGGCGAGCCGGTGAATCGTATGACCTTCGGGCACTCAGCGGGCCTCGTAGTCGGTCAGCATCTGGATGCGACGGATGTGCCGCGGGTCCTCGCTGAACGGCGTCTCGAGGAACGTGACGACGAGCCCGATCGCGGTCTCGAGGTCGTGCATGCGGGCGCCGACGCTGACGAGGTTCGCGTCGTTGTGCTGCCGGGCGAGCTGCGCCGTCTCGGCCGAGTGCGCGAGGGCGCAGCGCGCTCCCTTCACCTTGTTGGCCGCGATCTGCTCGCCGTTGCCCGACCCGCCGATCACCACGCCGAGCGACCCGGGGTCGGCGACGGTGGCCTCGGCAGCGGCGAAGCAGAAGGGCGGGTAGTCGTCGACCGCGTCGTACTCTCCCGGACCGTGGTCCACCGGCTCGTGGCCGAGCGTCAGGAGCCGCTCCTTGAGGGCCTGCTTGAGCTCGAAGCCGGCATGGTCACAACCGAGGTGGACGCGCATGGGTGCAGATGATGCCGTTCTCGGCGTCGACGGCTGCCCCGGGGG
>Ga0207705_10003168_pt1 | contig 12521 bp, 20 predicted proteins | sample KBSC13metaG_FD_184314 | JGI IMG/M metagenome (GOLD analysis project Ga0207705, IMG submission 184314) | Corn rhizosphere microbial communities from Kellogg Biological Station, Michigan, USA - KBS C1-3 metaG (SPAdes) (version 2) | ecosystem: Host-associated > Plants > Roots > Rhizosphere > Soil ...
ATCCGTCCCGTACGTGTACTGGATGACAAACCGGCTGATCTGCGATTGCAGCGTCTCGCTAATGAGTTCGCAGTCGTCCTCGATGAGCAAATCTTGTTCGTCTCCCTGGAGACTAGCGCCGGAAGCGTCATGACGGCTCAGTGTGGACAAATCCGCGCCACGGCACAGCGCCGCAAGCCGCCGATCCATCCGTTCGACCATCGGAGCAAAAGGCCCGTCGCCATTCTGCTTAGCCTCGATCAAGTTGATCTTTGCTCCCGCGTTGGTCGCAACGATCCAGTCATTGGCGAACGTGTCGAGCGCGGCAACGAAATCGTTAAACTCTTTGCTATCCTTCGCCGCTGGCGTTTCACCGTGGATACCAGGCAACCCGAATTTCTCGCTGAAATTCAGCCAGTCCTGCAACGAGAGCCGCTTGAACATGTAGCAGATCGAAGCCGCTTTCATGATCGGGCTATCCGAAGTGGTGATCATCCACTCGTTGTCCGGCAGATCCACACCGTTCCCCATGCCACCCTCGGGCCCAGTAAAGCGAAGACGGCCCGTCAGATTCTCAAAGAAGTAGAGCGGCACGAAACGGAACTCCGCGCGAAGCCCTTGCGGCGTCGGCTTGTACACCACTTCATGCACCGCGTATTTGCGGAACATCGCAGACATCATCTGTCTCACCAGCAGCTTCGCCCCGCCGCGCACGTTGAGATCCGTGGCATCCGTCACAGTGACGTTGTTCCAGAAGTCTGTCAGCGTTTCGCGATGCGCGTGCGCTGCCGCTGAGTCGTCCACCATGAGCACCTGCATGGGACGCCGGGAAACGGCTTTCTTCCGTTTCGGCGCGGCAATGGAAAGAATGTCGTCGCGCTCTTCGATGATCTCCCAGAGCACCGCCGCATAGCGCAGGTAACCATAGTCAAACTGGTCCAGTGCCAGCGCGAGAATCTGCGGAGTCAACGCTCGGATCGGATTAAACCGCATCCGTTTCCACCGCAGCGCAAGGTCTGGAGTGATTAGGTTATTCATCGTGACACCTCCAAACCCGGCGTGTTAAATTCACTGCATTCCGTCCGAATCCGTCGATTCCGACGACTAGCAACCGATTCCCGGTTGCAACCCGCAAACAAGACCGCTTTGCAAAATGCCTGCATACGCTTGCAATTCGATTTTGTTAGCGAAATCACCTCATCATAGCGGACGACTAGCAAACGCCCTAAATTTCGCCTTCTAGCTAGTCCACGCTTTCGAGACGCAATCCGAGATCCGAAATCCGAAATCCTCATAGCGTCGTCCTCCGGTTTCCGCGTCCACCAAACTCGATCTCTCTGCCGCGCGATCCTTTGACGCTTTGATGCGCAAAAACCATGCAAGGCCCGCTGGTCGCGCGATTCGCCAACGCCAGCGCCGTGCATCGGTCGGCATGCCCATCCGGCGAATGCGGCGCGCTGTACGTCACGTTCCCGCTCGCGGTGACAATGCGGCTGACACTATGCAAATCTTCGCGAATGACTCGCGAAACCGGGATTCCAAGCATCCGCTGGTCGCACCGATTCCGCAGCGCCGGGAAAATCTCGCACTTCACCGTGGCGCTAAAGGTTATCAGCTCAACCTTTCCAAACTTGTGCTCTTCGGGATTCCACTCGCCAAACTCTTTGACGAGCAGATCGCCCAGGCCGATGCCCGGCCCGGTATAGTCAAAACAGACACGGCGCGCCCGCTGGCACCGGGGCCGCAAAATCTCCAGTTGCTCGTGGACCGGCATCTTCGCCAGCTCCAGCACTTCCTTCGTCATGGCGAAACCGCCAATGTTTTCCAGCGCCCAGCAAACCGTCAGATCGCGTTTCCGCCCAAAGTCGATGCCTAGATCAATCGGCGCTGCCCCTGGCGGATTCACTAGCCAGAACTCACCGGGCACTGTGACGGTCGCCATCGGATTCTCTACCAGCGCGATTACCTCATACGGCAGCAGCACGCTAGCCGTGTCTAGGAACTCGCACTCAAACTCCTGCGCCCAACCTTCGGGATCGCCAAACGCTTCTTTCAGCTCCTCGATGTCGACAGGCAACCCCATCCGCACCGCGTCATAGATCGTGACCTTGTGCTTGCTCCAGCGAACCTTCCCGTCGTTCTTCGTCCAGATCTTGTGCGCGGCGCTGCCGATGCCGTTCGGCGTCGTGATGATGCGCACCACCTTCTGTCCGCCTTTCAGCGGGTTAGTGATGGACGGCAACATCGCCCGCCAGGTCTCATCCGGTTTCTCAAAGAAATCGAACTCCGTCAGGATGATGTTGGCAGACATACCGCGCACCGTGTCCGGTCGCCCAGGCACTGCGCGCATCTTGGAGCCGTTGGCGAAAGTGATCTCCGCAGACTTCAGCAGCGTTTCACTGCCGCCTTCGCGTTTCTCTTCGTAACCATCGATGACTAGCTTGAACGCCTCTGCCCAATCCTTCGCTTTATCCAGCGTCTCCAGCGATTGGCGTTCAGACGGAGCGGCAATCATCCACTGCGTCTTGCGCGTAAAACAATCCTCCGTCGCCTCGCCGGAAGTCGTGAAATCCTTACCCGTTTGACGTGACCAGAGCCCGATCTTAAAGCGCGACTTATCTTCCCAGTACCGCGCCTGGTACTCCATCAACAGCGAACGCGGATCATCCTTTGCATAAGGATTCACCCAGCCGCTAGTGATCTCTGGCTTCACGTCACTCATGCCAGTCCGAAAATCTCCCGCATCCGCGCCTCGCGCTCCGCAGGCGTCTTCGACTCGTCTCCAAGCGCTTCCGTCGCCTCGGCGAGTTTCTTCTCCAGCATTGCGACCTTGCGCGAGTCCAGTGCCACGCGTGCTTCCGCGATCTCGATCCGCTTCAGCGCCACTAGCTCTTTGACAGACAGCTCGCTGTAAGCCATCTCGAATTCCCGCTGTGCCAGGCCGCGCTTCTTCGCCGCCTCGAAATCCGCAGGCAACTTGTCTTTCGTCGCATCCGCCCGCAGCTTTGCTTGCTCCAGCTTCCACTCGAACCGGTGACGCGTGAAGAACGTGGACAACGCAGCTTCCGATGGCTGAAAGCCAAAGTGCTCTGCGCAACGCGCCGCAGCTTCCTCGTAGGAGATTCCCTCCTCGACGAGCCAGCTCAGCAGCAAGTCCCGGTTTTCGTCCGTCTTGAGCTTTGCAAACAGCGAGTCTGAGCGGATTTTCGACATCGTTCATTTACTTGCGGAGAAGCGTCTTCCCAGCCTCGGTGATCAGCCACTTATTCAGATCCTGGTCGAAATCATCCGGCATGTTCGCAATGAACCCGTGCGACTGGAGATACAGCAGCGCATCGTCAAATTCCGCCTGCGCCATCGGCGGGCGAAGCTGAGCATTGGTTTCGACCTGAAGCGAAGGCTCAGGCAAAGCGTAAGGTTCCGCGCGCTCCAGCTTGTCCAGGATAGTGCGGCGAATGTTCTTTTGGCGTTCAGGATCGTGGTGTCCCATAAATGAAAGTGTTTAGTTGCGGGTTGCGGCGGATTGGCTGACTAGCAATTCGAGCTTCCCTTCGATGCGATGCACCGTGGTTGCGACATCGTTGATTTCCTTGTGCAGCCCGCTGCGGCCTTTCGCAGCGCTCTCCATCTGCGAGTTATAGTTTTCCTGGATCGTCTCCTTTAGTTCCTTCACCTCATCGCGAAACTCTTCCTCCAGATCGCTGACACGCTCGTCGATCTTGAGCAGCTCCTCATGCGTCGCCATCCGCGTCTCGCCCGATACTATCAGCGGCTGCGGCACGCGTTCTTCTTTTCCAAAGGCTTTCCGCCAGAGGACGATGATACTCAGAAAGAGGACGATACAGCTAAGGAACGTAAGAACCTCCGTGCCTGACGGAGCTGGAAGAATGTCAGCGAGTGGTAGCATTGCAGGGTGGTTAGTGAGGTTCGCTGGTTAGTGCTTCGGAAAGATGGTGTAGAGAATGCCACCCGGAACGCCGCCCACGCGGCAGTCGGCATTGATGCCAAGACGTTTCGCCAGAATGATGGCGCCTTCGCCAATGAAACTATCATTGCCGATTTCTGCGACGATGGCGGGTTCGCTTAATCCGTTCGCTAGATTCGTCACCATCGCCTTCGCACCGAGCAAATGCTTCAGCCGTTCGGGCACAGAAATATAGGCGTCCTCTTCGGCGTTGTAGTAGCGGAGCGGATTCGTCTCCGGCAGTTCCGGCCTCTTTGCAAGGGCCGTGCAAGACACAAAGAAACCAGGCGCGGGATCGCCCTGCTTTTGCACAACAGGCACCCCATGCGCATCGGTCACGACGCCATACCAATCCCCAGGCCCTCCCGCATCGCTCAAGCGGTCCAGCCCCTCTTTGCTGTCGGGATGGTAGGCATGCGGACTGCCATCCGCATCGACATTCATCCCCGCGACAAAAACCAGCGCCCCGGTGCGAAGCTCCCGGAAAACGTCAGTCCCTCCAAAGTGATCGATGATAGATAGCATGGCTGAAAAAAGGTTAGGTTGAGAAAATTGAGTTGCGGCTTGCCGGTGCCACGGAAGCCAATCCTTCCGCTGGTTTAATCATCCCGACACCTGGGCTTTCTTGAGGCTGAGCCGCGCAGCCCGGTTTTTCGTTTATGGGTAGTTCTTTCCTTCGCGCCCTTCGCGCCTTCGCGTGAGGCTAGTGGTTTTCGGAAAAGCGGTGGCCAGACCCCCATCCGGCCACCGCCCCTTTCCTTACCTAGCTCTGCGCTTCAGAGTTACTTCAGATACGGTTCCGCAGCCGCTCGGGCTGCACTGGTGAAAGCCTGCAAGTCCTGGATATACACATACCCAGACCCCAGCCGCGCCTTGAGTTGCGGATACAGCCACGCGTCATACATCACCACCACCGAGGTAATGATCGGCTGCAACTCCTGAACATCCGCAGCAGAAACACGCGAGGTAAGCAGCTTAGCTAGATCCTCAGGCGCTGGCGCTGCACCCGTGTCGATGGAATCCAGCACCGTCGCGAAATCCTCCACATACGCTGCATCGCGCTCGCGAGTGGCCGGGCTTAGATTACCCAGTTCTTCAGACACAGCATCTTTCACGAACGGCTCTATATAAGGAGTAATCTCCGTGGCAACCTGCTGATCAGTAGTCGAGCATGCAGGGAGAAGAACACTCACTGCCGCGCCTGCAACGAAAGCGAGAACTGGGACGATGAATTTAGAGATACGCATAATCGGGTTGATTGGGATCGAGTGAAAACCCGGCAAAGAATTCGCCCACGGACACAAGCCCTCTGGGCGCAGGTTGAGCCGCAGCAGCCTGCCGGGAGCTGCCGAGCTTGAGATTGATTTTCCGCTCACACACCGGACACTTCCCGCGAACCAGCTTGCAGCGCACAGGCGCAACCGCATCTTGCTTCAGCGGCAGCCCCTGCCGCAGCCGATTCACCGCAGGCGCAGCCTTATCGGCGAGGTCGTAAATCGTGTCCTTTGTGCGCGGAGCCATGAGAGGAATTTCGGAGTGCGGATTTCGGATTTCGGAAGTGCCGCTTTCGCTAGTGCGCCGCGTCCGTCGTAGTCGCAGAAGTGCTCGCATTGAGCGCCAGCTGCTTCAGCTTGTTGCGCTCGGTCATGTAGACGAGCGATGCAATGGTATCCAGCGTGGCCGCCAGGCTGGGATTCACCACGTGAGCTGCGGCGAGAAGCATGATCGTAACCACCGCAAAAGCCATTAGCCAAAACTCGGTAGTCAGATGACCGCTCTTGATCAACGGTGCGGATGGGATGGACGCGATTTCGCTGGCGAGATCCTCAGCACTCGGCTGAGGCAAAGACTTCCGCACAAGGTTCACATAATCGTAAACCGTCAGATTATGGCCAGCCTCCTTGGCTGCGTTCTTCGCGGTGAGAAACGCGTCAATGTCCGCAATCCCAGTCTGAACGAGTTGAGAGACCGAAAGCGAATCGCCTGTCTCCGAGTTAATCTTCACCCCAGGTGCGGCAGCACCACTTTCCGAAATCCGCGTTCCGACATCCGAAATTGCTCCCGGAGCCGGAGCATTAGTGGTAGTCTGCGGTGCAGCGGGAGCCGGGGTAGAAGTACTAGGAATTTCGTAAGCCATAGTCAGGGAATTGAGTTCGTGTTTTGCCGTGCGTTGATGACGGCGATACCCTGACACACCCCGCGAAAATCCGGTAACAGCTCACGCGATTGGCGCGATTGGCGCACACAAAATTAAGCAGCCCTCACGCGAAAACGCGAAGCCGCGAAGAAATCCCCCCACTTCCGAAATCCGAAACCCGCAATCCGAAATAAAAAAAGCCGGTGGAGCTATGCAGGAGCTTCACACCGGCTTTCGCGCTTGTGAGTGAAATTAGTGAACCGCTGGGTAAATATCCGTCCGAACCTCAGACCATCGATGATTGAAACGGTCGTACACGAGCATGCACTCGAAATTGTTACGGATCACCGCACCAAACAGATTTTGCGCATCAACCCACCCATAAACCGTGAAGCTGTATCCTTCCGTCACGATCTCAACATCGGTATAGTTGCAGAATTGCGCAGTCCTTGGCGTCTTCAAATGCGCCGGGACGTATTTTGAAATCGCAATCCGAAACGCTATTCGATTCAGGAAAAATGAGTAATCGAGCACCGCGCCAATAAGGAACAGTGAAAGCACCACGGACGCATAGACCAACAGCCTTTTGAACCCTGGACTGACCGGCGACTTCTTCACGTCGCCGCAGTGAGGACAGGAACGAGCTTTGCTACTCAAAAGCCCAAGACATTCGCTGCATTGCGTTAAAGACATAGAAGGAACTTACCTACTTGATGTCAAACCAAGTGCGGTCGTTATCGCCGTCCGGATTCATAACCCCCACTCGAACGACTTTCGCTTTATCCAGATCCACGCGGTTCTCATTTATCCACGCTTGGACCGTGCGGGCATTGGGGCCAATATCGAAACTGTACCGGCTAAAGAAGGTGTGAACCGCCCAAAGCGAATAACCTTTTTCGCCTTTGGTGTACTTGCTCTTAATGAAGTTCAAACTCAGGTTTTGCTCCGACATCGTGAGTCGATAACTCACTTCGAGCGATTTTCGTATTTCCTCCGGAGTTAGTTCTTCCGGCTTCTCTGCCTGTGTAACCACCGCAGGCACGGGCGTTGGCGTCATTGTCGGTGCCGGAGTAGCCGCTACGTGTTTGAAAGCGCTGCGCTTCGATACGTAAGGAGTCGCTATAATAGAAGACGACTTTGCGGCGTTACGTTCGGCGACCACTGCCATCACAGCGATCAAAAGCAAAAAGCCCGATGGGATCGCAATAACCGTAAATTTAATCCACCACCACACCCTGGCTAAGAATCGACCGGCCCTTTTTTCTGCTGCTTTTCTTTGAGTTTCGTCCATGAGTGATTTTGCTCTATTGGCTGATGACCAGCTTGCTCTTCATGTAGTTGATTGCTGCGCTACTGTTCTTTAGATGCTGGGAAATCTCAGCCGCAGTTTTCCTGTCCATCACAACGGACCGGAATACGGATTTTTCGCTAACATCAACGTAGAATCCATCCTTCTCGGTTTTCAGGAAATGGATCTGCATCTCCCCTGCATTTACCTGCTTGAATGCCGTGCCGTTGACAGCTTGTTCCTTTTTGAATTCTTCATCAACGTGGCTAAGCGCTTCTCCCACTTCTACTGCCGTCGATGGCGACATGGAGACAACGTCTCGCGAATATCCACCCTTATCCTTCACAAGGTAAACAGCTAAAGCGCCACTCAGCCCTTCGGCGCGAAGCTCAACTGATACGCTCCCGACTGACTTGTAGCGCCATGTGAATTGCCAGTCGTCGAGCTTGAAATCCTCCGCAACAGCAGCGGAGAAGCTTAAAAAGGAAGCAAGTAAGAGCAGTTTCTTCATTTATTTGATTCGATAACGTCGTTGCGCCGCTTTTGGTTTGTTTACCCGTTAGCACTCATGGCTAAATTTTTTTAAGCAGGGACTCCAGTTCAGATTTCAACTGCACCAGCTTTCTTTCTGCATCCAGGGCGCGCTGCCGCCAATCTATCCCGTATGACGCCGGTTGTTCTCGGACCACCAGACTCTCTCCGGCTGTTCCGAGCAATGCCTCGGCAGTCGTTCCTAAGGCGCGGGCTAGGGATACCAAAACCTCTCCATTTGGGACACGCCCCTTAAGGTAGCCCGAGATTGCCGACTGATCGCATCCTGCTGCTTCGGCAAGGTTCTTTTGGGTCATTCCTCGTATCCGCATCAGATCCGCGAGGTTTGAGGAAAAAATGTGTTTCGTCATATTTGCACTTGCCGTCAGTTACGATTCGTCATATTCATTTCGTCATGACGCTAACGCGTGAACAGAGCAGGACCAACGCCAAAAATGGCAAAACGAAAGTCACCCCGGAACTTCAGCGAGCAAAGGACACGCTCCGGCTCAAGGGGTGGAGCTACAGGAGGGTTGCTCCCTTACTCGGGGTGACACACGTGCATCTCGCCTTTGTGCTCAACGGTGTGCGCCGCAGCCGCCGCCTTCTTCGCAAAATTGAGGAAGTCCCCTTCGCATCAAAACCCCAATGAGCCAGGAAGACTTCGATTTTTTGATGCCGTTCCCGCCGTCGCGGACGTTGCTGAGCCCGCATGAAGTGGCGCGGTGCCTGGGGCGTTCCGTGCGGCATGTGTACGACCTCATCAATGAGGAGCGCCTCGAAGCGCACGCGCCCACAGGCCGCGACAAAGAGCGCTACATGGTCACGCGCCGCAGCGTGTGCCTGCTCCTCTGCGAAACCGCCAAATACAAGACCGGCGACTTCAACACCCGCCTCATCACCTTCCTCAAAAGCCTCTCCACCCGCGAGCTGCTCACGCTCGTCATCAAAACCGCCACCCAACTCCTCCCCCACGCCAAGCCATGACAATCACTCTCGATCTTCACCAGCAACTGATCCTCGCCCGATCCTTCGCAGAAGACGTGCGCACGGTGCAGGACGCCCACCTGTTTTCGTTCTCCAAAGAGACCTATCTCTCCCTCCGCTCTGTGGTGCTAGGCCGCTGGAAGCCGATGTTGCGCACCATCCGCCGAGACGAGCGCCTCATCTTCCTCCAAACCGTGCGCAGCATTCTCCGCGAGCTGAACGAAGCTCACTAGTCACTTTCCGAAATCCGCAATCCGCAATCCGAAATTCCCAAAACTCTATGCAAGGATCGATCACACTAAACTTAGACGCTGAGCAGGCCCGCGCCTTCCGCATCCTGTGCAGCAACCGCATATCTCGCGCGCTCGGCCTGCAAGCAGGCATCTCCGGCCAGATGATGGACTCGCTGCTCCAGCTCGTGAACAACGCCAGCGAGCGCACCGAACTCACCGCCGAAGAGATCGCCTCTGTGCGCGACGCATACCAACATTTCCGGCTGCACCTTGGCTTTGACGCCATCGCCATTTCCCGCGTCAACGAGAGAGCACGCGTCCCGCTCAACGCCCTCAAAGCCTGGCTGCTCCAGGAAAGCCGCGCAGGCCGAGTTCACCTCACAAAAGGTGACTGGAGCCTAGCCCCAGAAGAAGCCCGCGCCGCCGCCGTCACCATCAACGCCGAGCCTCACCTCTGCATGCGCCTGGACAGCAAAACAGTCGCTTTCCGAAATCCGCAATCCGAAACCCGAAATCCCCGCGTCGACTTCCGCAAAGCCTCTCGCGCCATCGCCGCCACCCCGAAACCCCGCCTCAACCTCGGAGGAAACCGCTAATGCTCCAGCTCTTTGGACCCTGGCGGATAAGTCAATCCCTCCGGGTAAACCCTCTCCATCTCGTCCAGAAATTTAAGAATGGCGTATCCCGCTGCCGTCACCTCCGGGGCGGGAATATCCGGGAGGGCTTCAGGGAAACGCGCTTCGCGTTTTTCAACCAAGTCCAGCAGGCCGAAGCACGAGTTCACGAACGCAATCGCGTTCTTCAGATCCGCTGAAACCAGCTTCACCACATCTTCCAATGAACGACAAAGAATCAATTTCTCCGCAAACAGCCTCGCCATCCACGGAGGCGTCGCAAACTCCTCTTTCGGAAGGCCAACCCCTTTCGCTGTTAACACCACTTTCGCGAGACTCAGCTCAAAAGTTTCTCGATATGTCTTCATCGTATCGTCCTCAAGACTTTGAGCAGCGGGTATCAGACCTCCTGGGCCATAGCAACAACGGAAACCGCTAATGGACTACGAAAAGCACTGCCACATGCAGCTCGCCAAGAAAGGCAGCATCAACAGCGACGCCACGCCTAACCTCCCACGCGGCAGCCAATCCCGCATGAAAGAACAGCTCAAAGCCTGGGAAGCCAAACACCCGCACCCACTCACCTTCCGCAACTTCCGCCCCAAGACATCCTCCAAATGAAAAGCCCTGAAGAACTCACAACGTGCCCAGATTGCGGCACACCTAATCTCACACAAGCCGGAATGCGCGCACACCGAGGCAGAGGCAATTGCCTGCGCCGACAGGCCGAGAGACAACCGACCCCCGAGCAGTCCACCTCTCTTCGCGACTTCGCGCCTTCGCGTGAGGCTAATGAAGTCGAGATCTGCGAACCGGTTCGCCACAGCGCGGATAACCCGGAATACCTCGGCGAAAACCACGAGCTTGTACCCGTCAAGACCGTCGAGCAGCAGATGGGCGACCAGCTCACGGACCAGTACCGCCGCGCCACTGAAGGCATGCGCGCTGTCGTCAAATTCGGCGCAATGCTCATGCAAGTCCGCGAGATGATCGCCAACAATTCCACGCGTGGAATTGTTAGAACGGGCGGCGCTGACTCAAAAGACACTGGCCTCAAAGCATGGCTGGCGCAGTTCGCTCCCACAGTCCCACCGGCAACCGCATGGCGGTTTATGTCGGTTGCAGAAGCCGTGCACGAGTCTTTCAAGCTGCCCGCAAAAGTAGAAAAACAACTCGGTTTCCCCGGTTTCGTAACCGCCGCGCCAGACCAACTGCCGCCCGAACTCCAAGCCAAGCAACTGGAACTCTGGAGCGCCATCGACGGCACCAGCCAGCGCTCCTGGCTCGACAAGCTGCGCCCCAAACGCAAAGGCGGCGACAACACGCCACGCAACGAAGACGGCACGCGCCAGACCAGCGAACTGACGCCAGAACAAGCAATCGCCCACCTGACAGGCGAGACGCGGGATTTCTTCCATGAAGTCATGAACGGGCAGGCGGTAAGCAAGAATCTCTGGCGCTTACTCACGGATGATGAACTCCGCGCCCTCAAGGTGGCTTTGCAGGATACAGCCTGCCACATCGAACAATGGCTCAAAACGCCCCAGCGCGACCGCGCTCAGTTCGCACTGAGTGAACTGCCAGCAGAATAACCATCTACCAGCAAATCCCCTTGGCAATGAAACTCGAAATTCCACCAGCCGATCTACCTGTGTATAGCCATCTTCCAACGAAGGTGCGCAAAGAGGTGTCCTCGTGGATTCCCGAAATCAATGCGTTGCTCGCTCTCAACGGCAAGGGGATTTGCAACGGATTCAAGGACGCGGCTCCGCGTCTGAATGTTTCCTGGGCAACTGTCAGGACCAAATTTTACGCCGTGCTTTCCGCAGCCGAAGAGTATGAACGCGACCCTCTAGCACCACACCCGTGGAAGGCGCTAATCAATAAGGCAAAGCTAGGCAATGACAGACGCGATGTGCCGTCTGAGTTTATTCCTTACTGGCACGCCTTAGTGGCCGAAAACAAACGCAACACAAAGGCTGCATATGATCGCCTCTCGGAACGCTGGATCGGCGGCGTTCCGATTCCCGGTTTCCCAGCATGCGAGCGCGGACGGGAACTGCCGTCCGGCCTGAGTCTTCGCAATCTGCGCCGCAAGCCATACATGCCAACACGCGCGCAAATCGCGCTAGCGCGGCAGGGCGTGGCTGCTGCTCGGCCTTTCCTCCCGCACGCTCCGCAAGATGTCTCCGAGGTCCGGTTCCTGGAGTACATCCTGTTCGATGACGTGGAACTCGATTTCTTGATCGTCGTCAAAGAGTCTACTACTCCGGTCAAGATTCGGTTGATCGTTGCAATGGACTTGTCAACTCGACGCATCCTAGGCTACGCCGTGCGCCCTGGTCTCACGCGCCCAGACGGCGTGGAAGACGGGCTGAAGCTCACGGACATGAAAGCAGTCGTAATGCGCATCCTCTCCACATGGGGCGTGCCTGACGGTTACACCATGACGATGATTGTGGAGCGCGGCACGGCTGCGATTCCCAAGGAACTCGAAGACGCTCTGCACGAAATCAGCGGAGGCAGAATCGCGGTCTCCCGCACGTCCATGATCGTCGGGCAAGTATTTGAATTTCGCGACAAGGCGACCGGTAACTCTTGGGGTAAGGCTTGGCTGGAGAGTTTCTTCAATCCGCTGCACGGCGCCACCGCCAATCCCTGGAATGTCGCGCTGACGCCCGGGCGCTGCGCTTGCGGCGCCACCTGCTGCTCGAAGTTCTCGCCGAGCTTGTTGACGATCATGGCTGCCGCGGCCGGACCACCGAGGTAGGACGCCGGGCCGCCGAGG
>Ga0207705_10003169_pt1 | contig 12518 bp, 7 predicted proteins | sample KBSC13metaG_FD_184314 | JGI IMG/M metagenome (GOLD analysis project Ga0207705, IMG submission 184314) | Corn rhizosphere microbial communities from Kellogg Biological Station, Michigan, USA - KBS C1-3 metaG (SPAdes) (version 2) | ecosystem: Host-associated > Plants > Roots > Rhizosphere > Soil ...
ACAGGGGGCCTTGCTGCACGCAGCAAGGCCCCCTGTCTTTTACGCACAAACCGTCCCAATCGCCGACAGACTCTAACCGTCACCTCTCGCTTCTGCCGCTTCGGTCAGTGATGCTTTCCGTTACCCTGTGCGAGTGTCACATTACAACGGAACACGACTCGGTCAGCCGAACAGACACCGCGCCCCGCCAGGGTTGACTCTGGGGCCGCCGAGGACATCTTCTCTTGCATCAACGGCCCGTTAGCCCCATCGCAGAGCAACCAACTTCCCCGCCGGATTAGCGCACTCATGCGCGCCAACGCACGTGGCGTTGAGCGTAACGCCATCATCATCGCCAATACCCACCGATGCTAACGGATTCTTACCAACTCGCGCCCGTCCAGCAAGGCATGCTGTTTCACTGGCTCCTAGACCGGCATTCGGGAACTGACGTCGAACAAATAGTTGCTACGCTCAATGAGCCGATCGACATTCCAAGGCTGGAACGAGCGTGGCAGAGTGCCCTCGATTCAATGAGCACGCTACGAACGGCGTTTTCGTGGGAGGGACTCGCAAGCCCCCTGCAACGCATCGAACCACATGCGGAAGTCCATGTGACGTTTCAGGACCTACGAAAGCTCTCCGCCGAAGGACGCGAGGCGTACCTCGAGGATTACCTCCGATCCGACAGACACGATGGTTTCGATCTCGCAACCGCTCCCGCGATGCGAATCGCTGTGCTCCAGACGGAAGACGCTCAGTCGCGTATGGTATGGAGTTTTCATCACATTCTAATCGACGGCCGTGCGTTCGAATTAATTCTTAACCACGTATTCACCGTCTACGACACGGGCGAGGCGCCACATACCGAGAACCGACCGTATCGAGAATACATCGCTTGGGTGACAGAGCAAGACCAATCGGCCAATCGACAGTTCTGGCATCGTAAGCTCGCCGGCTTTACAGCCACAACGCCGCTACCCTTCGATCCTGTTGACGGCAACGCAAACGGCTTCTCCCAACGCGACGCCGATCTTCCAGCAACGATCACCGCAAAGCTGCGCGAACTCGCTACCCGCGCAGAACTGTCATTGAACACAATCGTTATGAGCGCATGGGCGCTGCTGTTGGCTCGTTATAGTGGGGAGAGCGATATCGTTTTCGGAGCGACGAAGACAACGAGGCGTGGCACGATCGCAAACGCTGATTCGATGGTGGGCGTTTTCCTGGCTACAGTTCCTGTTCGTATCACGGTACCGCCGGACGCGCTCGTGCTCGATTGGTTGACGCAGGTAAGGACGGAATGGCGATCGCTTCGTGGCCACGAGCACCTGCCACTCGTCGACATAAAGCAGGTTAGTGAACTTCCTTCGACAGCGTCGCTGTTTGATACACTTGTAGTATTCGAGAATTACAAATTCGACACCAGGCTCCGCAGTAAGGGCGGTGCTTGGGCACACCGACACTTTGGTCTACGTGAGCAAACAGGTTTTCCACTCACATTCCTAGCGTATGCCGAGGACGCGCTGGCACTCAGGATCGAGTTCGACGAGCGCCGTTTCCATCACGCAACAATCGACCGGATGCTCGAGGAGCTCACATGCATTCTGACAGCATGGAGTTCAGATGTGGCCGGAAGAGTCTGGGAGACGCCGATCTTAGCGGATCCGGAGAGGCAGCAGATCCTTGTCGATTGGAACGCAACTGAGTTGGAATACCCGCGCGATGTGCCACTGGCGAAATTGATCGAAGACCAGGTGGGACGAACGCCTGACGCAATCGCCGTGGTCCATGGGGAAGAACGGCTTAGTTACCGCGAATTGAACGCGCGCGCCAACAGACTCGCTCGTGAACTCGTCAAACACGGCGCCGGACCTGACAAACTAGTTGGAATATGCGTTGATCGTTCGATAGGGATGATGATCGCACTACTTGCTATCGTGAAATCGGGTGCGGGCTATTTGCCACTCGATCCATTCTTGCCGCCGGACCGATTGAGCTACACTATGCGGGACAGCGGCGTAGCTACGTTGATAACGCAAGAAAGTGTGCGCCAATCACTGCCTCAATTTGCTGGCCATGTAATTTCGATCGACGGCGACGCCGACACTTGGATGTTGAACAATGACACTAACCTCGATGTATCTGTACTACCCGCGCAACTTGGGTACGTCATTTATACATCCGGATCGACGGGTCGACCGAAAGGCGTCGAGCTATCACGGGGATCGCTCATAAATCTTCTGTGGTCGATGCGCAAGTGGCTCGCACTGACTGAGAGCGACCGCATCCTCGCCGTCACCACGATTTCATTCGACATCGCCGGCGCCGACGTCTGGCTGCCATGGCTAGTGGGGGCACGGACGATCATCGCCAGCCGGGACCAGACAGCCGATGGTGACCAATTATGCGCTTTGATATCGCGCCATAATGTGACCTTCTTGCAGGCAACACCGGTAACGTGGAGACTGTTGCTTGGCGCGGGCTGGCGCGGAAAGGATGACATGCAAATCGTCTGCACCGGCGAGGCGATGCCAGCGGACTTGGCGACAAGGCTTGTGCCGATCGTGCACCGTCTATGGAACCTGTACGGGCCAACCGAAACGACGATTTGGTCTACTGGATACCATGTGAAGCGGGGTGACGAACCGATCCTGATTGGGCGACCAGTGGCCAACACGCGCTGCTATATACTCGACGCCTATCTCCAGCCGGTCCCGATCGGGGCCGTTGGCGAGTTGTACATCGCCGGTGACGGATTAGCACTCGGTTACCGGAATCGTCCCGATCTGACGGCTGAAAAATTCATTCCGGACCCCTTCCATCCCGGCCGTAAGATGTACCGGACCGGAGATCTGGCGCGCTACCACGCAGACGGCAATATCGAGTGCCTAGGCCGCACGGATCATCAAGTCAAGATCCGGGGGTTCCGCATCGAGCTCGGCGAGATCGAGAACCTACTGAAGCAGCATCCGGCAGTTGCGGAGGCCGTCGTCGTCGCGCGAGAGGACGTTCCTGGAGATAAGAGACTGGTCGGTTACTTGGTCGCTCGCCAAGGACCGGTTGATTTTATGGAGCTGCGCGCATACCTGAAGGACAGTCTCCCTGAGTACATGATACCGGCGGCCTTCGTCTCACTGGCGAGCATACCGCTCACACCCAACGGCAAGATTGATCGCAAAGCCCTCCCAGCACCTGACGAGAACTCGATCACGGCACACACCGCACGGATCCTACCACGCACATACATCGAAAAACAGCTGAGTGAGATCTGGGAAGAGACCTTTTCCATAACCCAGGTCAGCGTTGAAGACGATTTCTTCGAACTTGGAGGCCACTCCTTGCTCGCGCTGACCATGATGGCAAAGATCACGCAGGTCTTCGGCAAGCAGCTGCCACTGAATGCGCTTTTTGAATCACCGACAATCGCGAAGTTGGCGAAGCACCTCGAAGGTGATCAAAAAAAAGTAGGTCAGCACACGCTCGTTTCAATTCAAGCGACTGGCTCCCGTCCACCGATTTACTGGATCCCCGGCGGGGCAGCACTCGGTCTCTTTCGCCTACGTCATATAGTCAGCAGGCTCGGCCCAGATCAGCCAGTGTACGGCTTGGGCTCCAGTCACCCGAAATCTCTTCAAGACGTTGAGGGAGTGGAATTGCGGGCTGCCAACTACCTGGAACTAGTACGACAGGTACAACCGCATGGCCCATACTGTATAGCGGGATTCTGCGCAGGCGGGAGGGTTGCGTACGAAATGGCGCAGCGCTTGCGGGCCGATGGCGAGGAGGTCGCGTTCGTCGGCATGATCAACTGCTGGTTCCCGAATTATCCGACGGGGCGGATACGACTGTTGCGCGCCAAAATGCAACGCCTTCGCCATCAACTTCGCACCGCGCGTGCGGGTGATCCGATGCTGATTGGATACATCCGTAGCAAAGTGCAGAGTCGGAGGAATGCCGCGATCGAGCGCCGCAAACGCGCTGCTACGCGGAGTCAGATCGAGCAAAGTGGTTTTCAAACAACTGACGTTGTCCAGAACCAGGTATTGCTGGATGCCACCATTCAGAAATTCGAGCTTTACGAGCCACGCCATTATCCGGGTCGCGTATCGCTGTTCATCTCTGAAGATGAAGCCGTGGCCGGCGTTAGCCGGGATCTCGACCCACGGTTCGCGTGGACTTCGCACGTTGCATCGTACGAAGTTCGGGTCTTTCCCGGCGGCCATGAAGCAGTGCTCGAAATGCCCTATGCGATCACATTCGCTGAGACGCTCAAGGCTGCGCTGGATGACGCATTAGCGCCGTACCAGCAGAAAGGGGGGAGCGCCCATCCTTGACGTAGTTGAAGTATGGCCTGTTCGCCTGCAGGTGTCCGCGTGTCAGCCGGCTGAACGGTTATCGCTGCTTTCCCATGACGAGCGCATTCGCGCTAGACGGCTCCTGCGTGCGGAGGACCGTGAGATGTTCGTTTCGACACGCGCCCGCTTGCGTGAAGTGCTGGCTTCGTTCACGGGTCAGGCGCCGTCGACGATCGAGTTCGAATATGGGACCACGGGAAAGCCACGAATCGCCAACGGAAGTATGGTCCGATTCAACGTGTCGCACTCGCACAGCGTGTGCCTCATTGCCGTTGCGCGGGGGCGCGAAATCGGAGTTGATATCGAATATCAACAGCGACCCATGCCGCATATAAATCGTGAGGTCTTTTCGCCAAATGAGGCAGAACGTATCCTGGCGTCGAGCGATCCACTGACAAGCTTCTACGATCATTGGACCCTGAAGGAGGCTGCGTTGAAGGCTGCCGGGGTTGGCTTCTCCTCTCCGAGCGCCCAAACCGATCTGGTCCCCGGAATGGTGTGCCCGTTTCGGGATTTCGCGGTTCGGAACCTCAACATAGCGATTGGATTTTCAGCTGGCCTGGCAATCCAGATTAAGTCGGACGAAGTGCTGCCGGCCGTTATTGTACACCACACTGAGGCCTGATTCGGTGTTCTTTTGGTCCCATCTCTGGCGGATCGTACCGGTAACGTAATCAAGCGAGATATTCTCCCTGGAGGGCCTTGCGAGTCACGGGACCCTCTTTAGTTTTGGTGCAGATGGGCGAGATTATTCGTCCACGCAACTACCGCTACATGGTAGTGATGTAGTAAATGGCCCTCGGGCCACGACAAAGGCAAACCCGCTGAAAGGCGGCGACGCAAAACTACGAGGCTAAAGCGCGAGAAGTTCGCGCCATGCTTGTCGAGTTACCGAATGGCATTTTCCTAGAGGACCATGACATGCGATTTCGTTTCGCTGCAGCACCCGTACTTCTCCTTGTTGCCGCTTGCTCGGGTACAGATTCTCGCAACAGTGCGCGTGACGTAACAGATCTTACATCTGTCGTACCCGGCAAGAGCCCGGGCGCACCATCCGATACATCGACGGCCCGCTCGTCGCCGGCAGCACCATCCACGACTGTGCCGAGCACGCCGTCTAGTTCTACGGGACCTGGCCTTTCCGGACTGGCGTTGATCTCCGACGATTTCTCCCAGTATGCCAGCACTGCTGCACTCCAGAATAACATCAGCGTAAATATCGGTGGCACAGGCAACGGGCAGACGTCGTTGTATGGTGATGGCCACGACGCACAGCTCGCTGAGCTCGACCAGTCGGTCCGTTACAACGGACACGCCACCGTGAAGTACAACGCACCGGGCGGAGTGTCGAACATTCCTGGACTGTGGGCATACTTGCCTCACCCACTGTCGACGATGTGGTTCCGGGCTAAGATCAGGTTCAGCCCCGGATTCACCACAACCGGCGTTCTGACGAACAGTTCTAATGCCTACAAGCTGCTCGGATGGGGATATGCCGACAGCTATGGTAGCGGCCGTGTAGAGATTACAAACACTACACAATACCAGTTGTATTACGGCACCCTGGCCTCCGGCACTAATACTCCAAACTCGACACCAGCCCAATTCGGGATCGGCGGCAACGTGACCACTGAATGGTCCGACGGCGGCTGGTACGATTATATCATCGAGTATCAGAACACCTCAGCGACCACGTCAGTCGCACGACTGTGGATGGCGCGAGATGGGAGCACGCCGGTGCTGCGTGCGACTTCTACCTCGACATCCTTGCCTGGCTACACCATGCCACATATCGGATATGTCATGATGGGCCTGAACTTCAATCAGGTCCGGGCTCCGAACCAGAGCCAAGCTCTCTGGTATGGCCAGTGGGAAGTCGTCGACGGAGTCCAGCATCCGAACCCCTTCGGACTCGCCGGCAACTATTGATCTCCCAGCGGAACAACTGAAGACAGGGGGCCTTGCTGCACGCAGCAAGGCCCCCTGTCTTTTACGCACAAACCGTCCCAATCGCCGACAGACCCTACTAGCTAATCCACGTTAGTATCACGACATTACGGTCAGCGGCGCGATATCCATCGGCAGCTTATCGGAGCTGCGACGCATGGACTAGGGAGTGCTACCCTTGCTGTGTCGTTGGTAGTTACTGCATCAGCAGCGGCCCAGACGTCAGTGTTCGTCAACTTGCTGATAGTTGAATTTGATGCGTCGAGACGGCCTTACCCAACTTCCAGAGCGATCGCTGGATGTGCTTCGTGCATCGGCGGTGCTCTTGGTGCTCCTCGACCACACGATGGACGTTCACCGATGGTCACTGCCATTAGTGACGACGTGGGCGATTGGTAGACTGGGCGTGCTGATCTTCTTCGTCCACACCTCGCTCGTCTTGATGTCGTCAATCGAACGGGGCGGGCTACAGCGCGGATGGGTCGGAAGATTCTACGTGCGCCGCGCCTTTCGTATTTATCCGCTGGCGATAGCGACCATTCTCTTTGCGGTCGCTTTTTCCATTGGCCCCCACGCCTTTCCGGTCGGAACCCCAGACCTGATGCCGAAAATGTCGGCAAAGGTCTGGATCGGGAATCTCACTCTGACGCAGAATCTGCTCGGTGTAGATCCAATGCAGGGCGTCTTGTGGTCACTGCCACTCGAAGTACAGATGTACATTCTCTTGCCGATCTGCTACCTCATCGCACGCAAGAGTGTGCGCGGAGTACTCGGGCTGATCGCGCTCGCCATCCTCAGCTCGTATGTAGTACGGCACGTCGATGCGCTCTGGCGGCTCAGCCTTGCGTACTTCGCGCCCGTCTTCTTGCTCGGAGTGCTCGCGTATGCATGCCTGCATCGCTGGCCACAAACGTGGGATTTACCCCGCTCTCGATTCGCACGCGCAGCAAAGACAATCGCCACATATAGTTACGGGATCTATTTACTTCACGTCCCAGCGCTCTGGTTTGCATTCACAGTGTTGCACGCACCGTCAGTCGTTCAGTGGGCCAGCTTCGCCGTGCTCCTGTTCTTCATGCCGTGGCTCGGCTATCGCCTGATCGAGCGACCCCTGATCCGAGCCGGCGCGGCACTCGTACATCGCGCCCCTGCGTATTCTTCCGAACCCGCCGCACCGTGATCGGACGTGAGCGCCTGGGCGCAGATCCAGCGAGACTATGGGGTGCGTCACGCTCGTGGGCGCAAATCGCACGATCGGCCGGCGGATCTTGCACCGGAGCGGCACCGGTTACTATCACCCACTCGGTCGCCGTCTATCGCGTCACCGAGCCGGCCAACAATGCGAGAGTTGCCTCGGCAGTCGATTGCGTCGTCCGAGAAAAGGGTAAATCATGATTTCCACCGAGTAACACGAGCTGGCAGGGACAGGCGGCTATGCCTATAATGCCCGTGCGCCAGCGGTCGTCACAAACCGAGCGGCACCTAGCTCCCACTTAGACTTTCTCCCGGAAGGCAACAATGTGGAGTCGACTTACCGACTGGCTCAGTTGCCCAGTGTGTGGCGGACACTTGAGCCTCGGCACGTTCGTTGAAGAGCGCGCGAATATTTCAGAGCACGATCGAGCGTTGGCTGTCGAGCGCGGTATCTTCGACGCGGATTTCAACCGCTATATCGAGGCCGGACTGCTCGCGTGCTCGAACTGCAAGACCTATTTCCCAATCATGCACGGACTTCCCGTTCTAGTTCCCTACACGACGCCCATTCATCACGAATTTAGTAGCGCGTTCAGTGACCGCCTCGCCAAGTACCCGGATTACCACTTTCCCAACTCAGCACCCGCAAGTGGCGAGCAGTTCGTGATGAATTCGTTCTCGACAGAGTGGCTCGCGTACGAGTACGACGGAGTCATTTGGGATTTGAGTTATGAACATCACGAGAAGCGCCTCCTTAGCGAACTCGGCCCCGACGCGCTCAAAGCTGGTAGACACGGCACCTTTCTCGAAGTTGGTTGCGGCATCGGCCTCTCGACTTTCTTTGCTGCGAAGAATATGGAGTGCGACGCAATAGGCGTTGATCTGAGCCTCGCCGTACTCGTCGCGACCAAGCATTTTCGCGACAATCCATTCCTTCATTTTGTTCAGGCGTCTGCTTTCAGCATTCCACTGAAGAAGGAAGTCGCAGACGTCATCTACACTCACGGTGTACTCCATCACACATACTCGACAGAGAAAGCGGTGAAGGCAGTCGGTCCACACTGCCGCGAGAACGGATGGATGTACGTCTGGTTGTATGGCTCCGGATCGAAAGGAGGCAGCCTTGCGCGTCGCGTCGCATTTCATCTCGAAGAGACAACACGTCCGATGATTGCGCGCAACCTCGCATCGCCAATTTCGCGCGCAGCGCTCGGTACGCTGTCATTCGCGTATTTGCTTGTTAACACCCTGCATCGTGTGAAAGACCCGACCGTGGAGAAGTACGACTACGGGAAAGCACTCCACGCCGCGCGGGACCGCTTCACGCCGCTCTACGCTCATCGTCACGACTATCCCGAAGTCGCGGCGTGGTTCCAGGACCTCGGATTCGAGGACGTCGTCGAGGTTGACTGGCGAACCATGCCAACGGCGAACCAGGATAACTATCGACGCAACACCGGCGTCCGTGGGCGTCGAGGACGGACAGCATGACCGTGCATTACCACTGTTAATCGCTCTCCCGCGCTCTGCGTCGCTTTACGTGACCCGCCACACAGAGCGCGGACATGGGATGCACGCCGAAGCCGTGGTTGTTTTCAGTCGGGCCATCGAAAAGCGAACTCGCGGCGCCCCGACGCGCCAATAGTAATTCCTCTATTCACGTGCCGCCGACTTCCCTGGGTGGAATACCACAGTCGACCTGTCCTTCAACGACAACATTGGCGCCTCCAGCACACGCCAACTCACCCACGCTACCGCGAGACTCACCACAAACAGTAGGACACCGTAGACACCCCACTCAGGTAGCCGCGACCCATACAACGGCGCGATATGAAATTTCGGCACGAGAAGATCCAGCACCATCATGAACGGATAGTGCACGACGTAGAGGCAGTAACTGTACTTGCCGAACATTCTGAGCGTATCGTTCTCGAATGGACGCTTCCATCCACACCCGTCTGCCGATGATAGAACCAGAACGAGAATGAAAGAGCCCAGCACAGCAAGCACCGAGTAGCCGATCGTCGCGATGTATGGATTGCGATTATCAAAGCCTGCCGCACCGGCCCATGACACAACCACCAGCGCAATGATCGACACCGCGGCGATCCAGTCAGCGTGACGACGTGCCCGCTCCATTGCGCCCGGTGTCCGGATCGCCAGTGCCACGATCGCGCCGGCTGCAAGAATGTCCATTCGCGCGACAGACAGCACGTAGGCGCCCGCCCAGCCACCCTGTACGTACATCACGAGCGCAACGCGGCACAACAGCGCGACCGCCGACATCGCCACCACAACACGCCACAGGCTTCTTCTGGATAGCGTCAGCACGACGAATGGCCAGACGATGTAGAACTGCTCTTCGACCGAGAGAGACCAGAAATGCGCCGTGTTCAACGGCGTAGCCGCGCCTCCCTTCAACGCCTCCAGGATGTTCACACCATAAAGCCAGTACCAGGCCTGATTGTGCACCAGCGTGGCGGTCGCTGGATCTCCGGCGAAATACCCGATGTGCGGAAGGACGAAAAAGAAAAAGGCGCACGCGGCGTAATACAGTGGAAATATCCTGAGCGCGCGACGCTTCCAGAATCGAGGGAACGCTCCGGACGTTCCCTTTGCATCGAGCAGGATTCCGGTGATGAGAAATCCGGAAAGGACGAAGAACAGATCCACTCCGACCCATCCGACGCTCGCCGCCCCATGCACGAGCCGATCGACGAGCGGGTCGTCGGGCCGCGTCCCCATCCTGAGAAGCGAGAGATGCCGGAACATCACGAGCACGATCGCCAGACCCCGTACTCCGTCGAGTGCGGGTACATGCCTGAATCTGGCAACCGGCGCCTCTCTTGAGGGCGACGCCGGTTCGCCGCGCTCCCTTTCTGCCAACCCGGTAGCCAAGTATCTATATGCCATGTGTGGATTGACTGGTTGCTGGGGCCGTCCCGCGTCGGCCGAAACGCTCGACCGCGACGCGGCATGCATGTGCCGCGCCATACAACACCGGGGCCCCGACGATGGAGGGGTGTGGACGGACCCTGAGCTGGGTGTCGCACTGGGCTTCCGCCGCCTCGCCATCATCGACGTGTCACCGGCAGGCCACCAGCCAATGGCGTCCGAAACTGGACGCTACGTGGTCACTTTCAACGGCGAGATCTATAATTTCGCGGCTATCCGCGCCTCACTTGGCGACACCATCCACTGGCGCGGCCACTCGGACACGGAAGTGCTGCTCGCGGCCATCGAGCGGTGGGGACTTGCACCTGCCATCGAACGCTGCTCCGGAATGTTCGCAATCGCCCTGTGGGACCGTCAGGAGCGCGCCCTGCACCTCATCCGCGACAGGCTCGGCGAGAAGCCGATGTACTACGGCTCGTTCGATGGCACCCTGCTCTTTGGCTCCGAGCTCAAGGCCCTGCGTGCACATCCTGCGTGGCGCGGCACAATCGACAGGGCCGCTCTCTCGTTGTATCTCCGTCACAATTATGTTCCCGCGCCCTACAGTATCTACGAGAACGTCCGCAAGGTCGTGCCGGGCACCATCGCCACCTTCCGCGATCCGGCCGTCGAGCCGGAGATAACGACTTACTGGTCCGCGCTGGAGGTCGCCGAGCGAGGGGTGCGAAATCCTCTGTCCGGCGATGACGCTGAATCCGTCACGCAGCTCGAATCACTCATGCGTCGCGTGATCGGAGACGAGATGGTATCCGACGTGCCACTCGGCGCGTTCCTCTCCGGAGGTGTCGATTCATCGGCGCTCGTTGCAGTGATGCAGGCGGACAGCACCCAACCGGTCAAGACGTTCACTATCGGTTTCGACGAGGCCGCGCACAACGAAGCACCGCACGCCGAGGCCGTGGCGAGGCACCTCGGCACGCAACACACGGAATTGTACGTCACTCCGCAGGACGCGATGGACGTGATTCCACGTCTGCCGCAGATCTACGACGAGCCGTTCGCGGACTCATCGCAGATCCCCACGTTTCTCGTGGCGCAACTCGCACGCCGGTACGTCACGGTCAGTCTTTCCGGCGAAGGCGGCGACGAGCTGTTTGCCGGATACAACAGGTACTTCTGGGGTGAGCGCCTCTGGCGCCGGCTCGAGCGCGTGCCGCGCGCTGCGCGGTCGATGATTGGACGCGCGCTGCTTGGCGTTTCACCCGCAAGCTGGGACTCGGCGTTCGAAGCAGCGTCGCCGATCCTGCCGAAGCGTTTTCACACCGCGACACCCGGTGGCAAGGTTCACAAGGTTGCTGCATTCATGTCGGCTGATTCGTCGGACGCATTGTATCGTGGTCTGATGACACACTGGCGCGACCCCAGAGCCATTACGTCGGCCGCTGAGCCCGAGACCGTGCTGACTCGAACGGGGGGACAGCCGTCGTTCGGCGGAGTGGTGAACAGGATGCGCTATTTCGACACGGTGAGCGAGCTCCCCGACGACATTCTCGTCAAGGTCGATCGCGCAACGATGGCAGTGAGCCTCGAGTCGCGCGCGCCATTTCTGCATCCCGACATCGTCGAGTTCGCGTGGCGCATTCCGCCGTCGCAGCAGGTGCGCGATGGTCAGGGCAAGTGGCTGTTGCGGCAAGTGCTCTACAAGTACGTGCCGCGCGAGCTGATAGAGCGCCCCAAGATGGGCTTCGGCGTGCCGATCGCAAGCTGGCTGCGCGGTCCACTACACGAATGGGCCGATGCCCTGATCGCGGAGGAACGCCTGCGGCGCGAGGGATATCTTGCGCCGGAGTTGATCCGTCAGGCATGGGACGATCATCAGGCCGGAGTCACCGACAACTCACATCTGCTTTGGGGCGTGCTGATGTTCCAGGCGTGGTTGGAAACACAATAACGTACGCCCCCTTCTTCGTCATTCCCGCGAAAGCGGGAATCCATGTTATCCATCTCAGAGTGCGATGACACCACGAAGTCGGTCGGCAGCACATGGATTCCCGCTTTCGCGGGAATGACGAAGGAAGCATGGATTCCCGAGGCGCGGATGCATCCGCGCCCTACAGCGGGAATGACGAAGGACACATGGATTCC